>OBLK01000012.1_pt1 | contig 131272 bp, 114 predicted proteins | sample 1518871 | NCBI WGS metagenome assembly OBLK01 (sample SAMEA2464837, study PRJEB22497) | soil metagenome | biome: Grassland; feature: Farmland; material: Clay | place: Australia | collected 2013-02-01 | depth 0.8 m
GTGTGGTAAGGCGGGTCCAGTTTCCGGGAGGGGCTGTTTGAGGCCGCCTCGGGGAAGAACGGGGTGGGGCTCGCGTCGATCCAGTTGACCACATCCTCCGCCCAGTGGGGCTGAAGGCCGACCAGCGTCAGCAGCCGGCGAAAGACCTCCAGGGCGACCGGGTTTGGGGTGATGCCGTTGTCCTCGACCAGGTCATTGAGATTGAAACGCCCCTGGAGGTCCTCGAGCGTGGCCTGCACGTCGACGCCGGGCGCGGGGCTGTCATTGAGGGGCTTGTCCCAGCCTTGTGCGGGATAGGTGGAGTCCGGGTCGCTTTTGTGGATGCGCCACAGGCCGTACGCGGCGTAGGCTTGCGCGCCCTGGGTGATCAGCAGCGCCTGGTCGTAGCTGAAGTCCGAGAGCGTGCGCCGCGCGGTCATGGCGTTGTCGTAGGCCATGGCGGCGGCCACCATGGTGCCGAGCGCCACCAGCAGGATGGCTATGAGCAGCGCGACCCCGCGCTGTCGGTGCGCGACGGGCGGGCGGGCGAGCCGCCGCGCGTCGGCGGGCCATGACTCGCGCGCGGGCTTTCCCAACGTTACCCTCATCCTGTGATCTCGAAAATGCGCTTGATCTTGCCCCAGTCCTTGGTGTCGAGGATGACCTCCACCGCCAGCGGCCGCTCGCGCAGGTACGCGCCCTTCGGGTCGCCCACCACGGGAGGCGGCCAATGGGCGACCCACCGATGCGTGTAGTTCAGATAGAGGAACCGGACCGAGCGCAGGTGTTTCAGGAGGTTGCGCTTGACGGGCATGTCCGAGAGCGTGGGATCGAGGACGTTCCAATGCTCCCGGATCAGGGTGTTCTTCTCGAACACATAGGCGACCCGCTCCAGCTCCGGGCGCTGCACGCCGATCGGATTGCTCCAGCCGCCGCGGGTCAGCGTCACCAGAGGCTGCGCACCGGACTCGGACTCGGACTCGCCGGAGTCGGTGCCGGTGGCCATGAGCGCCGGCAGCCAGCCCTGGCCTTCCGGTGAGCGGATCGGCCGCGGGGCGAGCTGCACGAAGTCCTGCTCCATGACGCGCATGGCCCGTTGCAGGGCGAGCAGCTTTTGCTGATCTTTCCGGATCCTTCCCCGGCTGGTCAGCGCCTGGTTGATCGCGCCGTAGCCGATGGTGAACATGATGGCGGCGATGAACAGCGCCACCAGCAGCTCAATCAGCGTGAAGCCGCGCCTGCGGTGCGGAGCGTGCCCGGAATGCGAAGCGGCGCGGATCATGGTGGGGGGGGCTTGCCGGGGCCTTTCCCCGCGCCCTGACCCCAGGGCGGCACGGCGGGATTCGGGGCGGCGACCTTGTTGCCGACGTAGCCCGTCACTGTGGCATACCATTCCTTGCCGTGGCCTTTGTCGGGTCTGACATCGATCACGATGCGCTCGACGCCCGGCACCAGGGTCTTGCGCACCCTCCGCCGCCAGTGCCAGCGGCGGCCGGCATTGCGGACGTGGCCGGTGGCGGTGCCGGTCGGCGGGATCTGCCCGCCGACCCCGCTGCGCAGCCGGACGCGCTCGAGTTGGTTGAGCGCGACCCACTGGGCGAAGGTCTTGTCGCGAAGATACACGGCGGTGTTGGCAGAGGAGGTGAGCGCCTCGAGCACGGCGGCCATGCCGATGGTCACGATGGCGAGCGCCACGAGCACTTCGATCAGGGTGAAACCTTTGTGGTTCACGTGCTGCTCACCACCATCGGCTTCTCGACGATGCGCCCGTCCTGGTTCTCTTCGATCGTGATGCTGCGCCCGGCGCTCTCGCGCGCGATCGTGATCTTAAAGGACGACAGATCGCCGCTGGAGTAGATGAGCACCTGCGGGACGAGCGACTTGGGGTGCTTGCGGGAGCTGAGCACGATCCGGCGCGCATCGACCACCAGCTTGAACGAGAGGCCGCTCGCCAACTTGCGCTTGCGCAACGCGGTGTCCTCGGTCACCGCGCGCCAGACGTTGCTCCTGACCGAGTAGACCACGAACTGGTAGCCGTGCGGCTGGAACACGATGCCGTAGTTGCGGGTCTGCAGCCCGGCCTGATCGCGGGTATAGCGCATCAGCGACACCAGCCGCCGGCCCGCGGTTTTCAGCGCCGGATCCTTTCCGGTCAGGTTGAGCGAGAGCAGGAACCCGGCGGTGACGATGCCGATGATCGCGATCACCACCAGGATTTCCATCAGGGTGAAGCCGCGCTCGCGCTCGCGCCTGGCCCACACCCGGGGCCGATCGCTCAGAGGCGCCTCAACTGCCGATGTTCCAGTTGCCGATGGTGGCATTGTCACCCTTGCCGCCCGGCTGGTCGTTGGCGCCGAGGGAATACAGGTCGTAGGGCTGCCCGTGCGTGCCCGGATACACGTAATGATAGGCATTGCCCCACGGGTCCTTGACGATCCGCTGCACGTAGGGGCCGTGCCAGTGGGTGACCGAGGAATCCTCAGGCTTTTTGACGAGCGCATCCAGCCCCTCGTCGGTGGTCGGGTAGGTCGAGTTGTCGAGCCGGTACTCGGTGAGGGCGGTCTCCAGGCTCTGGATGTCCTCCTTGGCCTTCGCCACCCTCGCCTGGTCCACCTTGCTGACGACCGTGGGCACGATGACCGCGGCGAGCAGGCCGATGATGACCACCACGACCATGATCTCGATGAGGGTGAAGCCGCGCGCGCGGCGGTACAGGGCCGATCTCGATGTCACCGGGACAGGGCGGTTTCGCTGGAACATGGCGGATATCTGGTATGGGTGGGCGCGCACACGCGGCGCAACCGGTCGATGATAACAAAGATGTCTTCGCGGCCCCCGTGCGGCTGCGTATGCGGTGTCGGTTCGACCGTCGGGGCGCGCAGCGGTTCCTCGGGCTGGGCCGTCCCGCTCGAGCGCTCCGAGTGCCCACGGAGCGGGTATACTGGTCGTTTTCATTTCAGGGGTCACCATGGCGTTCGGCTTCGTCTTTCCGGGACAGGGCTCGCAATCGGTCGGCATGCTGAGCGGCCTGGCCTCGGCGGACGATCGGGGGCTGATCCGAGAGAGTTTTGCCGAGGCCTCCAGCGTGCTGGGCTACGACCTGTGGCGGCTCGTGGCCGAGGGCCCGCCCGAGCGGCTCAATGCCACCGAGAGCACCCAACCGGCCATGTTGGCCGCCGGCATCGCAACCCTGCGGCTGTGGCGGGAACGTGGCGGGCCCGAGCCCTCGGTCGTGGCCGGCCACAGCCTGGGAGAGTTCTCCGCGCTGGTGGCCGCCGAGGCGCTCGATTTTGCCGCCGCGATCGATCTGGTGCGCTTCCGGGGCCAGGTGATGCAGGAGGCGATGCCCGCGGGCACCGGTGCCATGGCCGCGATTCTCGGGCTCGGGGAGCCCGAAGTGCTCGAGGCCTGCCGCGAAGCGGCCCAGGGCGCGGTGGTCGAGGCCGTCAATTTCAATGCGCCGGGCCAGGTGGTCATCGCCGGCGAGCGTGGCGCGGTGGAGCGCGCCCTGGAGGCGGCGAAAGCCCGCGGCGCCAAGCGCGCGGTCATTCTGCCCGTCAGTGTTCCCTCGCACAGCAGTCTCATGGGGCCCGCGGCCGAGCGCCTCGGCGAGAAGCTCGCCACGGTCGAGCTGCGTGCGCCGCGCGTGCGATTCATCAGCGCAGTGGACGCTGAGCCCCACGACGATCCGCAGACCCTGCGCGCGCTGCTGGTGCGCCAGCTGTCGAGTCCGGTGCGCTGGACCGATACGGTGCGGCGGCTCTCGGCGCTCGGGGTGGCGCAGCTCATCGAGTGCGGGCCGGGCAAGGTGCTGACCGCGCTCAACCGCCGCATCGACCGCCGCCCCGACCTCGAATGTCTGGCGCTCGAGGACGCCGCATCGCTCGAGACCGCGCTCTCGGCGACCACTCAACCCCAGGCTCAATAGATGACGAGGCCATCGATGCTGGACAACGACGTCGCGCTCGTTACGGGCGCCTCCCGTGGAATCGGTCGTGCAATTGCCCTCGCGCTCGCAGGGGCGGGTGCGAAGGTGGTCGGCACGGCCACCACGCCCGAGGGCGCGGACGCGATCGGTGCTGCGCTCGCCGCCGAGGGAGGCAAGGGCCGGGGCGCGGTGCTCGATGCGGCCGACAGCGCTTCCATCGAGGCGCTGCTCGCTGAGCTCGAGACGGCGGGCGAAATGCCGACCATCCTGGTCAATAACGCGGCCGTCACGCGCGACGGGCTGCTGGTGCGGATGAGCCCCAAGGACTGGGACCAGGTGATCGCGACCAACCTGACCTCGGTGTTCCGGCTGTCCAAGGGCTGCCTGCGGCGCATGATGAAGGAGCGGCGCGGCCGGATCGTGAATCTGACCTCGGTCGTGGCGCTCACCGGCAACCCGGGCCAGGCCAATTACGCGGCCGCCAAGGCGGGGCTGCTGGGCTTCACCAAGTCGCTCGCGCGGGAGGTCGCATCGCGCGGCATCACCGTCAATGCGGTCGCCCCGGGGTTCATCGACACCGATATGACGCGCGCGCTCGGCGAGCAGCAGCGCGCCTCGCTCCTGACCCAGATTCCCGCGGCCCGACTCGGCTCGCCGGCGGACGTGGCCGCGGCGGTGCTCTTCCTCGTCTCTCCCCAGGCGGGCTACGTCACGGGTGAGACGCTGCATGTCAATGGCGGCATGTACATGCCCTAGAAGTGCGGCCCCGGGCGCCGGCTGCGCCCCGTGCGGCGGGGCGTGCGCGATTTCATGTGGAAAATCAATCACTCATGGGTTTGAACGGCGAGTGGCGGCCCGAGGGGTGTTCCCCTAAAATACCGCGCCCTGCCACGCCCTTTTTTGGCGGCGCGGGCGACTGCGTACTTTTTCTACTTATGCATAAGGACCAACCTTAATGAGCACAGTTGAGCAGCAGGTCAAAGCCATCGTGGCCGAGCAGCTTGGCGTCAAGCAAGAGCAGGTGACCAATGACGCCTCCTTCGTGGACGATCTCGGCGCCGACTCGCTCGACACCGTCGAGCTGGTCATGGCCCTCGAGGAAGAGTTCGAGATCGAGATCCCGGATGAGGACGCCGAGAAGATCACCACGGTCCAGCAAGCGATCGACTACATCAACGAGCGTCGCAACAAGGCCTGAGCCTGCGCGCGGGGCCGGGACGCATCATCCTTCAACTGAAGTCATCTCCAGACACAGGTAGCGCGTGAGCAAACGTCGAGTAGTTGTAACGGGCCTGGGTATCGTCTCGCCCGTGGGCAGCGCGGTCGAGGCCGCTTGGAAGACCGTCCTCGCGGGTGAGAGCGGCATCGGGCCCGTCACCCGTTTCGATGTGTCGGCGTTCCCGGTGCGCTTCGGCGGGCACGTCCGTGACTTCGACATCAACGCCTATTTCGACACCAAGGAGCAGCGGCGCATGGACGAGTTCATGCACTATGGTGTCGCGGCGGGCATCCAGGCGGTCGCGGACTCGGGGATCGATTTCTCCAAGAGCGACATCACGCGCTGCGGGGCGGTCTGCGGCGCGGGCATCGGCGGCCTCGGCACCATCGAAAGAGAGTACGGCGAGATCGTCAAGAGCGGCAATCCGCGCAAGATCTCTCCGTTCTTCGTGCCGGCGAGCATCATCAACATGATCGCCGGACACCTGTCGATCCGCTTCGGGCTAAAGGGACCGAATCTCGGCGTGGTCACGGCCTGCACCACCTCGACCCACGCGATCGGCCTGGCGATGCGCACCATCCAGTACGGCGATGCCGATGTGCTCATCGCCGGCGGCGGCGAGATGGCCACCACCGTGTGCGGCCTGGCGAGCTTCGCCCAGGCCAAGGCTCTCTCGCGGCGCAACGATGCGCCGGCCGAGGCGAGCCGCCCCTGGGACAAGGACCGTGATGGCTTCGTGCTGGGCGATGGCGGCGGGGCGGTCATTCTCGAGGAGCTCGAGCATGCGCGCGCGCGCGGGGCGCGCATCTACGCGGAGCTGCTCGGCTTCGGAATGAGCGGCGATGCCTATCACATCACGCTGCCGCCGGAAGACGGCGACGGGGCGCGCCTCGCGATGGTCCATGCGTTGAAGGATTCCGGTCTCAATCCCGAGCAGGTGCAGTACGTCAACGCGCACGCGACCTCGACGCCCGCCGGCGACAAGGTGGAGACGGTCGCCCTCAAACGCGCCTTCGGCGAGCACGCCCATCGCCTCGCGGTGAGCTCCACGAAGTCGATGACGGGACATCTGCTGGGCGCGGCGGGCGTGGTGGAAGCGATCTTCTGCATCCTCGCGCTGCGCGACCAGGTTGCCCCGCCCACCATCAACTATCACACGCCGGATCCGGACTGCGACCTCGACTACGTGCCCAACACGGCGCGGCCGATGAAGATCGACGTCGCGCTGTCGAACTCCTTCGGCTTCGGGGGCACCAACGGCTCGGTGGTCTTCAGGCGGTTCACCGGCTAAGACGCCACCTTGATCCTGCGCACCGTCGAGGCGCCCCCCCACGTGTTGCGAGGACTTGCGGCACGCCACCCCGAGCGCTATCCCATGCTGCTCGACAGCGCAGCCGACGGGCCGCTCAGCCGCTTCAGCGTGCTCATGGCCGAGCCCTCGGGGGCGCTGTGGTGCGACGCGCGAGGCCGACTCGGCGCCGAGGGGGTGCCGGCCGGCGTCATGGGCACGGGAGGCTTCCTGGATGCGCTGGAGAGGTGGTGGCTGGCGCAGGCAACGCCCGGGGCCGGCACGGCTCATCCTTTCCATGGCGGCTGGGCGGTCTTTCTCTCCTACGAGATCGCCCGCGAGGTCGAGCCGCGCCTGACACTGCCGCCGGCCGCCTTTCCCTGGCGGGCGTTCGCACTGCGCATCCCGTGCGCCATCGTGCACGACCGCGTGAGCGGCAAGTCCCGGATCGTCGCGGAGCCGGCCTACGCGGCAGCGCTCGAGGCGGTCGAAGCCGATGTGCTCACAGCCGCCCGGGCCGGCGCCGAGGAGAGCGGACCGCTTTCGATCTCGGACCTCGTGGAAGAGCCGCCCGAGGCCTATCTCGAGCGCGTGCGCCGCGCCAAGGACTACATCGCCGCCGGCGACATCTATCAGGCCAACCTGTCGCGGCCGTGGCGCGCGCGCCTCGGCGGCGCGTGTGGGGTCGGCGAGCTCTACGGGCGGCTGTGCGCGGCCAACCCGGCGCCGTTTGCGGCCCTGACACAGTGGCGGGGCACGGCGATCCTGAGCTCCTCTCCGGAGCGATTGCTGAAGGTGGCGGGCTCGCGCCTCGACACGCGCCCGATCGCCGGCACCCGCCCGCGCAGCCGCCGTCCGGGCGAGGACGGCGGCGAGATGGCGGCGCTCTCGGCCCATCCCAAGGAGCGGGCCGAGCACATCATGCTGATCGACCTCGAGCGCAATGACCTCGGCCGGGTCTGCGAGGCGGGCACCGTACGGGTCGATGAGTTGATGACCATCGAGTCCTACACCCATGTGCACCATATCGTGTCCAACGTAAGCGGGCGGCTGCGTCCGGAGATGACGCCGATCGATGCGCTTCGCGCGGTGTTTCCCGGCGGCACGATCACCGGTTGCCCGAAGTTCCGCTGCATGCAGATCATCGCCGAGCTCGAGGGCGAAGGCCGCGGCGCCTACACCGGCTCGCTCGGCTGGCTGGGGCTCGACGGCAGCCTCGATTTCAACATCCTGATCCGCACCCTTTCCTTGAGCGCCGGCGCGCTCGAGCTGCGCGCCGGCGCCGGCATCGTGGCCGACTCCGACCCCGCGTGCGAGCTCGAGGAGACCCGGGCCAAGGCCCGCGGGCTGCTGGCCGCCCTCGAGCGGGGCTCGTGATGACCACGGTGTGGATCGACGGCCGGCGGGCCGACAGCGTCTCGGCGCTGGACCGCGGACTGCACTTCGGGGACGGTGTGTTCGAGACGATCGCCTGCATCAAGGGCCGCGCGCGTTTCCTGCCGCTGCATCTGGAGCGGCTCGCGCTCGGCTGCGCACGCCTGAAGCTGCCCGCACCCGGCCCGCGCCAGCTCACGGCCGGGATCGAGCAGGCCGCCGCACAAGCCGACCGCTCGATGGTGAAACTGCTGGTGACGCGCGGCAGGGCGGTACGGCGCGGCTATGCCGCGGGCGGCGAGCAGGGCAGCTGGCTCGTGATCCGCTATCCTTGGCCCGAGGAGGATCCCGCGCTCGCGCACTCGGGCGTCAGGGTCCGCACGGCCGCGACGCGGCTCGGGGAGAACCCGGCGCTCGCGGGCCTGAAGCACTTGAACCGCCTGGAGCAGATCCTGGCGCGCAACGAGGACTGTGTGGCCGAAGCCGAGGAGGCGCTCATGCTCAGTCATTCCGGCAAGCTGATCTCGGGCACCATGACCAATGTGTTCCTGGTGGACGGGACGGCGGAGCGGCCGCGGCTGCGCACGCCGGATCTGTCCCTGTGCGGCGTGGCGGGCATCATGCGGCGCGTGGTGCTGCGCGAAGCCGCCCTCGCGGGGCTCCCGGCGCTCGAGTGCCCGCTCACCCCCGGGGATCTCGCTGCGGCCGGGGAAGTGCTCCTGACCAATGCGCGCATCGGCATCTGGCCGGTGCGATCGATCGACGGGCGTCCGCTCGCGCCGGGGCCGGTCACGCGGCGTCTGCAGCAGCGGCTGGCGCCGCTGCTCGAGGGCGCCGATGGTTAAGTCCGCGCGTGGAAAGCGCCGCGGGGGGCTGCTCGGCGCGGCGATGCTGGTGTTGGTCGCGGCGGCGGTCGCGGGCGGCTATGTGCTGCTCGAGCGCGATTACACCGCCGCCGGTCCGGCGCCCGCGACAATTCGCCTGAAAGTAACCGCGGGCGAGAGCCTGCGCGGGGTATTCGGCCGGCTCGCCGGCCTCGGCGCGCTGCGCCATCCCCGCGCGGTGGAGCTGTACATGCGCCTGCGAGACATCGAGCCGCGCATCGAGATCGGCGTGTACGACATCCCGGCGCACGCGAGCCCCGCGCAGATCGTGCGCCTGTTCGAGGAGGGACGCGTGGTGTTGGACCGGATCACGGTCGTGGAGGGGACGACCTTCGCCGAGTTCCTCCATGAGCTCGATACCGACCCCGACATCGCGCCCACCCTGCGCGGCGAGAGCGACGCGCAGATCATGGCCGCCCTCGGCCACCCGGGGCAGAACCCCGAGGGCCGGTTTTTCCCCTCCACTTACATCTTCGCGCCGGGGACCTCCGACCTGACGATACTGCGCATGGCATACGAGAAGATGTCCGCGGTCCTGGCGCGGCTCTGGCATGGGCGCAGCGCGGACCTGCCGCTGAAGACCCCTTACCAGGCGCTCATTCTGGCCTCGATCATCGAGAAGGAGACCGGCGTGCCCGGCGAGCGCCGGCGTATTGCCGGCGTGTTCGTCAACCGTCTGCGCCGCGGCATGAGGCTGCAATCGGACCCAACGGTGATCTACGGGCTCGGCAGCGGCTACGACGGCAGGATTTCCACCCGGGATCTGTCCACCGACACGCCCTACAACACCTACACGCGCGGCGGACTGCCCCCGACGCCCATTTCGCTGCCCGGGCTCAGATCCCTGCGCGCCGCCGTGCATCCGGCCGAGACCGGGGACCTTTACTTCGTGGCCACCGGCGACGGCGGCCACAGCTTCTCGAAGACTCTCGCCGCGCACGATGCGCAGGTGCGCGACTACCTGGCGAGGCTGCGCCTGGCGCACGAGAAGGCCGAGCGCCGCAAGGAGGCGCGGCCATGAAAGAGATGGGCCGGCTCATCACTCTCGAGGGCATCGAGGGCGCGGGCAAATCGACCCTCGCGCGCTGGCTGTGCGAGTGGCTGCAAGGCCGCTCGCTGCGCGTGCGGCTGACCCGCGAGCCCGGCGGCACGGACCTTGCCGAGCGGGTCCGGCGCATCGTGCTGGAGCGGGGGAGCGAGTCGGTCAGCCCCGCCACCGAGACCCTGCTGATGTTTGCCGCGCGCGGCATTCACCTCGACAACCTGATCCGCCCGGCGCTCGCCCGTGGAGAGTGGGTGGTGTGCGATCGCTTCACCGACGCCACCCGCGCCTACCAGGGGGCCGGCCGGGGTGTCGATGCGGCCTGGATAGAGGACCTGGCGGCCCGGATTCACGCCGACGTGCAACCGGCCTGCACGCTGCTGCTCGATCTGCCGGTGGCAGTGGGCCTCGCGCGCGCGAAAGGCCGCCAGGACGCGGCCGCCGACCGCTTCGAGGCCGAGACGAGCGCGTTCTTCGAGCGGGTGCGGGCGCAGTACCTGGAGCTCTCGCGGCGCGAGCCGCGCCGGATCCACGTCATCGATGCGGCCGCTCCGATCGAGGACGTGCAGCGTCAGGTCGCTGCGGTTCTCTCACGAGTGGCTCCGGACGCGGGGGCGATGCGTGACGCCTGAGTGGCTGACCGGGCAGATGGAGCGGCTGCGAGGCGCTTGGGCGGCCGGGCGATTGCCTCACGCACTGCTCGTGCACGAGGCTCCGGGCGCGGGCGGAGAATGGCTGGCGCTGTGGGTCGCGCAGCTCGTGCTGTGCGTCGGGGATACTCCGGCCCCATGCGGGCAGTGCCCGGCCTGCCGGCGCGTGGCCCGGCGCCAGCACCCGGACCTGGCTGTGGTCGAGCTGGTCGAGAAGGCCAGGCAAATCCGCATCGAGCAGGTGCGCGAGCTCAGCGCGGACCTCTCGCTGACAGCCCACCAGGGCGGCTACAAGGCGGGCATTCTCTCGCCCGCCGACAGCATGAACCGCTTTGCCGCGAACGCGCTGTTGAAAACGCTCGAGGAGCCGTCGCCGCGCACCCTGCTGGTGCTCGTTGCGACCCAGCCCTCCCGGCTGCCCGCGACCATCCTCAGCCGCTGCCAGCGGGTGCGGGTGCCGGCGCCCACGCGCGAGCAGGCGGTGGCGTGGCTGCGCGAGACGCGGGGGGAGGCCGACTGGGACGCGGTTCTGGCGGTGCTGGGCGAGGCGGCCATGCTCGCGGCAAATGCCGCTTCGCGCGTGGTGATCGAGGAGGGCGCCGAGACCCGCCGCGACCTCGCGCAGGCCGGCGCGGGCGCGGGCGATCCGGTCGCCACCGCCGAGCGCTGGGCGCGCGCTGAGCCGGCCCTGCGCCTGGCTTGTTTCGAGAACTGGCTCACGGAACGTATTCGCGGGGGTCTGGTTTCCTTCACTCGATCATCGGAAGTGCGCGCTGGAGCGCACCCGGGGGGGGGCGATCGGTCGAGCATAAGGGGCTGGTTCGAGCTGCTGGACGCGGTGCGGGAACTCAAGTCATCATTCGATGCGCCGATCAACCGTGGTGTGGCTATCGAGACGCTGCTGCGGCGCATGGCGATGAATCGTGGCGCGTGAGCGATGGCGGACGCAGCGGGCATCAAACTCAAGTCTGGGGCCAAGATCTTGAAAGCAGGTGGGAACAAACCGAGTCTGCTGACGCTCACCATCAAGGACAAGAGCGCGCTGTACATGGCCTACATGCCGTTCGTGAAGAATGGCGGCCTGTTCATCCCGACCAACAGCAACTATCGGCTGGGCGACGAGGTGTTCATGCTGCTGAATCTCATGGGAGAGGATGAGAAGCTGCCGGTGGCCGGCCGCGTCATCTGGGTCACCCCCAAGGGTGCGCAGGGCAAGCGCACCGCGGGCATCGGCGTGCAGTTCAGCGAGCAGGACCACGGCCAGACGCAGAAAAAGATCGAGACCTACCTCGCCGGCGCGCTCTCCGGCGACAAAGCCACGCACACGATGTAGCCTCAGGCTGTGCGCCGCAGCGCCACGCCGTTCTGGTTCAGGCCGCCCTCGAGCACGTACGCGTCGAACCCCCGCTCGGTGAGGATGTGGGCCTCCGCCGAGCTGCGCCGGCCGGTATCGCAGTACACGACGTAGGGGGTCTTCGGGTCCAGCTGACCCAGCTTCATGCGGATGAAGTACAGCGGAATGTTGATCGAGCCCTCGATGGCGAGCACCTGGTGCTCGGCCGGCAGGCGCGCGTCGAGCCACTGCCCGCCGTGCGCGACGATCTCCCGCGCCCGCTCCCAGCCGACCCACTGCAACAGCGGCTCGGTCATCAGCTCGCGGAAGTGCTGCTTGTCCAGGCGCATCAGCACCCCGTCGGTCAGCATGCGCACGGTGGCGTTGCGCTGGGTCTCGGCGATCAGCGCATCCTCGCCGAAGCTGTCGCCCACGCCGAGCTCGGCGAGCGTCAGGCCCTCCCGGTTGAGCGGCGTCTCGCGGCTCACCAGAGCCTTGCCGCTCATGATGGTGTAGAAATAATCGCCTTCCTCGCCCTGGCGGACCACCGTGGTACCCGCCTTGACGGGCAACCGATCCAGATGCGTGAAAATGGCCTGCAGGTTCGCCGGCAGGATGCGGCGGAAGGCCTGGCTTCGCAACAGCGTCGTCATCCAGTCATCGCCGCCGTCCGCCGCCTCGGAGCCCAGCTCGCTCACCTCGTACACGCCGGTCTGATCCCAGGTGAGCACCAGATCGAGCAGCTCGCTGTCGAGCGAGAGGCAGCGCACCGGCTCGAGCGTGCGCACTGTCGCATTTCGCGGGCTCCCGGGGCACAGCGCCTGGCGCGCCGCCTCCGTGCCCGCGCGGACCGTGCCGACGATGCGTCCACCCTCGAGGATCTCTACCGCGCCGGAAACCAGCCACATCGTGCGGCTGGCGATGTCGCCCTCGCTGAACAGGACCTGACCGCCGGGGAAGCGCTGCAGGCTCACCTTCTTGGCGAGCGCCGCGAGGTTTTCGCGCTTCAGCCGATCGAACGGCACGAAGGTCTTCAAAAGATGAACGCCGGAGGAGCGCTCTGCCGCCATTTCAATATCCGCGGGCTGGGGGTGGAGGGCCGATCCTATGCGCGGCTTGGTGCCGCCGACGGGTCGCATGCTACCCGCCGTATCGGCACCGCCGCTGGGCATGGTTCACGAATTTCATTATGACAAGCCGCCGGCCCGGGTGGAAGCGCTCGTGCCGCCCGCGAGCAGGAACCAGCCGGAATCGGGCTGGAAGCGCTCGCCGTAGCGGGCGGTGAGTGCCTCGAGCCGCTCGACGAGGGCCGTGGCGCCCCGCGCGCGCGCATAGCTGAGGGGTCCGCCGCGAAAGGGCGCAAACCCGGTGCCGAAGATGACGGCCGCGTCGATCAGATCGGCGTCCTCGGTCAGCCCCTCGCGCAGGCAGGCGACGCACTCGTTGACCAGCGCCAGGATCAGCCGGTCGATGATGTCGGGCGGCGGGGCCTGCGTGGGCGCGGGCTTGAGCGGCTTGCCTTCCCGCCAGCGGTAGAAGCCCTCGCCCGATTTGCGTCCGAGCTTGCCGAGGGCGATCAATTCGTGCAGGCGCTTGATCTTGGGCACGGGCCGCCCGAGCTCGGTGGCTATGATCTGGCCCACGTCGGCCAGTACGTCCAGCCCCACCATGTCGGCGAGCTCGACCGGGCCCATGGGCATCCCGAAGCGCTGCGCCGCGGCGTCGATCACGCTCGGCGGTACGCCGTCCTGGACCGCGAGCAGCGCTTCCTGCAGGTAGGGCATCAATACCCGGTTGACGATGAATCCCGGCGCGCTGCGGCACGGCAGCGGGAGCTTCTCGAGCTTGCGCGCGAATGCGATGGCGCGGCCGCGCGCCTCGGCATCGGTGCGGTCCGAGTGGATGATCTCCACCAGCGGCATCTGCGCGACCGGGTTGAAGAAATGCATGCCCACCAGGCGCGAGGGCCGCTCGAGGCCGCGCGCGAGCTCATCGAGCACCAGGCTGGAGGTGTTGGTGGCCAGAAGCGAGCCTGCCTTCAGGCGCGGCTCGATCTCGGCATACAGCTCGCGCTTGGCCTCGAGGCTCTCGACGATCGCCTCGATCACCACGTCCGCCTGCGCAACGCCATTGCCCTGGGGGTCGGCGCTCAGGCGCGCGGCGGCCGCGGCGGCCTCGTGAGGATCGCGCAGCCGCTTGGCGAACAACCCTTGCGCGCGCTGCAACGCGGGCTCGATGAAGCGCATCTCGCGGTCCTGGAGCGTCACGGTGCACCCGCGCAGCGCCGCCCAGGCGGCGATGTCCCCGCCCATGACACCCGCACCGATCACGTGCACTCGATCGAGGGGGCCGGACGCCTTGCCGCCGAGCGCCTTCAGGCGGTCCTGGAGCAGGAACACGCGGATCAGGTTGCGCGCGGTTTCGGTCGTGAACAGGTGGGCGATGGAGCGCGCCTCGGCCTCGAAGGCTGCCGGGCCGTGCGCCCCGTAGCGTGTCCACAGGTCGATGATGGCGTAGGGGGCGGGATAGTGCTCGGGAGGGGCCTGGGCGGCGACCTGGGCGATGAGCGAATGCTGCACCAGGGAGCGCACCAGCGGCCAGCCGAGCATGCGCTCGGCAAGCGGCGCGCGCCGCGGCGCAGGCGCCTCGAGCAGGATCGAGCGAGCGGCCTCCTTCAGCTCCGACTCGCCGACCAGCCGGTCGACGAGCCCCAGGCGCAGCGCCTTGTCGGCCCGCACCGGTTTGCCGGTGAGCATCATCCTCATCGCGGGCCGCACGCCGATGAGGCGCACGGTGCGCACCGTGCCACCGAAGCCCGGGTGAATGCCGAGACGCACCTCGGGCAGGCCGAGCGAGAGCCGCTCGTCGCCCACGGCAACCCGGTACCGGCAGGCGAGGGCGAGCTCCAGGCCCCCGCCGAGCGCAAAGCCGTGGATGGCCGCCACCGTGGGACAGGGAAGGGATTCCAGGCGATCGAGCACCTGCTGGCCGGCGTGGATCAGGCGGTAGCCGCTCTCGGCATCGCCCAGGCTCGTGAACTCCTTGATATCCGCCCCGGCGATGAAGCCGCTTTTCTTGGCCGACAGCACCACCACGCCTCTTGGGAGCGAGGCGTGGATCCGCGCAAGATGGGCATCGAGCTCGGCGAGCACGGCGCTGCCGAGCGCATTCGCCGAGGAGCCGTGCCGGTCGGCCCACAGCCAGACGATGTCATCCGCATCCCGCTCGAGACGCCAGCTGGCGCCGGTGTCAACTGCCATTTTGTCTCCCTGGAAAGGGCGTCAGGCCGCCGCCGGCTGCGCGGAGGCGGCCGAGCGGACCTGGAAATCGCAAATCAGCGGGCGATGATCGGAGAAGCGCACGTCGGGAACGCGGAAATCGGTCACCTCGATCCCCTCGCTCACCAGGATGAAATCGAGCTCGATGCGCGGGGCGCGGGCCGGAAAGGACGGCAGCCCCGCTGAGTTGGCGCTGCGCAGTCCCGCGGCGCGCATGAAAAGATAGATCTCGTTGGTGCCCCAGAAGGTGTTGAAGTCCCCGGCCACGATCACGGGCTTGCGGGCCTTGACGAGCAGGTCGTGCAGCGAGCGGAGCTGGTACTGGCGATGGCGGAACTTCAGCGACAGGTGCACCAGGTAGATGCACACATCGGCGAGCTCGAGCTCGATGATCAGCCGCTTGATGCCGGTATCGAAGTAATGGAAGCGCTCCCCGTGCACGTGCGGGGCCGAGAGCAGCGCATTGCCCTGCTTGCGCACGATCGGCAGCAGCGTATTGACCGAGCGGGCGGCGTACTTGCACTGGAAAGTCGAGTAGTGCCCGAGCTCGGTGGCGATGTGCTCGGCCTGGTTGATCATGCCGGTGCGCACCGAGCCGCTGTCGACCTCGACCAGGCCGACCATGTCGGGGTGCTCGGCGCGCAGGAATTCCGTTATCCCGTCGAGCACCCGTGGGTTGCTGCGCAGATAACCGGCGCCGGGCACCGGCAGGTGGAAGGCCGGACCTGTACCGGTGGCGTAGCGGATGTTGTAGACGACCAGACGCACAGGGGACCTGAGGGCTCCGAGGGGCAAAAGTGGCATTTTATGCAATTGCCGCCCCGGGCGGCAGCGTCATGAGCCACACTTGGGCCCCGCGGCCGCTTATGAGAGACTTGCGGAGATTTTGAGGGGTACCTTAAGAGTATGTCGCAGGCCAATCCCATCCGGCTCTACATCACCCACCTGTGGCAGGCGGACGATGACTATCTTCGGGTATTCGAGTACCTGGAGAGCTCGCGGAACTTCTTCTACAAGAACTTCAGCGCCCCGGAGCGGCGCCCGGAGGGCGACCGGGAGGCCCAGAAGCAGGAGCTGCGCGCGCAGATCAGCCCCGCCGAGGCCGTCGTGGCGCTCTCGGGTTCGTTCGAGCGCGATCAGGACCTGCTCACTTTCCAGCTGCTCTACGCCCGCTCCAGCCAGAAGCCGGTGGTGCTCTTGAAGCCTTTCGGCTCCGGCCGGGCGGTGCCGCCGGTCCTGAAGGACCTGGCCGACGAGATCGTGGACTGGGACGAGCGGGCCCTGGTGGACGCCATCCGCCGCCAGGCCCGGCACGAGGACACCACGCGCTGGGACACGATCGAATTCAAGCTCGATTGACGGCGGCCGCGGCCGGTCCCCTGCTCTTCCCCGGCCCCCGTTCCGCGCCGCACGAGTCGGTCGCGGCACGGGACGGGGGAACCGCTCAACCCGATCCTCAGAACCTCACGGAGATCGTGCCGTACACCGCGCGCGGCGGACCCGCGTAGGCGAGCGGATACCCGGCGCTATTCGTCCCGTAGAGCCCGCCCGCCGAGATGTACTCGAAGAAGTTGTACTGCTTGTCGAGCGCGTTCATGACTTCGAGTTTCAGCTTGACCGACTTCGCGACGCTCCCGTACCAGGCCTTCGGCAGTGTCGCGGCCACCGCGATGTTCAGCACTCCATAACCGGCGATCTGCCGATTGGACGGCGTGCCCGCGTTGTTGTCGAAGATGTACTGCGGGCCGACGTACTGGTACCACGCGCGCGGCTTCACCGCGAGCCCGTCGCCGAACTTGTAGGTCCAGTAGGCTCCGATGTTGAAGGTCTTGTCGGGCGTGTCGGAGACGGGCAGGCCGGAGTAGTCGGTCGTGCCGCCGCCGGAAGGCGTGAACGAGTACGAGTTGAAATACGCCTTCTCGATGTTCAGGTTGGTGAACATCTTGAGGGTGCCCCAGTTGGCTTCGGCCGAGAAATTCACGCCGTGGTAGACCGAATCGCCGGTGCCGAGGCCCAGGAAGTCGCCGCCCGTGCTGTTCACGCCGATGATCTGGTTGCTCAGGTGATCGTGGTAGTAGTTCACGTTGACGAGCACCCGCTGGAAGTCGCCCATCACGGGCCAGAAGAGCTTGAAGCCCGTCTGCCACTCCAGGCTCCTCTGCAGGATGTCGCCGCCCACCGGCTGGCTCTGATACAGGCCGCCGCCGCCGCCCACCTGCGGCAGGCGATAGGCCGTCGCCCAGTTGCCGTACACCGCGAGCCAGTCGAGCGGCTGCCAGCGCGCGCTCACCGACGGCTCGGTCTTGTCGTAGTTGGTCTGGGCGGCGGGCAACTGACCCTGATCGTGCCCCTTGAACAGTCCCAGGCCGTTGGGATTGGAAGGGGTGGGGTGACTGAGGATGTCCGATAATTGGAACTCCGTGGGGCCGTAGGGGTAGTAATCCGTGTGGAAACTGACCACCCGGACGCCCGGGGTGATCGACAGGCTGGCTATCGGAGTGATCGTATCCTGGAAGAACGCGGCCAGGTCGGTGATGTGCCAGTAGTCGCTGCGATGGTTGTCGTTCGGCACCGTGGCGGAGCCGCACACCTGCGTGCCGGGCGGAATGACGGTTCCGTTGGCGAGGGCGATCTTGGCGGGAGTGACGACGCAATCCGCCGGGTTATAGAAGGCGTTGCGGGAATCGTACACGGTGTTGATGAAATAGCCGCCGACTCCGATCCTGTTGTACGGCAGGTAGATGTCGCTCCACAGCTTGTCGCCGTACATGTGCGAGAACGGATTGTTGTGCTCGTACAGATTGGCGGGGCTGTTGAGGCCGAAATTGTTGTAGTGCCGGTGCAGGCGGTCGCCGCGCCGGTACCACAGCTGATTGTGCAGCGTGGTGCGGCTGTCGACCCGGATGTTCTGGCGCGCATACACCAGCCAGGTGCGGTTGTTGTCGTACTTCCGCCAGATGTTTTCATTGACGGTGCGGTAATACCCGGTGGTCGCTTCGCTCAACAGCGGTCCGGGCGCGCCCACTCCGTTGACGCTGAGGCCGGGCACCGGGGTGAGCGGCAGCGGCACGGGCCGCCAGCCGCCGCCGGAGCCGAGGTACCCGCCGAAGCTGATGCTGCTGCCGTCGTCGAATTCCTTGCGGGTCTTGAAGAACCCGGCGTAGTTTCGCGTGGGCCAGGCGAATCCGTCGGGAGAGGTGCGGAAGCTGTTCGCCCGTCCGCCGCCGCCCGCGATCACCGTCTCCCAGCCGTAGACCTTGCCGGTCTGCAGGATGAGGTCGGCGTTTCTGGTGTTGAAGCTGCCGTACGTGAGCTGCGCGTAGCCGCCGGCCCTGGCTCCCGGCTGCACCGGCACGAAGTTCACACCGCCGCCCATGTTGTTGTACCAGCGGTACTCGGGATCGCCGGGGCCGTAGGTGACGCGTGCGCCTTGAAGCAGCGCGGTCTGCGGGATTTCCGGCGTTTCCCACAATCCGGTCGCGGCGTTGACCATCGGGATGCCGTCGAAGCTGATCGCGAGGTTGCCGTTATCGACCGTGCCTGGGGATACGCCGGCCCAACCCTGGTTGAGGCCGTTGATGCTGATGCTGGCCTTGGTGCCGCCGGTCTGGCCATAGCCGGTCACGGCTATGCCGGGGGCGAACGACAACGCCTTGGCGGCGCCGCCGACGACGCCGGCTGATTTGAGCTGCTGCCGGTCGAGCGCCTTGTCGCCATAGGCCGATTGATAGATGGACATCTGTTTGAGGCTCTTCAGCTGCTGCTCTTTCGCGGTGACGACGATTTCCTGCAGCGCGGCCATGGGAGCCGGCGAGGGCGCCGGGGCCGGAGTCCCGTGAGCCGCCGCGGCCGCCAGAACCGAGGCAACCGTCAGGGCGATTCGTGTGTTTTTTGAGACTCGGCATTGCCGGGAGTTTTTCATCGTGCGCTACCTCTTGAGGTTTTTTGGCTGCACGCGGATGACCGCGATGTGAAGCAGCGCACACTAGTCGCCGGGGGTTACGGTCCCGTTGCGGTTTCATTGCAGAAATGTTGCACGCCGCCCGGGCCGGTTGTGACCGGCCGGACGCTCGAGGCGACGCGCGATGCGCTCGTCGGCGGATGTTGCGAATGGGAGGCTGGCGCGGCGCGGCAAACGGGCTGTGTGGGACGGCGCTGCGCCGGGGGTTTCAGCCGCGGCAACACCGCGCGGCGCACAAAGTCTTTGCGCGAGCCGCTGCGCCTCGGCCGAGAGTATCGCCGGGCGGGTCGGAAACAGTCGACGGCTAACGCAGGGGGTGGCCGAGCCGTCCGTGCAGGTAGAACGCCACGCCGTAGAGCACGATCGCCGCGAGCGCCCGCCACGCGCCGATCTCCTTGAGCGCCGGCCCCAATCGGTTGGTGCCCCGGCCGATGGCGGCGAACGGCAGGCTGGAAGTCGCCTGGGCGAACGCCTGCCACTGCTCGCCGAAGCGCCGCCGCCGCTTGGCATCGATCGACAGGGTGCCGCCCAGGGACAGTATCAGCATGGAGCCGAAAAGGATCAGGGAGGCGACATCCCCGTTTACCGCCAGATGGGTGGCCGCCCACAGCGCGACTCCCCACAGAAACGGGTGGCGGGTGATGCGCGAGATGCCGCGCACGCCCTCCGGGTCGAGCCGCGACTCCATGCCGACACGCGTCGGGCTCGGCGTGAGCACACCGATCACCATGAACAGAAAGGCGATGAATACCAGCACATAGGACTCGGGCCAGAAGCCGAGCCACGCGCCCCAGGTGACGACCACCGGGGCCTGGCGGTAGGCTACGATCAGCCACGCCAGGCCGCCGAGCGATGCGAGCGCGAACAGAGCCCGATAGATCCCCTCGCCCAGGAGCCCGGCCAGCGCATCGCGCAGGCGTGTTCCGGAGACGCCGAAATGAATCAGCAGGAAGTAGGCGCAGGCCGCGACGAGATCTCCCATGGTCCTCTCCCCGAGCGTTCTTGTCAGGGAAACGAGTTTACAATGGCGCCAGAGGAACTGGCGAGGGGCCCGACGTGACAGCCGGCCGCATTCAGCCGTTTGCGCGGTTCTATCCGTACTATCTGGGCGAGCACCGCCACCCGGTCTGCCGGCTGCTGCACTACACCGGCAGCTGGCTGGTCCTGCTCGTCGTGCTGAGCGCGATCCTGCTGCGCCGTCCGATCGTGCTCGCGGGCGCTCCGGTGATCGGCTACGGATTCGCCTGGATCGGACATCTGTTCTTCGAGAAGAACCGTCCCGCCACCTTCCGCCAGCCCTGGTTCAGCCTGGCGGCCGACTGGGTGATGTGGTGGCAGATCACCCGCGGCCAACTGCCGATCAGGGACCGGCACCATGAATGCTGAACGCAGTCTCGCGGCAGGGGAATGCGGCCGCGAAGCGGCCCCGGAAAAGCACGCCGCGTAAGGGCATGTACGTATGGCTCTGAGGCCCCTGGACGCGGCGCAATGACGTACGGTGCGGCTCGCACGCCGCGGGATGGAGTGGTTTTGTGCCGATGCCGGCCGGTCCGATGAAACGTGTCGCCATCCTGGCCGCGCTGGTCGCGGCGCTCGGCGCGGGCCTCTACGTGTGGTTGGCTCACAGGTCCCGTACGCCACATGTGCTGGTGCTGTACGGCAATGTCGACATTCGCGAGGTGATGCCGGCATTCAACGACAGCGGCCGCATCGCGTCCATCCTCGTGCAGGAGGGCTCCGTGGTGAGGCGCGGCCAATTGCTCGCCACGCTCGACGACACGCGTTATAACGCAGCGCTTGCGCAGGCCACCGGACGGATGAACGACCTGAAGGCGGTTCTCGCGAAGCTGCGCGCCGGCTCGCGGCCCGAGGAGATCGCCGCGGCGCGCGCCACCATGAACGCGCTGCACACCCGGGTTCGCGTGGACGGGATCATCTATCGGCGCAACGCCCGGTTGATCGTCACCCATGCGGTCTCCCAGCAGGCGCTGGACGAAGCCAAAGCGGCCTTCGATGCGGCACGTCATCAATATCAGGCGGCGCGGCAGAACTATCTGCTCGCGGTCCTCGGCCCGAGAGCCGAGGACATCGCCGCGGCGCGCGCGGCATACCATGCATCGGTGGCGGCGGTTGCGCTCGCGCGGCGTGAGTTGCACGACACCCGCCTCTATGCCTCGAGCGACGGAGTGGTCGAAGACCGCATTCTCGAGCCGGGCGACATGGCCTCCCCGGGAACGCCGGTTCTGACCGTTGCGCTGCCGAGCCCGCTGTGGGTGCGGACCTATTTGTCCGAGCGCGACCTGGGCCGGGTACGGCTGGGCGAGGCCGCGACGGTCACCACCGACAGCTATCCGGGGCGGATCTATCACGGCTGGCTGGGCTACCTGTCGCCGACCGCGGAATTCACGCCGAAGACGGTGGAAACGCCCGAGCTGCGCACCTCGCTGGTCTATCAACTGCGGGTCAATGTCTGCGATCCCCGCGGCGAGCTGCGCCTGGGGATGCCGGCCACGGTGCACATCGATCTGCGCAAGCGCGGCAACGTCCCCGGGTGCGGGCCGGCGGCCGAGGCGCATGCCGGTGGCGCGAGCGGCGTGGCGCGCCCATGACGAAATCGCCCGGAGCGGTTTCGAGCGCGGCGAAGCCGCGGCCCCATGGGGACGAGGCCGGGGAAGGGCCGGGCGACGCGGGCGTGGCTGACGCGGCCATCCGGCTGGAAGAGGTCCGGCACAGGTTTCACACCGGCGGACGCTCCGTCGAGGCGCTCGCCGGGGTGAGCGCCCGGGTGGAACGCTCGCGGATCACGGGGCTGGTGGGTCCGGACGGGGCGGGCAAGACCACTCTGATGCGTCTCGTCGCGGGGCTGCTGCGGCCGGGCGCCGGGCGCATCGAAGTGTTGGGCCTCGACGTGGCGCGCGAGCCGCTGCGGGTGCAGGCCAGTGTCGGTTACATGCCGCAGCGCTTCGGTCTGTACGAGGACCTGACGGTCCGTGAGAACCTCGATCTGTACGCGGACTTGCAGAATCTGCCTCCCGGCGAGCGCGCGGCGCGCTACGCCGAGCTGATGCGCATGACGGGGTTGGAGCCGTTCCTCTCGCGCATGGCCGGACGGCTCTCCGGCGGCATGAAGCAGAAGCTCGGTCTCGCGTGCACGCTGGTCAACCCTCCGCAGCTGCTGCTGCTCGATGAGCCGACGGTGGGCGTCGATCCGGTCTCGCGCCGGGAGCTGTGGCAGATCATCGGGCACCTGGTGCGGGACGCGCACGCCACGGTGCTGTTCAGCACCGCCTACCTGGACGAGGCGGAGCGCTGCAATCACGTGCTGTTGATGCACGAGGGCCGGCTCCTCGGCAGCGGCCCGCCGGAGAGCTTCACGGCCGGGATGAGGGGCCGAAGCTTCTTCGCCAGCGCCCCCATCGGCCGGCGCGCGCTGCAGGAGAGCCTGGCGCGGACGGCCGGCGTCCTCGACACGGTGATCCAGGGCGGACGGGTGCGGATCGTCACGACAGCGGAATCGCCAGACACTCAGGCGATCTCGGCGGCCGTTCCGGGCCTGCGCCTGACTCCCACGGAGCCGCGCTTCGAGGACTGCTTCGTGGCGCGGCTGCGGGCGCTGCGCTCCGGATCGGACACCAGCGCGGTGATGCCGGGGCCGCAACCCGCGCCCGAGCTGGCGCAAGCCACGGCGAGCGGCGAGGCGGTCATTCGCGTGCGCCGGGTGACGCGCCGCTTCGGCCCGTTCACCGCCGTCGACAAAGTGAGCTTCGAAGTCCAAAGAGGGGAGGTGTTCGGTCTGCTCGGCGCGAACGGCGCGGGCAAGTCGACCACCTTCCGCATGCTCTGCGGGCTGCTGCCGGCCACCGAAGGGGCGCTGAAGGTGGCGGGCTTCGACCTGCGCACCGCCGCCGCCGTGGCGCGCCGGCGGATCGGCTACATGGCTCAGCGCTTCTCGCTGTACGGCAATCTCACCGTGAGCCAGAACCTGCGCTTCTTCAGCAGCGTGTATGGGTTGAAGGGCCCGCAGCAGCGGCGGCGCATCGGCTGGGCGGGCGGCGAGTTCGGTCTCGATACGCTCGCGCAGGCCAAGGCGGGCGAGCTGCCGCTCGGGTTCAAGCAGCGTCTGGCGCTCGCCTGCGCGCTGATGCACGAGCCCGAGATCCTGTTCCTCGATGAGCCGACCTCCGGCGTCGACCCGCTCGCCCGCCGTGAGTTCTGGCGCCGGATCAACGCCCTGGCGGGCCGGGGCGTGACGGTTCTGGTGACGACACACTTCATGGAGGAGGCCGAGTACTGCGACCGGCTGCTGATCATGTCCCAGGGAAGGGTGCTCACCGAAGGCACGCCCGAGGCGATCAAGACCGCGGCCCGCCGCCCCGACCGGCCCGATCCCACGCTGGAGGAGGCGTTCATCGCCGCCATCGGAGCCGGCGGCGCCCCGGAGGGCGCATGAGCGCTTCCACGCGGCGGCTGCTCGGACTGATGCGCAAGGAGTTTCTTCAGATCGGACGCGACCCTTCCGCGCTCGCCATCGCGTTCGTGCTGCCGGCCGTGTTGCTGCTCGTGTTCGGCTACGGCGTGTCGCTCGACGCGCGCCACGTGCCCGTGGCGCTCGTCGTCGCGCAGCCCGATGCGCTCACGGCGAGCTTCACCGGCAGGCTCCATGGCTCGCCGTACTTCGCGCCGCGCTCGTTCCGCAGCATTCAGCGGGCGCAGCGGGCTCTCTCGGCGCACGAGGTACAAGGCATCATCTGGCTGCAAAGCGATTTCACCCGCCGCGCCGAATCGACCGGCAACGCGCCCATCGGCGTCTTCGTGGACGGGGTCGACGCCAACACGGCGCGCATCGTCGAAGGCTACCTGAGGCAGGTCTGGGCGGGCTGGCTCGACTCGCGGGCGCGCTCGCGGGGAGCGCCGCCGTCTTCGGTGCTGGCCGAGCAGCCGCGCATGCGCTTCAACCCCCAGGCGCGCAGCCGCGACTACCTCGTGCCGGGTCTCATCGCGGTGATCATGACCCTCACGGGGGCGCTGCTCACGGCGCTGGTGATCGCCAGGGAATGGGAGCGCGGCACCATGGAGGCGCTGATGGTCACTCCGGTCACGGTGCCCGAGATCCTGCTGGCGAAGCTGACTCCGTACTTCGCGCTCGGCATGGGCGGCATGCTGGTCTCGGTCGGCCTCGCGGTATTGCTGTTCGGCGTGCCGCTGCACGGCTCCATCCTCGTGCTCACGGGCTGCTCGGCGCTGTTCATGCTGAGCGCACTCGGCATGGGCCTGCTCATCTCGAGCGCGGCGCACACCCAGTTCGCGGCCGGTCAGATCGCCATCGTCGCGACTTTCCTGCCGGCGTTCATCCTCTCGGGCTTCGTGTTCGACATCCACAGCATGCCGTGGCTGATCCGGCTGATCACCCACCTCGTCGCGGCGCGCTACTTCGTCACGCTGCTGCAGTCGGAGTTCCTCGCCGGCGACATCGGCTCGGTGATCGTGCCGAACGCCGCGGCGCTGGCGCTGATGGCGGCGGTATTCCTCGGCCTGGCCCGCGCCAGGGCGCGCAAACGGCTGGATTGACCATGTGGCGGCGGGTCCGGGCGCTGCTCGTGAAAGAGTTGCTGGCGGTGCTCTCCGACCCGCGCAGCCGCTGGCTGCTCATCGGGCCGCCGCTCATCCAGCTCATGGTGTTCGGTTACGCGGCGAGTTTCGATCTGAATCACGTGCCGATCGCCATCTACGATCAGGACCGAAGCGAGGCCGCGCGCCAGCTCGTGGCCCGCTTCGCGGGCTCGCCGACCTTCACCGTCGAGTCGCAGCTGTCCAGCAGCGCGGAGATCGACCGCCTGATCGACTCGCGGCGCGTCGAGGCCGTGGTCGTGATCGACCGGCGCTTCACCCGGGATCTGTACCGCCGCGTGCCGGCCCCCGTGCAGGTGATCGTGGACGGACGAAACTCCAACACGGGGTTGCTGATCGAGGGATACGCCGGCGGCATCCTCGCCGGTTTCGGCCGGGCGTGGTCGCGTTCCCACGGCGGCCGCCCGCCGCCCGCCGTGCTCGATGCGCGCGCCCTCTACAACCAGACGCTCGATTCGCACTGGTTCATCATTCCGGGCATCGTGGCGCTGCTCACCCAGGTGGAGACGCTGCTCGTCGTGGGCCTGTCCGTGGCGCGCGAGCGCGAGCTCGGCACGTTCGATCAACTGCTGGTCACCCCGCTGCGCCAGATCGACATCCTGTTGGGCAAGGGACTGCCGGGGCTGCTCGTCGGCCTGGCGGAGGCCTCGCTCATCATCGCCGCCACGGTGCTGTGGTTTCACGTGCCGCTGCGCGGCTCGCTGGCGACGCTGTACCTCGGATTGCTGCTGTTCGTGCTCGCCGTGACCGGGATCGGGCTGGCGATCTCGGCGCTGTCCGCGACGCAGCAACAGGCGCTGCTCGGAGCGTTCCTGTTCATGGTGCCGTCCATCATCCTGTCCGGCTTCGCCACGCCGATCGCCAACATGCCGATGTGGGTGCAGGAGCTGACGCTGGTCAATCCCATGCGCTACATACTGGTGATCGTACGCGGCGTGTTTCTGAGAGGCTCGGGCGCCGGCGAGCTGCTCTCGCAGCTCTGGCCGATGGCGCTCATCGGCATCGCCACGCTGGCGGCGGCCGGCTGGCTGTTCCGCAAGCGCGTGACCTGACGGCCCGAGCGCCGGTCAGGTGGCGGGAGAAGGCGTCTGCACACGGATGCGGTTGTCGACGTCCTTCACCCCCAGGCACGAGTCGGCCAGATCCTCGATCGCGTGCTTCATGCGCCGCACCGGCACGGTGCCCTCCAGCACGACCTTGCCTTTGGCGACCTCGACCGTGACCTCGCTCGAGTCGATGTGGTTCGCCGCCCGCATGAGCCGGTCGCAGACGTCCTCGCGTATGCGCTCATCGGAGCGCTGGTATCCCTTTGGACCGGGCGGATACTTGTAGACGTGCCGGGGACGCGTCGCGCCGCCCGGTGCGCCGGCAACATACTCGCCCGACCCGTAGCCTGGCGCCTCCCAGCCCGGCCCATAGACGTCGGCGGCATATTCCATTTCCAACTCCGTGGGAAATTCCGGCTGCTCGTCTCCGTAGCCGTAGTACCCGCCCGTGAAGCCCGGTCCGCTCGTGTAGCCGGCGACGCCGGTGCCGTAGTAGCGCGGTCCGCCGCCGTAGCTGAACGGCCCCCGGCCGAACAGCTCATCGGCCGGCGGCCTTACCGGGCGGCGGGGCGCTTCGGGGCCGTGAGGCGCCCAGGGCGCATGACGGCCCGGAGGTCCGCCAGAGGGGCGTCTGGCGCCTCTGGGGTTCGAATTTCGGTTGTGGCTCATCGCTTGTGCTCCTGACGCAGCGCCTGCCTGCTCGTGCGATACCGCTCGACTGTCGCCGAGCGCATCGAGCGTGGCAATTGTGGCAAATGCGGACCGCGCGCAAGCGGCCGCGGCCGGTCTCGCGGGCGGTCACGGCGAGTATTCGAGGGATTGCCGTTCGGCAATCCCGTAGCCATGCACGGGGAACTGCTCATTGAGCGGGGGTGAATCGAACCCTAGATTGCGGCCATGAGCACCCTGAGAACGATGGAGAAAAGTCCGCTCCTCGAGGGCGTCGACGAGCTGACGCTGAGGCGGATCGGGGATTCGCTCACCGAGAAGCACTGGGGCGAAAGATGCCAGATCTCGGGACCGGCCGACTCCGCCGAGACCTTTCACCTCATCGCCGAAGGCCGGGTCAAGATCGTGCGGTCCAATTCCCACGACGGACGGGAGCTTACGGTATGGCTGCTCGGACCGGGCGAGGGCTTCGACTTCGTGAGCCTGCTCGATGGCAATCCTCACCCCGTGAGCGCCTGGGCGCTCGACCCGGTGCGCACGCGGTCGGCGCCGATGTCGCAGTGGCGGCAGTGGCTCGAGGACTCCCGGGCGCTGCGACTGGCGGTACACCGCTACATCGGCGGCAAGCTGCGCGAGCTCACCGACCTTTCGGCCGATCTGGCGCTGCACGACACTTCGGCGCGCCTGGCGCACCTGCTGCTCAGGCAGTTCGATCGAAACGGGGCCAACGGCAACATTCTGCACGATCTGCCGCAGCGCGAGCTCGCCTCGATGATCGGCACGGTGCGGGTCGTCGTCAGCCGCGTGCTGGCCGAGATGAAACGCCGGCAGATCGTCGAGCTGCATGGCGGCGCCATTCGCGCGGTGGACTTCAAGCGGCTGCTGGCGGCGGCGGAAGTCGACGTCGCCCGCCGGCGAATCGAGGCCGGCGAGACGCGCAGCGGCCTCAGTTGAGCGGGCGGACACGGCGGGGCGCGCCCGCCCGTGTAAGCGGTGGATGTAACTTAGGTGACATCCGGGCGGCCGGGGCCCGGGCTAGGATCCACCCGTTATCGGGGGATTTCAATGCTCACACCGGAGCTGATCGAGCGCGCCCTGGAGTCGGCACCCGATGCCATCGTGATCAGCGACGCATCGGGGCGCATCGTATTCGTGAATCGACAGGTGGGTGCGCTGCTTGGATATGGCGAGGAGCTCCTCGGTCGGCCCATCGAGCAGTTGTTGCCGGAGCACCTGCGCGAGCGCCATCGCGATCATCGTGCGCGGTTCGCCGCCGCGCCGCGCGCGCGACCGATGGGGGCGGGACTGCAGCTGCTGGCACGGCTCAGCGACGGAAGGGAATTGCCCGTCGAAATCAGCCTCAGTCCGATCGAGGACGGTGAGCGGCGGCTCATCGCCGCGGCGATCCGCGATGTCACGGACCGGCGGCGTGTCGAGCACGAGCTGATACGAGCGCGGGAGGCGGCGCTGTCGGCGCGCCAGGCCGCCGACGAGGCCCGCGTTTCGGCCGATCAGGCCAATCGGGCCAAGAGCCGTTTTCTGTCGACCGCGAGCCACGATCTTCGCCAGCCCGTGCAGTCGCTCGCGCTGCTCAACGGAACACTGCGCCGGCTCGCCGGGGATCCGGAGGTTCTCGAGGTCATCGCGCAACAGGAGCAGACGATCGGCGCCATGTCGCGCCTGCTCAACGCGCTGCTCGACATCAGCAAGCTCGAGTCCGGCCTGGTCAGGCCGCAGATCAGCGAGTTCGCCGTCGAATCGGTGTTCGAGGAGCTGCGTCAGGAATTCGCCAACGTCGCCTCGGACAAGGGGCTGGAACTGCGAATCGAGCCTTGTCAGCAGATCGTCCGCAGCGATCCGTCGCTGATCGAGCAGGTGCTGCGCAATCTGGTGGCGAACGCCGTCAAGTATACGCATCGGGGCCAGGTCCGGCTGCGCTGTCTGAGCGAGCCGGAGCTGGTGCGGCTGGAGGTGAGCGATACCGGCATCGGCATCGCCGCCGATAAATTGCCCTACATCTTCGACGAGTTCTTTCAGATCGGCGCGCGAAACCATGACGGAGGCAACGGCTATGGGCTCGGCCTGAGCATCGTCAGCCGCATCGTCAAGCTCCTCGAGCTCGACCTGCAGGTACGCTCCGAGTCCGGGGTCGGATCGAGCTTTCGACTGGCCGTGCCGGCGGTCGCGGCCGGGCAGCGCACGATCCACGCGCTGGCCGGGCGTGAATCGGCCGGACAGGCGCTGCGGCCGGACCTTTGGCCACGCGTACTCCTGGTGGAGGATGACGAGGGTGTGCGCAGCGCCACCCGCATGCTGCTCGATGCGGCCGGCTACGAGGTGGTGGAGGCGGCCTCGTGCGCCGAGGCGCTCGCACGCATCGGGGAGTGTCCGCGCCTGGATCTGATCGTGACCGATTTCCACCTCGGGGCCGATGGCACCGGAGTGCAGGTGATCGACTCGGTCAGGGCGCGGCTGGGCGAAGCGCTGCCGGCCATCCTGTTGAGCGGCGACACGTCGACGGGCCTGAGGAGCCTGGAGGGCGGTGGCCACTGGCGGCTTGCAAGCAAACCCATCCAGGCAGAGCAGCTCCTGGCGCTCATGGGCGAGCTGTTGGGACGGTAGCGTCCGCCCGCGCCGGTGGCGCCGGCCCGCGGCTCACGCGGCCGGTGTGTGGGCGCGGATGAAGCGCCCGAGCGCCGCGAACGTCCGCACCACTTCGACGAGAATCTCCGAGTCCGCCGGCTTGTGCGCGCAGAACAGCGGGGCGCCCGGCAGCCAGGGCGGGCTGGCGTTGTGCAGCTCGCCGCTCAGCAGGATCGTCGGCACGACGCGGCCGAGCGACCGGCACACCGCCTGCGCGACTTCCGCGCCGTCCATCTCTCCGGGAACGACGAAGTCGACGATCAGCACGTCAGGACCGGCTCGATGTTTCGCCACCCAGGCAAGGGCGGCGGGGCCATCCGGCGCGGTGGCCACTTTGAAGCCGTGCGTGCGCAGTAACATCGCGACAGCCGCAGCGACTTGTTCGTCGTCCTCGAGGTGCAGAACGATTGGAGCGTTGGCCGGTTGCGACATCACCGCTTCAGCGCCGCGCAGCGGCGGGTCAGATCGTGGTACGGACGAGTTACGGTAGGGAGCCTCGAGCGGTGCGTACATACGGGAAAGGACCTAGAGCGCGATCTTTCCCACCCCCGGTCGCCTCGCGCCGTGCGCGGCGGTATTCTTGCGGCAAGTCCCTATGGTCCCCGAACGGCGGCAGCGGACATTCTGGCGCTTTTCGGCCGGACCGCCCGGCGTGGGGCGAGGGCAAAGCCGTGCCAGGAGAAGAGCGCAAGGGGAATCCGACGTGAACGATGCGACAGCGAGCACGCCCGCGGCGACCGATACCGCGGCGTCCTTGAAGGACCTTTCCACCGCCGAGGTCATCGGGCGGCTGAAATCCTCCCCGGACGGCCTCAGTGCCCAGGAGGCGAGCCGGCGCCTCAGCCGGTACGGGTACAACGAGTTACCGCAGGAGAAGCGCAGCGCCCTCCTGCTGTTCCTTTCCTACTTCCACGGCGCGATCCCCTACATGATCATGGCCGCGGCGGTCATCTCCGCAGTGCTCGGCCACTATCCGACACTCGTCATCATCCTGGTGCTCCTCGTGATGAATGCGGTGGTCGGCTTCCGGGAGGAGTATCAGGCGGGCAACGTGATCGCCGCCCTGAAGGAGAAGCTGGCCGTCCAGGCGACCGTGCGCCGGGACGGACAATGGCGCTCGGTGCAGGCGCGCGAGGTGGTGCCGGGGGATGTGGTGCGGCTGCGCATCGGCAGCATCATTCCGGCGGATGCGAAGCTGCTCGAGGGAGACCCGATCCAGGTCGACCAGTCGGCCCTCACGGGCGAGTCGCTGCCGGTCGAGCACGCAGCCGGGGATGCGGTGTATTCCGGCACCATCGTCAAACGGGGCGAGATCGATGCGGTGGTCTATGCCACCGGAACCCGCAGCTACTACGGCAAGACCGCCCACCTGGTCGAATCGGCCAAGACCGTGAGCCACCTGCAGCAGGCGATCATGAGGATCGCCAACTACCTGTTGGTCATCGCGGTGGTGCTGGCGGTGCTCATCATCGGGGTCGCCTTCGATCGCCATGATCCGATCCTGGTGGTGCTGCAGTTCGTGCTCGTGCTGGTCGTGGCGGCGGTGCCGGTGGCCATGCCGGCGGTCATGTCGGTGACCATGGCGCTGGGGGCCGGCAAGCTCGCGGCGAAGCAGGCCATCGTCACGAAACTGTCCTCGGTCGAGGAGGTCGCGGGCATCGACGTGCTGTGCTCGGACAAGACCGGCACGCTCACGCAGGGGAGCCTCACCCCCGGGGAGCCGTTCCCTGCCCCGGGTGTCGCGCCCGAGGAGGTGATGCTCGCCGCCGCGCTCGCCTCGCGCGCCGAGGACCAGGATCCCATCGATCTCGCCGTGCTGAGCGGCTTGAAGGACGAGACCCGCCTGGACGGCTACAAGGTGGGACATTTCACGCCGTTCGACCCGGTGGGCAAGCGTACCGAGGCGGCGGTGACGGGTGCGGATGGCAGGCCGTTCAAGGTCACCAAGGGCGCCCCACAGGTGATCAGCGCGCTCGATCCGGCCATCGACGAGGTGCGCGGCCTCGTCGATCGGGCGATCGGGGATTTCGCCGCGCGCGGCTTTCGCTCGCTCGGCGTGGCGCGCATGGGCGAGGACGGCCGGTGGCGCTTTCTCGGCGTGATCCCGCTGTACGACCCGCTGCGCGAGGATTCCAAGTCGACCATCGAGACCGCCGAGAAGCTGGGATTGCGGGTGAAGATGGTCACCGGGGATCAGCTGCCGATCGCCAGGGAGATCGCCCGCGAGCTCGAACTCGGTCCCAACATCGTCAACGCCGGCCTGTTCGGCGGGACCCGCGAGCACGAGAGCGGACAGCTCGCCGATGCCATCGAGCAGGCCGACGGCTTCGCGCAAGTCTTTCCGGAGCACAAGTACCACATCGTGGACGTGCTGCAGCGGCGCGGACACATCGTCGGCATGACCGGCGACGGCGTGAACGATGCGCCGGCGCTGAAGAAGGCGGACGCCGGCATCGCCGTCTCGGGCGCCACCGATGCGGCCCGCTCGGCCGCCAGCATCGCGCTGCTGGCCCCGGGGCTGTCTGTGATCATCGATGCGATTCGCGAGGCGAGGCGCATCTTCGAGCGCATGTTGAGCTACGCCGTCTACCGCATCGCCGAGACGGTCGCGCTGCTCGGTTTCCTCACCATCACCATCGTCGCGTTCCACGTCTACCCGGTCACTGCGATCATGATCGTGTTCCTCGCGATCCTGAACGATGGCTCGATCCTCTCGATCGCCTACGACAACACGCGCTCGGCTCCCGAGCCGCTGCGCTGGAAGATGGGCTGGGTGATGGGCATGTCCGGCGCCCTCGGCGCCTTTGCCGTGCTGCGCTCGCTCGGCATGTATTACATCGCGACGCTCGCCCTTGGGATGCATGCCGGCGCGGTGATGACCATGATCTATCTGAACCTGTCGGTCGGCGGCATCCTGACGCTGTACGCGGCTCGCACCCGCGGGCCGTTCTGGACCGTGGTGCCCGGGCGGCCGCTGCTGCTGGTGACGCTCACCGCACAGCTCATCGCCACGGTGATCTCGGCCTACGGGTTGCTGGTGACGCCGATCGGCTGGGCCAATGCCGGCATCGTCTGGGCCTACTGCGCCGTGCTGTTCCTGTTCCAGGACCGGGTGAAGCTCATCGCGAGCCGGCTGTTCAGCGGACAGCACACCTGGCTGCTCGGCCGGCACGTGGGTGTGCCCGCGGTCCGAGGACGCTGAAGCGGCGCGGATTCGTATGGTCGACACCGACCCGCGGTACGGCATCGACCGCCGGCAATGCGTAGTGCCCGCAGTGTGCCGACGTCATTACGTACCGCCGGGGCGTAGTGACGCCGGGAGAGCGTGGCGGGCGGCCGCCCGGTGCCTCGCATAGGATCGCGCTACCGGAAAGTGCGGATTTCGAAAAGCGCCTCCCGGTGACATGGTTTTCGCCAGTGTCAGGGTGTACATCGGGGTAAGGTCATGATCCGCGATCACCTCTCGGCCTCGGCGCGTGCGCTGAGCTGCGCCGCCGCCAGGGGACGATCTTCGTCGATGTCTTCGACGCGAGAACGCACCGTCCCGTTCGGTACGGGTGGCCCCGCAAGCGGCTCACCCGCGCCGACATCGGGCACTCGGCGAGCAGCATCCGCACGGCGCTCGATGCCATCCTGGCGGGCTTTCCGCCGAAGTGATTCCACCTCGCTCATCACGGGAGGAGACAAGCCATGAAAGTCGGCGATATCTGCGGACGAAACACCGTAACGGCCCAGGAATTCGACGAGCTCACCACCGCGGCCCAACTCATGCGGGAACGCCACGTCGGTTATCTTGTGGTGGTCGAGCCGAACGTTGCCGATCGCACGGTCTCACCGGTGGGCGTGCTCACGGATCGGGACATCGTGGTGGGGATCATCGCCCAGGGGACCGATCCGCGCACCCTCAGAGTCGGTGACATCATGACGCGCGAACCGGTCGTGACCGGGGAGGATAGCTCCGTGACGGCCGCCCTGCAGCGCATGCGACAGATCGGCGTCCGACGACTGCCTGTCGTCGGGTCCATGGGGCAACTCGTGGGCGTGCTCTCGCTCGACGACGTGCTGGACGCATTCGCGGAAGAGTTGATGGATGTGGCGAAATCGATTCGCCACGAGCGCCAGATGGAGGGCGCTCTTCGTCCCTGAGCCGGCCGGCTCGCGCACAAGACTCAGGTATCGGCCGTGATCGGGCGGCCGGGCAGCGGGAGAAACGATATGATCAAGATACTCGATGGCTTTCCGGAATCGGTGGTCGCGCTCGTCGCGGAAGGACACGTGACCAAGAAGGACTACGAGGAGGTTCTGATCCCCAAGGTCAATGAAGCCCTGAGCCGGCACGGCAAAGTCCGGCTGTACTACGAGCTCGGCGCCTCGTTCGCCGGGATCGACGCCGAGGCCGCCTGGGAGGACTTCAAGATCGGCCTGGAGCACCTCTCGCGCTGGGAACGGATGGCGGTGGTCACGGACGTGCGCTGGATCCGCACGACTCTGAATGCGTTCCGGTTCGTGATGCCGGGCAAGCTTCGCGTCTTCGACACGAGCCACGTCGCCGACGCCCGCTCCTGGGTCAAGGCTGATCAATAGAGCCTGAACGTCCGCTCACGGGCGGGCACCGGCTCGAGGATACTCCGGCGTCGCGTGATCCCGCGCGCGGTAAAATGCGTGCCATCGCGGGATTGCCGCCCGGGGGGGCCCGATGCGCTATGAGCTGTATTATTGGCCGACGATTCAGGGACGAGGCGAGTTCGTGCGTCTCGCCCTCGAGGCGGCGGGATGCGAGTACATCGATGTGGCGCGACGGACGGGCAAGGGATCGGGTGTTCCCCGACTGATGCGATTTCTCGCCGGCCGGGAAGGCGGCGAGTTGCCGTTTGCACCGCCTTTCCTCAAGGCCGGCCGGCGCATCGTGGCGCAGACGGCGAATATCCTGTTCTTTCTCGGCGGCCGGCACGGCCTTGCGCCGCGGGACGATGACGCGCGGCTGTGGACTCACCAACTGCAGCTGACGATCGGCGATCTCGTCGACGAGATCCACGATACGCATCATCCGATCGACCCGGGTTTGTATTACGAGGATCAGAAGCGGGAGGCGCGCCGGCGCGCCCGATACTTTCTGGACGACCGCCTGCCGAAATACCTGGGGTACTTCGAGCGGGTGCTGGTGCGCAAGAGCCGCGATCGAGGCTGGCTCGCGGGCGGCGGGCTGACCTATGCCGATCTGTCGATGTTTCAGGTTCTCGCGGGTTTGAATTACGCGTTCCCCCGCACAATGGAGCGCGTATCGCGCCGCCATCGGCGATTGAAGGCGCTGGGTCGCGCCGTTGAGGAGCGGCCGCGGATCCGGGCGTACCTGCAATCGGATCGCCGCCTGCCGTTCAACGAGCAGGGGATCTTCCGCCATTACCCGGAGCTCGAGAGCCGCACGAGGATGGACCCGTGACCGCGGGGAACGGCCGCCCGCCGCGGGCGGCGGGCCGCCGCGCAGTGGAACATTTGCTAGAATCGGCCGACGGCTGGAATCATTCCATGCATCCATCGATCCTCCCGCGATAAACGTGACGAGCCGGGGCATCGGGGCCCGGGTCGGCCGACAAACATGGCGGGAGTGAGCGGTCACGGCGTGGTGGATCCGGCATCGATGCCCCGCGGATCCACGCCCCCGGCAGCGCTGTAAAGACAGCCTCGTGCCGGCGTTCGAGGCCGGCGGGGCGATTGCGTGTCGTTTGCGAGGCGGCTCATGCGGGGACGCGTCGCCGGAAGATACGGTCGTGGAAAGTAGTGACCGGCGGATTGTCCGCCGCAAAAAAAGCAGGGCAAACCGACAATGACTCTCTTGCACGTCGTCATCCTCGCCATCGTTCAAGGACTCGCCGAGCTTCTGCCGGTGTCCAGCTCGGCGCACGTGATCGTCGCGGAAAAGCTGATGGGCTTGGATCCGTCCGCGCCCAAAATGACGCTTCTGCTCGTGATGCTGCATACCGGAACGATGCTCGCCGTGATCGTGTACTTCTGGCGGCGTTGGCGGCGCACGTTCTTCAACTCCATGCCGGAGTTCAGGAATTTCGCCATCGCGCTGATCGCCGCCACCGTGCTCACCGGCATCGTCGGCGGCGGCATCATCGAGTTCATCGAACGAGTGCTGATGCGCCATCAGCCGCATGCCTGGATCGAGCAGTTGTTCAGCCGCCTCGGGCTGATCGCCGTCGCGCTGGCCGTCGGTGGCGTGTTCATCATCGTGGCGGGTCTGTTCGAAAGGCGCCGCGCGCAAACCACCGGTGCGCATGAGCTGACGCCCGCGCAATATGGCTGGATCGGCGCGATCCAGGGGCTGTGCGTTCCCTTCCGGGGGTTCTCACGTTCCGGCGCGACGATTTCCACCGGCTTGCTGCTGCGCGCGGCGCGGGCGACCGCCGAGGACTTCAGTTTCGCGCTGGCGGTGGTACTGACGCCGCCGGCGGACGCGCGCGAGCTCTGGCGCCTGTATCAGTCGCAGCACCACCACCTCGCCGCGGTGGTTCCGGCGGCGATGTCCAGCGTTCTCGGCATGCTGTGCGCGTTTCTCGCCGGCCTCGTGGCGCTGAAATGGCTGAGCCGCTGGCTGGAAAGGGGCCGCTGGCATTACTTCGGCATCTACTGCCTGTTCGCCGCGGTCGTCGTCGGCTATCTCAATTACAGAGGCTTCTAGCGGCCGGGACTACCGCAATGTCCGTGCCCCGGCGGGAGCGGCGCATCCGCACCAGCACCCGCGGCGGGCGGCTTGCGCGCGCCGGCGACGCGGCTGGGCCCTGAGGGCCCCATGGGGCCGTATCCGACCTCGAAGGGGGGTAGGGTATAAATCGGCTCAGGAAACGATCTTAGGTAGTCGGATGTACAGTTTCCCACCGCCGCCCGACCATGCCGCCGGATAAGCCGACCAGCCTGGCCGCCTCGCTCGCCCACTCCCAGCGCGAGAAGCTGCGGCGTTTCTTCTCGTTCCGTGTCCGCAATCCGTCGGATATTCCGGACCTGACCCAGGAGGTCTTCCTGCGGATGCTGCGCATCCCGGACCGGGATGCCATTCGTTCCCCCGAAGCCTACCTCTTCACGGTTGCTCTGCACGTTGCGCAACAGCACGCCATGCAAGACTCGGCCATCCCCCCTTCGGTGCGGGCCGAGGAGCTGCTGGCACAGCTTCCCGCATCGCCCGATGCCGATCCGGTCCTGCAGGCTCATGGGGAGCAATGTCTCGAAGCGTTCACGCGCGCCCTCGAGCGGCTTTCCCCGAAGGCGCGCGCGACATTCGTGCTCCATCGGCAATACGGCATGACGCTGAAGGAAATCAGCCGGGAGCTGCGCGTCTCTTTCCCGATGGCGAAGAAGTATCTCGCCAAAGCGCTTCATCAGATACACCGCCACCTGGACGCGCAATAGGCGAGCCGTGAGACGTCAGACCGGCAAAAAGTATTCCCCCGAAGTCTACGCGCGGGCCTGCGAGTGGTTCGTCGAGTTCCGCGCCGCCACGGTGGACGAGCAGGCTCGCCACGTCTTTCACGCCTGGCTGCAGCAGGCCCCGGCCCACATGGCGGCCTATCTCGATGTGGCCTCGAACTGGAACTGGACGGGCACCCAGGACGTTAGCGCGCGGTTTCCCAAGGAGGCGCTCCTGGCCGAGGCGCAGGAGTGCGACAACCTGCTCGTGTATCCGGGTGCCGGTTCGCCGGCAAGGCCTTTGCGACACCGCGCAATCCGCTCCAGGCTGCTCTCGCTGGCGGGGCTGGCGGTGGCCGCGAGCGTGCTCGCCGTGATCGCCGCCGTGCTGCTCACCACCTGGATGCGGGCCGGTCCGACCTACTCCACCGGCATCGGGCAGAAGCGCGTGATTACCCTGGCGGACGGCTCCGTCATTCATCTGAATGCGCGCTCCCAGATCATCGTGCGGTACACCCCGACGCGGCGGCAGATCGACCTGGTGCGCGGCCAGGCCCTGTTCGTCGACACTTACGATCCGAAACGGCCGTTCATCGTTCGCGGCCGCGCCACCGTCGTGCGCGCGGTGGGCACGCAGTTCGATGTCAATCTTCTCGACGCCGAGACCATCGTCACGGTCATCGAAGGCAAGGTTGCCGTCGCGCAGCAGCGGCGCGCGCCGCGGATCGTGTCCGATAGACGGCAGGCCCGGTCCCGTCACCCGCTGTCCGGCCTGCCCACGGTCTATTTGACCGCCGGCGAGCAGTTGACGGTCACGCCCACGCAACACATGCAGCCCGTACGGACCAACGTCACCGACGCCATCGCCTGGATGCATCAGAAGCTCATCTTCTCCTCGACGCCGCTGCACGATGTGGTCCAGGAATTCAATCGCTACAATGCCGGGCAGCTGGTGATCGCATCCCCATCGCTCGATACCTTCAAGATCGATGGCGTGTTCTCCTCGACGGACCCAGATTCGCTTATCGCATTCCTTCGCCAGTGTCCGGGAATCAAGGTGACGCAGGCCGGTGAAGTGGCCGTCATCTCCCGGCAATAGCCCCGGTGGGCCGTTAGGGGGTATAAAACAGCGCGCCGGACGTTCTTTATAACGCATAAGCCCATCGTCGCGACCCGCCTCGCGAGGATGCCGTCTCATCGGTCAATACGAAGAATCAGGGGAGGGCTCATGCGGACCATCGTCGCCGCCGCCGCGCTCGGCGTGGCATTGATAGGAGTCGCCGCCCCGGCGCAGGCGCAATCGGCCGGTAATCGCGTACACACGGACATTCCCCCGGAGGCGTTGCGTCCGGCGCTGAGAAGCCTGGCGCAGGAATTCGGCTTTCAAATCGTCTACCCGTCGAAGGAAGTCGCGGCCCTGCGCACGCGTGGGGTGAGCGGCAGCTTCACGCTGGCGGAAGCGCTTGCGCACGCTTTGGCCGGCACCGGCCTGACGTTCCGCTACATCGACGTTCATACGATCACGATACTGCCGATCGCAGCCGCGGTCCGCGATCCGCCTGCCGGCTCGCCACGGCGCCTCGGCCGCAAGAAGGACCGCCCGCAAGCCACGCGGGGTGGGACCGGTGACGGCCGGTCCGGCAATTCCCTCGTGCAACGCGCCGCACCGCCGGGTGGAGCCGGCAACACGGCATCCGACTCGGCCGCCGCCGGCTCCGGCGCCGCCGCGCTGCAGGAGGTCGTGGTCACCGGAACGTTGATCAGGGGGAGCAATATCCAGAGTGCGCTGCCCATGCAGGTCCTGGGTCAGGCCTATATCGCCCGCACCGGCGCGACCAGCGTGCCCGAGCTCCTGCAGAATGTGAGCGCCACGACCAGCGCGGGCACGACCGTGACGGCGCAGGCGACCGGTTTTCTGACCGGCGGAATCTCAACCGTCTCCCTCCATGGTCTGGGCAGCTCCCGCACGCTCGTGCTCATCAACGGGCTGCGCTCGACGGTGTACGGCGGCGGCTCGGCGGGGGTGGCCGACAACTCGGTCGACATCGGCTCCATTCCCGTGGCGGCGATCCAGCGGGTCGAGATCCTGGAAGACGGCGCCTCGGCGGTTTACGGCAGTGACGCCATCGCGGGGGTGGTCAATTTCATCCTGAAGTCCGATTACCAGGGGGTGGACGCGAGCGCAACGGTGGGCACGCCCACCGCGGCGGGAGGAGGGACCGAGGAGAGCGCATCGCTCTATGCGGGCTACGGCTCCCTCGAGAAGGATCGCTACAACATCGGCATCGGCCTCACTTTCGACCACATGACGCCCATCATGGGCGCCTCGCGCGCTTATGCCACCCGCTACAGCCCGGGATACGGCAACGACGTGACCTCGGGATTCGCCTTCCCGGCGAACGTCAGGATTCCGCCGAACGCCGTGCTCCCCAACGGGGGCGTCGCCAACCCCAAGGCGGGCAGCTGTGCCCCGACTTCCATCAACGACACGAATTTCCCGGCCCAGTGCCGCTTCGACAACTCGTCCTACGATTCGCTGCAGCCCGAGCAGAAGAAATACAGCGTCTATGTCAACGGCGGCTTCATGCTGACGCCTTCGACCCAGCTGTTCGGCAACGCGCTGTTCTCGCAGGTGAAGACCACGACCTTCGTGCAGCCGGTGCCCATCGACTACCAGTTTCCGCTGCCGCCCGGCAACCCATACAATGCGTACCTGGCCAACCTGCTCGCCACCCAGTATCCGGGCTACACCGCGGTCAAGCCGGGAGAGGCGGCGGTCCTGCTGCCGCCGACCAGCCCCTACTACCCGACGGCGTTCGCGGCCGCCAACGGCATCGCCGGCCAGCCGCTGAACCTCATCTATCGTGATTTCGCGGACGGCGTGCGGCGGTCACAGGACACGGCGAACACGGCGCGCGTGGTGGGCGGCATAAAGGGCCAGGCGGCCGGCTGGAGTTACAACGCCTCGCTCCTGTTCAGCCAGGTCGCCGTGTACGAGGACCTCCAGAGCGGGTTCCCGCAATACTCGAAGTTCCTGCCGCTGTTCGCCTCGGGCGTCATCAACCCCTTCGGGCCCACGCCGCAGAGCGTGCTGTCCCAGGTCAAGGCGGCGGAGTTCACCGGCCAGGACTTCTCCAGCAAGACCTCGCTGACCAGTGTCGGCGCCAGCGCCAGCCGCAAGCTCGCGACGCTGCCGGCCGGCCCCCTGAGGGTGGCCGTCGGCACGGAGCTCAGCCGCAACACCTTCGAGTATTCACCGTCCGGGGCGTTCGCCTCGGGCGACATCGGCGGCTTCGGCGGCGCCCTGGTGCGCGAATATGCCACGCGCAGCGTGGAATCGGTCTACCTGGAGCTCGACGGCTACATCCTTCGCTCCCTGGAGGCGGATGTGGCAGTGCGCTACGACCATTATCAGCGCGTGGGCAGCACCGTGAGGCCGCAGTTCGTGCTGCGATGGCAGCCGATGAGTTGGATCCAGCTTCACGGCTCGGTGGGCACGGGCTTCCGGGCGCCGTCGCTGACCGATCTGTACGCGCCCCAGACCGTGGGCGTCACATCGAACGGAACGCGCGATCCGGTCAAGTGCCCGGTGTTCGACCCGAACAATTCCGCGTGCAGCTTCCAGTTCCAGACCCTCAATGGCGGCAATCCCAACCTCAAGCCGGAGAAATCGTACCAGTTCAACCTGGGCGCCGTGCTACGGCCCGTGCGGAACATGCGGCTCGATCTGAACTCGTTCTGGATCTATCTGCGCAACGAGATCGTCGAGGGCGGTCTGCCCTATACGTACATTCTGCAGAATGCCCAGACCGCCGCCCAGTACTCGAGCTTCATCACCCGGGACGCGTCGGGCAACATCGTTTCCATAAGCCAGGTCAACTCCAATCTCTTCAAGACCTACCTGAGCGGCCTCGACCTGAACTTCAGCTACGACCTGCCGCTGGGACCCGGCGATATCCTCGTGCGCGGCAACGGCTCGTTCTACTACAAGTTCCAGAATCAGAACGCCAACGGCACCTGGAGCAGCGAGCTCGACCAGGGATTGACGCCGCAGACGGAAGGGGGCGGAGTCATCCTCCGCTGGCGCCATTCCGTGACCGTCGGATACGCGACCCCGTCGTGGGAGCTCTCGGTGACTCAGACCTACCAGATACCCTACGGCGACATTCCGTCGACGATCACCCGGGTGCCGCGCCGGGTCTCGGCGTACGACAGGTTCAACGTGCAGGCGTCCTATCTGGGACTGAGTCACTTCGACTTCACGCTCGGCATGAAGAATATCTTCAATCGGGTTCCTCCTTACGCGAACTACGCCTCCGAGGCGAACAATTTCGTCGGCGGATATGATCTCAGCTACGGCGATCCGCGCGACCGCTACATCTATGCGACCATCCGCTATCACCTGCGGTGAGAGCGGCCCGAGGCGGGGCGCATGAGCGCAGGGATGCGCGATAATGGCGGGAGCAGGCCGACTCGCCCATGGGGACCCCGGAGAGTGGACATGAGAGGACCAGCAGCACTGATCGCGGCGGCCGTTGCGGCCGGGGGTATCGTTTCGCCCGCGTTCGCCGGCGCGCCGCCGGATTTCCCCGCGCTGAGCCGTATCGCGGCGGTGTCCGGCTACGAGCAGCGGCTCTCGGCCGCGATCGCGCATCAGCTACGGGGACAAGGGCTGCATCCGCGCACGGACAACATGGACGATGTGTGGGTGACGGTCGGCGGCGGAGCCCCGCACCGGCTCATCGTCGCGGCCGTCGATCAGCCGGGCTACGTCGTCAGCGCCATCGATTCGCAAGGCTATCTGCGCGTTCAGCGCCTGCCGATGCGCAAGCCGAATCACGTGTTCGATACGCTGCGCTTTGCGCAACCGGTGCACGTGGTCACGCCCAAGGGACTGCTGAACGGCGGCTTTGCCGGACTCAGCATTCATCTGACCCCGGGCCATCTGCATCCGCCCTCGATGACCCATGTCGGCAATCTGTATGTGGACATCGGGGCGAACTCGGCCGCCCGGGCGCGCGCCGCCGGCGCCGACATCCTCGAGCCCGTCGCGCTGGCGCAGCCACCTGTCACCATCGGCGCCGACGAGGAGGCGGGCGCCTCGGCCGGCGACCGCTTCGGCTGGGAGGCGCTGCTCGAGGCGGCGCAGGGGCTGGCGCATGCGCGCGTGCGCGGGACGACCACCCTCGCATTCGTCACGCAGCAGTGGCTGGGCGGACGCGGCCTGGCGCGGGTGCTGACCGAGCTGCCGGCACAGGAGATGATTTTCGTGGGGCGAATCAATCCGCTCTCGCGCGGCGAGGCCGGAACGATCGCGGGCATGAGGCCCGGCGACGGAGTCGCGATCGGGACGAACGCGCCATCGGGTGCCGGCAGCCTGCCGGCCGAGCTGATGAGCGTGGCGCTCGCGCACCACATTGCGGCGCGAATCGTCGCGGCCCGGCTGCCGGTGCTCGCCGGTTTCGGACCCAGGCCGCGGCTGCCGGAGCGACTTGTGCTGCTCGGGGTGCCGACTGTTTTCCCGGTCACGCCGGCGGAGACGTTCTCCCGGTCCGACCTGCGCAAGCTGACTCGATTGCTCGAAGACGAGCTCGGCGAGACGGTCACGCCGATGAGCGCTGCGCACGACCCGTTCGATGCGGCGCGCGCGCCGGACCCGGGGCAGCCGGTGCTCGATCGGGGGCGTGCGCCCGATACGCACCTGCTGAAAACCCTGGCGACCATGACCACCGCGTACGGCGCAAGCGGCCACGAGCAGGGCGCCCGCCAGGCCATTCTCAGCCGCCTGCCCGCCTGGGCGCGCCGTCTGGCGCATGTCGATGCGGCCGGCAATCTGGTGCTGCACATCGGTCAGGCGTCACCGGGCTCTCACCAGCCGACGATTCTGTTCGACGCGCACATGGACGAGGTCGGCTATCAGGTCACTCGCATCAAGCGCGACGGCGACCTCGTCGTGCGCGAGCTGGGCGGCTTCTACGGCCGCTACTACCTGGGTCACGTCATGCTGGTTCACCTGCCCGACGGGCGCAGCGTGGGCGCGGTGCTGGGGTTGCCTTCGGGTTGGGACCGGCCGGGGTTCAAGTGGCCGCCGGCTCTGCACACGCTGCGCGAGCCGGCCGAGGCCTATGTGGGCAGCGACTCGAGGGCGGCCACCCTGCGGCTCGGCATCAGGGTGGGAGACTTCCTCACCATCCCGAAGGTCTACCGGCCGCTGCTCGGCTCGCATTTCGAGATCCGCAGCATCGATGACCGGGCCGGTGATACGGCGTTGATCGAGACGGTGCGTGCGCTGGGACCGGACTTCGCGCGCAAGCATCCGGGCCGGGAGCTGACTTTCCTGTGGGCGACGCGCGAGGAGCTGGGACTCGAGGGAGCGGCCGCATATGCCGCGCGGGTGGCCGGGCTCGGGCGTGAGCCGGCTGTCGTGTTCGCCGTCGACATGTTCGTCAGCAGCCAATCCCCGCTCGAGACGGGGCGCTACGGCGGCCAGCCGCTCGGCAAGGGTTTCGTGATCCGCGCGGTGGACTTCTCGCACATCGATTCGCCGGCCGACGTGGCCCGCGTGGTCGCCCTGGCCCGTGAAAATCACATTGCCGTGCAGTATGGCGTGACCGGAGGCGGCAACGACTCGGCGGTGTACACGCGCTACGGCGCCAATGCGGTGGCGCTCGGCTGGCCGACGAAGTACTCGCATTCCCCGGCCGAGCAGTCCGACACGAAGGACGTATACGCGCTCAGCCGCATCTGTACGGTGCTCGCGAGGGATTGGTAGGTCCGTGCCGGCCGAGGGGCCGCCCCCTGTGCGCGGTGCAATCTCCGTGCGGCGCGGCACATAAATATGTATGCGTTTTTCGGCATGCGTGAAACAGCACGCATAATCCAATACGCATGATCACATAGAATGCGTCTCGAAAGGGGGGCCGCGCAGGTGCCGAGTCGAACGATTCTTCGGCGGAGTGACCAGGATTCGCAGGGACCCATAGTTGCCTGATCAGACAGCCACTCCGTCAGCGCCAACCCTCATGCGTTCCCGCGATCACCTGATGTTGCCGGCAAATGCGCGGTCCGACAATCGCGCTCGGACCGGCGTGCCGGACGCTTGCGCCAATGAAGCGGTGTTTTTCCCATGGAACGAGCATTTCGAAATCGGCATAGTCGAGCTCGACGAGCAGCACCAGGAGCTGTTTCGCATACTGAATCGCGTGGCTCATCAGGTGGCATTCGCGCAGGACGACGCCGCCCTGCGCCGGGCGATCGATGACCTCAACGACTATGCCATTTATCATTTCGAGGCCGAAGAATCGATTTGGAAGAGGCACCTCGGCGACGCGCGGGTCGTCGGCGAGCACGAAAAGACCCACAAGCGCTTCTCGGCGAAAATAGACCGGCTCAAATCGCCGCTCGTTTCCTCGGACAGGGTGGCGGTCGAGGAGCTATTGTCCTTCCTAACCAAGTGGATAGTGGAGCACATAATAACGGCGGACCGGCGTTTCGGGCTGATGGTTTCCTACGTTCAATCGGGCGATACGCTGAAAAGCGCCCGCCAGAAAGCCGACCAGGAGCACGCCAGCAGCATCATTTATCTCAGAGGCGTGTTCTCATCTCTTTACGAGCAGATGGTGAGAAATGTCATTCTCCTCATGACGCACGTGCAGAAGCGCCGCAACACGGAGGAGATGAACCGGAAGCTGGCGTATCAGGACTCCCTGACGTCGCTCGATAACAGGGCCGCATTGACGGAGAAGGCGAAGCATATCCTGAGAGTCGCCGCGGAGAATGACGAGCAATGCTCTTTGTTCTTCATTGATATCGACAATTTCAAGACGATAAACGACTCGTTCGGGCACCACGTCGGTGACATAGCCATAAACAATGTCGCCGACAAGATACGCAGGTTCATCCGTGACAGCGATGTGCTCTGTCGGCTCGGCGGAGACGATTTCGTCCTGCTGTGCTACAAAATGAACGCGGCGTCCGCCGAGCGTGTCGCCAAGAGACTCGTCAATCTCGTGTCGCGGTCGTTCCTGCACGGAAAGTTCGATCTGACCGTCACGGCATCGGTCGGCGTGGCGGTCTACCCGGAGAATGCCGGCAGCTTCGAGGATCTGCTCAAGGCCGCGGACATCGCAATGCATCAGTCCAAGAGCGGCGGCCGCGGTAAATATTGCTTCTTCTGCGATGAAATGCAGGTCAAGAGCGACCGCAAGATGCTCGTCATAGAGGCGATACGGGCCGCTCTGAGGACCGACCGGCTTCGGATCGTGTATCAACCGAAGTTTTCCGCGGCCACCGGCGAAGTCACCGGAGCGGAAGCGCTGGCGAGATTGACCGATCCCAGGCTCGGCCCCGTTTCGCCCGAGGAATTCATCCCGATCGCCGAAGAGACCGGTCTCATCCGTCCGCTGGGCGAGTGGCTTCTGCGGCGGGTGGCCCGCGAGGCGAAATTCTGCATACAGCAGGGCCTGCCTCTCAGGGCGCTCAACGTCAACGTCTCGATGGAACAGATGAAGGTGCCGGGATTTCACGAACTGGTACGGACGATCCTCGAGGAATCGGAGGTTCCGGGTTCGTTTTTCCGCTTCGAGATCACCGAAACCGTGGCGACCGACGCGGATGATCAGGTGCTTCGCGAAATAGATCGGCTGTGCGCCTCGGGCATCTCCCTGTCGATGGATGATTTCGGAACCGGCTATTCCTCGCTGGCACGGCTGCGGCGCTTCAAGTTTCGGGAGATAAAGATCGACCGGTCGTTCGTCAACGGTATCGGAGCGGACCTCGATGACGAGGCGATCATCGAGGCGACCATCGCTATGGCGGGCAAACTGGGAATCAGCGTGACCGCCGAGGGAGTGGAAACGCAATTGCAGCGGGACTTTCTGCGAGCGCGTGGGTGCATGGAAATGCAGGGCTATCTGTACTCCCGGCCGCTCTCATGGGGCGACTTCGTGCGATTTCTGTCGACCGGCGTCGCAAGTGCCGGCACCGTGAGCTCCGAGGAGGACGATTCCGACGTCGCCCAGCGTGTCTTGCACGGCTAGGCGGAACCTGCGACAGCCGGCCCGTCATTCAATAATCGACCACGCGCGCGCTCCCCGCCGCGGCCGCCGCCATCGAGCGAAGTCTGGCGGGGGCGGTCTCCGGATAGAGCATATAGGCGATCTGACCGATCAGGGTGAATCCGATCAGGTACCACGCCGGGGCGACCGCGCTGCCGGTGAGATGAATGATCCAGGTGACCACGAGCTGGGTCGTTCCGCCGAATATGGCGACGGAAGCGGCATAAACGGTGCCAAAGCCACCGCTGCGGATTCTTGCCGGCAGCGATTCCACGAACGCAGCGAAGAACGAGCCCATGCGCAGGGAAAACGCCGCATTGAGGATGATCATGCCGCAAATCAGCACCGTCACCGAGCGGGCCGCGGCGACCCATACGAACACCGGGTAAATGCCCAGAAGAAAGGCGAGGTTGCTCCACACGTTGATTGGCTTGCGGCCGTACCGGTCCGAAAGCCGGCCGCCGAGCAGGATGCACGGAACCTGCACGCTGTAGCCGGCAAGGCTCGCCAAAAACCCCGCACGCGCCGACATGTGCAACGTCGTTTGGGCGTAGCTGGTGACGTACACGAAGATGTATGTGCCGACCGTCCCCGCGGCAATCGCCATCAAGCCGAACAACATGGCCTTCCAGTGGCGCCGCGCCAGCTCCAGACGCCCGGGCGCGACCGGCCCGGCGACCGCGGCGGCCGTACGCGGGGATTCCTCCTCCTGTTCACGCAGGGTCTCGGAAAGATGGCGTCGCAGCCAATACCCGCACGGCACGATCGCCGCGCCGAGCAGAAACGCGATACGCCAGCCATAACTGTCGAGTGCCGACGGTGACAGCAGGGCGGCCAGTACGGTGCCGACCAGGCTTCCCAGCACCAGCGCGATGGCCTGGCTGACGCCCTGCCACGATACGATCTCGGCACGGCGGTCGGGTCCGGCCGCTTCCACGAGGAAAGCGGTGTTCGCGCCGACCTCTCCGCCCAGCGAAAAACCTTGCATCAGGCGCGCGAGCACGGCGAGTATGGGTGCGACGGCGCCAATCACGGCATAAGAGGGAACGCAGGCCAACGCCGCCATGGCGATGCCGATTATCGACAGGCTCAGCACCATGGCGGGCCGGCGTCCGACTTTATCGGCGTAGGCGCCGAGCACGATGGCGCCCAGCGGCCGGGTGAGAAATCCTGCCCCGAATGTCGCCAGCGACAACATCAGGCTGACGTAAGCGTTGGTTGCCGGGAAGAACGCCCGGCCGATCTGTACGGCAAACAGGCCGTAAATCAGGAAGTCGTAGAATTCGAGCGCATTACCTATGGTCGCGGCAATGATGGCCCGCGGCTGGACCCGGCCCAGCCCGTCGTGAACCTCTTCGGCCATTGTTTACCCACCCGAAAGACAGTCGTCAGCTTACGCCGCGTATCGATGGCAGTGCAACGCAGGAGCAGGTCCCGGTCCGCCCCATGACGGTGCAAAGGCGTGCAGAACGGTGCAGAGCGTTTTCGATTTCTCTGGAGTGCGGTTTCGTAAAGAACCTCGCAACAGGCGTTCCCGGAACCGCCGATTGCGCCGGCGGAGCGCGCCTGTGCGTCGCGAAGAATGCCGCGGCGGGCCCGCGGCTCTCAGGCCATGAGCGGAAGGCAAGCCCGGCGATTCACGGCGCGATGGGAATGCGGTCGCAGTCCTGGCCGGCCATCGGCGAAATCCCGGTAGCGGTTACCGGAACCTCGGGAGGGAATCGAGCATTGATGTCATACACGCAGAATATGTGATAAGTTCTTGATTTATGACATTAACGTCAAATGCACGACGCCAATTGCCCGAGTCGTGAGTGCCTGGGCCGGTCGCGCGCCGTGCCTGGGCTGCACCCGGTACGGAACCGACGTCGACGGATACTCCGCGGGGGCGAGGGGTAGACTCGGTCCGTACCGGCGCCCCGCAACAGGGGTACGCCGCTTGCAGTGAGGGCACGCCAATGACCAGATGGCGGCATTACGCGATACTCATGGGCTGCGTTTTCCCGGCAATGACCATGCTACCGGCCGCAGCGCAGTGCCCGTCTCTGACGCTGGCCAAGTCGATCATCGCCTCGCAGCAGCGCATCGTCTCTCCACGCGGCATTCAGCAGCACTTGCTGCTGCCCATCGACGGGACCAAACAGTGGATTTCCATTCGCGGGCGCGACCGGCGAAATCCGATTCTGCTGGTGCTGCACGGCGGTCCCGGATCGCCGGAAATGCCGGATGCCTGGATGTTCCAGTCCCCCTGGGAGGACTACTTCACCGTCGTCGAGTGGGCGCAACGCGGCGCCGGCAAGACATACGAGGCAAACACCGAGGCGCAGATGGCCCCGGGCATGACCATCGCCGGTATGACGCGCGATGCGGCCCGGGTCGTCGAATATCTGCGCAAGCGCTTTCACAAGAAAAGGATATTCATCCTGGGGATTTCCTGGGGGACCGTGCTCGGTGTCATGTTGGCACAGCGTCATCCCGACTGGCTTTATGCCTACATCGGCGTTGGACAGGTCGTCGACGAGCGCCATGGCGAGAAACTCGCTTACGGGTTCACCCTGCATGCGGCCGAGGCCCATGATAATGCCAAGGCGGTGCGCGAGTTGCGGGCGATCGCGCCGTATCCCGGCAGGGTGCTGACGCTCGATCGGGCCTCCGTGCTCGACAAATGGGAGATGTACTACGGAGCGCTGATCTACGGCCGGAAGAATTTTTACTGGTATGAGCGCAGCTGGGAGCTGTCGCCCTCGTATCTGCCGAGTGAGATCGAGGCGCTCGCGGCGGGCAGCCGATTCTCGCTCGGGCACCTGCTCGGGCCGCTGCTGCGCGTGGACTTCGATCACGTGACGCGCTTTCGCTGTCCGGTGATCGAATTCGTCGGCGCGCACGACTATACGACGCCCGCGAGCCTCACGATCGCCTGGTTCAAGAGCCTGCAGGCTCCTTCGAAGCGGCTGGTGATCTTCCGGGACTCGGCTCACATGCTCATTGAGGAGCAGCCGGGAAGGTTTCTGGTGCATCTGGTGGAGGATGTATTGCCGTACGCCGTCAAGGCCGGCGATGCGGAGCCCGCGGACAAGGAAATCACCGGGTAGCCGGCTCGCCGGGGCGGCGGGTCACGAGACCCGATCATTCATATCACCGGCGTAAGGACGGCGACGAATGGCTGATTTATCATGTGAGCCGGGCGACATCCGCATCCTTGCCGAAGGAGGCTTTGCTTGCTAGCGGAGGAGGAGGGGACGCAGCGCGTCGAGGCGCACGGGCGCGATGCCCGGCAGGCCGCATCGGAACAGACCGGCCCGCCGGCGCCTGACCGACAACCGGTGATCGCGGCCGTCTCTCTCGCGGTGCTCGGCGTTGTGTACGGGGACATCGGCACCAGTCCGATCTACGCGCTGCGCGAATGTTTCTTCGGCAAGGCTCCGATCCCGGTCACCGCGGTCAGTGTTCTGGGCGTCCTTTCGCTGGTGTTCTGGACGTTGCTGAGCGTCATCTCGCTCAAGTACATGCGCTACGTTCTGCGCGCCGACAACCGGGGCGAAGGCGGCACCTTCGCGCTGCTCGCGCTGCTGCGGCCCGAGCGAGCCTCCCGAAGCCGGCGGCGCCGCGTGTTGATGCTGGTCGGACTCCTCGGGGCCTCCATGCTCATCGGCGGCGCCATGATCACTCCGGCCATCTCGGTGCTCAGCGCCGTCGAGGGACTGCGCGTGGCGGCTCCGGGTCTCGGCAGAGCCGTGATCCCCGTGACCGTCGGCATCCTCATCGCGCTGTTCGCAGTGCAGCGGCACGGTACGGCCAAGGTGGGTGCGCTGTTCGGCCCGGTGATGCTGCTGTGGTTTGCGGTGCTCGCGGCGCTTGGCATCCACGGTATCTTCCGGGCTCCCCGGGTTCTGCTGGCCGTCAATCCGTGGTACGCCTTCGTGTTCCTGCGCGAAGGAGGATGGACGGCGTATCTGGTCCTTTATGCCGTATTCCTGGTCACCACGGGCGGTGAGGCGTTGTACGCCGATCTGGGGCACTTCGGGCGCCAGCCGATCCAGCGTGTATGGTTCGCGTTCGTGCTTCCCGCGCTGCTGCTGGACTATTTCGGACAGGGAGCGCTGCTGCTCGCGAGCCGCTCGCCCAGCGCCCATCCCTTCTATGACCTCGCGCCCGGCTGGGGGCTGTATCCACTGATCGCTCTGGCCACCGCCGCGACGTGCATCGCCTCGCAGGCGGTGATCACGGGCGCGTACTCGCTCGCCCGCCAGGCCATTCAGCTCGGGCATCTGCCGCGATTGCGCGTCGAGCAGACTTCCCCGGAAACGTGGGGGCAGATCTACCTGCCGGCCGTGAACTGGTTTCTGATGACCGCGGCGATCGGTCTGGTGGTGCTGTTTCGGTCATCGGGAAATCTCGCGGCCGCATATGGCGTGGCGGTCAATTCCGCGATGGCGGTCACGACCGTGCTCGCCTTCAACGTGGCGCGCGAGCGCGGCGGCTGGAGCCTGCCGGCCAGGCTGGCATTCCTGGCGGGGTTCCTCACGATCGATCTGGGCTTTCTGGGCTCGAACGTCATGAGGATTCCCGACGGCGGGTGGCTGCCGATGCTCATCGGCGTCGCATTCTTCACGATCATGACGACCTGGCACACCGGTGCGCGCCTGCTTGCCGAGCGCATGTCCCGCGCCGCCCCGGACATCGAGACCTTTCTCGGGCGCATTGCCAGCAGCGCGCCGCACCGTATGCCGGGTACCGCCGTGTTCGTCACCGGGCGGCTCGAGCAGGCTCCGCCGGCATTGGTGCAGTTTCTCAAGCACACCGGAGTCCTGCACGAGCGGATCATACTGCTTACGGTGATCATCGAGCCGGTCGCCAAGACGAGCGTCGAGGAGCGCATCGAGCTCAAGGAGCTGACCAACGGGTTCTATCGCGTGGTGCTGCATTACGGGTTCATGCAAGGGCCCAATGTTCCCTCCGAGCTCGCCGCCTGCGGCAAGCTCGGTCTCGACATCGATCTGCAGGCTGTGCACTACTTCATCGGTCATGTCGATCTGTTCGAGGCCGGCCGGCGCCACGGGATGCGCACCTGGCGCGACCGGCTCTTCATCATCATGGCGCGCAACACCGAGGACGCCACGGCCTACTACCAGATCCCGGCCGCGCAGTCGATGAACCTGGGCTCTCAGATCGGAATATGAGCGGATTCCCTACACGCGCGCCAACCGTCCGGCTATGGAGCACGCCCGTAATATGAGACGGGTTTGATCAGGTCGGGACGGTCGAATTCGAGGTAGTTCACGTACGGGGCGACAGGATGACAGGCCATGAGATCCTGCGGATACGGCAGCAGCAGACTCTCGGCTCGAGGAACAGTGGAGGTGAGCCACTCATCGTAGTCCTTGCGATGAAGAATTGCGGGCATTTGTCTGGTGGTGTGCCCGATTTCGGCCAATAGCGGATTGGCATCGACCGTAATCAGCGCGCAGCTTTCGATCACTTCGCCGTCACGCGTCTCCGCGCGGATCCAGACCGCCGCGGCGCCGAATATGGCCCGGTTCACCAGGTGGACGTAGTAGGGCTGATGGTGGCGCCCCGGGGTACGCCGCCAGAGATAAAAACCGGCGAGCGGCACGATCCCACGCTGGCCGGAGAGCCATGCCGTGCGCAGGAATCCGGCGGTCTGCAGACAGTCGCTGCGCACGACGCCGCACGCGGTGAGGTCGAGCTCCCCCCGGGCGGACTGACGCGCGAGACCCCACCGCATCATCACGCCCTCCGACTCGCCCTCATGCATTCGAGCGAGCGGAATATTCTGCGATACCGCCACATTGAAGCGCGCCGGAAACCGCCACCAGGGGCGCGTCACCGAGAGCTCGCTGCCGGCATCTTGCCGGCTCGGAATTACCATTCGCGCGGTCACACGGCGAAGAGTACAAGCGGCCGATCGACAAGAAAACCCGTCCGCGCGAGGCGACAGAGCCGCTCGGCGACTATCGGCGCGGCGGCCGCGCCCCCGGGGTTTTTGACGGGGGCTCCGGGATTTATGCAGAGCGCCGCGGTGCCGCGAAGCCGCATGTGCGCACACGGCGGCGGTCCGATATCACGGTGGACCGGTGGGATTTTGGACCGTACTCGATGCGCACCGAGCTGCAGGCGCAGGATGAGCTGGCGGCGGACCGGGCTGCCACGACACGGCGGCACTCTCTTCGCGATCTGCCCGGCGCTCGACGGCGGATGGAAAGCCGCACCGCTGCCTCGGTACGATTCGGTCGCGGCGCGACAGTAGCCGCCACCGAGGGACAAAGCGGCGGGCGATGAGGCTTCGCCGCTTATCCCAATGGCACCGTGTCTCTGGTTTCCTCAGCAGCCCGTCGCCGGCGCGCGGAAGCCCGCGAATGGATTCAGGTCGCCCATGAACGTGTAGCGGCCGATATTGACGGAAGACGTCTGGGTCTGCTCCGATATGGCGTTAGGGCTGGAGCGCATGAACCATGGCAGCATCACCTCGTCTTCCGGATGGTAATAGCCATCGGCACTCTGAGTTCCATTCGGATTTGGGCCTTGGTCAACGCTATTGGTGCCCATGGCGAACCCGATATCGACGACAGGATCACCCGTCTCGAGCAGGTTGGTGCAGCCGTACTGGGGCGCCGTCGGCGTGAGCCACGGTTCGACCGCGTTGTCGACAAATGGATCATCCGCCCACTCGGCCACCTCGTGACTGAGTGCATGGATATCCTGCAATGCCCAGTTGGCGCCGCCATCGGCATGGGAATACAGGCCGGGCTGCACCCACGAACCCCATGCAAAAGTCTGAACCACGGCGTTCCCATGGCTATTTGTGGAGCCGCCGCCGTAACCTACGGCTTGCGCACCATGGAAACCTATGACGCAGCAGTTGAATGGATTCGTGCCGACATACAACATGACGTTATTCGTCAGATAGAGCGGTAAATGCGTGGCATCGGCCGAGGTCTCGAGCTCTTGAATCTTGGCCGCCCACCAGTTGATATTCACATCGGCGAAGATGACGCCGCGACCGGACTCGAGCAAAGTCCCCTGATTGCGCGGAACATTGATGGTGACGGCCGACTGGACGACCGGATCAAGAATCAAATGATAGCCGCTGCTTCCGGTCTTGTTGAATTGCGCCCGCATGATCGCATCCTGAAGCTGCAGCGCCGTCCCGGCATCGCCCTGCGACAGCACCCCGCCGGGTCCCCGCCCGTAGACCGAATTTGTGGCATAGGGTGTCAAGCCGTAGTCGTGCACTGTGAACAGGGGGGAGTCCATCGTTCCGGCCACAATATCATCACCGCTGAACGTCATGCCGTCGATATTCACGACGATCGGAGTAATGTCGACCTCGACTGTGACCGAGCAATTGTTTCCCGTGCAGTTGTTGGGGTCGGCTCCGACCATGTTGTAGCCATAAGTGACGCCGTTGTGGGGATCGACTGCGGATCCCCACCAATGAGCCACCGTGCGTGTGGTCGGCAACACGCTTGCGCCTCCGATGGTCGTCGTCAATGCCCGCAAATCAGCATCCTGAATGACGGACACGCCGGAAGCGGGTGAGGCAGAAGCGGGCGTGGCGGAAGAATGGGCGAGCACCGAGGTGGAAGCAAAGATGCCGGCTAAAAATGACAGGCGAAGCAACGCCTTCGTCACACGTTTGGTGCACATAATTTGGCTCCCGTATTATTCTGGTAATTGGGATTTGTCTTATTTTCTCAGGAAACTTCATGTCAGTCAAGCCGGGTAGAGCGGCCAATCCAATTGGGCTTGGTTTTCCCGGAAATCCGGCAAATCCGCGAATCCGCGAATCCGGGGATCCGGGGATCGGCATAAGACGCGCAACCCGTGGGCATCATGTTGCCGTCGGTTCATCGCGTGGAGGAGAAGGGCGGCCGGCCTCATGGTGAAACATGTGCGGAGATCCGGCGGTTCCACAGCCCTGATCCGAATGAGAGTTTACAGTCGGAGTCGACAACGACCGTCGGTTGATCTGCACAACCTCTTGGAGTTGATGGCCTCGGATCCCAAGAATTGCCGCGGTCAAATCGGCGCGATAGAATGCCGCGCCATTCAAGTGTCTGTAGTGGAAATTCTCACGAGCAACACCGGCCTCGATTGCGTTCACTGAACGACCGTAGTTGACGAGCATAGGCGCCTGGATTTCCGAGATCCACAGGGGCAGGGGTGACTACAATGGCGCTCGGTACAATCAAGAAAGATCAGCAGACTGCCGCGAGGTGGGCCGGATTCCTGTACCTGTTTTTGGGTGCACTCGCCGCATTCGGGCAGTTCTACGTCAGCTCGGGGATTGTGGTGCCCGGAGACGTTGCACAAACCGCTCACAATATTCTCGCATCGGAGCGCCTGTTCCGCATCGGGATGGCCACAGACCTCATCGGAGGTGCCGGCAACGCCGCATTGGCGGTTGCATTCTATGTAATGCTCAAGCCGGTGAGTGCGGCCACCGCCCTGTTGGCCTCTTTCTGGCGTCTCGGAGAGGCTGTGATCCTTGGGCACATGACTCTGAACAGCATGGTCGTGGTGCACATTCTGACCCACGCCAATCATTCGGCCGGCTTTTCGGCCGGTCAACTGCAGGCGCTCGCGGGCATATACCTTGGTGCGCAGGGCGCGGAGTTCGGTATCGGTCTCGTCTTCTACGCTCTGGGGTCGACGCTCTTCTGCTACCTGCTCCTCAAGTCTCGCTATGTACCAGGTATCCTTGCGTGGTGGGGATTCCTTGGTTCAATTGTCGCGCTGTTCAGCTCGCTGACGATCATCGTCTTTCCATCCGCTTCCGGGATAGCGCCTGCCTGTTACGTCCCCGTTGGGACATTTGAGATTGCCGCCGGGTTCTGGCTGCTCATCCGCGGAATCAGGCTGCCTCGAATGCCAGGGGCGGCCGCCGCAAGTCCGCAATCTGGTGAGTGACCCGCAGGCGCGGGTCACTTCGACTCGATCGCGATATGTGATCGTCGGAGCGTATCGGGAGACTCGTTCGGACCCGCGCCGCCTTGAACGCGGCATTGATCTTCCGCGGCAACGGTCCGATGCGTGTAACCTCAACTTTCACCGGCAAGCTCTTTGAGCTATCGTTCGCGGTGATCGGCGGCATCGGGTTCGCCGTGGTCACCATCATCAATTGCTCGAGGGAAGCCGCCGCGCGGGCGCAACTCGAGCTCGACAGCAGGTCATGCCCGGTAAGATCGAAGACTACGCCCTGATCGGTGATTGTGAGACGGCGGCGCTCGTCGGACGCGACGGGTCAATCGATTGGCTGTGCTGGCCGCGGTTCGACAGCGGTGCTTGCTTTGCCGCGCTTGTCGGCGGTCCGGAGAACGGGCGCTGGCTGATCGCGCCGCGCGATGGCGTGAAGTCGGTGCGGCGCGAGTACCGCGGCGACACGCTCATTCTGGAGACGACGTTCGAGACCGCGGACGGGGCTGTCGTGTTGGTGGACTTCATGCCTGCTCGCGATGGGATATCCGACCTCGTGCGGCTCGTCTACGGCAAGCGTGGACAGGTGCGGATGCGGACGGAATTCATCGCGCGTTTCGATTACGGCTCGCTCGTGCCGTGGGTGACGCGCGCTGACGCGAGCACTCTGCTCGCGATTTCGGGCCCGGACATGGTCGCGCTGCGCGCGCCGGTGCCGCTGCACGGCGAGAACATGAAAACGGTGGGCGAGTTCACGGTCCGGGCGGGCGAGATGGTGCCGTTCGTCCTAAGTTACGGCTTGTCTCATCTTCCACCGCCGCGGCGACTCGATGCCGAGGCGGCGCTTCGCGAGACGGAGACGTTCTGGCGTGATTGGACGCAGCACTTCGCGGGCGCGGGCGAGTGGTCGAAGCCCGTGCTGCGTTCGTTGATCACGCTCAAGGCGCTCACTTATCGGCCTACGGGCGGGATCGTGGCGGCCCCGACGAGCTCGCTGCCGGAGCAGTTGGGCGGCGCACGAAACTGGGATTACCGCTATTGCTGGGTACGTGATGCGACGTTCACGCTGCTCGCACTGATGAACGGCGGGTACTACCAGGAGGCCAATGCCTGGCGTGGGTGGCTGCTGCGTACCGTCGCCGGGGCTCCCTGGCAACTGCAAATCATGTATGGCCTGGGCGGAGAGCGCCGCTTGACCGAATGGGAGCCTTCCTGGCTCGAGGGATACGAGGGTGCCAAGCCAGTTCGGATCGGCAACGCCGCGGCTCGGCAATTGCAGCTCGATGTGTACGGCGAAATGATGGATGCCCTGCATCAGGGGCGTCTGGCCAAGTTCTCCTCGGACGGACCCGATTGGACTCTGCAGCTCGAGCTGCTGAAGCATCTCGAGACGATATGGGAGCAGCCCGATGAGGGAATTTGGGAGGTGCGCGGAGGGCGCAGGCAGTTCACTTACTCCAAGATAATGACCTGGGTGGCCTTTGATCGGGCGATCAAGGCGATCGAGCGTTTCGGAGTGGAGGGCCCCGTCGATCGCTGGCGGGCGATCCGTGCAAAGGTTCATGATCAGGTCTGCCGTAACGCCTTCAATGCCGGGCGCGGCGCATTCACGCAAAGCTATGGATCGGCCGATCTCGATGCGAGCGTGCTGCTGATGCCGCTCGTCGGCTTCCTGCCGCCCACCGACCCGCGCGTACGCGGCACCGTTGAGGCGATCGAGAGGGACTTGATGATGGACGGCCTCGTCCGGCGCTACGACACCGCAAGCGGTGGAGACGGACTGAAGGGCGAGGAGGGCGCCTTTCTCGCGTGCAGTTTCTGGCTGGCCGACAACCTCATACTCCTTGGCCGTCGCGACGACGCGGAACGGCTGTTCAACCGGCTGCTCGCGCTGCGCAACGACGTGGGCCTGCTCTCCGAGGAGTACGACCCGCATGCCAAACGTCTCGTCGGTAACTTTCCACAGGCGTTCTCGCATATCGCGCTCGTCAACACGGCGCACAACCTCTATCACCCACGCCGGCCGGCCGAGCAGCGCTCCGGCTACACCATGAAATGAGCCCGGCGGGTTGACATAGCCGCCGCCTCACCCGTGACAATGCGAAAAAATAAACCCGAGAGCAAACTCCCGATCCTATCATTTGGTTCATCCAAGGAATGGGAGGATTGGCTTGACAAGAACCATGACCGGTCATCGGGGCTATGGGTCCGCCTTCGGAAAAAGAGCGCCGGGCAACTTTCCCTTACCTATGCCGAAGCTCTGGACGTTGCCCTTTGCCACGGCTGGATTGATGGACAAAAGAAACCTGATGATAAGTCCTCGTGGCTTCAGAAGTTCACGCGCAGAGGACCTAGAAGCAGCTGGTCAAAGAAAAACACGGAGCATGCCGACCGTTTGATTCAATGTGGAAGAATGAAGGCCCCGGGACTCGTGCAGGTTGAAAGTGCCAAAAAGGACGGACGCTGGATGTCGGCTTACGACTCTCCCGGCAGTGCGAGTATTCCGGAGGATTTCTTGAGGAAACTTGATCGCAATGAGAAAGCCCTGGCATTTTTCAAAACTCTCAACAGAGCGAACCTTTATGCGATTGCCTATCGCCTCCAAACGGCAAAGAAGCCTGAGACCCGAGAGAAACGAATGAGGCTGATTCTTCAGATGATGGCAAACGGAGAGAAGTTTCACTGATCAGAGTCGAATCTCTGTCGGCGATACGGACCCGTCCGCGAGAGATCATCGCAGGGCGTAGCGAACGCTGTCCCTGCTGTGCGGGGCGGCAAGATTACACGCTCAAGGGCTGGTGAACAATGCTTGGCTCAATACTCGACTTGGCACGCCCGCCCTTGAAACCCCCAAGAGATTTGGCGTGGTTACCCGTCGTCGTGTCGACAGTTTCGCTACCAATACAAATGCCACTACAAATCGCACGGGGATCTGGTGAGCACGCCAGGTCAAAGGTCCGCTCACCAGCTACCGGCGGCGATGATCTCGAGAGTGCCCAGTCGGAATGATCGCATGAGACTGTCTATTTGTCCAGATCCACAAATCTCATCTCCTCCCCAGTAACTGGAGATTGAGCGGCCGGGACGGGCCATCAATTCGCTTTTCGTGGGTCCTCGGCGCCTGATATCTCAGTGGGCTTGGGGGTGGCAGACAGTAGTGTAGCGACGTGCTTGGGAAGCTGTCGGTGCCACAACCCGCGGGGCACCACGAACACCGAGCCCGACGGGACGGTGACAGTAATCGTCTCAGCGTCAGTCAAGATCGTTACCTCGATCTCTCCATCAAGCACGTATAGAAACTCATCCTCAGTCGGATGGCGTTCCCAAGGCGATCTCCCCGAGAAGCGTCCTACGAAGATACCTCCAGTATTGAATGTGGCGAGTTGAGGAAAGGCTGCGTCCGCCTCGGCACAAGTCGTATCTGGTCCGATCTTTAGTGCCGGAACACTGTGTAGGGCAGCGTGAACATCGTGAGCTTTCATGGCATCTCTCTTCTACTTGAGACAGTCAGTCCCCTGTGGTGATCCGATTGTCAGTCATCGATGAAACGGCGCAGATACGTTGCTGATATGCCCGACGGACGGTCTTCGTATTGGGGGAGCGTCCTGCGCAGCACGCACGTTCAATGTCTGCACCACCGGTCAATCTTGCCTGCTACGTTGCGGAGCGAACGTCGTCGCAATGGCCGGTCGAATAGTCGACAATCCGCTCGCGCGCGAACCGCAGATGGCGCTGTGGTCGGGTCCGCAGAATCCGATCAAGCTGGTGAGAATCGCGGCCCACTCCATGTCGTCACGCGAACCAAAAAAATTCGCAGCTGCGGCGATCAAATTGGGAGTCACCAGAATTATCGATCCCGAACGGTCCGCCACACGTGCACCTGTAACGTCGCCTCGAGTCCGTCCGATATTCCACGTCTTGCCTGACGCATGATCCTACTCCAGATTGTCAAAGAGCGCAGCCGCCGGCTGGGGTAGCGTTGAGTTCGGCAAATTCATCCGGCGTCGGCAACTGCACGGCTCTGTTGCGGGCGTTGCTGAGGATGTACGTCAGGTATGTCAGCGGATTGACCGCATTCGCCTTGCACGATTCGACCAGTGAGTAATAGATTGCCGCGGCGTGACCGACGCGCTCGGAGCCGACGAAGAGAAAGGCTTTTCTCCCGACCGCCACCGCTCTCATGCAGCGCTCGGCGTAGTCGTTCAAGGCATCCAGATCCCCAGGCAGGGTTCAAAGGCGAACCCAGCGTCGGGAAGGCCATTGCAGACGTTAATGTGAATGCGCTCACATTTTCGAGTCCCTGGTTACCGAAATCTTGGCGGGGGTTACCGGAATTTCGTTGGAGCGACAAAGCCGCCCGAGATCGGTTCACTCATCATCAACATTTAACGTAATATAGATTATGCGAACTATTGGGGCGATGTTTCACTTGACATACCCACCTACTAGGTATAGGCTATCTCCCATACCGGAGAAGCCGCTATGTCCTCGATTCTGAACGCCCCTTTCTTCCACGACGAAGCTGCCGCTTACGAGTACGTGGAAGCCCATTTGTGGCCCAATGGGCCGATCTGCCCGCACTGCGGGAACGCCGATCAGAGCCGGATTGGCCGCCTCGCGGGCAAGACCACCCGTCCCGGTCTCCGCAAGTGCTATGCCTGCCGAAAGCCCTTTACCGTCAAGATGGGCACCATTTTCGAGGATAGCCACGCCCCCATGCGGTATTGGCTCCAAGCGATCTTCCTGATGTGCTCGTCCAAGAAAGGCGTGAGCACCCGCCAGCTTCAGCGCACCCTTGGAGTGGGCATGAAAACCGCGTGGTTCATGGGTCATCGGATTCGCCATGCAATGGCGCCCGACGCTGATTGTGGCCCTCTGGGCGGTCCTGGCATGACCGTGGAGGCGGACGAGACCTACCTTTCCAAGTCTCCCAAGACCCGCAAGCCCAAAGGATTGGCTTGGAATGCTCGGCCCGCTCCGCAGATCTTCAGCCTCGTCGAGCGTGGAGGCAAGATCCGCAGCATGTACCTTGACGACAAAAACGTGCGCGGCGCGCTCGTTCGGCATCTGCACGAGGATAGCCGCCTCGTGACCGACGGTTCGCAGCTCTACAAATTCCAAGTGATGAATCACGAGTCCGTGGACCACTCCAAATACGAGTGGGCGCGCGGAGACGTTCATATCAACACCCTGGAAGGATTCTTCTCAATCTTCAAGCGTGGACTCGTTGGCGTCTACCAGCATATGGACAAGAAGCACCTGCACCGGTATCTGGCTGAGTTCGACTTCCGGCAGAACACCCGTGCCAAGCTTAAGATTAACGACATTCAGCGCACCGGAATTGCGGTGGCGAGTGCGCAAGGAAAGCGATTGATGTATAAAACAGCTCATTGAAGAAAGGCGGTTCGCGATAATTGAGCAATTAGCCCTAATTGGTAACTCCGATGGCAAACGACGGCGACAAAGATAAGCCGGAAGGCAGCAGCGCCTTTCGCTTCCGAAAATGCAGTGATGTGGAAGTGCGGTGCAGTCAAGTAAGCGGCTACGATCACGCCGTAGATGCCGAAGACTCGCAACGGGTTCTCGCGCGGCATATTCAAGCATCGCGGAATAAAACTCCATCGTCTACAGCCGCCCCAGCACGTCGTAGAAGCCGATATGTCCCCGTGGGGATCGATCTGAAAAAGCCACTGGACTGGAAGGACGTGGCTCTCAAGGCCGCAATAGGAATAGCAGTTGGGCTCATCGTCGGTTATTTGATCTATAGATTCGGATGGAACAAAGTACGGTAACCACTATGGACGCCACGATACCAGAAATAATTGCCGTCATATGAGCACCAAAAAGCGAAGCAAACGGATAACGCCAGCGGAGCAATCCGCGCGTTTCATCGAGGCCGCGAAGAAGGCGGAAGCTGATGAAAGCGGCGAGCGATTTGAAAAAGTATTTGGCAAGGTGGCACGCCCTAAATCTTCGGCTCGCCGTTCTCGTCCATCCTAATAGCAAGCATCACCATAAAGCCCTTCACAAGCGCCAACATGTGTGATGCTTCGGCCTCTGTGTAGGTTTTTTCCACATGCATCGTGGCATTTCGAAACGGATTCCGGACGGCGTCCAATGAAGCGAAAATGGCTTCAAACAACGCGCCGTCTCCACTCATACGGTCAGCAGGTTTAGGCCAGTTGGTGTTTATAGATTTTTTGATTTCCCCCAGGATGATGCCCCAATTGCGCTCAGCGGGCTTCGTGGGGTCCTGAATCTTTAGACACCGTGCCACAGAACGCACACCGATCTCCATGATCCGCATTAAATGAAACACTGCCGCAGTCGAGCGTGCCATCGCGACACAGCTTGCTGCTTCCGTAAGATCATAAAGAGCGATGGGGAATTGCGCGGCAAAGTTACCCCCCCAAAGAGGTTCTTTTGGATCAAGCAGCTCAGCTTCTTGTGCGGACATGGTGAAGAATTTCTTGCTTTTCAGCTCCATCCCGAAGATATCTTTTAGGCGTTGAGCGGAACCAGCAAGATAAATAATGGCTTGTCGATCAAAAACCATTCCGTCATTTAGAGGTTTCGCGGACTCAAACGCATGTAGGAAGTCCTCCACAAACTGGGTGGTAACAGGAATTCCCAGTGGCTTAATTAGGGCGAGCAGTTCCCTTATTTTGGGAAGGGCTTCTGTGTCGTATTGCGACTTGGCGATTGATAATGCTGTATTAGCACGGAGATGCTGCCCCGCAGCATCTCCCCACATTAGGAGATGCTGATATCGGTCAACGATTAGATCAATGCGAAGGGCTTCCATAAGGTCCCCCAGACTCATGAGCCGGTAGGGCACCCAGGCGCTATTGCTCGGGCTTCCCCCGGCTTCAGCGGCGCTCACGGGCGCCTCCCAGAGAGTTTACCCCAATGGGTACGTGAAGTGAAACATCGCCACTATTGGGGCGATGGTATGCGTGACAAACCATGATGCGCAAGCCCATGCTTTAAAGCAAAACTCGGCCTCCCCGGTTGATGAACACGTACAGCCCGCCGTCGGTCGGATCCGCCAGCAATCCGTGTCGCACCAGCGCCTGCAGGCCGTCGACCGTTGCGTGACTGCCTTTAAAACAATGACTTAGGAATTCACCCGTAGAGCTAGCGGCTTATTTCTGCCGCGCTTTCGCTGCCGCTGGCGCGTTCCGTATCACCTGCGCCCGATGCTCGGAATCCCCCTGGAAAACACCTCGAGCTTCGTGTTGGGGTTGCCGGCGCTGGTGCTCGGAGTGTGGGAACTGCATCAGAGTTGGAGAGCTATCTGTAAACCATCCATCGCTACCATCGCGAGCATGAGCCCGGCAGAGCCCGAAATATCTATACACGTTCGGCACCTGCGCGCCGGGTGCGAAAGACTTCTTGAGCAGCCTCAGTGTCGAACAGTGTCTCGTAGCGCTCCAGTTGGCGCGCCTGTCCTTCTGTAGCACAGAAGACTGGTCAACACCGCGCCGCTACGGACTCCAGTAGTGTCGGTGCGTTCCTCTATACCTATTCAAGCACTATACGGCTCTTGTTCTTGGAGAGCCATGACGCAAAACATTGCAACTCAGGATTTAGTTCTCGCGACGTATCTATACTGCGCGCAGCACAAAAGTCTCGCTCGAAGTCGCGCTTGAACTGAAACATATTGCCGAGATCCTCAGCGCCCGGGAATCCAAACGCTCTGTACACCTCTGGTTCCACTTCGTTGTAGCGCACTTCTTGCCCCAGCGCTTCGCCAAGTGCGGCGGCCATTTCGGCTCCGGTCAGGTGCTCACCGGCGATACCGACCGTTTCGCCGACGTACTTGCGGCCTGCTTTGAAGATCCCGTGAGCACACTTGCCGATATCCTCGGCTGCGATGCCAGGCAGCTTCTTCTTGCCCATGGGAAATGTTATAGCCAATTTGCCGTCGGGTCCCCTTTTGGGGCCCATGCCGAAATAAATCAGGTTATCCCAGAAGAATGACGTCCGGAGGAAGGTCACGGGCAGCCCTAGTTTGACAAACTCACGATCGCCGTCGGCCTTGCCTTCGAAATGCGGCACTTTGTGCTTGCCCATGAGTGTCGGCATCCGGTCATCATCGAGTGGCACCCATTTTCGAGGATCCTCCAACGTCGACCAGATCACGTGCTGCAGACCGGCGTACTTTGCCGCCGCCGCCATCCCGCGGGCCTCAGTAACTTCTTTCTCCGGCGAGAAGTGGTCCCAGAAGAACGTCACACAAAACGCGCCGTAGCCACCCTCGAAGGCCCGCTTCAAACGCGCGGGATCATCAACGTCCGCAGCGACAACCTCGGCGCCGAGTTTCGCCAAAGCCCGCGCACTATCGGAATTGACATTTCGTGTAATCGCACGAACGGCGAACTCGCCGCCAGGATCACTCAATATGGCGCGCGCCAGACCGCCGCCCTGCGCGCCTGTCGCGCCCAATACCACGATTATTTTCCTTCTCGACATCGCGGCTTGCTTTACGCGGCGGATTTGACAGCTTGATCGAGCCGCGTCCAATCTTCCTCGGACAAAACGGTTTTGCTGAGTTGGCATACCCCATTGAAAACGTCCGGCGGCGCCGCCTTCCTCACACCGAGCAACAGCTCCGTGCGTTCTCCGTGATTCATAGCGGGAATCATTGATCTGAGAAAATTGGCCATGACAGGAGGCGGCACATTTGCACGAATCGTTTCAGTGACATTCATCAGTTTCTCGTCGTCGAAATTCTCCCAAAGCAGCGGCATGAGTTCCTGCTCTTCGTCAGCGATGTGCCCGAGATATTCGCTGATGAACCTGGTCAGACCCAGATAGACGGATCGACCCTGATCGGCGATAGATGCCTGCCCGACACCCAGATCGTCGAGAGATCGATGCAGCCGGCTCACCGTCGCATCCAGTGCCTCGTGTGTGGCGGTAAGCGCCGCGGCCCTCCGGGCATCGCACTGTCGCAACAGCGGCTCCACATATTTGTCTTCGCTGTGCGCGTGGACTTCCAGAAGGTTGTAAGTCAAGGCAAATTGCTCCTTCAACCCTTGAAATGAATCAGCACTGGTAAAGTCCGTGCTGCCCGCCCGCACCGCGAGATCGAATAATGCCTTGCGTATGCCCTTGTGGACTTCTTTGTATATATCCAAACGTGCATTCACAATCAGCTCCTTTCCCGATGTCGGTCTGTGGAAAAGGAGTCTAGAGAATCTCGCCGGTCCGGTTTCTTAAGAAATCACTATGCAAAGCTGAAATAATGACTCACTGCGGCAATTTGCTGATTTATATTCATTTATCCCGGTTAACGCGCGATTCCGCGGGATCTAGGCGGGAGAAACCGCCATCGCGTCCAGCGTGCAGGAGATGACCAGCTTGAAGCGTCCGCGCCCCGTCTTTTGCATTTTAATAGCGGAACATTTGTCGTCCAGCCTGCGCTGCAGCAAGACGAGGCGAGCTTCCAGGTTGTCCGCCACTTCCGGTAATCCGAGTTCCGGATCGACACGCATCTCACGATTGGTGAAGTCGGTTCGACCCTTTGTCAGGTAGATCTGCAACAGACGCCACAGAATCGCTCCTGCCACGCCCTTGATCAGGTACTCGTTGTCGATAAAAACGCTCTTGTCGGCAAGATAGTAACGAACCTTCATTATCTCGGCGGAAGAAGCAGCTTGCGACTGGCGGGGTGCGGCGGCTTTAGTCTCGGCAGTCCCCGCCGTCTCATCGTCGCACAGCAACATCGCCGTGCCCAGGTGACTGGCTACGCTGGAAATGAAGCTCTCGGTTTGCGTGGTGAAATTCAAATCGTCTTCACTCTCCAAGAACAGGACACCCAGCAGCCTCCCCCTTGCTTCAATGGGCACCGCCAATTGACAGTTCGGCTGGGTGAGCCCGGGAAGAGGTATGCGCGGGTGGAACGCAATTTGGCTTTCTTCGCTGGCGGCTTGGTGACGTATCGCCTCCGTCATTATGTTTTCACGTCGCATATTGGCAATCGTCACCGGTTTCATCTGCTCGCCGGCTATCCCTATCGGGCCTTCGCCGAATTTCACTTCGGCGCCCGCGCCATGCCGTTCGTATCCATGACTCGCAATGGTGTAGAGGGACCGATCGTTCGCGTTTGCCAGTAACACCATCGAATTCGAATAGCCAAGCTTGTCCAGTTCCAGGAGAGTGGTGTCGAGCAAAGTGGATAGCTGGTTACAGGCCGAGATGGCACGTGAGACCTCGTAGAGTTCTTCAAAAGACTCCGCTCCGCCGGTCTGTTCGATGGGCACCTCGTCTTCCATACACTCCCAGTCGGTAACGCGATAGATATCCACTCCTTTCAATCGCAGGATGTCGGACATGCCGCTCATGGAGGCAACTGCATCCAGCTTGATCTTTATCCTGTCGAATGTGCGGCCATCGAATTCCGTGCGCTCATATTGAATGGATAATCGATACTGAATCCCGACAGGATCAACTATCAAAACGGACGCATACGGGTTCTCGGCGATATTCGTTTTTGTCTTATTGAAGAACTGATAACTGATGCCGACATGATCATCGTCGATGAAATGCACGTGTGAAAGATACGTGACATTGGGTATTCCTGCTTTTGAGCATGTGGCAATTCCCGAGGGCATGCTGCTGTCGAAGCAATGTCTGATGAGACCAAGCGGCTTTGTCACGAATGCGGCACCCTGGGTTTGCCGGCGCCCGGCCCGGGAGTCTGGCAATACACTTCCTGCAGGACAAAGATAATCCCAACCAGCGTTAGCGAGCTATAGCTTCTAAATGTGTTTTTCTGCTGTATCGGCGTAAGCCCGATACTTCCCAGCTCAGATTGAACACCCTTGATGTATCGAGCCACATGCCGATTGTCCTTGGCGCTCAACGCTGTGAGTTTCGCACGGTTCCCTTTTAGTTGGTAACTTTCGTAGTCGCTAATGCGCGCGGCGTTGACAGCTATACGTCCCGTTTTTTCAACGTCTCTTAGTGTTGCCGCAGACTGTTCCCGGGTCACAAAAACCGTGACGTGCTCGCGATCATCTGAAACGCGAGCGCCAAAACCACGGGTAATGGTTGGTTTGTTCCGTATATCGCTCGTGGCAACGAGCATTGCCACATTCGATTCTAGAAAGTCAGCAAGAATTTTGTCGACTGGGTAGTTGCCGGAAGACATCGCCGCCGTGGATTCCTCTTAATCAGCAATGGAAAGCACTTCTGCATCATTACTCTCCTTGGTATAACGTTCCGCAGTGGAGCGCGAACAAGCTGCGTCCGCGGCATATGTGCGGATGGGCGCGATGCATGTAACGGGCGTACCGATACTGGTGATTGAATTTACGGATCTCATCGTCGATCTCCAGCTCCTGGGGCAGAGGTTGGCGAGGTGTCGGGCGATTGTCAACGTTCATCGTTTCGGGGTCGCGCGCCCGGGAACCGACGGCGGCCGCGCCTTGTCGAGCGCACCGAATGCCCATTCCATTATCTAAGTTGCGGGTACTTCGCGAGACATCATTCGGCAGCGGAAGTTCCGGGGCTCTTTCCTTTCGTGAGCAATGTTCCGCACATCCTTCCCGGGCGCTTGGATTAGTCTGCTCCCGGGGAATGGTTAAGGCCCCGCCGCAGCGGCCGATGGGTCTACCTGGCTCGTAATGCCGGCACCGTCTCGAAATAGCGGAATTGTGCCCAGGCCCCTTCGAGTTTCACTTTCCTGTCCAGAAACTTGGACAAGAATCTGATATCCATTCGGCTAGCACTTTGGTAAATCAAAGACTTAGGCCGACTCCGCAGTTTCAATTTCGTGTCCCCGAGCTCACGTCTTCTGCATTCGGGGGCGAATTGGGCTGTTCCGGGCTCATAGGGAGACTTTAGCCAGATGAAGGATGAAATCACCTTCGTGCCAGCGCCTCCGAGCGGGCCAGCATTCTCACACGGCTTCATTGTCTCACGGATACGGTGGTTCATGATCCAGCGCATCCGCGAGGCAATGAAGCCGTCGGCTATCGCGGAAAATTTAGCAGAGCGCAAGCATTGGATGTTCCCGTGTGGCCGTGATCCTGCGATGCGTCCAATGAAACGACAGGTCATGAGTCCGGTCGGAATCCGTGTGATCGGTCGTCAGCTCCACAGCGAAACCGTCGCGTCGCCAGGTACCGATGATCGGTACTTCTGCCACCATTGCCGGGTGTCTTTCAAGAAATCCCAAAATTTCCGGGGCTCCGGCAACGGTAGCTGCGGGATTGCCGATGTAGTTGCACCGACCGGAATGCCGGGACGGTGCTATGATGTCCGTTGGCTACGCGGTCTGGAATTTTGCGAGGCGCCCAATGTACGAAGCCCGTCGTTACTTGAAGCACTCTAAATGGGTTGCCGTTGTGGGGGCGATGCTTCTTCTCAGCGGCTGCGGGATCAATAATATCCCGACCTATAAGCAGCAGGTCAATGCCGCGTGGAGCCAGGTACTGAACGAGTACCAGCGGCGTACCGATCTGATCCCGAACCTGGTGGCGACCGTCAAGGGGTACGCTGCGCACGAGGCGAGCGTTCTCGAGGCGGTTACGGACGCGCGCGCCAAAGTCACTCAGACTCGTATCCCATCGGACATTCTGACCAACCCGAAGGCATTTCATGCATTCGAGAGAAATCAGGCGACCTTGGGAGGGGCGTTGTCACGCCTCATGGTCGTGACCGAGAACTATCCGAACCTCAAGGCCGACCAGAATTTCCTCGTCCTGCAGGCCCAGCTCGAAGGCACCGAGAATAGAATTGCCGTGGCGCGCCGGGACTACATCCTGGCTGTGCAGCAGTACGACACCGAGCTCACCACCATCCCGGGCCGCTGGTACCACTCTCTTTTCTACAGCAGCTACAAGCCAATACAGAACTTCACGATTTCGGAGCAGGCCCGGCGGGTGCCCAAGGTGAAGTTCTGAGATGCCCGCTGGCCCGACCATGGACGCGGCAAGGGCGGCCCTGAAGAGCAGATGCCCGGCGTGAGCGCGAGACCGAGAGAATTCCGGGGTGGGCGGCCACTGTGGCTGCTTGTCTCGCTGCTCATCTTCGCAGCCGTTCCAGGGCATGCGGCGCAGAGCGCGCCCCATGCCGGTATGCCGCCATTTCCAGCGCTCACCGGTCCCGTGGTGGACGAAGCACACCTGCTGCCCCAGGACGTGGTCAATCGGCTCTCGCGCAAGCTCGCAGCATACGCGCGGACGAGCGGCACGCAGCTTGTGGTGGTGACACTTCCGACCCTCAATGGCTATCCGATCGATTACTACGGCTACCAGCTGGGGCGCCACTGGGGCATCGGTCAGAAGGGCAAGAACAACGGTGCGCTGCTCATCGTGGATGCCGGCGAGAAGCAGGTGCGCATCGAGGTCGGCTACGGTCTCGAGGGAACGCTCACCGACGCGCAAAGCTTCTTGATCATCCACAATGTGATCGCCCCTCGCTTCCGCAGAGGCGACTTCGCGGGCGGCATCGTGGCCGGGACCGACTCCATCCTGTCGGTGCTCGGCGATCAACACCAGGCGGTGGAGCGGCAGCGGGTCCATGAGCGCAATGGAACCGGGTTCCTCATGCTGCTCATTCTCCTCTTCGCGCTATCACCGCTGCTGCGGGCGATCTCCGGCCGTAGAGGCCCGGGAAGTCGCGGTCATACGGGCGCCGGCTGGCTCGGCTGGCTTGCCCTCGGCATGTTGAGCGGGGGTTTCGGCGGCGGTGGCCTCGGTGGCGATGGGGGCGGCGGCTTCGGTGGATTTTCCGGTGGCGGCGGATCATTCGGGGGCGGCGGCGCCTCCGGGGGCTGGTAAGACATGACCCGCATCTCTGCGGACGATAAGGCCAGAATCACAGCTGCGATCCATGCCGCGGAAAAAAGCACGAGCGGTGAGTTCGTCGCGGTTGTGGCGCGTGCCAGCGATCACTACGTATTCGTGCCGCTGCTCTGGTCGGCCATGGTTGCGCTGCTGTTACCGGGCGCCTGCCTGTTCCTGGGTCTGTCGTTGAGCTGGCTGCACGTCTACCAGATTCAGCTGCTCACGTTCATTGTGTTGGCCGCGCTGCTTCTTTTCGTGCCCGAGCTCCATATCAAACTTATCCCGGCGCGCGTAAAGCACACGCGCGCAAGCCGACTCGCCAAGGCTCAATTCTACCAACAGGGCGTCCAGCTCACCGCGCACCACTCCGGGGTGCTGCTTTTCGTCTCCCTCGCCGAGCATTACGTCGAAATCGTGGCGGACAAGGGGATTCATGAAAAGCTGGGCGAGACTCATTGGAAGGGCATCATCGACATGTTCGTGGCGCAGGTGCGTCGGGACCGCGTGGCCGACGGATTCGTGGATGCCATACGTGCGTGCGGAAACGCCATGGCAGAGCACTTTCCACCGGATCCCAACCAGGTCAACGAACTCTCCGACGGCCTGATTGAACTTTAGGGAGCGCGCTCCGAGACGCGGCGGCATTCATGCCTCTTCACGGCGTGCCAACTCCGCGATCCGGCCCATGCGCAGATATTTCAGCTCGCGCATCAGCCGGACCGCCGGCTTCAGCGCGAAAAAGATCGAGCCTACGACGAACAACCAGGTCGCCAGGTATTGGGTGGTCTTCCAGAAGAAGAATACGCTGCCGGTGATGAACAGCGATGCGGCGGCGAAGTCCAGCGCGGTGTAACAGACTTCGTAAATCGCGTAGATGCGCTGATGCTCTACGGTCTTCGAGGGGTTCTCCGGTCGAAAAATCTGCATGTGATTGCTCGTCTCGGCTGGGCGGCGAGGCGCCGCCCGATCAACGCGCTCCTGGGGAAACGGCTGTCGTCGAGCCACGTTTTCGGGCGCCCCGCCCTGTTTGAAAGAATACGCGGCCGTTAAATTCAACCGCGCCTGAAGCAGGTGCTCGTGGAATTATCGCAGAAGCGAGGCAGGCGGGTCCAGGAGTCGCGCCCGGACTGAACGGTTTCCGCGGCCGCGCCGGCACCGCACCGGGCGGTGCCACCACGGCGCTACCCGAAGTTAGCCGACCGCCTGCACGAGGCCCGCATCGTCGCAAGCCAGGGAATTGATCCGCGGGCTCACCGCATGGCTCGTCAGCGACGCGTCCGGCGCCGTCCGCAGCAGTGCCCGCGCCTCGACGGGGGTGCCATGAAGCCAGGTTGCACAGTTCTCCGTGCTTATGATCGCCGGCATCTCCCGCGTTGCCGTCTGAATCGACTCGAGCCGCCCGCTCGCCGGGACCGTGAGGATCGCGCAGCCCTCGATCACATCGCCGTCATCGGCTTCCGTGCGATCCCAGATCCCCGCCACGGCGAATACCGACCGGCCGCTGACGCGTACGAAGTATGGTTGGCGGTATCCTGCGGGCGTCAATCTCCATGTGTAGAAGCCGGCGAACGGAAGGATGCAGCGCTGACCATTGAGCCAAGGCCCGCGAAAAAGCGGGCTGTCCTCGAGGGCGCCGCATGACAGCCGTACCCAGTGCGCGACGGACGCATCCCCGTGCGCCCACGCTGGAATGAGTCCCCAGCGCATCATTACGGCCTCGGAGCGCCCTTCGTACAGGCGCACGGCGGGAACGTAGCGCGACGGCGCGACGTTGAAGCTCGCCCCGAAGCGCCACCACTTGCATTCCGGCTCCAGTGTGCGCTCGGCGAGGTCCCGATCCGGAAGGACGTATCGTTCACACATCAAATACAGGGTATTCCAAGCGTGGGCCGCCCGCCTGTGACACAGTGCACCAGACGGACCGGCGTTCGGTCCCGAGACAGCACAATTGCTCCCGGCTGCCTCCGTGTTCCGGTGCGCCGCCCGCCAGTGCGGACGGAAATCCGCCGGCGCCAGGGTGCGCTGCACGACAATTCAATGACTTACGTGGCACAGCGGATCTTATTTCAAGCCGGGAGAACCGGCCACCACGCGCAACCGTCGGCCCTCCAGCCATTGCCACGAGACCAGCGACGGCACGCCGCACAACACTTCACGCAGGCGCTTGACCATCGAGACCGCAAGCGCCAGGTCGACGCCGACCCCGAGCATGTGTCCGAACAGCACGAGGCCCGCCTCCTGCACGCCGATCCCGGCCGGCACGATAAATGCCAGGTAGCGCGCGGCCTGAGAGAGGCTCTCCAGCGCAATGGCCGCCTCGACGCTGATCGGGTGACCGAACAGGCGTAGTGCGAACCAGACCTCGAACGCGCCGGAAACAAACGCCAGGAGCTGCAGACCTCCGGCAATCGCCAGAGCCCAGAATCTGCGCAGCGAGGCGCGCAGCTCCGAATCGAGCGATTCGGCTCCCTCGGCCAGCAGGCGTTCTCCCACGAGCGGTCGCAGCAGCGCATGCGATCGCTTGAACACCGATCCGTAGCGCAGCAGCACCGCGGTCAAGACCGGAACCGGCAGGCTGAGCAGGAACACGACCAACACCCGATGGTAATCGTGGCCGGTCGCGCGCAGATGCAGCAGCAGCATCAAACCCATCGCCGTGAAGGCGTACATCATGATCAGCGTCAGGAGAATCTCCACGATGACGCTCACCACCACAGGCGTCGTCGCCAATCCGCGCCAGCGCATCAGGCGAACCGCCGCGACGGCGCCACCGATGCTGGCGACGGGCAGCAGGCGATCGATCGCATCGCGCACCGTGGTGACCCAAAAGACGTAACCGAACCTGGCGCGCGGCTGCGGATCATAGGGAAGCAGCAGCGCCCGCCATCCGATCGCATACAGCAGGAAGTACCCGACACGGTAGGGTACGAGCCAGAGCAGCGGCCATCCGCCCCGGTCCCATGTCCGCAGCAGCGTTGCGAAGTCCGCGCGTACGAAAAGCCAGACGAACAGCGCCAGCCCCAGCAGGCCGCCGACATATCCGGCGATTTTCAGGCGCACTCCCCGCTCGGGGCCGCGCATCGGGCTTGATCGACCGGACATCCGCGGCTCAGGACAATCGGTGCATGACGCCGTGGGCGTCCACGTCGAACTCGTTCCCCCGCCACGTGACACGGGACGTGAACAGACTCTTGCACCAGACCCAGCACAGCAGCAAATCGCGCAGCGGCACCAGCCATAAATCCGCGAGCGTCGGCCGGCGCCCGTGCATGCGATGAGAGAAGTGCAACGCCAGCCGCGCGCAGACTACGACGGCGAACAAAATCCAGGCGAGCGGAGCGAGGGAGCGCACCCCGGAGACGAGCACGAGGCCAAGAAGCGCCAGGGGGACGCTGAAGCTGAAGAAAAGAAAAAGAAAACACCGTGGCTGCAGCACATGCAGCGTACGCATCCAGCGTACTTCATGGCGGATCAGGCTCTCGAAGCTCGGCTCGTGACACTCGGCGCTCGGGACGTAGTGGGAGAGCACGAGCCGCTTGCCGAGCGCCCGCACGCGCTCTCCGAGCTGATGATCGTCGGCGAGATGGTTCACTATACGCTCGAGGCCGCCTATCGCATCGAGCGTCTCGCGGCGAATGCAAAGCGTCTGTCCGGAAACGTAGCCCTCGTGGCCGAAAAGCCACGCGAGCAACACCGAGGGCATGTACCACTCGTTGATGTACATGGCCCCGAGCCGCGAGAATATCGGCCGTGACGGCTCCGCACGATACAGGCACGTGACCAGTCCCACGGACTCCTCGAGCAACGGTGCCGTGACAACATCGAGATACTCCGGAGACACGGCCGCGTCGCTGTCAGCCATGACCAGGACATCATGACGGGCCCGCGCGACCATGTTGATCAGGTTGCTGACCTTGAAGTTGCTGCCGTGCTGGCGCGAATTGACGACGACATCAATGGACAGCGAGGGGAATTCCCGCTGCAGTCGCCGCACCACCGCCAGTGCCGGATCGTGCTCGTCCTGCAGGCCGAATACGATCTGGTAATCCGGGAATTTCTGCAGGCAGAAGCTCCGCAGGTTCTCGTACAGGCTCGGTTCGGGACCGCACAGCGGCTTCAGCAGTGAAACCGCGGACGGTCGCCGTTCACTCCCCATGTGCCTGCGCCGCCGCCAGACCCATACGGCGATCACCGCAAGCACGCCATAAACCGACGCGCTCAGCAGAAAGCCCAGTCCGATCACGGTGACGAGCGCGGCGATATCGAGCATACGCGTCTTTGGAGACAGCTTCTCGCTTTAGCAGTCCATGACGCAGTTTGGCAGCTTCCTCCTCGTGCGGCAACCGGGCCGGCGGCCCGGCGAGGGACCGCGCTTGGAGCCCGGCAGGGGTTGAGGTCGCTAAGCTCGTTCCAGCATCTGATTGCGGGGTGTGAGCAGCTCCTTGATCAGCCTGAGCAATTGATCCGGATCGACCGGTTTGCTCAGAAAGTGGAGATTCTCGCCGCCATCGACGCCTCGGGCGGCCGCGGAGGTATCGCCGGTGATCAGGACCGCCTTGAAATCGGCTCCCCGGATCTTGCGCACGGACGCTATGACCTGCCTGCCGGTCTCGCCGTCGGCCAGGTGGTAATCGGTGATGACCAGATCGAGATCGGCCGATTCCTGCACGCGCTCGATCGCCTGCGCCACCGAGGTCGCGGTGGCCACTCCGTAACCCTCCGCTGTGAGCAGAAACTTGGTTGCATTGAGAACCGCGGGCTCGTCTTCGACGACCAGAACACGGTGTGCCCTCTCGTCACGCCGCTCGGCGGCAGGCTTGGAGGTCAAGCGACCGGTCTGCCCGGCGGTCGCTGTGCCGGCGGGCAGCGTCAACGCGAATGTCGAGCCCTTGCCGACCTCGGAGGAAACATCCAGCTTGAGGTTCAAGAGCTTGACGATCCGGCTCACGATGCTCAGACCCAGGCCGTAACCTTCCCGGGTCGCATTTGTCGGCACGCCGACCTGGTAGAACTCCTCGTAGATGCGATTGAGCTCCTCCGGTGCCATGCCGATGCCGGTGTCGGCCACCTCGACGCGCACTCCGTCACCCACGGCCGTGGCGCGCAGCCGTACGCTTCCCCGATGCGTGTACTTGACGGCGTTGGAAACGAGATTGCGAAGCACCTGCCCTACCAGAGACAGATCGGAACGTACCCACGCGGGAGGGCTTTCCACCTCCAGGCTCACCCCCTTGTCCGCCGCGATGTTCTCGAACTCGGCACGCAGCTGCTCGAAGAGACCGACAACCTGCCAGTTCGTGAGTACCGGCTTCACCGCGCCCGATTCGAGCTTGCTGATGTCGAGCAGCGCATTGAGCAGGCGCGACATCACACCGATCGCCGCCTCCTGTTGTGACAGGGCTTCCGTCGGATCGGCGTTCTTGCCCATGCGGCGCAGCGTGCCGTTGAGGAGAGACAGCGTCTGCAGCGGCTGGCGCAGATCGTGGCTGGCCGTCGCGAGGAATATGCTCTTGGCGCGATCGGCTTTTTCGGCCGCGGCACGGGCGTCGCGCAGTTCCTCGAGCGCGCGCTTGCGGTCCGAGATGTCGCGAATGGCGCTTACGACCTGCGGCCCTCTGCCGGAGGTGGCGACCGGACTCAAGCTCACTTCGACGGGGATCTCCGAGCCGTCGCGATGGCGCGCGAAGAGCTCGAGGTTCGAGCGCAGGGGCCCGAGGACCGGCATCTGAAGGTAGATGCCGCGATGGGTCTCGTGGCCGGCGCGATATCGCTCCGGGATCAGGGTCTCGATCGGTTTTCCGATCAGCTCCTGCCGTTTGTAGCCGAACAATGACTCGGTACGCGTATTGACCAGGACGATGTTGCCCTCCCCCTCGACGACGACCATCGCGTCCGGGGCGGAGTCCATCAGCGCCCGAAACCGCTCCTCGGCTTGCTGAACCGCGCCGAAGTCCTTGCGGATGCGTATGCAGGCAACCAGTCCGATGAGTATCGCAAGGCCGCAGCTGGCCAGGATCCAGTCGAGAGCCTTGTTGCTGGCGCGGGTCATTCGCAGCTGCTGTTGCGCGAGGTGCTCGTGCTCCTGGTTGAGAATGGCCGCGATATTGGTATTGACCGCGTGCTGCAGACTTCGTCCGGTGCCGCTCCGCACCAGCTCCGTGGCGGACGGGACACCCAGTGTGCGGCGAACCTGCAGGGCGTGAGCGGTGAACGTCTCGAGCTGATCGACCAGGGCATCGACCAGTAGCAGGCGGTTCTGTTGCGAGGGATTGTCCGCAATCAGCTCGCGCGCCCGGCGGAGCGTCGCGCCAACCGAGGCGACGGCCCTATCGTACTCGTGCAGATACGCTTCATCCCCGCTCAGGATGTAGTCACGCTCGGCGGTCAATAAGTCGGCGTCGGCGGGAAAGATCGAATCCAGCGCGCTGACCACCTGCTGCTGATGAACCACCAGGACGGCGGCATGGCGCATCCGAGACGCGCTCGAGTAGGCGAGTGCTCCAATGACGATGGAAATGCCCGCCGCGGTGATGAATGCGGCTGCGATCTTCTGCTGTGGCGTGAGCCGCATGAGGATAATCGACCGGAAACGCCCCCCTGAACGGGCAGTCAGGACGACGACCACCCGATCAAATCCACGTTACGGAACCTGAGGCTGGAGCGCAATACGTAGAAACCCGAAGGATGCGCCGGGACAATATATTTCAATGACTTATCCCGAATACGCCGGTCTTATCCCGAAGCGGTGGTCGCACTCAGCTCGGGGATCTGTCGATGGCCCTGCCGGTCAGCTTTCGCAGCTTCCGCGCGATTCTTCCTCGCAGCCGCACGGAGGCCATGCCCATGCTCTGAAGACCGCGGGGTCGGTTGAACGGGTAGTCGAGCAGCTGCGGCCACTCGCGCTCCATGATCCGCCGCTGCAGCAAGTCGGTCCTGCCGACCGGAGAAGGCTGGGACAGCATGGCCTCGATGATGTCGCGATGACAGAGAGGAAAGATCATGAAGCGCCCGTCCTGGGCATAGCCATATGGAAGGATCCCGGTCCAGCAGCCCATGCGTTGCTCGATGAAGAAGATGTTCAGCGTCAACAACGGATCACGGCACGGGAGGGAATCGAGCCAGGCCTCGATCATGCCGCGAATCAACGGATGTTGTCCTGCGCTGAAGACCGAGAGAAGCCGCTCGGGCCGCACGGAGGTCCGATCCGTGTCGGTCCGCCTCCAGTAGTAGCCGTGCGCGAGTTCCCCGCCCATCCCGAGGAGATGGGCGTGGTCGGGCGGCAGCTGATTGAAGGTGGTGCACGCGCGCCATCCCCGCTCCAGGCCTACGCTGCGCCCCGTCCGGAACAGCCAGTGCTCCAGGTCTTCCTGTCTCGGCCGGCGGTACCGAAGCCGCATGTGAGGAAACCCCGCGTCTCGGGCGATGCGCGCGGCGACCCGGGAATCCAGCCACGAGGTCGTGTCCGAAGGACCCAATTCGGCGGTGTAAACCGTCATGCGATCGATCCAGGGTCGCGCACACGCCAGGAGCGTCCGGGAATCGCGTCCCGCCGTCAAGGGAAGGAGCACGGGCGTCTTGGCGGCCAGCGCCTCGATGCACAGATGGACGCGCTCGACAATTCGACTGACGGCTTCGTCGGTCTCGGTGGTGGGAAGGGCATCGCTCCTCGGCCAGTGCCGAACCATGCGCCACCGCCGCAGATCGAGGAAATGATTCGGCAGCAGTCGCCAGACATTCTTTCTCGGAGTCACATCGAGGGGATACATCGAGCCGGCGGGAACTCCCGCCAGCTCGGCGAGGTCGACGCGCTCTCCCGTGTCTCCGTCGGGAGGAATCACGGTCACGGTCGATCCCGCGCACTCCAGCGTTGGACAGTACACGGCGGAGAGCGACCCGCACGGGTCGAGGTACACCCTCTGCCCGGCCGCGGCGAGCGCCACCACCGCGAACCGCCCGCCGTGGTCGTAGATCCAGCGCTCGAAGTCTCCGGGTGCGAGTTCGGCGCCCCGTGCGCACGGGACCGTGACGGCCGCCGCGTCGAGCAGGACGCCTTTCCCGTTGACGGCGTATCCGAGCAGCCATCCAACCTCGATCTGGTCAGGGACCACCAGGGTGATTACCGGAAGCGATGGGTGGTGGCCAAGATGCCACTCGCCGATGGCGCGCCTCGACCACCCGTCGGGAATCTGGCGCGAGTCCCGGCAGAGAAGGAATTGCTCGCGCAGGTCGAGCCAGTCAGCTGTCATGGTTTCGAGCACCTGTCGACATACTTGCTCGAAAGACGGCCCCAGACGGCTTGATGCTTCGCTCGGGAAAGTGCGGGCGGAGACATGGGACCTGGATTTCCGGCCTTCCAGCTCCCATTTTCATCGCTTAGATTATCCCCGGGACCCCATCGGGTCAACCGCGAATGGCCGTTGACACCTCCACGCTGGAGGGCGTCCGGACGCTCGCGCGCGTTGTGTTCCAGCCGGATGAGGGTCCCGGCGGCGACAACGTCGCGGTCAGCGGCCGGGACCTCGGCGCGTGCCGGGAGGGCGAGTGGGAAGAAGCCCCTTGCCCGCGAGCGATGCGGGCAAAGGGCCGGCCGCTTCGACCGGGTGGATTACTTCCCTACGCGGAACACCGCGTAAACGACCTGGGTTCTCCCCGGGGCCAGGTAGGAGACATTCCAGCGCAGTGCGCGGTAGTGGGCGTTCCTCTCGGCGGCGACGGCCACCCCGGAGGCGGAGAACTCGGAGCCCGCCAGCGCAAGCTTGTGAAACTCCCGTCCATCGAGGCTCGCGGACGGTGACGGCGCGCTCTTCGCCGTGACCAGGAACAGTCCGTCGGGGACGGTCAGCGTCGCAGGCAGGTTGCGAATGGACCTGTGCGAAAGGTTGGTGTAAGTCAGGCGGTACTCGATCTTCTCGCCGCGAATGGCGGCACCGTGGACATGCTCGACGTGCCCGTCTTTGTCGACTTTGTACGCCGACACATGGGATGCCACCGCCGGTACCGAGGCAAAAGCGCCGGTGATGAGGCTCGTACCGGCGAGAATGCCCGCCAACCAAAAATTCCGCTGTTTCACTCTATTCGCCCTTCTCTGTATATTGCGCAGGCATTAAAGCGAATTTCGGCCCATGCGCACAATGCGACAAAGGGTCGCAAATGCCTCCTCCTTCCGAGAGACCGGCATCTCCGGGCGTATCGGGACGATGAAAAATATTCAGGTGTCGGACGCGGCCGACACGGCCGTCCCACGCCGCCCGCGGGCGCGACGCCAGCCCGGGACGACGTGAGCCGGTGTTCCCGGGGGGAAAGACACGGAGCCTCGCGGTCATTGCGGCAGGCATCGCCTTCCGCCGTTCTGTGTTGGTGTTTGTCGCCGTCCATTTCAGATTTCCGAGGCGCCCGCGAGTCGACCGCCGCGGCGCCGATTGGCTGCCTGATGCGCCATCTCGGCGCCGGCGCGCGCCGCGCGCCAGCGCCGCCCGTTCCTTTCCGCCGAGCTTACGCTCCCGGAGTTGATGATCGCGATGCGCCCATCGGCGGCGCCCGGCAACGCCGAAGGCGTTCCGCCGCAATTCGCGGCTTGTCGCGCCGACCAGTCATCCTAACGCATGTTGCTTGACACGGCTGCCATGCGAGAGGTGTCATCGCATTCGTGGTCATGCGTTTCCACGGCAGTACTCGTGCGCGCGGTGCCGGACCTGCCGCTGTCGTGCGTCACGGGGTGAATCGGGCGCTCGGCATCCTGATGCTGGCGGCCGGCGGGCTGTTCACGGCGGGGCGCGGCCTGGCCGCAGCCGGTGTTTTCGGCAATCCCGCCGTCGTACATCGGGCGCCGAAGCGAGCCTATCACGTCGAGAACTACAGGCTCGCACTGCGCTTCGATGCGGACAGAGGCGAAATTCTCGCGGACGAGACGCTCACTCTGACTCCGCGTGTCGCAGACCTGCGGCGATTCTATCTCGATAGCGCGGGTCTCACGATCGAGCGCGTGACGCTCGATCGCCCGGCAGGCGGCGCCATCGCGTTGCGATTCACCACCTCGCGCTCGCGGTTGTGGATCACGTTGGACCGCCCGTACCGGCGCGGCAGCGTGCTTCGGGTCGGAATCCGCTATCACGGCTTTCCTCGGGCCGGACTCTTCTTCGTGAATCCGGACTCGTACCATCCCCACTGGCCGCGGGAGATCTGGTCGCAGGGCGAACCGGAATTCAACCACTTCTGGTTCCCGTGCTGGGACTATCCGAACGACATGTCGACCAGCGAGACGGTGACGACAGTGCCGGCCGGACTGCGTGTCGTGTCCAATGGCCGGCTCGTGAGCGTCACCCGCCGCGGCGGCCTCGTGACGTACGACTGGGTGGAGAGCGTGCCCCACAGTGCATACCTCACGTCCATCGCGGTAGGACCATGGCGCAAAGTGAGCGACCACTTCGGCGCCTTGCCGATCGATTACTACGTCGCGAAATCGGTCAGCGCAGCCAGCGCGCGCCGGACGTTTCATTTGACACCCGACATGATCGGATTCTTCGACCGGGCGCTCGGGGTCCCCTACCCTTACGAGAAATACGCCCAGGTGGTCGTCAAGAACGATCTTTTCGGCGGCATGGAGAACGTGAGCGCGACGACCATCAGCGACGTTGTGTTGGGCAGCGCGCGCGCGGATGCCGACTACTCGAGCCAAGGGGTCGTCTCACACGAGCTCGGCCAGCACTGGTTCGGCGACCTGGTCCAGGGCCGCGATTGGGCCGACATATGGCTCAACGAAGGCTTTGCGACCTATCTTCAGGCGCTGTATACCCAGTATCGCGAAGGCAACGATGCGTTTCGCCTCGAGATGCGGCGCGACCAGTTGGTGGCGCGGGCGGAGGACCGGGAAGCCTATGTTCGTCCCATCGTCGACGATCACTATCGCTACCCGCTGCAGATGTTCGACGGCATCACGCACGAGAAGGGCGCAGTCGTGCTGGACATGCTGCGCAACCTGCTGGACGGTCCCGAGGAGGCGGCCCGGCCGGCCTCGCAGAGCGAGCTGTTTTTCAGGGCGCTAAAGTCGTATCTGACGTCCTACCGCGCGCGGGCGGTGGGCACCGCGCAGCTGATCGGCACCCTGGAGAAGGCCTCCGGACGCGGACTCCGGTGGTTCTTCGATGAATGGGTCTACGGGGCGGGCCACCCGGATTACCGCGTCACCGCCCGTTACGACCCGCTGAGCCGGCGGGAGGCGATCACCGTCGTACAGCGCCATTGCGGCGCCGCGGTGAGTCGAGTGTTCGTCATGCCGGTCATGCTGGCTCTTCACGGTCCGCGCGGGCAGTCCAAAACGGTGCTCATCGAGGACCGCAAGCGCTCGCAGACATTCGACATCGCCGTGGATTTCAAGCCGCTATGGGTGGACTTCGATCCCGATGACATCATCGAGAAGTCGCTGCGGTTCCCGCAACCGGTCCCCTCCCTCATCGCCAAATCCGAGCGCGATCCAGCCGCCATGAGCCGGATCGCGGCGGTCAGGCAGTTGGCGGCGGCGGGCAGGCGCGCACCGCGTACGGTGAGCGCCGCGCTGATTCGCGTGCTGCGGACCGATCCGTTCTACGGTGTACGGGAACAGGCCGCGGAGGGCCTCGGACGCCTGCGGACGAACGGCGCCGCCCGTGCGCTTCTCGGCGCGCTGAAGGAATCCGACCCCCGTGTGCGCAAGGCGGCGGCGCAGGCTTTGTCCGGATACCACGAACGGTCCGTTTACGATGCGTTGCGCGCGGCCCTTCACAATGATCCGAGCGAAGCCGTGCAATCGGCCGCCGCGCAGGCATTGGGACGGGACCGGCATCTCGGCGCTTTCGCGGTTCTCAGATCCGAGGCGGCGAGCGGCGTTGACATCCATGTCATGACCGGAGTGCTCGCCGGTCTGGTCGCGACCAGGGATCCGCGCACGGTGACGCTCCTGTTGGCCGATGCGCGCCCGGGCGAGAGCACGCAACTGCGGCTGGCGGCGCTGCGCAGCCTGGAGCGGACCGTGGGGTTCACTCCGCAGAGCGACCGCAAGGCGTTGGCGGCCGATGTCCGTTCGGCCCTGAGCGACCCGGTGCTCGGGGTCCGGCTGGAGGGTGAGAGTCTGTGCGGGAGCTACAGGCTGAAACGGTTCGCGGCCGATCTTCGCCGCTTGGCGAAGACCGGGCCCACCGCCTTTCAGCGCGACAATGCCCGCCAGGCGCTGCGGCAGCTCGAAATCGACCCCGGCACGGGCCGCGCGGGTTCGTGAGGAATGCGCGCCCGGCATTCGACGGGCATTCGATCGGCGGACAGGAAAACGGGCGAGGCCGCGGCTCTCAGGGTGGCGCCGCGCCGAACGCGAGCAGCATGGCGTGATCGCGCACGTCCGCGGGCCACGCGGCCATGAGGCTGCCGAGCCTGGCGGGCTCGTGGGCAAACAGCGCGCGGCTGGCCTCTTCGAATCCGGGCAGGTCGCCGGCGATGGTCGACATGAAGTGGTAGGCACGCTCCTTTGCCTGCCGGCTCCTGTCCCCGGCCGCGTGCGTGCGACTTGCTGTCTCGACGAGCTTGCGCAACGCGACGGAAGCGCCGCCGGGCTGGGCGGCCAGCCACTGCCAGTGGCGCGGAAGCAGCGTGACCTCGCGAGAGACCACGCCCAGCCTGGGGCGGCCGCGACCGCGGCGCCTGCCGAGGCACCCGCCGGCATCGGGCTGCCCGGGCTCCTCAGAGCCGCGCCCGAAGCGGGCCAGCACCTGCTCTTCGGTGCCCCGGATGTCGATGTCGATCGGGCGACCGGTCGTGTCGTCGAAGATCAGCACGGCGTCCGTCGGGTCCCGCTCCATCGCTCGTTTGATCGCGACGGCGACGGACGCAAGCGGGCCGCTGGCGAGGCGCCGATGACCTTCGAACGCCGTGTAAGAGACCGGAGATTCAGTGTTCATGCGCCTCATTTATACCCGGGTATAAATCGCAGGTCAATGCGTTTTCCAGAGCCTCTGCATAGCCTCCGACGCGCCGTACCCCGGACCGCGTCGATCCCGCGTGGAGACGCAGGCGCCGGGCGCTCAGGCGCACTCCCTGTGTTATGGAACATCGAAGCTCCCGCTCATCGGGCGCACGGCGCCGCCGGTCGGAAAGCGCCCGAATACCGTCACCAGTCCCTGGAATCCACGTGTGCGATCCACTAGATTCCGTCCGCACTCGATGCGGAAGCGACACCAACCGTGCGAGATCCGACAACAAACCAAGTCTTTCGTTCCCGGCAGCGGGGCTTCACCCTCCTCGAGCTGTTGGTCACCCTCGCGGTCGCCGGGCTGCTGATCGCGTTCGCCGTGCCCGCCATGCGCACGTTCATCCAGAACAACCGGCAGGACGCCGAGGCGGATTCGCTCATCTCGAGCCTCGATTTCGCCCGCAGCGAGGCGGTCAAGAGAGACGAGGACGTCGAGGTGTGCGCGTCGACCGACGGGGCGACTTGCAGCAATTCGACGACCTGGCAAACAGGCTGGATCGTGCAGACGGTCTCGAACCCGACCGTGCTCCGGGTGAAACCCGCCCTGAGCGGCGGCAATACCCTCTCGGGAGCGTTCAACAGCGCAGGGGTTACTCAGGTCACATTTCAGGGCAGCGGCTTCGTGAAGGCCGCTGCCGGATCGCAGGTGTATCACACCACCTATTTCACCCTGTGCGATAGCCGCGGAGCGACCTACGCCCGCGACATCGAGGTGTCCGCGGTCGGTGGCGTCGAGGCTTCCTCGACGCCCGGCCAGAATCTGAATGCCAAGGCGCTCACCTGCCCATGATGACCCCAATGACTTCAAGATCGACGGGCGCCCGTGAATCCATGAGCGGCTTCACCCTGGTCGAGGTGATGGTCGCGGTTCTCATCATCAGCATCGGAATGCTCGGCGTCGCCCGGCTGGTTCTGGCGGCCGTCACGGCCAACGACAGCGCCTACTTTCGCACCCAGGCGGCCGCTTTCGCCTACTCGATTCTCGATCAGATGCGTGCGAACCGCGCCGCCGCCAGCACATCGCCGGGATACAAAGTGTCCTACTCGACATATTCGGCTCCGGGCGCCACGGTGGGCAGTAACTGCCTCGGCCCGGGAAACAACTGCTCTCCCACCGCGATGGCTCAGTACGACCTGTACGAGTGGCAACAGCAGCTGAGTGCCGCGCTTCCGGGCGGCCAGGGACAGATCATAATGAACTTCCCGGCCGGCTCCGGTCAGGTGACCGCGACGATCACGGTCAAGTGGGACGACACGCTGGCGTATTGGAATTTCGGCGGCTCGAAGACCGTGCCCACGACCACCCAGACCTTCACGCTGGAGAGCGCGCTGTGAAAGTGACCGCCAATCGGCCCGCAGCGCGCACGCACGCTACCCTGCCGGCCCGCAGCGCGCCCTCCCGGGGCTTCTCGCTCGTCGAGCTGATGATCGCCCTCACACTGGGACTGGTCGTCACGGCCGCCGTCATCTCCACCTTCATCAGTGTGCATTCGGCATCCAAGGATACGGCCGCCATCGGCGAGCTCGCCGACAACGGCAGAATCGCCATAGACATTTTTCAGCAGACGCTGCGCAGCGCCGGTTACATGGTATGCAACAGCACCCTGCGGCAGGTGGTGGTGCAAGGCGGTCTGGGCGTGAACCAGTCGCCGCTGACGAAGGATGTGACCGAGCCGCTCGCCGGCTACGAAGCGCTTTACAACGGATTGGATACGGGTCCGGGCTCCAGCATCACACTCGTGGAGAACCCGCCCGGCACGAAAACGCAGTCGGCCTGGGCGACGACCTCGGGTCTTGGCAGCCAGCTCGACTCTTCGATCGTCAATAGTACCGCACTGCCGATCGTAGGCAGCGACGCCATCGGCGTGCATACCACGTATTCCTCGGTCCGGCCGGTGTATACGACCGCGCCGTCCACCGCGAATGCCGTGGATGTGGACAGCACCGCGGGCATCACCAATGGCGAGGTCGGGATCGTCTCGAATTGCGCCAGCTCCGTAGTGGCTGAAGTCTCCGTTGTGAGCGGCAACAACGTTCAATTCAACCAGTCGCTCGGCCAGAGCTTCGACGCCGGCTCGCAGGTGGGGGTGTTCAACACCGTCGTCTTCTACATCGGCAAGGGAAGGGATGGAGACGGCGCCCTTTACTCCTACCAGGACGCCGGCCAGCCGAATTTCAGCTCGCCACCGCAGGAGATCGTGCCGGACGTCGAGAACATGCAGATCCTCTACGGCGTCGATACCAGCGGATCGATGGCCGCAACGGAGTACGTGACCGCCGATCAGGTTCCGGCCGCCACCGCCAATAATCCCAATTGCCAGGCTGCCGGCGGCACCACTCCGGTCGACTTCAACTGCGTCGTGAGCATCAAGATAGCCCTGCTCGTCGCCAGCCGACCGTACGCCATTCCGCTGCCCGCCCAGGCCCGCACGTTCAACCTGCTCGGCACGAAGGTCACCGCGCCGCTCGATACGCGAATGCGCCAGGTCTTCGAAGCGACCGTCTCATTGCGCAACACCACCACTTGAGACCTCTCGGATCAGTCATGAACACCCGACGAACCCGCGCAAACGGCCCCGCATCACGGCAACGCGGCGCCGTGCTGTTCGTCTCGCTCATTTTCCTTCTGGTACTGACCCTGCTCGGCGTGATGCTGGCGCGCATGGAGACCACGGAAGAGCGTATAGCGCAGAACGACGCCAACCACGATACGGCCATCGAGGCGGCGGGGGCGGCGCTCAGGTTCGCGGAGATGAATCTCTCCAATGGCACCTACGTCAATTTCTCGCAAGACGCCAACGGGCTCTACCAGCTCGATCCGACGCAGCTCCCCGTTGATTTCCTGACCTACAACTGGAATGCCACGGGCGCGGCGATCACCTACGGAGGTCCCACGCTGCAGTTCGTTTCCGCGCCGCCGAAAATCGTCGTAGTGCAACTGCCGTCGGTCGCGAAGCCGGGCGTCGCGCTCGGCAGCGGCGGGTACGGCTCCAGCTCGAGCGTGCAAGTGTTCCAGATCACGGCCTACGCGACCGGCGCGGACCAGACCGGCCGCGCGACCCTGCAGAGCATCTACGAGAAGGATTGACCGATGAGCATCGCCAGATCATCTTCCCCCGGGAAGCGCCAGAGCGCCGGCATCGCACTCAGGCTCGCGGTGTTCGTGCTGACGGCCGCGGGGACGGCCGGGACGGCATTCGCCGCGGTGACCCCGCTCAATCTCGCGCAAACCCCCCTCACGGTGACGATTCCGGCTCATCCCCAGGTCGTCATCGCGATCGGCAACTCGCAGTCGATGGACGGTACGCTGGCCGGTGCGATCATGACCGGCGCGGGCTCGCTCGGCTCGACAGACTCGCTGCTGGAGAACTCGAGCTCGCCGGTCAACTACACCGTGCCGGCCGGCTTCACGCCGCCCGTCAACGCCGGATCGGGCGGCGTCGCGCCGAACACCGCGCTCTGCCCGTCGAATTCGAACGAGTTGTGCGACAACTCCGCCAGCCGTCTCAACGTGGCCAAGGCCGCCATCGCGTCGGTGCTGCAGTCGTTTCTCGCGGACACCGACTTCTCCCTCATGGATTATCAAACGTCGAATCTGGGCGAGTACGAGACCTGGCTTTACGCCATGAGTCCGTCGGGCGGTCCGTTCGCATTCACCGACTCAAAGACGGCCGGCGACAGCTACATCGCCAACCCATGCTACAATTACACCAGTCTCTCGAGCACCAATGTCATCTACGGCGATTGCAACAACCTTGCGCTGAGCAATCAATTGACGATAGAGAGCGGGCTCACGCTCGCGACCGCGCCGTACATGCAGGTGGGCGACACGAGCGACGATCCGCAGATCAATGACGTGCTGTATGCGCCGCCGGGCTGGGGTTCCCCGGTTTGCATGGTGTACGGCGGACCGAGTCCGACGAATCCCTGGCCGCCGAACTATACGCTGAGTCAATATAACTCGAGTCCCGGCAACATCACCGAGAGGTATTCGAGCGAGGTCAATGCCTGCGCGACGGTAACCAGTCCGACGAACGCGGGCTACGTGCCCTACTCGCAGCAGACGATGTACATGGCCCGCGGATTCGGCTTCGATGCGACATCTCAATCGTACAAGCCGCCGGACTCGCCGGGGTACTGGGCGCCGCTGGTCACTTTCACCCAGGGCAACGCCGGACAGAATCCGACCACCTCGAGCATCAACTCCGCGCTATCGTACTTCACGCCGTATCTCGCGCCGGAGACCAACTCGACCGGTACGAGCGAAATCAAGGCGAGCGCCGAGCAGTCGCCGGTCGCCGGTCTGCTGGCGAATGCGCTCGGTTACTTCCAGAACGCGAATCCGCCGTCCTCGAACGGTTGCACGGCGCAGCGCTACGTCATACTGGTCACGGACGGACTGCCGACCAAGGATCTCGACGGCGCCTCCTGGCCGCCGCCGGGCTCCACGGCGGCCACCGAATACGGCGAGACCGTGGCGTTCAACAGCGACGGGTCGCTCGATACGGGCAACACGAACGACCAGGCGGTACTGGACACGATCGCCACTCTGGCGGCGTTGAAGAAAGCCGGCATCAAGACGTATGTCGTGGGCCTCGGCTCCGGGGTGACGGGCGCGACCGCAAGCCGGGTGCTCACGGCCATGGCGATCGCGGGCGGCACGTCGTCATACTACGCGGCCACCAATCCCACCGCGCTCGTCAAGGATCTCGACGGCATCCTCGCGCAGGTCCAGGCATCCACCCAGTCGGTGTCCTCGTCGGCCGTCAATTCGACCGGCATCCACGTGGGCTCGCTGGCGTTTCAGGCGCAGTTCGACTCCTCCGATACCTACCAGGACTGGACGGGGAACCTCTATGCGTTTGCCATCAACCCTTCGACCGGCCAGGTGGACACCAATCCCGCGAATGCCGTCTGGAACGCGCAGGCGGAGCTCGATGCCCTTTCGTGGCAATCCAGGCTGATTGCGACCTGGGATCCGGCGACCAAGTCGGGGACACCGTTCGAGTGGACCTCCGGTACCCCCACCTCCGGTATCGGCGCCACCACGACGCTCGGGCAGGAGCTCAGCACCAACTCCGCGGACACGAACGGCCAGGACGCGCTCGACTATCTGAGGGGCGACCGCCAGCTCGAACAGGTGAACGGCGGGCCGTATCGCAGCCGCGCGCACGTGCTCGGCGATATCGTCGACAGCGCCCCGCTGTACGTAGGTGCGCCCAGCGGACCGTATCAGGGAGCGTCCTACGCGACATTTGAGCAGCAGTATGCGAATCGCGAGCCGGTCCTCTACGTGGGAGCGAACGACGGGATGCTTCATGCGTTCGATGCGCAGACCGGCAAGGAGCTGTTCGCGTACGTGCCGCACGCGGTCTTCTCGAACCTGATCCAGCTCACCTACCCCCTGTACAACCAGAATCACTTGTTCTTCGCCGACGGCTCTCCGGGCGCCTGGGACGTGCAGTTCAGCGACGGCTCCTGGCACACGGTTCTCCTGAGCGGGGAGAGTGCCGGCGGCCAGAGCATCTTCGCGCTCGATGTGACCGATCCGGCCGCCATGACCAGCGAGACGAACGTCGCCCAGAAGGTGCTCTGGGAGTTCACCGACAGCGATCTCGGATATACGTACGGTACGCCGTCGATAGCCACGACGAACGCGGGCACATTCGCCTTCTTCGGAAACGGCTATGACAGCGCCCCGGAGACTCCGTATCTCTACGCGCTCAATCCGCAGACGGGGGCGGTCGCGGCGAAAATCAACCTGTGCAGCTTCGATACCAGCGCGTGCAATACCAGCGAGCCGAACGGACTGTCCCCCGTCACGGTCGTCAACAGTTCCGGCAGCCTCACCGGCGCGAACGTCCTGTACGCGGGCGATCTGCAGGGCAACGTCTGGCGCGTCGACATTTCGAACAGCGATCCGACCAAATGGACGGCCTCCCTGCTGTTCAAAGCGGTCGATCCCTCGGGCAATCCGCAACCGATCACCACGGCGCCGGTGGTGACCCTCAATCCGGATTTTCCCCGGCTTCCGGGACTGATGGTGTACGTCGGCACCGGCGAGCTGCTGACGGAGAACGACCTGAATTCCACCCGGATCCAGAGCATGTATGGTCTCTACGATGCGATGCCCAACGGCTCGGTGATCACACGCTCGCAGCTGGTGCAGCAGACGCTGTCGACGACGACGGTCACGTCCGCCAGCGGCACCACGATCAATGCCCGGACGATCACCTCGTACCCGGTGGATCTGCCGACGCAGATGGGCTGGTACGTCGACTTCAGCCTCTCACCGGGCGAGGGCGTCGACACGGAGCCGACTCTCATCAATGGCGCTCTGTTCGTCACGACCGACCAGCCGTCGGGAATCACCTGTGTCGGCGGGTTCAACTCCTACCTGTACGCATTCAATTACCGCAACGGCGGTCTGTTCCCGGCGCCCATTCTCGATGCGACCAATAGCGGAACGATTTCCACGGCCGAGCCGAACGTGGCGGGCGTGTATCTGGGAAATGTCTATGCCTCGGGACCGCGCGCTGTCTCGGGCTCGCTGGGCAATGGCTCGGCCGACAACGCCATTCTCGTCAACGAGTCCGGCGTCGCGAGCAGCGCGGGGGCGTACACCAGTGCATTGAACTCCGCCTGCACCGGCGGCGCATCGAGTTGCGGCGACCCGATTTTGACCATGCTCGCCAAGAACGGCGGACAAAGCCGTACGGCGTGGTGGGAAATCCGATAACCTTCCGCGGGAGCGGCCCTCGCCGAATGCGATGAGGAGAGCACGATGAGCACGAGAGTCCTGCTGGCGGCCGCCGCGGCCGCGACGCTTGCCCTGAGCCTCACGCCGGGCACGGCTCTGGCGAACAAGCCCGTATACAATGTATCGGGCAAGGTTACGGCCGTACCGATCGGTCACAAGATCTCGGTGAACGGCCGCACCTACAGGGTCCAGGCGAACAGCCCGGCCGAGAGGCAGATCAATGACATCTACCGGGGCGAATCAGTGCGGGTGGACCTCAGTGGGCCGGCCGATGCGCGCTCGAGCAAAGCGGTGGCGATCCATGCAGCCCGCGGCCGCTAGTCCGCGCCCGGGGCGCAACCCGGTGGAAGGCGCCTCGCGCGGGTTCTCGCTGATCGAGCTGATGGTCACCGTCGCCATCGTCGGCATCCTCGCCGCCATCGCGTACCCGTCCTATCGGGCATATGTGCAGCAGTCCGACCGCACCGATGCGACGGGCGCGATTTACAACGACGCGCAGATCCTCCAGCGCTGCTACTCGCAGACCTACACCTACGTGAATTGTCTCACGACGACGGCGCCGACCGGCGTGACAGGGGTCAGCGCCAGCAGCGTTTCCCCGCAAGGCTACTACGACATCACGGTGACGGTGACCTCGGCGGATGCCTACACGATCACCGCCAAGCCGCCGGCGAACTCTCCTCAGTCGTCCGATTCGCAGTGCACGAGTTTCACCCTTGCGAGCACCGGGGCGCAAACCTCCACCGGTAGCGCCACGCCCCAGACGTGTTGGGGCTCGAGCTAGCCGCCCACACCTTCGAAGGCCGCGCCGCCGGGTCAGTTCGCCGGCCCGAGCACCTCGACACACCCCCTGGGACAGGGACTGCCCCTGCCGCCCGCGATCGGCACGAACACCCTGCCCGTGCGCGCATCGGCCGCGACCGAATGCGCATGCGGGCCGGTCGGCAGGTTGCCCAGCCAGCGGTCGTCGAGCGAATCGACCACACCCAGGACCGGTCCGCCGGTGTTCGCGACCGCGGCCAGGTAGTAGCGATGCGCTCGCGGGTCCGACCAGACCTCGTCCGAGCCGCCGACCGGCAGCCGCGCCACGATGCGCCCGTGCGTGGTCATGACGATCGAGCGGGCCGGGAAACCCGCCGCCACCGCATCGTCGCTGCAGCCGAGCAGCAGATGATGCTGCGGACCGAGGGCGAGGCCGGCGGGCATGCAGCGCGAGACCGGCATGTAGCGGACCAGCCTGCGGGTGCGGGGATCGATCACCGCCACGGCTCCGCGCGCCCGCAGATGATCCAGCGAGGGGATGGACAGGTAGATCAGGCCGGAAGCCGGGTCCCACACGGGCTGCTCGGCGCCGTCGGTGGCCCGTGCAAGCGCCAGCCGCCCGAGGAGCTTGCGCGTGCGGGTGGAGAGAAAGCTCACGAACGGCGGATCGTCCGCATTGTTCACGGCCACCACCAGGTGGTCGCGGGGGTCGTAGGTCAGCTCGTCGGTGCGCTTGCGGCCGCCCGTGGAAATGCTGGCGACGACCTTCTTCGTACGCGTATCGACCACCTTGACCGTGCTGTCGCCGTCGCCGGCCCAGAACTCGTGCCGTCCGACGGCGACCACGCCGTTCGGGCCCGCCGCATCGAAGCCGGCCGCCTTGCTGTAGCCGGTGAAACCCCGGACGCGCCCCAGGAAGGCCCCCGTGGCGGCATCGAAGAGATCGAGTCCGCGATTGGACCGGTCCGAGAGCGCGTAGACGCCGCCGGCATTGACGAAGCCGATGTCGAATATCTGGAGCGGCTCGCCCGGCACGCGCAGCGTATCGAGGCGCCGCAGCCCGCCGGCGGCGGGAGCCGCCTGGGCGGTGGCGCAGATCAGCGATAGGATGGCGCACCAGATGAGCGGCAGCCGGGCTTTGATCGGCATGGGGATTTCCCTGCTGGGTGTGACCAGTGGCGCACCTTCGCAGCAATTGCTGACCAAATCCTGACCGGCGGCGACCGGGCTCGTGAGAACCGGCCGGCCGCTCGCAGCGTGGCGCCTCACCCCCGGCGTAGCCGGAACCGAACCCTTTCCCGCGGGTCGAACGTGCGGGCTTTAACCGGAGTACATCATGGATTACCAGACCGCGGAAAACCAGGCGATTCAGCTTCAGAACCAGGCCAACCAAGTCGGCCAGGGCATCAAGCAGCTGGCGGAGAAGCTCCAGGCCAAAGTGACCGACCCGACGCTCTCGCGCGAGCTGATGCTCGATCTGCGGGAAGCGGCGGTCGCCATCCAGCAGCAGAACCAATCCTCGGTCGCCCTCATCCAGCAGATGGCCGAATACATCCATTCGCTGGAGACGCACATCAACTCCCAGCCCCAGCCGGCCTACCAGACCCGCGGCTGGGCCGCCCAGCCCTACGCCGGCAGCCGCGGCGGCTTCCTGGGCAATGTCATGTCCGGGCTGGGCATGGGCGCGGGCTTCGGGCTCGCCAACGATCTGGTCGGCAGCCTCTTCAACGCATTCTGAGTCCGCCGGCCCCCCGGGCGCCGGAGCCGGCATACAACCGCCGGAGCGGGCCACGGGGCTCATGCCGGGGCGATGGGCGCTCCGCGGCGGTAGCGAGCCCGTCCATACGCAGTTTCCACGATAGGCCCCTCGGCCATGGATTTGCGAAAAGCGGGCGGCACACTCTGGCTTCTCGCATGCGGCGAGAAAATCAGAACCGACACGCGGCGGGAGTGACTGATGACTTCACCTCCTCGGTCGCTCTCTTCGGGCGATCGGCGGCGGCTTTGGCCGGCCCTGGCCCTCATTATCCTGCCATTTCTCGGCCTGATCGGGATGCAGGGCTACGAGGCGCTCAACCGGCTGCCGCGCACCGCCCTCAGCCAGAGCCTCGTCGCCCACAGCTTCAACGTGATCATCACGGCGCAAGCGCTGAGGACCGTGCTGCAGGACGCCGAGCGCAGCCAGCGCAACTACCTGCTCACCGGCCGGCCCGCCGACCTCGAGCCCTATCGGCTCGCGCGCGCGCGCGTGCCGCGCCTGCTGGCCACACTGACGCGCCTGACGTCCGACGAGCCGGAACAACAGCGTCAGCTTCCCGGACTCGCCGCGCAGATCGATGTGAAGCTCCGGGAGGTGCAAGCCACGGTGGAGGCTTATCGGCGCGGCGGCTGGAGCGCGGCGCGGCCCATCGTGCAGAGCAGCGCCGGCAAGCGCGAATTGCAGTCGATCGAGCACCGGATCGATGCGATGACCGCCTGGGAGGACAGGCTTCTCTCGCGACGGCTGGCGAAGGTGATCGCGCAGGAGCATGCGATCCAGCGCATCGCGACGGCTTCGACACTGCTTGCGTCGGCTCTCATGATGTCCGGACTGGCCCTCGTCCTGTTCAATTACCGCAAGGGCCGCCGTCTGCAATGGGAGCTGTCGCGGCGCGCGGAGGATGTCGCGCAAGCCAATCGTGAGTTGGAGCGGCGCAACGCCGAGCTGGCGAGCGCCACCGAGCTTGCGCGCGCGGCTCAGGAAGAGGCCCGGCAAGCCGAGCGGACCAAGGGACGCTTCCTCGCCACGGCGAGCCACGATCTGCGCCAGCCCCTGCAGGCCGTGTCGCTCCTGAACGGCGCCCTGCGCCGCACGGCGCGCGACCCCGAGGTCACGGATGTCCTGAGGCAGCAGAACGAGGCCATCGGAGCGATGAACCGGCTGCTCAACGCGCTGCTCGATATCAGCAAGCTCGAGTCCGGCGCCGTGAAGCCCGCACCGGTCGATTTCGCGGTGTCGCCCCTGCTCGAGACCATGGCGCGGGAATTCCGCAGCGTGGCGGCGAGCAGGGGCCTGGAGCTCGACATAGAGCCGTGCGAGGCCTGTGCGCACAGCGATCCGGCGCTCGTCGAGCAGATCCTCCGGAACCTCATCTCGAACGCCATCAAGTACACCCGCGAAGGCCGGGTGCGGGTGCGCACCACGACGGATCCGCCGTGGGTGACCATCGAAGTCATCGACACCGGCGTCGGCATACGGCCGGAGCAGATCCGGCTGCTGGGCGAGGAGTTCTATCAGGTCGGGGTCCCGAGCAATACCACGCGCGAAGGATACGGGCTTGGCCTCAGCATCGTGCGGCGGCTGGTTCAACTGCTCGGGCTCGAGCTCGATATCCGCTCCGAGGTCGGCCGCGGGTCGACGTTTTCGTTGCGCCTGCGCCAGGGCGCACGGCCGGCCATGGCACCACAGCAGCAAGACTCGCCGGGGCTCGCGCGCGCCGGGGGTGCCGAGGGGGTGCGGATCCTGCTGATCGAGGACGATCCCGACGTGCGCAACGCCACCCGCATGCTGTTGAAGGCCGAGGGTTACGGCGTGTCGGCCGCCGCATCCTCCCTCGAGGCGCTGCGCAAGGCGCAGGAGGAGCGCAACCTCGCCCTGGTGGTCACCGATTTTCACCTGGGCGCCGGCGAAACCGGCGTGCAAGTCATCCTGCGCCTGCGCGAAGTCTTGCAGAGACCCGTCAAGGCGATCCTGATCACGGGCGACACCTCCTCGGCGATCAAGGAGCTGCCGCCCGACCCGAATCTGCGGGTCCTGAGCAAGCCCGTCCAGGCGGAAGCCTTCCTCGGACTCGTACGGGAATTGCTGGTGGCGTGAGCGCCTGCCGGGGCCCGATCGCGCGCCAGCGATGCCTGCCGGCTTCGGATACCGTGTCGCTTTCCACTGCATGGCGCGGCCCCGTAAGGAGCATGCCCGCGGGCCGTGCAATAATCTGAAGCCAGCGCCCGTGCTATGGACGTCGCATGCCTATCTTTACCCTGGTCTCGGCCGTGATTGCCGTGGTCGCCTTGAGCGGCTACGCGACCCACAAGCTCGTGCGGCTGCCCGAGTCCATCGGCATCACGGGCGTGGCGCTGCTGATCTCGGTGGTCACCGTGGCGCTGGGCCCGTTCGTCCCACAGGTGACCGCCTGGGGCGTGCAGGTGGCGCAGGCGGTGAACTTCCCCGCCCTCGTGTTCCACGGCTTGCTGGGCCTGCTGCTGTTTGCCGGCAGCCTGCACGTCGACGTCGTCGGCCTCGCGCGCGACCGCTGGGTCGTGGTGCTGCTCGCCACCGTGGGCGTGGCGATCTCGACCGCCATGATCGGGTGGACCTTCTTCTACGTGACGCGCCTGCTGGGGACGCCGCTGTCGCTGCTCGACTGCCTGTTGTTCGGAGCGCTGGTCTCGCCCACCGATCCGATCGCGGTGATGGGTCTATTGCGCAAGGCGCGCGTGCCGCAGTCCCTGCTCACCAAGATCACCGGCGAAGCGTTGTTCAACGACGGCACGGGCGTCGTGGTGTTCGTCGTGCTGCTCGGGCTGGCCGGCGTGGGCGCGCCGAGCGCCACGCACGTCGCGCTGCTGTTCGGGCGGGAAGTGTTCGGAGGGATCGGTTTCGGCCTGGCGGTGGGGTTTGCCGGCGTGCTGCTGCTGCGCACCGTGGACAGCCCGACGGTCGAGATCCTGATCACCCTCGCCATGGCCACTTCCGGCTACGCCGCGGCCGATGCGCTCGCGGTTTCGGCGCCCATCGCCACGGTGGTCATGGGGCTGGCGGTGGGCAACGACAGCCGCAAGTTCGCCACGCCCTCGCCCACGCGCGAGCGCCTGTTCGTCTTCTGGGAGCTGACCGACGACCTGTTGAACCTGCTGCTGTTCGCGCTGGTGGGTCTGGAGCTGACGGCGCTCGCCGGCTCGGTGCGCGAGTACCTGCTGCCCGCGGCGGTGGCACTGCCGCTGGTGCTGGCCGCGCGCTATGTCAGTGTGGGGCTGCCGATCAGCCTGATGCGGCCGTTCCAGCGGTTCGAGCCGCACTTCGTGAAGCTGATGACCTGGGCGGGATTGCGCGGGGCGCTGTCCATCGCGCTGGCGTTGTCGCTCCCCGGAGGGCCGGCCCGGAGGCTGATCGTGACCGCCACCTACCTCATCGCGGTCTTCAGCATCCTGGTGCAGGCCACCACGCTCGGGCGGCTGCTGAAGCGCTGGGTGAAGACCGAGCAGCCCCCGGCCTCGCCACAGACGGCTTCCGCTCGGACGATGTAACCAACGAGCCGCCGGGGCGGCCTCAGGTCCATCCCCCTCCGCCGTCATCACCGCCGCCCCCGCCGCCATCGTCCCAGGAGCCGGCATCCGACATGCCGAAGTCATTGCCGCCCATGTCGCCGTTGACCTGCGGATCGATCGCCTGGCCGGCGCCCGCGTCGGGGATCACCCCGCCGCCCGTGCTCGCGGCCGTGTTCCCGCCGAACATGTGACCGACCAGCTCCTCTCCGGCGGCCATGCCGGCGCCGACCGCCAGTCCCGTGCCGATGCTGCGCATGATGCCGGAGCCGCCGCCATATCCGGGGGGCGGATAGCCGCCCGGTGCGTAGCCCGGGGGACCGCCCGCCATGCCGCCCGGCTGTACGCCGCCGGGATACTGGCCCGGCCCGGGAAGCGGCCCCTGGTAGGCGTTATTGCCCGCCGCTATGCGCCGGCGCACGATCATCCAGACCACGAGGACCCCGCCGATCAGCAGCAGAGCCCAGCCCAGGTGCGCGCCGTGGCGGGGCGCGGCGGTTCGGGTGAGCGCACCACCGGACGCCTCACCGAGCTGCCGGCGCAGCTCGCGCACCGCGCGGGGGCTTGCGAAGGTGAGGCCCGGGCGCAGCGACTCGGCCCGTGCGAGTTGCTGGCGCGCCAGCCCATAATTGCCCGCGCGGGCATCGACCTCGGCCGCCACGAAGTGCGCCTTGGCGCTCTCGGGGTGATCGTGCAGCACCTGCTGGATCATCTGCTGCGCCTGGGCGATGTTGCCGCCCTGGAGCGCCAGGTAGATCTGGTGGGCACTGGGGTCGGCCGCCAGGGCCGTCCCCGCCAGCAGCGCGAGGGCAAGGCCCAGGGAAAGGGTCAGTCGTTTCAGCATAGGATTCTCGTTGGCGGACCCGCTCTTGGGTCCTTGAGGCTCAATTCCCGCCCGACGGCCGGCTCGGAAGCGGCACGGGACTCGATCCGGGGTCGCGCAAGCGGCACTGCAAGGCTTCGGTGCGCGCATTATCGCGCGGGAGGCGGCCCCGAGGCCAGAGCCCGGCCCGCGCACGCCCGGCGACTGCGCGGCGGCCGCTACCGGCGCAGGAAGAGCCGCTCGCGCAGGGGCGCGTGCATTCTGATGCGCGCCCCGCGTTTCAGCGACAGCGCCGGCGAGCCCTGCCCCGTCGGTGCCGGACACGAGCTGCTCGAGGGATTGGCCATGTAGGCGAGCGCGGCGCTCAGCACGGCCTCGTTCGGATCTCCGAGCGCGTGCGAGAAATCGTCCGCGACCGAGCAGCCGGGGAGCGTCACGCCGGGCGAGGACACGGTGTTCGCCGGTGAGAACCCGTCGCCGAAATTCCCGAATCCCTGGGCGTTGACGCCCTTGAACTCGATGGAGAAGTAGGTCGTGCCGCAGTCGTCCTGCGGATAAAACCCATAGGGCTTGCCGCAGGTGGTCGAGCCGAACTGATACACCTGCACCCCGACGCCGCGCAGCCCGTTGATGATCGCTTCGCTCGCCGAGCAGGTCTGCTGACCCGTCAGCACGAACACCCGCGACAGGTCGAGCGTCGGCAGGGGCTGGCCGGCGGTGGTCGAGAGCCCCTGCGTGGTGTCGAAGAACGGCATGGGCGTGATGGGGTTGCCCGTGACGGGATCGGTCGTCGGGTGCTGGTTGTTGAACTGCAGCTGGTAGAAAGTCTCACCGGCCGTGAACTGCGGGCCCGCGACCATGTAGGACAGCTCGCTCGCGAGATCCAATATTCCCCCACCGTTGTAGCGCAGATCGAGCACCAGGTCGGTCACGCCATCGGACTTCAGGGTGTTTATGGCCTGGATCAGCTCCGATTCGGCCGCCTCGTCGACCTGATCGTCGTACAGGATGTAGCCCACCGTGCCCGAGGCGGTTGCGAGCGTCTTGACCAGCAGGACCGGCTGGTCGGTGACGGCCTCGGCCTGCAGGGTGACGGTGCGGGGCGTGCTGGAGCCGGGGTCCAGGACGGTGAAGGTGTGGGTCTCGCCCACCGTCGTCGGGAACAGGGCGGCATTGACCGTGTCGATGCTCGCGGTGTCGGTGGCGTTGACCACATCGACGCCGTCGGCCTTCAGCACCTCGTCACCACGCACCAGATTGGCCGTTGAATCGACCGCCGGCATGCCCGGCAGGGTGTAGGCGACCTCGACCTGGCGCGGCGGCGTCGCCTGCACGACCGCCCATTGCAGCCCGTAGCCGGCCGACTGTCCATACTCCATCCCCTCCCACTGCGAGGTCGGGTAGGTGAAGTGAAAGCGGTCTTTGGGCGTGCCGCTGGCGTTGGTCTGGGTTGTCTTCATCAGATCGAAGTATTGCGGCGTCGTGTACAGCGAGGGATCGACGTCCTGAACCTCGTCGTACCAGTAATACAGATCGTGGGTCCACGAGCGCAGCCAGTTGTTCTGGTCCGTCACGGTACCCTGCACGTCGGGATAGGTTTGGTTGGTGTACGGATCGACCCCCGAGCGGGGCGCGGCGCATTCGTTCGCGAACGTGGAGGCGGGCTGGTAGACCCCCGGAGTCCAGGAATCGCGCGTGGGCGACGGCGTGCCGCCGCCCCCTCCTCCTCCGCAGGCGCTCAGCGCCAGCATCGCCAGCGGCGCCACCCAGCGCGCGGCCCGCAGCGCCGCGCACGCCCGGGCCGAAGGGCCCACGGTTCCACCCGAAATCCTCCGGTACGCCTGTTGCACGAGGAAGTCTCCCTTTTGGCCGCATCCGGCCTGACTCGGATTGTTCTGGCTAAGACGAGCGGCCTCGTGCGAGCGGCGAAAACCTGCGCCGCGCAGAGCCCGAGCCCTGTGCCCGCCATCCGGCCATTATCGACGCAACGCGGCTGCGCTGCCAGACCATCGCGGGCCGCGGGCTCTAAACGGCATCGGCAAGCAGGTCGAGAACGTATCGCCGCGCGTTCCAGCAGGCCTCTTCCAACGGCTCCCCGCGGGCCAACCCCGCCGCCACACCCGAGGCCAGCGCGCAACCGGTGCCGCGCATGCTCCCGGCCAGCCGCGGCGAGGACAGCCAGTGCCGGGCGCCATCGGCGCCGGCCAGCAGGTCCGCCGCCTCGGCGTCCGAAGCGTGCCCGCCCTTGATGAGCACCGCCTTCGGGCCCCGTGCGAGAAGCCGTGCCGCCCAGGAGAGCCGTGTCGCGACATCCTCCCCGGCGTGCGGGTCCGCGCCGCACAGGACAGCGGCCTCGGGGAGGTTGGGTGTCAGCAGCGCCGTCAGCGGAAAGAGTCTCTCCCGCATCGCGTGCCGCCCCGCCTCATCGAGCAGCTCCCCGCCCGAGCTCGAGCGCAACACCGGGTCGAGCACCACCGGAATGTCCGGCACGCGCGCCAGAGTCCGCGCGACGGCCTCCACCGCCGCGGCCGTGCCCAGCATGCCGATCTTGACCGCCTTGACGCGGCGCGAGCGAAGTCCCGAGAGGATCTGGGCACGGATCAGCTCCGGCGGCACGGGATGCACGCCCCACACCCGCGAGTGGCTTTGCGCGGTCACCGCGGTGACCGCGCACACCGCCTCCACGGCCTGATCCCTCAGCGTGCGCAGATCGCGCAACAGCCCGGCTCCGCCGCTGCTGTCCGAGCCTGCAATGACCAGCACGACGGGGGCCGGCGGCGCGGGCGCGCTCAAGCGCTCACTCCCCCAGGGCGATCAACGCGATGTCGCGCGGCGCTTGCGCGAGCAGGGTGCGCCCCGCGCGCCAGGCCCTGATGCCCGACCGGCAGCACAGGACCACCCGGGGACCGGGCGGCAGGGCCCGGACCCGGATCTGCTCGACGTCGAGGCGCATTGCCGCCGGAAACGGCGAGACCGGCGCCTCGGTGAGACTGCGCAGATCGACGACGACATCGGTATCCGTCACCTCATCCGGGGCGATGAAGCACAACTGCGGCCCGGCAGGCTCGCTCGCCGAGGCGAACGAGAAGCCGCCGAAGCGCAGGGTGCGAAAGTCCACGCTCACCAACCGGCCGAGCACCGGCGGATCGAGCCGCAGGAGATGGGCCAGCGTTGCGTGCGCCTGCAAAGTCCCCATCACCCCCACCGCGGTGCCGAGCACGCCGGAGCGCGCGCAGGAGCCGGCCTGCGGGGGCATGTCCGGAAACACCGCCCTGTAGCTGGGCGCCCCGCCGCAAAAGACCCCCACGTAGCCGGCCAGTCCCAGCACCGAGGCGCTCACGAGCGGTTTGCCCTGGCGCCGGCACTCGTCGCTCAACGTGTAGGTGAGCGCCAGGCTGTCGGCCGCGTCCACGATGAGCCCGGCCCGCGAGACCCACGAGGCGGCGCTGGCGGGCGTGATCCGCTCGACCGCCGCCTCCACCGAAACCTCGGGATTGAGCCGCTCGAGGCTGGCGGCGGCTGCGAGCGCCTTGGGCGCGCCCAACTCCTCCATGCGATAGAGCGGCTGGCGATGAAGGTTGGAGACCTCCACGCGGTCGGGGTCCACCACGAGAAGCCGTCCCACGCCGGCCGCGCACAGGTACTCGAGCACCGCGCAGCCCAGCCCGCCGGCGCCCGCCACCAGCACGCGGGCATCGCGCAGGCGCGCCTGGCCTTCGGGGCCGACCTCGGGCAGGACCGTCTGCCGGGCGTAGCGATCGCTCATCCGCCGGCCTCGGCCGGCTCGCCGGGCGGCATCGACTCGGCGGTCACCAGCCAGGCCGCCACGCGAGCCTCGGGGTGGGGGTTGCGCACGATGTCGCTCACCACCGCGGCCGAGTCGGCCCCGGCGATCAGCACACCGGGCAGACGCCCGAGCGTGATGCCGCCGATCGCCACGAGCGGCCGCGCGCCGATGCGCCGCTTCCACTCGCCGATACGCGTCAGTCCCTGCGGGCCGAAGCGCATGCGCTTGAGCAGGGTCGGGTAGATCGGACCGAGCGCCACGTAGTCCGGCTCGAGCGACAGCGCGCGCTCGAGCTCCGCCTCATCGTGCGTGCTGATCCCGAACCGGATGCCCGCCCGGCGTATCGCCGGCACGTCCGCCGTGTCGAGATCGCCCTGCCCCAGGTGCACGAAATCGCACCGTTCCTCCATCGCGAGCTGCCAGTAGTCGTTGACCACGAGCTGCGCTCCGGCACGAGAGCAGAGTGCTTTCGAGGCGGAGATCTCCGCGCGCAGCTCCTCGGCGGTGTGCTCCTTGATCCTGAGCTGGATCAGGCGCACGCCGGCGGGCAGGAGACGGCTCACCCAGGCGCTGCTCTCGACGACGGGATAGACGCGCGGCAGTTTCATCGGGCTCACCCCAGGAAGGCCTTGCCGATCACCGGCGTGGATGGCACCGCCATGTCCCTCGGCTCCATGGGACCGGCGAGGAAGGCCTCGCGTCCGCCTGTCACCGCGCGGGCGAACGCGCCGGCCATGCGCACCGGATCGACCGCCTGCGAGACGGCGGTGTTGACGAGCACCGCATCGAAACCGAGCTCGAGCGCCCGCGCCGCGTGCGAAGGCACGCCCAGCCCGGCATCGATCACCATCGGCACCTCGGGAAAGCGCGCCCTCAAGGCCGTGAGGCCAAACAGGTTGTTCAGTCCCCGGCCCGAGCCGATGGGCGAGCCCCAGGGCATGAGCACGCGGCAGCCGGCCTCCAGCAGCCGCTCGGCGGCGCACAGGTCCTCGGTGGTGTAGGGGAACACCTCGAAGCCCTCGCCTGCGAGGATCCGGGCCGCCTCCACCAGCGCGAACACATCGGGCTGCAGCGTGTCGTCCTCGCCGATGACCTCGAGCTTCACCCAGGAGGTGCCGAACACCTCGCGCGCCATGTGAGCGGTGGTGACCGCCTCCTTGACCGAATGGCAGGCGGCGGTGTTGGGCAGCACGCGCACGCCCAGATCGCGGATGATCGACCAGAAGCCCTGGCCCGCGCGCTCGCCGGCGGCCTCGCGCCGCAGCGAGACCGTGACGACCCCGGCGCCGCTCGCCTTCACCGCCTCCGTCAGAATCGCCGGTGAGGGGTAGCGCGCCGTGCCGAGCAGCAGCCGAGAGCTCAGATTCACGTCGTAGAGTGTCAGCATGTCGGAAATCGGCATTCAACCCCCCTGCATGGGCGAGAGCACCTCGAGCCGGTCGCCCTCGGCGAGCCGGGAGTCGCCGCGCGCGGGCGCCGGCACGAACTCGCCGTTGAGGGCGGTGGCCACCACCGCGCCGGCGAGCCCGAGCTCTTCGATCGCCGCCGCGAGGTCCTGGGCGGCGACCTCGCGCCATTCGCCATTGACCTGGATCTTCAATGCATCACCTCGGGCGCTTCCCGGCCGTCGAGCAGCAGATCCGCCGCCCGGCGCGCCAGCGCCGGCGCGGCCAGGAAGCCGTGCCGGTACAGGCCGTTGACGTACAGAGTATCTCCCCTGCGGCACAGCCTCGGCAGGTTGTCGGGGAAGGCGGGCCGCACGCCGGTGCCGATCTCCACGATCTCGGCCTCGCCGAACGCCGGGTGCAGCGCGTAGGCCGCGCCCAGGAGCTCGAGCATGGAGCGGGCGGTGATGCGGGTCGCCTGATCGCTTTCGATGGTCGTCGCCCCGACCATGAAATGCCCGTCGCCGCGCGGCACGATGTACACCGGCACGCGCGGGTGCAGCACGCGGACCGGGCGTGACAGCGACAGGTCGGGCAGACGCAGCACCAGCATCTCCCCTTTGACGCCGCGCAGATCGGTCAACACATCGCGCGCGGCCAGTCCCGTGCAGTCGACGAGATGACTTTCACCGCGCGCCTGCCCCTCCCGGCTGCCCGAGGCGCCGAAGCGCAGCTCGCCGCCGAGCGACTTCAGCCGCTGCGCGAGCGCGGTGAGCGCCGCCCTGGGGTCCAGATGCCCTTCCTCGCGAAAGTACAGCGCCCGGTCGAAGCGGCCGGCGAGATCCGGCTCCAGCGCGCCGAGGGCGTCCCCGTCGAGCCATTCGTACCGATCGGTGCGCCGCGCGAACTGCCTCAGGTCGCCGCTGTCGCGCCCGTGCGCCACCACGAGGCTGCCGCCGAGCACCGTTCCCGGGAACTTCTCCCGCCACCACGCCAGGCTCTCGGCCCCGAGCTCGGCGATGAGCGGCTCGGCGCTCTCGAGCTCGCACCACGGCGCGAGCATGCCGCCGGCGTACCAGGAGCAGCATCCCGAGCCCAGTCGCCGCGTGCGCTCGAGCAGCTCCACGGCGAGGCCGCGCTCGGCGAGCTCCACCGCGCAGGCCAGTCCCGCGACTCCGGCACCGATCACCGTGGCGCGCATGCGTCAACCCCGCTTGTCCGCCGGGACGTACAACTCACTGCCGCCGGCGCGGAACTTCTCGGCCATCTCGTCCAGGCCGTGCTGCCGGGCGGCCTCCTCGCGCACCTCGCGGGAGATGCGCATGGAGCAGAACTTCGGCCCGCACATGGAGCAGAAGTGCGCGACCTTGTGCGCTTCCTTGGGCATCGTCTGGTCGTGAAAGGCGCAGGCGGTGTCCGGATCGAGCGAGAGGTTGAACTGATCCTCCCAGCGGAAATCGAAGCGCGCCCGCGAGAGCGCATCGTCCCGATCCCGCGCGCCCGGGTGACCCTTGGCCAGATCCGCCGCATGGGCCGCGATCTTGTAGGTGATGACACCGGTCTTGACGTCGTTGCGGTCCGGCAGCCCCAGATGCTCTTTCGGCGTGACGTAACAGAGCATGGCCGTGCCGTACCAGCCGATCATGGCGGCGCCGATCGCGGAGGTGATGTGATCGTAGCCGGGCGCGATGTCGGTGGTGAGGGGACCCAGGGTGTAAAACGGCGCCTCGCCGCAGTCCTCGAGCTGCTTGTCCATGTTCTCCTTGATCTTGTGCATGGGCACGTGCCCCGGTCCCTCGATCATCACCTGGCAGTCGCGCGCCCAGGCGATGCGCGTGAGCTCGCCCAAGGTCGTGAGCTCGGCGAACTGCGCCGCGTCGTTGGCGTCGGCGATCGAGCCCGGCCGCAGGCCGTCCCCGAGCGAGAAGCTGACGTCATAGGCGCGGCAGATCTCGCAGATCTCGGCGAAGTGCTCGTACAGGAAGCTCTCGCGGTGGTGCGCCAGGCACCACTTGGCCATGATGGACCCGCCGCGCGAGACGATGCCGGTCACCCGCGATGCGGTGAGCGGGATGTGGTGCAGGCGCACGCCGGCGTGGATGGTGAAGTAATCGACGCCCTGCTCGGCCTGCTCGATGAGGGTGTCGCGGAAGACCTCCCAGGTGAGCGCCTCGGCGATGCCGCCGACTTTCTCGAGCGCCTGGTAGATCGGCACGGTGCCGATCGGCACCGGGGAATTGCGCAGGATCCATTCGCGGATGGTGTGGATGTTGCGTCCCGTGGACAGGTCCATCACCGTGTCCGCCCCCCAGCGGATGGCCCAGACCATCTTGTCGACCTCCTCGGCCATCGAGGAGCTGACCGCGGAGTTGCCGATGTTGGCGTTGATCTTCACCAGGAAGTTGCGCCCGATGATCATGGGCTCGGATTCCGGGTGGTTGATGTTGGCCGGAATGATGGCGCGGCCGGCGGCCACCTCGGCGCGCACGAACTCCGGCGTCACGTACTCGGGTATGGCCGCGCCCCAGGAGTTGCCGTCGCGCGCGGGCGCCTCACGCCGCTCGCGCCCCAGGTTCTCGCGGATCGCGATGAACTCCATCTCCGGGGTGATGATCCCGGCGCGCGCATAGGCGAGCTGGGTGGCGGCGGCGGCGGCACGCGCCTTCAGGGGCCGGCGCAGGTTGGGGAAAGCCGGCGCGGCGGAGACGCCGGCGGCGAGCCCGTCGTCCTCCGGGCGCACGGCCCTGCCCTCGCAGGGCTCCACATCGCCGCGCGCGAGGATCCACTCCCGCCTGAGCGGCGCCAGGCCGCGCTCGATGTCGATCCGCGCCTCGGGATCGGTATAGGGTCCGGAGGAGTCGTAGACCGAAAGCGGCGGCTCGCCGGCTGTGGGATGGACCGAGATCTCGCGCATGGGCACGCGCACACCGGCGTGCAGCGAGCCCTGCCGGTAGACCTTGCGGGAGGCGGGCAGCGAGTCGGATACGACCTGGGGAACGGCGTTCATCGTGGAAGCTCCTTGCGCGGGTACCGCGGGAGATCCAGCCACGCCGACAGAAAGACGCGAGCAACTTTCCTACGCCAGCGTGAACTGGATCAGGTTCGAAGGGTCGCCACGCTGCGCCTCGGGCGCCTGTGGCCTCTCAGCCCCCTGCCAGGGCTCCCCTAGTCTCAAGGATCCGACGATAGCCCTCCGCGGTCCGCCGGTCAACGGCGAGCGAGCGCGCTCAGTCCGGGCAGCGCCCGGGTTCCCTCGATGCGCACCGCTTTCAGGGCGCGCGGATCGAGACCGAGCGCTTCGAGGATGGTGGGCGCGATCTGCGTCGTGCGCACCGCGCCGATGAAAGTTTTCGCCCGCAGCCGCGGATTGGACAAGAGCAGCGCCACGTGCCGATCGTCCTGGTGCATGCCTCCATGCTCGGCGATCTTGCCGGGATGATTGGCGTAAATCACCCCGAGCCTCGGCGAGAGAATGAAATCCGGCGCGCGCGCATCGGTCGCGGGATTGCCGAACAGCGCATCGAGCTCGGCGCCGCTATAGAACTTGCCGACGCCTAAGTCGGTGCCCGCGGCCTGCTGGGAGATGAGGCTGCGGATCACCGCGGGTACTCGCGTGCGATACGCGGGCGTGAGCCACTCGAGCAGGATGTCGTCGGCGACGTGGAACCGGTCGGCGGGGCCGAGTCTGTCGAGCGCGGGCGTGAGCACCGCCCGGTCGGAGACGATCTTCGTGCGGCGGCGGTCGATCGGCGCATTGCCGCTCTTGGCGCTCACGATCAGCAGCGTCGAGCCTGCGATGTCGCGGCTGCGCAGCGCCGCCACGATCCGGCCGATCGAGCGGTCGACGAACCCGATGGCGGCGCGCAGCTTGGGGCCCGGGTCGGCCTCGGGGTCGAGGTACCCGCCCGAGGAGCGCTTCTCGGTGACGTTCAGCGACTGGAAATTCATGCCGAACAGCGCCGGCGTGCCCACGCGGCGCCGGCCGGAATGATCGAGGCCGCGGATCTCATCGAGCAGCGCGCGCAGCTTGAACGCGTCGTAGATCCGGATGGCGGCGCAGGAGTCCTGGAAGCTGATGCGCGGATCGACGAGTTTCAGGCTGCGCGCGCCCGCCTCATCGAGATTACGCGCCGTCAGGGCGGCATCGACCTCGGGCGCGAAGAAATCCTCGATGTTGCGTCCGGGTCCCTCGGCCGCTCCGCCCGGTCCGTTCAGAATGTCGTACGCGGGATGCTTGTCGATCCACGCGGTGCGCAGGCCGTGCCGGTGCAGCACGCCGAACACCGTATTCACCAGCAGGTAGTCGTGCGGCCAGAGCGGCTCGCAGCGCCCGTCGCGCCACCGCTCCGGCAGGCGCCCGGGATCGATCCCTAAGGCGCTGTTGCCGTCCAGCCCCGAAGGCGAGCCGCCGTCCAGGCCAGACTCGCCGCGGTCGAGATGGCCGGTGAGCCGCACTTCCGATCCGCGCGGTCCCCGGCAGCCGGAGCCCGGCGGGAACAGCGCCCGGTCGAAGGTATCGTCGTAGTACACGCCGGTGACGCGCGGCGTGCCGCCGGTCACCTGCGCGATCATGCCGGGAAAGGAATCCGACGGCCGGGTGGTCGCGGCGTCGGTGTAGGTGACACCCCGGCGGGCGAGCGCGGCAAGGTGGGGACACGTGCCGGCGGCGATGCAGTTGGCGAGATCTTCCTGATGGAAACCGTCGATGCTGATCAGCAGGACGTGTTTGATGGGGGCGGGCCGGGCGGCGCCCGCTGCGCCGAAAGAGGCGAGCAGCGCCAGGGTCGCGGCGATGGCGGAAACGGTTCGGGGTCTCGAGCGCACGGGGGGCCATCCTCATCCGGCAACAGGAAACCCCGCACCGTAACGCGGCGATGTGACAGTCTCATGACACGTGCGCGCAACTTCGAAGGTTGCACGCGATCCTGCCACCGCGCCCGCATGGCGCCGGCCTCAACAAACCCCCCGAAGCATCGCACAGACGCCGGCGGGCTCGGCCGGCCGCAGCTTCTCGTGCGGCGCGGCGGAGCCCCGGCGGCTCACTCCCGGTGCATGGGGGTGTGGTGGCTGGCCTGGCCGCCCTTGCGCCCTGCCTCGGCCGCCAGTCGCCGGTTCTGCGAGAAGCTGCGCTTCTCGTCCGGCACGCTCTGGCCACCCTTGCGTCCGGCCGCGGCCGCGAGCTGGCGGTTCTGCGAGAAGCTGCGCTTGATGTCAGGCACGCTCTGGCCGCCTTTGCGTCCGGCTGCGGCTGCGAGCTGACGGTTCTGCGAGAAGCTGCGCTTGCTGTCAGGTACCGCCCTGCCGCCCATGCTGGCGATCTGGCGTTGTCGCTCCTGACTCATGGATGCGAATCCACGGCCTGCAATGCCCTTCTGCGTCTGCGTTCCTTCGTGAGTTGGCTGGATCATGAGCTTTCTCCTTCGGTGGGGGACACGAAGTGATCCGGTGCGGCGAGTGTGCCGCACGACATATTATGACCTGACCTGGGCCCTGGGGGTTCCAGTAGTTGCCGCAATGGCGCCGCCGGTGGGCGGGCTGAATGCGACGCTAGTTCTTCTTCGGCGCAGTTGCCGGCACGTTCGACGCCAGTTTGCTGTCGATACCGGCAATTTCCCGCTTGAGCACGGTCTTGACGTCGGCCGGCGGATTCATGGCCAGGAGCTTGCTGAAACGGGCGCGAGCCAGGGTGAGATCGCCGCGGCGCATCGCCGCCGCCGCGCCGAAAAACAGCGCCTTGGGCGAATCGGGGGAGAGGACCAGCGCGCGCTCGATGAGTCGTCCCGCGCGTCCGTCGAGCGACGTGTCGTGAATCAGGATCATCGCCTCGGCCTCCCCGACCAACGCCGGCGCGTTGCGTCCGTGAGCGACCGCATCCGCGCGCGCGAACGCGCGCACCGCCAGCGGATACTCCTGGATGATCACGTAGGAGCGTCCCAACTTCAGCCAGCCGTCGAGATCGTCCGGATGCGCATCGAGGTGATGGACCAGCCGCTCCACCGGAGATTGCGGCGAGGCCGCGCCGGGGAAGCGGCTCCACGGGTAGTTGCTGAGCGCGACATACAACACCGCCGAGCCCAGCGCGAGCAGCGCGCAGGCGCCGAGCGCCGTCCAGCGCGCCGGCGGGCGCTGCGAGCGCAGCGGCCTGACCAGCGGAATCGCGATCAGCGCGGCACCGACCACGACCAGCATCGTGGCGAGAAGGATGAACAGGACCATCAGCCGTGCGACTCTTTCGGCAGGCTCTCGTCGACGGGCTCATCGTCGTCACGGGCCACCATCGCCGATCGCCGCCGGATGACCAGTGCCGCGGCCGTCGCGCCCACGATGAGCAGCACGCCCGGGGAAAGCCACAGCCAGGCGGTCCTGGCGACGAACGGAGGTTTGAACAAGATGAAATAACCGTAGCGGGATACGAAGAAATCGCGGATCTGCTGGTCGGAGTCCCCGGCGAGCAGCATGGTGCGGATCTGGCGGCGCATGTCCGCGGCAAGGTCCACCGGTGAGTTGGCGAGCGACTCGTCCTGACACTGCATGCAGCGGAAGCCGTGTATGAGCCGCTCGTAGCGCGCCTGTAGCTGCGGCGTCGGCATCTTCGTGAAGGCGATCGCGAAGGCGGCGGGCGCGGCGAGCAGCAGCGCCGGCAGCACGATCGCGGCGAGCAGACGGGCGCGCATCAGGAGCTCGCCGCGACGGTCTGCGAAGCCGGCAGGTGCGGCAGGATGTCCTGCCGCCAGGCCCGCGGAGTGATCGGGCCGATGTACTTGTACACGATGATGCCTCGGGGGTTCACGAGGAAGGTCTCAGGCGCGCCATACACCCCCCAGCGGATCGCCTCGTTGCCCTTGTGGTCCACCGCGATGCGCTGATAAGGATCGCCGTTCTGCTCGAGGTAGGCGAGCGCATCGGCGCGGCTGTCCCGCCAGTCCAGGCCGATGATGGGCACGATCCCGGTGTGCGCGATCCGCACCAGCTCGGGATGCTCCTCCCGGCAGGAGATGCACCAGGTTCCCCAGACGTTGAACAGGTACCAGTGGCCGCGCAACTGCGTGGAGCTCACCTCCTGCTCGGGGTGCTTCAGGCTCGGCAGCGAGAAGACGGGGGCCCGCTTGCCGATGAGCGGCGAGGGAACCAGGTCCTTTCTGGGCGACTGGACGATGCCGATGGCGAACACGGCCACCATCACCGCGAAGACCGTCAGCGGAATGAGGTAACGATAGCGGTTCATGGCACCCTGCCCGGCGCCAGCGCCGAGGCCGGCTCGGTGGCGCGCTCTTCGGCGATCCGGTAGCGCCGGTCGGTCAGGGCGAGCAGCCCGCCCGCGGCCATGATCAGCGCGGCGATCCAGATGAAGGCGACGAGCGGCCGCACCTGAAACCGCATGCTCCAGCGCCCGTCGCCCAGGTTCTGCCCCAGGGCGATCAGGATGTTGTTGCCGTCATTCATGCGGATCGAGGAGTGGGTGGTGACGGTGTGCTGCACCCAGTACTTGCGCTTCTGCGGATGCATCACGGCGACCGGTGCGCCATTTCGGGTGACGACGACCGTGGCGTCGACGCCGCCGTAGTTCGGACCCTGGATCTGCGAGATCCCTTCGAACTTGAAGCTGTAGCCGGCCGCCTGCGTGGTGGAGCCATTGGCGAGCGCCACGTCGTGCTCCACGGTGAAGCCCTGCGTCGCCGTGAGAGCGAACACGAAGATCCCGAGGCCGATGTGCGCGACGGTCATGCCGAGCACCGAGCGCGGAATGGAGATGCGCCGGCGCAGCCGGTCGATGGGATCGATGAGCGAGGACAGCACGATCCACGCCCCCAGCGTCATGCCGACGCCCGCGAGCCAGCCGCCGCCGGTGAATATCCCGAACACCACCGCGCAGCCGATCAGCGCCGAGGCGCCGAGCGCGAGCAACACCGTGCGGCCGTGGTTGCCGAACCCGCCGCGTTTCCAGCGCGCGTGCACGCCAAGGGCCAGAAGCGCCAGCAGCGGCAGGATCGACATGAGGAAGGTGGGATTGAAATACGGCGCGCCGACCGAGAGCTTGCCCAGCCCGAGAGCCATGGAAATGATGGGCGCGATCTCGCCTGCGAACACCGTGCCGCAGGCCGCCACCAGCAGGATGTTGTTGAACAGCAGGAAGGACTCGCGCGCGGTGAGCTCGAAGCCCGCCTCGGACTTCAAGAGCGGAGCCCGCCACGCGTACAGCGCCAGCGCGCTGCCGATCATCACCACCAGGAACGCGAGGATGAACACCCCGCGCTGGGGGCTGGCGGCGAAGGAGTGCACCGAGATCAGCACGCCCGAGCGCACGAGGAAGGTGCCGACCAGGCTGAGGGAGAACCCGAGCACCGCCAGCAGCAGCGTCCAGCTCTTGAACAGCCCCCGCTTCTCGGTGACCGCCAGCGAGTGGATGAGCGCGGTGGCCATGAGCCAGGGCATCAGAGAGGCATTCTCCACCGGGTCCCAGAACCAGAACCCGCCCCAGCCGAGCGTGTAATACGCCCACCAGCTGCCCAGGGCGATGCCGCAGGTGAGGAACGCCCACGCCGCCGTGGTCCAGGGGCGCGTCCAGCGCGCCCAGTCGCGGCTGAGCCGGCCTTCGAGCAGCGCCGCCCCGGCGAATGCGAAGGCGACGGCGAGCCCGACGTAGCCGGTGTAGAGGATGGGCGGGTGGCCGGCGAGGCCCGGGTCCTGCAGGATGGGATTGAGGCCGGCCCCGTCGGGCCACGGCGGGTTGACCCGGAAGAACGGATCCGAGGTGGCCAGCGTGTAGAGCAGGAAGCCGAAGCTGATCACTCCGAGCACCCCGAGCACCCGGGCGGCGAACTCCCGGGAGAGCCTGGCGGTGCCGAAGGCGGCGGCCACCGTCCAGCAGGCGAGCAGGAAGATCCACAGCAGGAGCGACCCGGAGTGCGCGCCCCACACCCCCGCGATGCGATAGAACAGCGGCAGCGCGGAGTTGGAGTTCTGGGCGACGTACAGCACGGAGAAATTGTTGGACACGAACGCGGCCACCAGGCACCCCATGGAGGTGGCGACCATGACGAACTGGCCGGCCACCGCGGGAGTCACCGCCGCCGTCCAGCGCTCACGGCCGAGCGCGGGTCCGGCGATGCCGAAGAATCCCTGCAGGGCCGCGAGCAGCATCGCCAGGATCAGCGCGAAATGGCCGAGCTCGGGAATCATCGGCCGCTCCCTGTGTTCGTCGCCACCTGCGCGAGCGAGCCCGGCCGCGGCGCATCCAACGCCGGGTCGCGCGGCTCGCCGTGGCGGATGCCCCAGCTCTGGTGGATGCCCGGCGGGCGGTAGTACTGATCGTGCTTGGCGAGCACCTGGTTGGCGAGGAACACCCCGTCGGGCAGCATCTTGCCGTGCACGATCACCCCGGCGTTCTCACGGAACAGGTCCGGCAGCACGCCGGTGTAGATGACCGGCACCTTGTGCTTCAGATCGGTGACGGTGAAGTGCACCTCGAGGCTGCCCGGCTTGCGGTAGACGCTGCCCTTGGCCACCAGGCCGCCCATGCGGAACGACTCGCCCGGATGCACCTTCCCGTCCACCACCTGCGTCGGCACGAAGTAGAAGGTGACGTTCTGGCGGAAGGCGCTGAGCGCCAGGCCGCCGGCCACCGACACGCCGGCGAGAATCCCCAGCACCAACCACATGCGACGGCGGCGGCTCGGGGTCATACCGAGGCCTCCCCGGCGAGGCGCGATTCCTCCTGCACGGCGATCCTGCGCCGCGCGGCCCGGTGCGAGCGCGCGAGCAGCCGCTTCGCCCAGAATATGTTCAGCCCCATGACGGCGAGGGTCACCGCGTAGGCCGGCCAGACGAAGGCGGCGTAGCCGCCCATGTTGAGAAAAGCGTGGAAGGAGTGGAAGTAGTGGGAGCTCATGTGTGAACCACCTCGCGTACCCATGTCGCCGTGCGCTCGCGCAGGAGCACCTCGCCGCGCAGGCGCATCATGAGCACCGCGCCGAAGAACAGCGTGAATCCCAGGAACATCATGAGCAGGGGCACCAGCATGGAGGGGGGCATGGTCGGCTTGCCGAGATACATCACCGACGGTCCCTGATGCAAAGAGTTCCACCACACGACCGAATAATGGATGATGGGCACGTTGACCGCTCCCACGACCGCGAGCACCGCGCTGATGCGATCGGCGCGCTGCAGGTCATCGAATGCCGCGCGCAGACCCATGTAGCCGAGGTACAGGAAGAACAGGATCAGCTCGGAGGTGAGCCTCGGATCCCACTGCCAGTAGGTGCCCCACATCGGCTTGCCCCACAGCGACCCGGTGATGAGCGTCGCGAGGGTGAACGAGGCCCCGATGGGCGCACAGCTCGCTGCCACCGCGTGCGCCACCTTGATCCGCCAGATCAGTCCTATGCCCCCGGCCACGGCCATGACCGTATACACCATGAGCGACAGCCATGCACTGGGGGCATGTACGTACAGAATGCGGTAGCCGTCGCCCTGCTGGTAGTCGGGGGGCGAGAGGTACAGCCCGCCGATGAGACCGGCGACGATGAGCAGCGCCGCCGGCCAGGCGAGCCAGGGGGTGAGCCGCCCGGCCGTCCGGTAGATGGAGGGCGGTGAGGCGAGACGGTGAAACCAAGTCCAGGCCATGTGTGTTTGCGCCTACTCCAGATTGATACGCACGGCCGCCGCGGCCGCCAGCGGTGCCAGTGTCATGCCGAACACCGCCAGCGCCGCGAGCAGCGTCAGCGGCGCCCCATAGGGCTGCCCCTTGATCGCGAGCTGCGTGGCGTGCGCGCCGAAAATCAGCACCGGAATGGCGAGCGGCAGCGTCAGGAGCGACAGCAGCGCCCCGGCGCGCCGCACCCCCAGCGTGAGCGCCGCGCCCACCGCCCCGATCAGGCTCAGCGTGACGGTTCCGACGGTCACCGAAATCAGCACCCCCGGCAGCGCCGCCTCCGGCACCCCGAGGGCCACCCCGGCGAGCGGTGCCATCAGCGCCAGCGGCAGCCCCGTCAGCAGCCAGTGCGCGGCGGTCTTGGCCGCGAGCAGCCCGGTGAGCGAGCGGCCCGAGAGAGCGAACTGCTCCAGCGTGCCGTCCTGGGAGTCGTCGCGGAACAGGAACTCCAGCGCGAGCAGCGAGGATAGCAAAGCGGCCGCCCACACCACACCCGGGGCGATGTGCCGCAGCTGGCTCAGTTGCGGCGTGACGGCGAGCGGAAAGAGCGTGGTGACCATGGCGAAAAACGCCAGCGGCTGCACCAGCTGGCTCGCCTTGCGGGACGCGAGCTTCAGGTCCCGCGCCAGCATCAGCCGCGCCACGGCGAGGGCCGAGGGCACTTGAGCGGTCTGAGGCATCGGTCGGGGCTCCGCCTGCGCGCGGGCGGCGATCTCATTCAAAGCTGGAGCTCCAGGCGCCGCAGGCCCTGGGCGGAGACGGTCAGCTCGTGGTGCACCGCGACCATGGCGAGGCCCCCTTCGGCCAGGTGCTCATCGATGAGCCGCCCGACGAGCTGCTGGCCCTGCCGGTCGAGGTTGGTCGTGGGCTCATCGAGCAGCCACAGCGGCACACGCATGAGGGCGAGCCCCGCCAGTGCCGCTCGCCGCTTCTGTCCGGCCGAGAGCGTGCGCACCGGCCGGTCCGACCAGCGCGTGGCCCCCAGCCGCTCGAGCGTCGCATCGACCTCCGCCCGGGAGACACGCCGCCGCACGCCCACCCAGTAGTGCAGGTTCTCGCGCGTGGTCAGCTCCATCTTGAGGGGCGGCTCGTGGCCGAGGTACGCCAGCTGCGCATGGAAGGCCGGCAGATCGGCGCGCACGTCCGCGCCGCGCCAGCTTATCCGCCCCTCCTCGGGGTACGAGAGACCGCATACCGTACGCAACAGGCTGGTCTTGCCGGCCCCGTTCGGCCCGGTCAGCTGAAGACACTCCCCCCCGGTAACCGAGAAGTGAATCCCGCGCAGCACGTGGCGGTCGCCACGCCAGAGGTGAACGTTCTCGCCCTTGAGGGTGGTGTCGGACATGTCCCCTTTGAAAGCCTTGCGCCCTGGAAAGGTCCCGGAAAGGTTCCCGAAAGACCAAGTCTCGCCATTTTATAGGGATATCTCCATAGGCACCGATCCGTATTGATTTATAAGCCGTTTTGATTCAGGGCGAATGCCCGTATTCGGTACAATGCCAGCCCCCGCCTCGCCCGGGTGGCGAAATCGGTAGACGCAAGGGACTTAAAATCCCTCGGGGGTAACCCCATGCCGGTTCGAGTCCGGCCCCGGGCACCAGGTGGGGTCCAATCCGCACCTTTTCGCACCTTCCCTAGCCGTCCCTTTTTCATCCCGACATTGCGCTAAGAGCCTGGAAATCGTAAGGTTTTCGAACCGTAGTCCGTCCACCGCTATCCACAGGGATGACAACACGCCCTGACCCGAAAAGCGGGGTAACTGCGGAGCATTGTGAGTCCCGATTTTCGGGGTCAAGACCGGCTTTCCCGGGGTGAGTCCCGGTGATCCGGACCTCAAAGGGAGTGGCGCCATGCTGTCGGATGCAAAGATTCGAAGCCTCAAGCCCAGAGAGAAGCCGTACAAGGTCGCTGACGACCGCGGCCTCTACCTGCTGGTGAACCCCACCGGATCGCGCTGGTGGCGGCTCAGGTACTACTACCGCGGCAAGGAGTGCGGGATCTCGCTGGGGGTCTACCCCGACGTACCCCTGAAGTACGCCCGGGAACAGCGGGAAGAAGCCCGCCGGCTCCTGGCCAGAGGCATCGACCCCAGCGTCCAGCGCCGGACGAACAAGATCGCCCGGCAGAACTCCTTCAAGCTGATCGCCGAGGAGTGGCTGGCCATGCAGTCCAAGAAGCTGGCCGAGATCACCCTGTCCAAAGCCCGCTGGATCCTGAACTCGTTCATCTACCCTCGTCTGGGCGACCGGCCGATCTTCGAGATCACGGCCCCCGAGCTGCTGGCGGTCCTGCGGCCCATCGAGACCCGCGGCCACAACGAGACGGCGCACCGAGCCTTGCAGCGGTGCAGCCAGATCTTCCGATACGCCATCGCGACCGGTCGAGCCACGCGGGACATCACCACGGACCTCCGGGGCGCCCTCGCTCCAGTCGTGGTGCAGAACCGCGCCGCGATCACGGAGCCACAGCAGATCGGCGCCCTCCTCCGCAGCATCGACGGCTTCAAAGGCCACGACACGACCCGGATCGCCCTGAAGCTGTCTCCCCTCGTCTTCGTACGTCCCAGCGAGCTCCGGGGCGCGGAATGGAGCGAAATCGACCTGAATTCAGCCGAATGGCGCATCCCGGCCGAGCGCATGAAGATGCGCGAGCGCCATATCGTCCCGCTGTGCTCGCAGGCACTCGCTCTCCTCAGACAGCTTCGCGCCATCACCGGCAGGCGCCGATACCTCTTCCCAGCCGTGGGCAACTCAAAGCGGCCGATGTCCGTGAACACCGTGAATATCGCCCTGCGCCGCCTCGGCTATGGAAGAGACGAAATGACCGCACACGGCTTCCGCGCCATGGCCTGCACCTGCCTGAATGAGCTGGGCTGGCACCCGGACATCATTGAAAGACAGCTCGCACATGCCGAGCGGAACAAGGTGCGGGCAGCGTATAACCGGGCTGAGCGCCTGGCGGATCGCCGGAAGATGATGCAGGCGTGGGGGGATTATCTGGATGGGTTGCGGGCGGGCGGGCGCGAGACGTCTGTTACCAATGTCGCGGATCGACGTAGCAACGTCGGTGCGCAAATTGAAACTCCAGCGCAAGGACAGAACAATTCGCGAAAATCAGCACAAAAGCGCGATGCCACGGCTTCTCAATTGGAGCTATTTTGTGGCTCCGGCGGTGAATAGGCCATCCCGTCCGAGCAGCCGGATTCGACACAGAACGCTCAGCAAAGGAGGCCCGGAAAGTCTCTCTGGCACGTCACTGTGTTATCATCCCCAGTGGCGGCGTGGTGCGCTGCCCCTGAGTTTTCCGGGCAGGGTCTCCCGGCTGTTGTGGAGCACAGTCATGCCGGTTCAGACACGCCGACGACGCCCGTCGTCTCATTCCTCTTCCGCCGTTTCCCAGCCCGGGGCTAACGCGAAGCTCGCGAGTAAGGTTCGCGACTCCGGCTCGTTCAGCCCGAAAGTGACCGCTCCGGGAATTCATGGCACCTATACGCTGCCACGCGGACCGAATGTGCGCCCATTCCAATTCCAAGGAGAAGTCATCGCCGAAGCCGAGAGGGATGCGACCGATCGCAACGGTCATAGAAACGAGCGCGGCCCTGTGAGTCATCGAGCAGCCATCTACAAGACTCGAAAAGGGACGTTCGTCACGGAGTTCTCAAACCTAGATCATACTGGGCAGCGCACCGGAAAAGCTGACATATTTAGCTCTCTCGACGACGCTTGTGACTGGTTCCGGTCCGGCCCCCTTACCACTGAACTACTGAAGAAGCTTGGCCGGTGGGAACCTGAAATCATCGAGTAGGTGCCGCGCGTGGAACGATGATCGAGGAGGAGTAACGCAACGCAATGGTTGAGTCCTTCCATTATCCGCCAGAGGTATTCAATCTCCTAGTCGACACGATCCCGCTCCTATGCAGAAGCAAGAGAGACGTACTTCTCTTCTTTCAGGGCGCCGGCGTTGGATCGCCTGATCTCGTGGATGTATCACGGGCTCTCCGCGTTAACGCTGCCTCGATCAACAAATACGAAATCACGCGCAAGGTCCTGACAAGGGTCAATGAACGAGGTGACAGCGGCCTTCGCGTACGACGTGAAATTATCAGACGCGTGACGGAGTTTGAGGATTACTCGAGTTGCTGGCCAAACGATCAACTCAAGGCTCGTGGCCTCGTAGCCAGCATCAGAGGAGTCGTGAACGTGAAGGACTCGTTCACCCGCATGAAGCACGAGCGAGATGCGGAACGGCAGGAGGCGCAGGCGCGAATGCGCGCCAAACAAGCGGCGGCATCTGCAAAGCGCGCGAAGATGGAGGATGTGAGCAAGCGACTCTCGGCGTTATTCGGAATGGACGACAGACCTCAGCAACGCGGGAAACTGCTGGAGGGCGTTCTAAACGATTTGTTTAGAGCCTATGAGGTGAATGTCCGAGAAGATTTTCGGAGAAGAACTCCCGACAATTCCGCAGTGTTGGAGCAGATAGATGGCGTAATAGAACTCGATGGCTCAATTCATTTAGTGGAAATGAAGTGGCTGAAGGATGCAGTGGGCATAAGCGAATTAGGTTCTCATTTAGTACGAGTGTTTGGCAGAGCCAATGCGAGCGGCATTCTGATTTCGAACAGCGGCTACACCGATCCGGCGATCGTGCAATGCAGGGAGTTCCTCAATCAGAAAACTACATTTCTGTGCTCATTGCGGGAAATTGTCATGTTGCTGCAGCGGCAGGATGATCTGGAGAAGTTTCTTCGAAGAAAATCGCAAGCTGCCATTGTCGACAAAAATCCATTTCTCGAGATCTACTGATCATGCCGCGCCACTTTTCGCTTCAGCCAGCCGAGTATCAGATCCCGGCCCTGGGTGAATTGCGCTGGGAATGGCGGAACGTTCCCGATGGCGATGCGCGGAATGTTATCGCGGTCGAAGTACAATACCTCGAGTTCCATCGCTATTTGCTAGCGAGCCTTCGTCATCGTGATGTCGCAGGTGGCGAGGAGATTCCTGTCGGCCTGTCAGTTCGCGCCGGCGCCCTGAAGACGGCCACACTGGTTTGCGCAAGCATTGCGGAGGCGACACTACGAGCGCATGCAGAACGGCGTGGCTATCCACTGCACGGCGACCCCCGCCGTCGGACGTTCGGCAATGTTCTACGAGCCTGGCAGCAACAAAATGGCACGGCGCGAGCAGATGTAGCCAACGTTTGGCCTCAGCTCCAGCGATTACACTCGGGGCGCAACAATATTCACTTGTATCGCGTGGTGGAATTGGGTGGAGAATTTTACGATCTTCTCCAGGCCGAAACACAGTCGCTCGCTGAAGCAGACACCGTGCTTGCTACGCTCAAGACTCTAGTGTCTGAGTAGATCCGCTATCAACCCGGCCGGCCCTTGTCGGGTCGCAAAAGTCGTCTGGTTCAGAATTTTGAGGTAGACTATACAACCGCATTTCGGGAACGTCGGATGCCCAGTCAACTTAAATTTCCCCATTCATGTGAGCTACTTGGTGAAGTGGATTTCATGGAAGTTTTCCTGGACGAACTCCAACAGCAAGAGAGTTCACTTAACCTTTACTGCTACTGCCAGCATGGTGGGTTTCCTGACTTCGAGACAACGTCCTTCGAAGTCTTGAGGGTAGAAGATGGCGGCGATAGCAATGTTGTCCACATCAAGTGCGAGTTTGATGAATCGGTGCCGACAAGTTGCGGTAGCATATCCATCGCTCACCCTACTTTCGCGAAATTCACAGTCACCCTCTCTCCGGGTGACGAGTGCGGCGAGGTGGAGTACCTACGTGTTTACGACGAACCCATCCTTTAGTCGGACCACATAGTCTCTAACAAGACAGATTGTGGATATGACGGTCCCACATAAAGCCTGAAATGCCAATGTGACCGTCGGGAGATCTACAATGCACGCGCAGTGCGCGGCAGTCGATGGCCCGACAAATGGACGCTAAGCAGGGAAAAGCGATCTGCCGTAACGCAAAGCAAAAAAAACTTGTCGCGCAGCGCAATGGTGCCACGTTGCGGCTTTAGTTATTCCGATAACCACACAAAAAACAACACAGAGATAACTGATGGACATCACTAAGGCAAGTTCCGACCATATCGACGGTACCACGATTTTCACGAACAGCAGTTGAATGTGACAATAAAGTCATCCGCCAGTGCATCGTGCGAGCGGCCCGGGAGTCCGCTCGAGTGGGACGGCCGGCGCTCACCGAGAGCATCGGGGATGCCCTTCAGGCACGAAGCCGGGACCGGGTACTCCCCGAGGTCCGCCGCATCCGCTTCGCCGAGATGGCGGACGCCATGGACATCTTCTGTCAGGATGCCAATGGCGAGCTTTTTAATCGTCCCGGCAGTCCCTGGCCCGAGGTCGATATCACGATCGTGGATCTCGCCCCGTTCGCCCGCGAGGGCTAGAACGCCGAACTTTCGATCGCATACATCTCGCTGCTGAATGCCGTCAACAACATTGCCGAGCGCGACCAATGCTTGGGCCGTCCCATCGTGAACGTCACCGACGAGGGACACATAATCACCAAGAATGCCCTCCTCGCCCCGTACATCCTCAAGATCACCAAGATGTGCCGCAAGCTCGGCGCCTGGTTCTGGCTCGCCACGCAGAACATCGATGACTTCTCGAAAGCCGCCGAGCCCATGCTGAACATAATCGAGTGGTCGGTCTGCCTCCCCTTGATGTAGCCAGGGGGACGGTAACGGGCGAGTCTGCGGAATCTCCAGCCCCTTGGAAGCATGATTCCCACTGGACACATTAGCGTTCAGGTCCGCGGTGCGCTCAATGCTGACGCTACGAGAAACCAGAGGTGTCGTTCTTTCTAGAGACATTGCAGAACTCATAAAGCACGCGCATACTTTTATAGGAAATAAGCGGACGGACGGCGCGCACCAATGGCCTGCGATCGGCGACGGTAAGTAAGGTACCGGGGCAATGAGCGCTCGAGGAAATTCATCGAGATCGAGTCCACGATCATGGCAAGATGCGTTGGGATCGCAGATGACGGCGCCCCGACGGAGTCCGCGGACTGGAGTGGCCGGCGCTCCACGCCCTACGGTCCATTGTCTGTCTATAGCAGTCTCGCTCCTGCCGAATCCGCGGGAATAGACCGGGCCATCTCAACGGCATTCGTGATCAAGTTGTGCGGAGCCCGAACAGAACCGATGATCCCAAGACTGAGCGGGTCAGCACCAAAAAAGGGCCGAAGCAGCCTGCACGAAAAATGGTGTCCTGACCTCACCAAGCGCGCGAAAAGACAGGTTATCTAGGAGGACACAGTGAGCTTAATTAGACAAATCGAAGATCACTCACAAAACGTGCAGACACAGTCTTACTCCATGTCCGTTAGTGAATTCATATCGATGTACAAGGACGGAGAGTTGGAGTTACACCCGGAGTTTCAGAGATTCTTCAGGTGGACCACAGAGCAAAAATCACGCCTCATCGAGTCCTTGATACTTGGGATACCGGTTCCCCCAGTTTTCGTTGCAGAGCGACCGAACGGAAAGTGGGACGTCATTGACGGTCTCCAGCGTCTCTCAACGATCCTCGAACTGACGGGGGAACTCACGGACGACGAGGGAAGGACAATAGAACCGCTGAGGCTAACCCGCACGCATTACCTCCCAGACCTAGAGGCTCGCCTTTGGAACGGCAAGGACGAAGATTCTGCCCTGCCAGATGTGGCAAAAATCCGCCTCAAGCGTGCCCGGCTTGATGTCAACATAGTTCGTAGTGGAAGCGACGAGGAAGTCAAGTACGAAGTATTCCAACGCTTGAACACCGGCGGAGCTACGGCCACGGACCAGGAAGTACGGAACTGCCTCCTGGTCATGGCGAACAAAGAATACTTCCGCTGGGTGAAATCGCTTAGCGAACAAGAGCATTTCCGAGATACGTTGTCTTTGACCGACCGCGCCATCGAGGAAGCCTTTGATATGGAGCTCGTCTCCCGGTATTTAGTCTTTACGCGGAAGAAAATTGATGACCTTCAACGCATAGATGAACTGGGATCGTATCTCAATCATGAGTCCGTGACTCAAGCCAATAACAAGAAATTTGCACGACAGACGATAGCAAAGACGTTTACACGAGTGTTTTCTTTCCTAAGTGACGCAGTCGGTTCTGATGCATTCAGAAGGTACGATGGACGGAAAAAGCGCTATGTAGGTCCTATGCTCGTTTCTCTGTACGAGGTGGTGGCAGTAGGTCTTGGTTTCCACTTAGAAAATGCCGGCGATCTGCCAGATCGCGCCGAGTTTCGCAAAAAACACAAGCTCCTTTGGAACGAACTAGGTGCGTTACCTTTTGTTGGTTCCGGTGTCCGTGCGTCGACGCGAGTGCCAGAAACTGTCCGTTTTGGACGGAAATGGACGCGACGGTGAAGATTCGCTCAGCCAACGAACTAGTCGACTTCCTCGCAAACCGGAAGCAGCGACGTAAACGTGAGCTGATCTCTCTTCTCCATGACCTCTCATCTCGTACTGGCGAGGCTGCGCCTCACGCCAGACGAACGGCAATTTTGCTCGCGTATGCCCACTGGGAGGGGTTCGTTAAGGAAGCCGCCCGTGCGTATGTGCACTTCATTGCGTTTAAGGCGCGACCCCTGAGCGCTCTCACTACAAATTTTCAGGCATTAGCGTGCCGCCAGCAGTTGTCTATCGCACAGTCGGCAACGAGAAGAATTGCGCCACACATCAATGTCGTTGAGATGGTGACCGTCAACGCCGGCCAATCATTCCGTATCGACGCGAACGCAGCTATCGATACGGAGTCAAACCTGAATTCGGACGTCTTTCAGAACATTTGCAAATCTATAGGCGTTGAATATCAATCACACTGGTCGGCAGAGGGACCCTACATGGACGATCTATTCGAGAACCGTTGCTCGATCGCACACGGTGAGTTGTTGACTCCTGGCATAGATTACGCGATCGAAGCAGTCGAGTTTTCACTGAAATGGATTGATTCTTTCTCGACTGATATCGAAAACCGAGCCATCAACGGGGCGTATCTGCGCGCGTCATAGGCCCTGATTACCAATAATTGAATGCAGCGGCCATTATGATCGTTTGTGTTTCTTTCCTTGGTTGACCCACATTGTTGAGCGAGCGAGCCGGTTGAGACCGGGCAACTGCCACTTCGTGTTCGACATCAGCTTACTACGCCGCAGTCGGAGCGATCGGCGATCTCGCAAACCTGAGTGTGGGCGCTACCGGTGGCTCCGTCGAATTAGCAGATGCGGCATCCGCCAGGGTCGATCAGGCGCAAGTCTCTCCTGGCGCACTGGAGCGGGCGATGGGCCAATCTGCGGGCCCGCATCTTCAAAGGAGCTACCAAATACTGTCTTTCGATACAGCTCGCCATCATCTCGTCGTTCTGCCGCAAACTGCCTCCTTGACGGAATTCTGGGCGAGGGTCTATCGCAGAATTCCTTAAATTTCGACTGAATCGTCGAAGGGCGGCTCCAACGCGCCGGCACGAATTCGTCCCAATCGCACATCAAATGCCGGAATCACTCTGACTGCAAATCGCCGGGCCTTGAAGGAATCAATTACCGCGGTTGAGTTGCCCGAAAACCGCCCGAGGGCTAGAAGAGCTGGTTCGAAATGCCCGTTTGCTACGAATCGCCGAGGACGCCTGCCCGTCAAAAAGTCCGGGCGCAGTTCGTGAACGATCCCTATGAAATGCGCGAGCAACATTGGATAAATCACCAACTTTTTGACTTCGGCGAACGTGATGAGATCTTCGTTGCGACATGCAAACCATGGTGGGTCACTCTTTTTTCTTGACATCGGCACGGCACCAAACTTTGACACCCCGATATCAACACAGAAGATACCATCGCCGAACGCGCCGCGAGTGGGGAGGTTCATATGCACTTCCCAAGTGTCAGCCCCCCGATTGACTTCGATTCTGGAAAACAGGCTTGGGTGTCCGCGAGTCGAAGTTTTGACCCTAAGCGTAGAACCTCCGGGGTGTACCATTTGAGTTTCTGCACCAGAAAGCCGATACTGTTCCTGAGTTGCGACGAAGGCTGCCAACTCTAGGAACGCCGTCTGGTGAGTAGCAATAGTCCTTAGTGCACGCTCGTGTCCGTGAAGCAACGAAAGCACAAATCCCTTAACTTTGCCGAGGTCCAAGTGCAAGCTCTTGTAAGACTTCAGAGTAATTCCGCGCCTGGACAAGCCTCATCATTCCTTGCTCTGCCAGCATGGTCTCAATGCCTCGAAACAGGTCTTTCAGACCTTCATAGCTCTCCGAGCCAGGACGATAGACCGAACCACCAATTCTGACCGATTCGTGGGACGCCGACCGATCGATACGAAGTGAATTGTCTACAGCCCAGAAGCTCGTTGCGATGATTCCAAAAATTTTGCGAATGGCCGCGATCACCAGAAGTTGGTCGAGCATCGTGTGATCGACTGGTACGCCAGCATCTCGAAATATCGCGGGTGAGGCTTCGTGAACCGCAGCAACGTAAGACGTAACCTGATCCCTAAGAGACGTAGGTAGTGCGGCAGCAAGCTGACGTATATTCTCATTCATCAGTCATCGCACTTCCACGTACGCACCAGTGTCCCAAGGTTAGCTGCCTTTGACTGCTTTGGCAAAGGGGACAAGGAATGTCTTCTTGATCCCCTCGGGTTTGAGCTTGGCTTTTACCAGCGCTGCTTCGCAACGCTCGCGGACAGCTTCCTCGCTTCCCGGGGTCACCACAAGTTCGCCGAGCACATCACGTAGAGCTCCGACTAACTTGTCAAGTTCCACGAAGCGGAGCGCAAAGGTGTCTGCCGTACTCGCCTTCGGATCGGCAATCGCATGAGGTAGTGCGGAAACCCTTACGGAGCCTCGGTTTGGATAAGCACTCCTGTACCAAGCCTCTGCTTCAAGAAGCTGGGCGTGATCATTTTTGTAAAGCGGATTATCTTCCTTCTTGCTTTTTGCTTCAATCACGAAGTCGAATATACTGTCCGTCCTCCAGAGCACATCCGGACCTTTGCGATAAACCTTTTCTGGTCGTTCCGCATCGAAGCCAAGGAAGGTGCCAAGATCCGCTAGTGCCTGCTCGTACTGTGCCGCTGATGCCGTCGGCACCAAATTAGCGACAGCTTCCTCCAAGTCGGCCAGCATTGAACCACGTAGGTCATATTCGCGCATGCGCGCAACGATCGCGGCCGACTGTTTTCCTGGCACCGGCCGCGGTGTATATACAGGTCGGATTCTTGGTGGTGAGTGGTTATTACTAACGGAGAAAGCGTGCGTCTGTAGCTTTTGCCCTCGATCCTCGTCGCCCATCTGGTATGCAATGCGCGCCGCTGTCGCGGATAGCCAAGCACGGCGCTGCGCCTCGTTCGCCAACTCCGGACCGGCAATCAACTGTTCAAGTAGAACCATCGCCTTTTCGTATTGCCCGAGCCGCTGGAGTCTGAAAGCCTTGCGCTCGACTCCCGCCACCGTTAACGCTAAGGTATTGACGGGCGCCGAGTGGGCTGCTTCCGCCAGTTCTTGCGCATGGTACGACACCCAGCCGGGATCCCGCTTCAGGCACTTCATGATCGTCTGTCCGACTTCTTTTGCGGTTTGAACGGCCTGGCTAATTTCCTGACCCAATTTTAGCTGAACACGCGTGCTTGCAGTCAGGAACCCGAGATTGCTCTTGCGCCCAATCCAACCGACGAGCTTAGTCCCTACGAGAACGACGGCGCAGTAATCACCGCCCCCGCGCGTACCGCGGCCAATACCCTGCTCGATCCGTTGTGCCAGCAATGAACTCACCGCCGAATCCGCGACAACGTTCGTCCGGTAGAGATCGTAGTCGGAGGTCCCCTGGGGTAGGTCGTCCATGACTAGGAAGCGGCAGGCATTACCCGCGAGATCGATCCCATCGTAGCGGTTCGCAAGAACAATTGGCCCAAAGCTCGTGCCAACCTGCATTGATTCAATGCTCTCCGCGACATCTTTCGCAGTGCTTGGATAGCTCGCGATATCTGTCCACTTCGCAGCAGCAGGGCCCGAAGGTGACAGGATTACGGCGCCCTGCTTTCTCTCCGAGAGTTTGGCCGCAATCTGCTTGACTAAGGGGATAATGGCTGCACCGCCAATATTCATCAACTCTGGAATCAAGATCATGCGTTCCCCGACGCCGGCGAGTGATGTCGAAGTGATCGGCTTGCCTACGGCATCGGCAGAAGCCGCAAACGCGCGAACTATCTCGCTATCGTCAGCAATAGTTGCCGACATGTAGATTCGCCGTGGGCAGTCTTCGAAGGTAGGTAGCAGATCGACAGGCGGAAAGATAGGTGTTACCGTCACTGATCGTCGGCTAAACAGGCAGTGGGAATACGCAAGATTGTCACGCAGAAATGGCCAAACGTAGCGATCAATCTCGTTCACTTTGCCAGCGAGATAGGCGGTAATCTCGGGCAATTTCTTTTGCCAGGCCCAACTCGGCACCTCCATGACACCGTAATCGTTACCACTAGTAACGTCAGCAAAAGTGCCGCCCCGTCCTACATCAACGAACGAAGTACGGAACCGGCCGGCAAGGTCGGCGTATACGGTTGGATGAGCCTTCGCTTCAATAGTCAGACTAAACTGTTTGCGCACGGCAGAGAGTGCAATATGCGCATCGTCCAGAATAATGGCGCCTGCTTTTACGATCTCTTGGCCGGAATTGCGAAGGCCGAAACGACTACGGCCGTTAAATAGCGTTTCGTAGGCCCCCACGAGAACCGCTTTGCCGTCGTAGAATTCTCCTGCGAACGGCTGACCCTTCATGTAACGGACAGTCGGAATGCCATACTCTTTGCTCTTGGCTACGACCTGAGCGACAAGCTGATTTGTGGGCGCAAGGTAAATGACGGGTTCGCCAAGCTCATTCATTACCGACTGTGCCATCAAAAGCGCGACCAGAGTTTTCCCGCCACCTGTATGCAGCTTGACTACAATGTCTCGCTCGGACCGGCGCTGGAACCAAGCATCAAGCACCTCTGCCTGACTCGCGTAGAGGTCGTTAATCCCTGCCGGTTTAGGCAAGCTATTGAAAATCTCACGCGGATTTATGGATTTGGGCTTGCCCTTGCTTGCCGCCAATTTATTGAAATCAACCATTGTTCACCATTGAGCGACCCACGTAATGTGCCATCGTAGACACTCGAGCGAGTTTTAGCCTTCCAGCGCATTTTATCGCGTCGATCCCTCTTGCGCATTCCGGTATTGTTTCCTCAACTCCGCGGCAAGGGTGTCTCGGTCCGGCTTGGGAGAGTACATTGGACCGAAAAGGTGCATGACCTATATTCGTCCCTCTATCCTTGTGCTGCCATGATCGACATGTAGCCATGCATAGGGCGGCTCATCGGTGTCTAGCACCAATGCATGTCGATGTTTCCGGCCGAAATACTCACTTGCAAGGTTCTTCACCACCGTCGACGTCTGTTGCGCAGGCGTTCCGGGCGCATCGAGAACAGAACCCTGTGAGCCAATTTTGATTGTGACCGCGCGGGCTGCGCATGGCAGGTAGATCCGTACGGCTGCGGGGGCTATCACGCGCTGTGGCGCCAGAGCTAGTAGTAGCCGGGCGCAAGCGCGATTATCGGGGGAGGTGAGCGGGAGACTGTAGCAGAATCACTGCATGACAGAATGTCTTTGTTGATCAAAGACTTAGGACGACATGGTGCCACAGATGACGGAGGACCACCGAAAGGAACGTGAGCTGGGACGCAGCGCGGGTCACCGTTCTTGCAATACAGCTTTCCTAAGCCTACAGTAACGCCTGTGACGCAATAGCCGATAGCGCGTCTGCCCGCCTGAAAGGGTCCGCACCAAGAGTGGGATAATCAAGAGGATCGGCGTACGAACCCCGCCCCCGTGGCGGGGTTTGCTTTTATGGGGATAGCACGGGCTTCGTGTTCCGCAGCGCGTGCTGCACGAGCACCCGGAATCCGACCTTCTTGCGCCTTAACCCGTACGGGGTCCCTTTATCGAGGTTCGCTGGGTAGGCGCTTTGCACGAAGAGCAGCACAGCGTCAGCCATACCAGTGTGGCGCACATCGAAGAACACCCGATATTCCTGTCCGGCTGCGAGCAGCGGGTGATTTTGCACGACAAAATAATTCTCCCGACGCGCGAAGTAGCACTTGCGCGTGGGCAGGCTCTTAACGACGTCCGGCAAGGACTTCGAGAGCGGGTACCGTTCATGACAGAACATCCGCACTTCGTTGCCTCTCGACAGGTATGGCTGTATCCCGATATCAGTGCCCCTAGGTTCGCGGGTGAAGGTATGGCAGGAAAACCCGACTCGAATCTCAACCACCCGAGCCGCGTAGGCGGCACTCGCCGGAAGTTCCATGGTGAACCGAAATGGATGCAAGTGCGCAAGTGAGCACAAGTCGCCCTCATGCTTGTGCGGCCACCAACGTGTGAACGCTCGCGCCATCTCTTTCGCTCCCGGTTATGAAATCTGGACAACGTATACGACTATTTCGCCGAAGAGAAGCCCGCTTATGCACCGCAAATCGCCATATACAGCCCGTATGTTTGTGGCTGTCAACGACGTGCGCATGTGCGATCGTGGCTGACGTTCTTTCTTCGCGTGTATTCATATACGCGGCGTTCGCTCCGTTACTATCGGACGGGCGCGTCGACGTCGCGGGTCCCGCGTGCCAGGGACGTCTCGCGTGATGACGTCAAATACTGAGTGAATTTTGCGGCCAGCCCTTCCATGTCCGTGCGCACGGGTGGCAGGCGCTTCGCGAAGTACCGCACGTCCCCGGCCAAAACGACCTCACCCTGTCGGTCCAGCGTCTCCGCGATCTTCATCCAGTTCGCGACGACGGCCTTTCGTGTCTCGGCGAGCTTGGCTCGGGCAGCGGGCTCACTGAACCGACCGTTCTTCGCCAGCTCGGTCGCAATCGTCGTCACCCTTGCGCGTACAGCGCTCGACCCGCCCCGGTGCTGGGCGCGGAGAATTCCGTCGTGTGCCTTGCCTTTGTTCCGCCCGCGAACGACACGCGGCGTCGCATTGGCGGCAATACCCTGCTCTCTCATCATCCGCGCGAAATCCTCCCTCCATTCCCTGAGCATAGGTTTGCCGATATGGAGCCGCTTTCCGTACTCGCCCTCGGCCTTGACCACCAAATGCACATGCGGGTGGGCCTGATCCGTGTGCAGCACCATCGCATATCGGTACTGAGCCCCGAATTGCTCCCTGGCGAACGTCCGGGCCGCGGCCAGCACCTTCTCCGATGGCGTCGGCGCGGGCATCGACAGGACAATGTGGTGGACCAGCTTGGTTTTGCGTGCCTCCTTGCGCTGGTCATGAGGTCCCCGATACTGGCCGGCGGAGAGCTCCAGGTGCCAGCCCGCGAGGAACATTTTCTGCGCATCCCTGCCGGCGATCCGCTCCCCGTCGTCCGTCTCGATCTCGAGCTTCCCCTTGCGGCTGATGTACGCGAAATGAGCCACCACGGCGCCGGTCTTCGTCCCTCCGCCCGTGACCTTTACCATCACCTCCGGGGTCCGCCGCACCGTGCGCCTGATCCGCTCGATCTGTGCCGGGCTGAGCCGAGTCCCAGACGGTCCCGATCGGCCGAGGGAATGGACGCTCCCCCACCGGCAAACGGAACGGTCGCCTACTCATTGCGTGACTCCCAGCTTCGGAGCGCCGCCCGTGCCAGATCGCTTGTGCGCTGCTCCATGGCTGCGACGACAGAGCGGGTCTGGGCTAAGGCTTGACGTATTTCGGGCGATATAGGGCACCCCTGGTCGCCGGATCGGGCAATCCGCGATAAGACGCGCCCTACCCCAGCCAGCACGACCACGGCGTGCTTGAGGGCGTCGAGTTCCTGGGCGGTGAGGACCGTATTGGCCGTGATATGGGAGCGCACCAGCGCCGCGAGATAGGTGGAGGCTTTCACCCCTCGGCGCGCCGCACGGGCATCCAGAGCGGCGCCATCCCCTGGGCGCAAACGGATGGTGATCCGGTCCGTCGCCGGCTCACGCGGTGGTGCCCTCGGGATATTGAGCGCTTCGGCTCCACCCGGCGCCACGACCGCGCGAATGGCGATCAGCGCCAGTGCCGATTCCGAAAGCCCGTGGTCCGCCGCCAGCTCGACGAACCGCTGCTTCTCTTCCGGTGTGATCCGCACGGTGAGAGTCGGCAATCGTGAGCGTGCCTCGCTGGTCACGAGAGTAGATCCTCTCGTGCGGTACAACGCAGACCGCTCGCTATCCTGCCATCAACAAAACACAAACTCCAAACTGTCCATGCCCGTCTGAGCTGAGATATGCCGGCGCCGATCATACGACAAACCGATCCCCCCTTCATCGACACCGACGAACGTATCGGTGCCAATCCATGATGGGTTTGAGCGCAACGCATATGGGCGCCTGCCAGGCGGTCAGTCTTTATCGTGCTGTCGGCGACCCCGACTCGGTAGTGGCGGCAGAAGCCCCAGGGACGGCTGCCTCGGGATGGTCCGCAATGTCTGAAGGGTAGGACTCCGCGTGGTCGTCGACCGCTTGACGAGCGCTGCGATGGCCTCAGCGGCTATGAAGCGCCGGCTGTTGATGACGACGGTCGGCAGCTCGCCGCGCCGCATCAGGTCGTAGATCATGTTTCGGGACATCTTGCCCAGGAGCTCCCGGGCTTCGGTGACGGAATACAGCACTCGATCTTTCATGGCGGATGCCTCTCTGTGACGAAATATGGACTCAGCGATGGATTCACCTGGACACAAAGTTGACTCTCTCCACTCAACACTCAAGCCGAGTGTATGCAGTCGAACGAAAAATGGAAGACGCTAATCGCATTGAAATTGCCTTGAAAAGAACCATTGTTGGCGTAGCCTCTCCCATTGGAATGCACTCAATTGCCACATATGGAAATGACCTGACAGTGACGGATGGTCTTGGACGTTTCGTGAGTCTTGAGGAAATGTGACCACTTCTGATACTGACGGCTCTCGCGCCCGCATTACCGTGGCACCGCACTCCTCCGTGTCGCCGATGGACGGTCTTGGTCGCTCTTGGTGCCTGTTGTGCTCCTGTGGATCGCGACGATGGCGAGGTCGAGTTCGTTGTAGATCGCATCCAGCGCGGCGAGTCCCGTGCGCAGCACGAATTCCTCATCCCCGGCGGTCTCGTTTGCATCGAGCGACCGGTGAGAGACTCGGATCAACGCGATCGCGTGAGAAAATCTGCCGAGCAGTCCGTCGAAATCCGGGTCGTCCGCCCGTGTTTTTCGTCGATGGACAGCCTTGGACACACGAGAAGTGCGCAAGCGTTGCTTTCGAGTAGAATGTTGCCGGGTAACTGCACCCATGATCGGCCTCCAAACCAGGCTGGTTGTGGTAGACTCTCGCCGGTGTTGGTTCACCGGCGAGGGTCGCCTTGGTTAGCGGAGGCAGACCTGGTTAGAAACCAGGACAGGCTTTTTCAACTCGTGCCGGACAATCCGTTTTCAGACAAACAACTTGTTACGTTGCCGCCAGTCCGGGCCCGGGACGATGCTCTGCGTCGTTCCTATGCGCTTGGCAGCTTGCCCCTGAGACAGGCCCGCGCGGACAGGGACCGCGATCTCGTATTCCTCGGCAAGATCGGCATAACGTCATTGCCGACGTCTGAGCGCTCGCAGCAAAACGGACATATAGATCGACGTCGCAACGTCACGGTGGCCCGGACGTGGCACGCGTGTCGAAAGCTATCCGTTCGTTGTCACGCTTCTAATGGACGGAACTCTCAAGATCATTCACACTCCATGTGGTGATCGGGTTCGCAACATGCCTGCTCGAAAGTCGAGTAAAACAGCGGCAACCGAATATGCGAAAGGATTATGAGTTTCGCCGCGGCATGCGCGAGATTGTTCGGAAAGAGCTTTTGCAATCACGCAAAATCGAGGCAGCAGGATGAGCCGCAGTTATCGACAAACTCCGATTTTCGGGACGACGACCGTGTCTTCTGAGAGGCGGTACAAAGCGGCCGAGCATCAACGCGAACGCCATCACGTTCGCCAGCGTTTGCGCATCGCGCTCGACGACACCGACTGCCGGCTGCACCGGGAACCGTTCGGCAATCCCTGGGCAGGCCCGAAGGATGGCAAGGCTTACTGGCCAGGAGCAGCACCGAAGGATATGCGCAAATAGCCGCTGGCACAGGCGGCTACGCATGCGCAATTGCCTACGCGGACACGTCATGTGCGAAGTCATAGAAATCAAATTCGCCACTGCGTGTCACGTATCTCCGTGATATCAAGCTGAGCACAACCGGTAGCACTTACCGGACCTCTCTCGCCACCGGCTTGAAGCGCAAGATGAGCCGACCAGCGACCGGTCGGGCAAAGCTTTCCCCCAGGTCCCACAACTGGGCAGCGCGAACGTGGGCAGCGATGAGAAATAACACTACCCCTCAGCCACCTCGGGCATCAAAATTATGGTAAATTCCGATCTTTCCCGACCGAGTGCGGGTTAAGGTAAATACCTAGGCAGATGTCCGTCGGGTACATCGCCGGACGGCTCCCGCCTGGAAGAAGCACCATCAGGAGCTCTCGACCATGAAAACCGTCCGTCTCGATCCCAGCAAATTGCTCGGCTTTCACGCCGTGCAGTCCGCGAAGACTGCGCCGACCAAGTCAGCGGCAAAGATCGGCTCGAAGCCTGGCGTAAAGCCGGGCTGAAGCGTTGAACCAAATCCGGGACGAAGGCCTGACCCGAAGGTGCGCCCGGCCGCCAGAGGCGGGGCGCGCCTTGGTCACGCCTGCGCTTCGGCGGTACACTCCGGAGTCCTTGGGTGCGTGGTCGACATGCCATGCATTATGACTTTGCACCGGATGTAGCTCGCGCCCGGCAGTTGGACCGCTCGATGCTCGTGCGCCTCGGCGAGAGCCTAGGTCACCTGAGCGATCGGTGCCGCGGGGTCGTGGAGCACGATGCATCGAAGGTGAGCGCGCTTGCCGAGGCGTTGTGTCGCGGTGAGCGCCAGACACCCGCCGTATTCGCGTATTACTACCGGCTGCTCGAGGCGGTCCTCGATGAAGCGTTCGACGATGCCGAGCGCTATTTCGCGGCGCTGGCCGGGAGCGAACCCCTGCGGGGTCCCGCGCCCAGGATCGCGCCGCTGACCCCGGACGCGCTCGGCTCCAGCTATCCGCTCTACCGGGACATGATGAACGCAGACCACACTCTGGAGGTCGGATTCGCGAGCCCGTCGGAAGCCACGTTCACCGCATTCAAACAGAGGCTCGAGAGTGGCTTGAGGTTGCTGCGAGCCGCCACACCGCAGCTTTGCGGAGAATTCGAGTCCATCGTACACGACATCGTGATCGTGGCCGGCGACGAGTCCAAGAAATTCCAATTCGACGGCGGCTCTCATTTCCAGCTATGGGGAGCCCTGTTCCTCAACGGCGGCTCCCACCACGATGATGTGGCGATCGTGGAAGTCCTCGCGCACGAAAGCGCCCACAGTCTGCTGTTCGGATTGTGCACGGAGGAATTCCTCGTTGAAAACGATGATGACGAGCTCTACCCGTCGCCGCTGAGGCCGGACCCGCGTCCCATGGACGGCATTTATCATGCGACGTTCGTCTGCGCACGCATGCATTGGGCCCTCGATCACTTGCTCGGCGGAGGCGCCCTGGACGCCGCCGGCCGCGAGCGGGCACTCGAGGCCAATGCGTTGAACATCACAAACTTCAACGCCGGACTTGCCGTGGTCGAAGAGCACGGCCGGCTCACGCCCCTGGGGCGCCGGCTCATGCAGGGGGCGAGTGCCTACATGGCCGGCGTGAGCTAGCGGGCTCCCCTGTCGCGGACCCCGACGCTCAATGACTTTCGTCCTCACGACCCGCAGCCACAGCTACACCCATCGAGCCCTGACCGCGGAGCGGCGGCTCGATCCGCGGCTGGAGTCTTGCGATACGGTGTTGCGCCGCCGTCGCCTCCCGAAAGGCTCCTCGATTCGCAGTATGCGGCACCTCATCAGGCCATGAGGAGCGTCAAATGCTCAAGAGAATCGTGGAGCTGATCCTCGTGGGGACGGCTGTGGCGGTCGCGGCAACCTTGGCCAAACAGTCACCGGCCATGCCCCATATACGGGCAAGTGGTTAGCGTCGAGCTACCTCGCTGAGTGACTTGCGGGCATCGGAGGCTGTTCCGCGAAAGTCCGCGAGCCTCGCGAGATGGTGCCCTAGCAAATGCCCCGTCCCGCAACAACCTCCGGCATCAAAATTATGGTAAATTCAGATCTTTCCCGACTGAGTGCGGGTTAAGGTAAATACCTAGGCAGGTGTCCGTCGGGCACATCGCCGAAAGGCTCCGGCCTAGAAGAAGCAACACCAGGAGCTCTCGACCATGAAAACCGTCCATCTCGATTCCAGCAAATTGCTCGGCTTCCATGCGGTGCGTCCGGCAGGAACGGTTGAGAAGCCAGGCAAGACTTCTGCGGCCAAGTCGGCGGCAAAGATCGGCACGAAGCTTGGCGTAAAGCCGGTCTGAAGGACCGAACCGAATTCGGGATGAAGGCCTGACCGGGAGGCGCGCCGGTCCGTCACGCGGGCGGCGCGCCGAGGTCTCGTCTGCGCTTCGGCGGCACGCCTCGGAGTCCTTGGGTGCACGGCCGGCATGCCATGCATTATGACTTTGCACCGGATGTAGCTCGCGCCCGGCAGTTGGACC
>OBLK01000013.1_pt1 | contig 119042 bp, 107 predicted proteins | sample 1518871 | NCBI WGS metagenome assembly OBLK01 (sample SAMEA2464837, study PRJEB22497) | soil metagenome | biome: Grassland; feature: Farmland; material: Clay | place: Australia | collected 2013-02-01 | depth 0.8 m
CCGCAGACGCGCGGCTGCGGGCCCCCCCGCGGCGGGGCGAGCACCCCGCCGGGGGGGCCCGGGGCCGCGGGGGGGGGAGGGGGGGCGGGCGCCAGGCGGGGGGGGGGGGGTCGGGGGGGCTAAGGGGGGTGTCCCCCCGCGCCGCGCTCCCCCGGGCCCCCCGCCCCGGCTGTGGAGGCGGCGGGGGGGGGGGGGGGCGGGCCCCCCCCGCCGATTCACCCGGACGGCCCTCAATAGGCGAAGTACGGCCCCATGCCGGCCGAGGTGTTCTCGCCGGCGATCGCCACATACACATTGCGGCCGAAAAAGAACGGCAGCCCGAAGTCGAACGAGCAGTTGCTGGAGCCGTTGGGGCAGAAGGCCGACTGGTTGCCGCTGCTGCCGCCGATGTCGTTGTAGGCGGTGTCATTGTTGCTGAACAGCGTGTTGGCATCGCCGACGTGTATGGTGACCGACGACATCGCGCCGGTTTGAGTTCCGCTCGAGTCAACCGCGTAGTTTGTGGCATTGAGCGAGAGCGTGGAACCCGGGCAGAACCAGCCGGTCAGGTTCGCGCTCGTGCAGGCCGGTATCGAGCTGTCGTAGAAGTAGTAGGCGTTCGAGCCGGTGTCGAACAGCGAGTCGGGGAGCGATTGGCCATTGAACTCCGTGGTGACATAGCCGTACGAGTTGGCGGTGAGCACGGTCCTGCCGTTCAGGGTGTTGTTGCCTTCGGTGTCGATGCCGAACACCAGTGAGCCGGTGGCCGTCGCCGCGCCATTGGAGGAGATCGATGGCAGCTCGATGATCACGCCGTTGTTGTCGGTCTGGAAGTCGGCCACGGGGTTGGTGACCTGTTCGGAGGTGCCGAGTGCGGTTTCCAGACAGCCGCCGCTCGAGGGGCAGAGGTAGTAGTAGCCGTTGTTCGTGGTCGTGGCGCAGCCCGAGCCGCAGTCATGCGTGAACGGGCCGACCCCGAGAATGCCGTTGGCGCCGAAAGCGCTGACCGTGTCCTCGGCGGTGCCGGTGCTGCTGCAGCCGGAAGGGACGGCCGGAAAACCGGTGTCGCCGCTCACGGTGGGGTCGCCGATCACCTGGATCGGTACGCTGGCGGCCGATTCGCCGCTGATCTGGATATCCGCCGTCGCGAGCGGTCCCCAGCTGTAGCCGTCGACGAACTGCGTGCACTCGGCGATGGTCTCGCCGCCGCTGGTCTCGGCCGGCAGGGCGAGCCCGAGGCGGTTGCCGGAGGTGTCCGTGGCGTCGGCGAGGATCCTGAAGCCGTACGAGCCGGTGTCGATCTCGATGTGATCGAAGGTCTGGCACTGGGTGGTGCTGCCGGGATAGCAGATCGTGACGGTGGTGTAGGGAACGTCGACCGAATTGAGCGATTGGCCATTGACGCTGGGGCCGGCGTCCACGGTTATGGTGGCGACATGGGGGCCGGAGGAGCTGATGACCTGGCCGCCGGAACCGGTTGAGATGCCCGCCGTTCCACCGCCGCCGCAGGAGGCGATCGCCAGCATCAGCGGGACCAGCCCCGAGAGAATGAGCCTTCGTGTGCGCATGGGGCGCTTGCCTGTCGCTAGTGGAGGTCGGAGAGGGAAACGCCCGAGGGCAAGAGAGAAGGTACGTAGGCCATGCCGTAGAACGAGCGCATGTGCCCGCCGGCATGCACGACGAGCTTCGAGCCGCTCAGCTCGACATGGTTGTGCCCGAAACGATGGGTCTTCTCCGCCGCCTCGAGCTGGCTGAAGTACTGGCTGCCGAGGGTCTGCTGCAGATTCGGCATGCTCGGTCCGTACCAGCTGACGGCGAAGACGATGCCGGCCGGGGACACGAATTCCTTCACCACCGTGCCGGAGGGCACGGTGATCTCTTCCACGGTGTAGCCGACGCCCGATCGCTGGCGCAACTGGCCTTTCATCCTGGTCCGGTCGGCCGAGACCGATGCGACCGGCTGGCCGAGGCCGGCGCGGGCGGGCGGCGGGACGGATCCGAGCAGCAGGGCGGTCCCGACCAGGAAGGTGGCCGCAAGGGAGGCTGGGAGGGGCTTCATGGGATAACTATAGCGGTGGCGGGGGTGAAAATCTGTAAAGAAATTATCGGCTTCGCGGGCATATGGGGTCTGAACGGCCGGTCGTCCCGCCGGTTTACGCCGTCTTCGGGATGGGCACGGAGTCCGGGGTCGCCCGCTGCCGCGGCCGGGGGCGCCGGCCAATGGACATCCCGCGCGCTGTCCGATAGGATGCGCCCCCCTTTCGGCGGAGCGGTAGTTCAGCTGGTTAGAATACCGGCCTGTCACGCCGGGGGTCGCGGGTTCGAGTCCCGTCCGCTCCGCCAGTCGAATTCCGGTGGTGGCCTCAAGGGCCACCGGGAACCGTAACCCGCTGAAAGACAACGGCTATTCCGCACCCCGGGCAGGGGCGGATCGCCGGCTCCCGCGGCCGTTCTCGCCAACAGTCTCGGATCCGCATTGGGCGACCTGTCCGGCGACAGGCTGGGCGTGGGCCTGCTCGGCGGTACGGCGGTCGATTTCGGCATCCCCGCGCCGCTGCTGGCGCTGCATTGCACGACTCGCGCGGGCAAGGGACCGCTGATCCGGGCCGCCTTCGTGTTTTCTCGAATCCCGTTCTGACACCTCAGGACCGCACGAGGCGCTGTCGGATCAGACCCGCCTCGAGCCGGGCGAAGGCCATGCTCTTGCGGCGGTATCCCTCGAGGTCGATCCCAAGACTGCGCGCCGCGGCCTTGACGCGCGCCAGAGGCTCGGGATCGGCCTTCGGCCACCGGGGGCGCAGCTCCCGCAGGAAGATATTGACGGTGACCGGACCGACGCCATAGAAGCCGTCCAGGCGCGCCTCCAGATCGCGGCTGTCGTTGGCGAGAAGGTGCAGACGTTTCAAGCTCCCCCCGTACTCCGTGATCAGCGCGTCGCAGATGCGCAGCAGCTTCGTGGAGGTCTTCTCGTCGTAGCGCACGTACCCGCCCTCGCGCATGACCGGATTGACGAGGTAGCCCCAGCCGGCGGCGAGGATGCGCCGCGGGGCGAGCAGCCGGTGCCGCTCGAACGACCGGTAAGTGTGTTTGGCGATGGTCTCGGAGATGCGTGCGCCAAGGAGTACGCTCGCCAGAAGCCACTTGAACAGCTCGGCGTCGGTGTTGGTGGCGAGATCGATTCCGAGCTCCTCGGAATAGAGCCGGCTGCGGCGAAGCGTTGTCTCACTCGGGCTCACGGACATTGATCAATACCGGACCCCGCCGGCCAAATCTCTACGGACAGATACGGATTGCCCTGCATGGTGCCGGCCACGCTCGAGGCTCGGGGACGCATGGACGTCAGTCCAACGCGTTGCGGCCCGGGTTGCATGATGTCTCTTGTCCCTTGGGCGACAACTTGTGATGGTCGGTAACACGGATTGCGGGACGTACGACATCGCGCGCCTGACTGACGTATCGACGTCCGAAGAATATGTAATCGTCGATCAGACTCCGTATCGCCTCATCGTGCACCGCGGGGAAGAGCGCGGGCGACCGGTGCTCTACTCCGGGCCGGAAACGTCCGTCGAGCTCCGCTCGATCGGATTGTCCCTGCCGCTGGCGCGGAGCTATGCGGGCGTGCCGGGCGGCCTCGCAGGGGTGGCGACTGCGTAAATCCACTGATGCAGCCTCGGCTTCGGGGACATAAGTTGCCCGGGCGCGCTTCACGGGCGCGCCATGCCCGATCGGGCGATTGCGAGTGTCTCGGGAGCCGAGCCCATGCAGCCCATCTCTCACGCGCTGGTCCTGAACCTGCACCAGCCGGCCGGCAACCTCGAGGACCTGCTCGCGCACCGCGAATGGGAGGCGCGGGAGATCCTGTACGCGCTCGATCGCATCCCGCGGTTCCTGTGGGAATTCGAGGACATCGGCCGGGTGCACCTGGCGGTGTCGGGAGCTTTGCTCGAGACCCTCTCCAGTCCCGCTTTTCAACGCCGCGTCTACGGCATCGTCGATTGCGGCTCGCTCCTGTGGTACCTGCAGAATCCGCGCATCCTCCACATCCTCGGCACGGCCCTCTACCACGCGGTCCTGCCGCTCATTCCGCTGGAGGACCGCCGCGAGCAGATCGAGCGCTGGCTGGGGGTCGGGCGGCACCTGTTCTGGCGGACCGATTTTCCGGGCTTCTGGCCGCCGGAGATGGGCTTCTCCATGGAGCTGATCCCGCAGCTGAAGCGCGCCGGCTACCGCTGGGCAGTGGTCGACAGCCCCTATGTCGAGCCGGAAGGCCCGATGCGCTGGGAGGAGCTGCGGTACCGGCCGCACCTGGCGCGATTCGGGGGAGAGCAAATCATCGTCGTGGTGCGCGATCGGGAGCTTTCCGACGCGCAGGAGTCGGGCATGGACTACGCCTGGTTCGACCGCGAGGTCCGCGCCCGCACCCGCTGGTGCGATTTCGAGCCTTTGGTGACCACATGCACGGATGGGGACAATGGCGGGTGGTTCCGCAACGTCAACCGGGCGGCCAACTTCTGGGGGGCGTTCTACGGCGAGCTGCTATCGCGGGCGCGCTCGGACCGCGCTGCCATCCAACCGGTGTTCATCGACGACTACCTGCGCACGCACGGTGCGCACGGTTATGTCGCTGTGCGCACCGGCGCATGGAATACCGGCTGGCATCATGGCGCCGATTTCACTCAATGGACCGGCTCGCGCTCACAGCGCGAAGCGCTCGATCGCGTGCGCGCACTGAGCGGGGCGATCCACGAGGCGCGAGCGTACGCGGGTGAGGACGGCGGCAGGCGCATCGCGGGACTGCCGGAGGAGATCGAGGCAAGTCTTCGGCACCTGCTGCGCGCCGAGACGAGCTGCAACTTCTACTGGGGCGATGCGTGGGTGGCCCGGGCGCACGCCGAGCTCGATCAGGCCGAGCGCCATCGGCGGCGGGCCTGGGAAATGCTGCATTGAGCAATGCCGCGGCGGGAGTCGCGCGGGTCGGCGCGCCGCGGAGCGCTCTCTTGAGCGTGGCTCAAAAATCGTGCAGCAGGATCTGCTCGCAGCGCCGCACGATCTCGCGCCCGTAGTCGGTCCACTGGCCCTGGCCCCAGTAGCGGTAGCAGCTCGTCTGGGAGGCGAGCAGGTGAAACAGGGCGTTGCGATAGCGGTGCTCGCGCGGGGATATCCCGGGGCGGATCGCTTTCTCATAAAAGAGCGAGCTCACCTTCTCCATGGGGCCGAGCAGGCTCTCGTAGCCGCGCACCCACGAGATGTTGTTGGTCCAGCTACCGCCCTCCATGTGGAAGCGATGGTCCTCGCGCTCCAGGTCCTTGACGAGCGCGGCGAGGCGCTCCGGTCCTCCGCCGGGCTCGAAGCGGTCCCAGATACGCTTCTGGTATAGGGGCTGCAGCACGGGCAGGTCCTCCTCCCTGATGCCCGTGGCGAAAAGGTGCTCGAGGTATTCGGTGACGTTCATCAGCGGCGTCTCGCTCCCCGAGCTCTCACGCACGACCTCCAGGTACTTCGGTGGAAACTCGTTCATCATCACCCCGCCGTTCTCCCCGTCGGCGATCTGGGTCACCAGCGGCGGTACCGCGCGGCCGGCGAGCTGCCAGCGATCCAGGCCCCGCGCCTCGTAGTACGGCTGCATCTGCGCGACCAGCTTGGTGTCGCTCCCCTGGGTCTTGATGACGGCGATGATGCTCGCGGACTCGCCTTGCGAGTTGCGGCACACCAGCCGGTGCGGCAGATGCTTGTCGTCCGGCCCGGAGCCGGAGGCCGGCTGCTCCACGGTGTGCTCCTGGACCAGCACCCAGGAGAATCCGCAGTCCCTGAGTGTCTTGACGAACTCGTAGGCGACATCCGGATGGTTGGGAAGGGCCATCTCGGAGGGGGAGAAGCCGCGCACCCGCGAGAGCGCTTCCAGGCCGAACAGGGCGGCGAAGTGATGCTGCCAGGCGCGCACGTGCAGCCGGTAGTCCTGCACCGGGGTGGAGGGAGCGACCGCGTGTCCCCACGGGGCCCCCAGCCATTCGACCGCGTGGCGGTAAAGCGGATCCAGGGTGATTTTCTTCAGGCTGTCGAGCGCGTCGTTCGCGCCCATCTGGCGCAGTCCGTGCAGGAGCGTCCCGGAATACTCCAGCATCACCCGCGGCTCCTTGCCCTCGTGCACCAGCTGCGGGATGAACTCTCCCATGCGCTTGTAGCACCAGAGGAACACCGGCGCGTTGTGATTGTCGCCGATGCCCTGGTGCTCCATCATGTATTGCAGGTTGCCGATGATCGCGGCGGTGGCGAGATCCGCTCCGCCTGCGGGGATCAGCGGCTGATGCATGTGCAGCGCCACGGCGCTGGCGCTTCGGAGGCGGCCGAAATCGACCCGGCTCTCGGGCAGGTAGCGCGAGGCGCTTTCGCCCCCGCGCATGCTTTGCTCGAGCAGCGGCTCCCAGCCGCAGATGTTCGGCAGGCCATCGACGTTTTCGGGCAGCTCAGTCATGGGCACACTCCCCGAGGCCGCCGGCCTCAGCGTTTGTAGCGGATGTATTCATAAATGTTGACGTAATCGGCGCCCGGCCGGTTCCAGGAATAATCGCAGCGCATCGCGTTTTCCATCAGGCTGCGGAACTCCCGCGGGTAGTCGTACCACAGGCGGATCGCCCGCCACAGCGCCGACTCGATTCCCGGGCGATCGGCCTGGTGGAACACATAACCGTTGCGCTCCCAGTGCGGTCTTGCGCAGTAATCGCGGTCGAACACGGTATCGAGCATTCCCCCGACCGCGCGCACGATCGGTATCGTCCCGTAGCGCATGGCGATCAACTGCGCCAGGCCGCAGGGCTCGAACAAGCTCGGCATGATCATCATGTCCGCGCCCGCGTAGATCAGGTGCGCCAGCTCGTCGCTGAAGCCGATTTCCAGATGGCAGTCCGGATCGTCATTGAGCTGGCGCTTGAGATCCCGGAACAGGTCGTTGAGCCCGTTCTCGGACCCCGATCCCAGAAGCACGAACTGCGCGCCGGCACGGCGCGAATAGAAGATCGCGTGTCGGATGAGGTCGACGCCTTTCTGGGGATCGAGCCGGCCCACGTACGCGACGATGGGCTTGTAGTCCTTGCGCAGCCAGAACCGCTCGCGCAGCGCTTCCTTGTTCGCGTATTTGCGCTCGAGGCTGTCGACGCCGTAGCGGTGCGGGATGCGCCGGTCGATCTCCGGGTTCCACGCGTCGTAATCGACCCCGTTCAGCACGCCGCCGAATTTTCCCTGGTGTACGCTCAGCGTGTGGCCCAGCCCGAAGCCCTGGTCGCTGTGCATCGCCTCCCAGGCGTGCCGGCACGACACCGTGGTGATGAAGTTCGAATACAGGACGGCGCCCTTCATCAGATTCAGCGCCCCGGGGTTGAAATCATCGCGCATCCGCCGCGGGTCGAAATAGTACTCCGGCCGGCCCAAACCCGTGGCCCACAGGACATTCTCGCCCGCGATGCCCTGGTGGCGGAAATTGTGTATCGTGAAGCACGCACGCTGGTCCTGCATGCCGTGGTATTGATAGATCTCGTACAGCAACACCGGTACCAGCGCCGTGTGCCAGTCGTGGCAGTGGATGACGTCCGGGCGCTTGTTCGACTGCAACAGAAACTCGAGCGCCGCCTTCGAGAAGAAGGCGAATCTCAGGGTTTCGTCCGGAAAGCCGTAATAGGCGCCGCGGTTGAAAAAGTTATCGCGCGAATGCGGCTCGATGAAGAAGCATTTGCGCCCGTGCACGAACCCGAACCAGACGGAGCAGTGAATCGCTCCGCCAAACCAGGGAACCCAAAGGTCGTTGTGCGCGACATGAAGTCCCCAGACGTGGTCGTAGCGCATGCAGTCATATTTCGGCAGAACAACTTCCACCGCATGCCCACGCAGCTCCAGCTCACGGCTGAGCCCCGAGACGACATCGCCCAGACCGCCGGCCTGGGCCGCCGGGGAGCATTCCGTGGCGACCATCACGATGTACATAGTCGAAGAGTATCAGCATAAGATGTCCGTCCAGCTAACCACCCCGGGCAGGGATCCCGTCCCTGCGTTCATGCCGGGGCGGCGTGAGCGCCAGCAGGACGTTCGCACGCGCGCCAAAAGCGATGATTGGTGGGTCCGAGCGTAGCCGGCCGCCCTCGGCGACAGCCATACGGAAAAACCACCCGCGACGCCGCTGAACGGTGCCCGGCGACGCTTGCTCGAATGCTGGCACGGCGCCAGGCGCTGCCCGGAATGGGGCATGTGCCCGATGAGATGCGGTTGCATGTTCGGATGTGGACGCGCCGGAATTGCCGAGGTGAACACGGCCGCGCCCGTCGCGCTCCCTGTCGGTGGCAACACCCGCCTGATGGAGCTCGTCGTAGTGGAATCCACCAAGCGCGTCGCGTGAACTGCCGAGCCGGCTAGGGACTTCCCCGCGTTTTTTCCCGGAAAACGGCCTGTTAGTGTGGTGCGGGGTCAAGAACACTGGGGATTGGCATGACGGGCGGGAGCCGAAGCTCATCGCGGCTCGAGCGGGCACGCATCGTTGTCGTCGATGATCACCCTTTGGTGCGCGAGGGTCTCGCCGCGCGCATCTCGGCCGAGCCAGACCTCGAGGTCTGCTGCGGTACCGCGGATCCGCAGGAGGCGCTGGCGTTGATCCACGCGGGCCGGCCGGACCTGGTGGTCGTCGATCTGGCGCTCGGACGCGGCAGCGGCTTCGAGCTGATCAAGGCCCTCGCCGACGGTCCCGCGCCGAAGATCCTGGTGATCAGCGCCTACGAGGAGGAGCTGTTCGCCGAGCGGGCGCTGCGCGCCGGAGCGCAGGGTTATCTCAACAAGCAGGAGCTGCAAGGCACGGTGATCGAGGCGATTCGCATGGTGCTCGGCGGGGGAATTTATCTCAGCGCCGCCATGGCCCAGAGGATCGCCAATCAGGTGATCTCGGGGCGGGGCGCGCCGCGGGGTCTGGAGGCGCTCAGCGACCGCGAGTTGCAGGTGTTCGATCTCATCGGCCGCGGGCGCGGCACGCGTCAGATCGCCGAGCATCTGCGCCTGAGCGTCCACACCATCGAGTCGCATCGCGAGAACATCCGCATGAAGCTCGGCCTGCGCAACGGCACGGAGCTGGTGTACCGCGCGGTGTTGTGGGCGCTCGGGGTGGGGGTGGCTTAAGGCGAGGACCGGTCCGTGCGAGCCGGCAATATGCACGCGATCCGCGTGCCCCGCCTGGCCCGTGATTCGGCGATGAACCGCCCGCCGAGCAGCGAGCAGCGGTGTTCCATGAGTCGCAGGCCCACGCCCTGTTGCAACCGGCCGGGCGGCGGAAGGCCGACGCCGTTGTCGGTGACTTCCAGCATGAGCTCGCCGTCGGGCGCCACCAGCCGGATTTCAACTCGATCCGCGTTGGAATGCCGGGTGGCGTTGCGCACGGCCTCCTGCGCGATTCGGTACAGGTGGGTGGCCGTCTCGGCATCGCGTACGCGCACCTGTGCCGGCTCGAACAGGCAGATCACCCGGAACGCTTCGCGGGTGCTGCGGGCCAGCTCGCTGAGGGCGGGCACCAGGCTGTCGGCATCGATGGGAACCGGCACGAGGCCGCGCGCGAGGGTGTGCAGTCTCTCGTTCGCCGCGCTGATGCCCTGCGCCAGACGCCCCGCGAGATCCGTGTTGGCCGCCGCGCCGCCGCCGGCGAGAGTGTCGCTAAGCGCCTCGGCGAGCAGACCGAGTCCGGTCAGCTCCTGCTGGATGCCGTCGTGCAGCTCCTGGCCGATGCGCTGCTGCTCGGCGGAGGCGATGCCCGATATCTCCCCCTGGAGCAATCTGATCGGCGTGATGTCGATCCAGACGACCAGCGCGCCGAGGACATGGCCGCCCGCGCCAATGGGCCGGATCCGCCGCAGATACCAGCGGTCTTCGCCCGCGGGCAGCTCCGTCTCGGCGGGTCTTGCCGTGTCGATGACGCGGCGCACGGCCCGCTCGAGCGCCGCATCGACGAACCGCGGGGAGATCCCCCCGGACCGTCGCCCGATGCCGTTGAGGCCCGGCGGCACGAGCCCGCCCGCGCCAGAGGTGAAGCGCCGCACACGCAGATCGCGGTCCAGGAACGCCACGACGATGTTGGTCGCAGCGATCAGGTTGGCGAGATCGTCATTGGCGTCATCGAGCTCGCGCGCGCGTTGCTCGAGCGTTGAGGTGAGAACGGCCAACTCCTCGTTGAGGGATCGAATCCGGATATTCGAGTCGCGCAGCTCCTCGTTCACCATGTCGATCTCGGCGGCCATCGCAGCGATCCTGCGGTTCGCGTTGCGCAGCCGTTCCTCGAGCCGCGCGCGCCGTGGCCGCGACTCGATCGACCCCTCGTCCCGCGCCCCCTCGAAGTCGAAGGACTGCGGCGTGGAACGCTTGCGATAGATCGGCGAGTCGATCGAAGCGGCCTCGAAGAGCGATCCGAGCGCCCGGGTGGGCACTGCCTCGCCGAGCAGCAGCCAGCCGCCGTCCTTCAAGGCGAAGTGCAGCCGTTGAAACAGCGCAATCACCCGCGTGGCTTCGATGTGCTCCGGCAGGCCGCGGCAGTCGATGAGATCGAGACCGGTGAATATCGGTGGATCGCCCAGCGCATCGTGCTGCCCGACGAGCACCGTCCGGCGCAGCGCGGCGCCTACCCGGTACCCGTCCGTATGCCTCTCGAAGAACCGCGCGAGCCGCCTGGCCGAGACTTGCCGGACGATGTCCGGTGGATACAGGCCCCGGCGGAATACCGCCACGGCGTTCTCGTCCCGATCGGTGGCGAACAGCCGGATATGCGGCTCGGCGTGGATCGCCTCGAAGCACTCCCAGAGACATACCGCAAGAGACCAGACCTCCTCGCCCCGGGAGCACCAGGGCACCCAGACCCGCAGGGGCGATGCCCCGCTGGCGCGGGTCAGCGTTGGCGCGAGCTGTGTGGCCAGCGTCTCGAGGGTCTGCGGCTGAGGAAAGAACATGGTGGATCAACCGGTCACGGTGTCGCGATACGGAGCGAATCCGGTGTCGTGCTCCCCCACCGGCTCATGCGGCCGGCACGTCACATCAGATGCATCGTGGTCTCATTCCAGTATCCGATGCACCTGGCCGATTCAAGCTTGCGATTAGACAGGCCGATCCCCTCGGGGGCAATCGGTACTCATCCGTATGCGCCGTGCGCGGCGCGCTCCGCGAAGTGCGGCTGCGTATTTTCCGTCATTTCCACATCGGCGGCACCGTCGCATCGTGGTGGCGCATCACGAGGCTTCATGGGAGTCGGACATGAACACGGGTGTGGGCCGCGCGCGGATCGGCCAGTGGTATCTGCGCTGGGACAAGGGCGAGGTATTCCAGGTCACGGGCCGCGACGATCGCACGCGCACCATCGAGACGCAGACCTTCGACGGCGATCTCGACGAGGTCGATGAAGCCGTCTGGGCCACGCTGCCATTGAGTCTGGCGGAGCCGCCGGAGGATTGGACCGGTCCGATGGACGACATCGAGACCGACGATCTCGGCTATTCCGAGACCGACATGACGCCCGAGGACTGGGTCGAGCCGCTCAACCCGGTCAGGACGGGCGGGGAAGCGTGGGAGGATACGCGCGATGAGGACGAGCGGGATCCGGAGGGCGAGGGGCGCCCGCAGGAGGGCCTGGCTCTCGATGACCCCCGGGCCCGCCACCGGCTCGGTTGACCGCCCCGGCCGGCGATCTCGGCCGTGGTGCGCAAGGACAGCCCCTCGCCCCGGTAGCGCCCGTTCAGGCGCTCGGCGGGAATCTCTTCAGGCCCCGAGGGGTGGCCGGCCTCGGCTCGCCGCGCGGGTGCTGGTGGCGGACCTCAGATTTGCTATCCTTCACGGTTTGGTTCGACCCGTCGCCCACCCGTAAGGCCTGGCCCGCATCCGATGCTGCAACGACTCACCGACAGTCTGGGAACCCACAGGTGGTTCTGGTACACGATCCTGGGCGCCCTGGCGGTGGTGTTCTCCGCCTGGGGGGCTTACGGGCTCGTGAACCTCAATTTCGGCGGCGCCAGCTTTGCGGCCAAGGTCAACGGACAGACGATCTCGCTCCAGGACGCGCGCGATGCCTGGCAGCGCGCACAGGGGCAGACCGCGCAGCAGTACGGCGGGAACATCCCCCCGCAGCTTCGCAAGCAGCTCCAGGACCAGGTGCTGGAGGGGCTGATCCAGAATACGCTCATGGCGCAGCGCACCGAGAAGCTCGGCTACCGGGTGAGCGAGGCGGACCTGATCAGGGCCATCCGCAATGAGCCGGCTTTCCAGGTCGCGGGCAAGTACTCCCCGCAGGCGGCGGCCGAGGCGCTGGCCCAGGCGGGCATCTCCCTGCCGCAGTTCAAAAGCGAGCTCTCGAGCGACCTGCGCCGCAACCAGCTCATCGCCGGTATCCGCACATCGGATTTTCTGACGCCGCCGGAGATTGCGCGCGCGCAGGCGCTGGAGAACGAGCAGCGTCAGGTGCAGTACGCGATCTTCCCGGCCAGCCGCTACAAGAGCGACGCCCCGATCAGCGAGGCTGCGATCGAGACGTACTACAAGGCGCACAAGGCCCTCTACCTCATCCCTGAATCGGTCGATCTGCGCTATGGCGAGCTGACGCTCGCGCAGGTCGAAGCCACCGAGAAGGTGTCCGATGCGGACCTGCACGCGGCGTACGAGAAGCACGTCAGCCAGTTCGTCGTGCCCGCGCAGCGCGAGGCCAGCCACATCCTCATCCAGTTCGGCAAGGACCCGAAGGCGGCGCTCGCCAAGGCGAAGCACATTCTCCAGCTCGCCCGCTCCGGGAAGGACTTCGCGGCGCTCGCACGCAAATATTCCCAGGACCCCGGCTCGGCCCGCAACGGCGGCGATCTCGGCTGGGTGGCACACAACGGCTTCGTCAAGCCTTTCGCCGACGCCCTGTTCGCCATTCCGAAGGTCGGCGACATCGTCGGCCCCATCAAGACGCAGTTCGGCTACCACATCATCCGCCTCGACGGCATCCGGCCCGGGCACACGAAGACCTTCCAGGAGGCCAAGCCCGCGCTGCTCGCCGAGGTCCGCCGGCGCCAGGCGGCCAATCGCTTCGGCGACATCGAGGACCGCCTGCAGGACGAGGCTCAGGGACCCGGCGCGAGCCTCGCGGGGCTCGCCAAGACCTTCAATCTGACCACGGGGCGGATCCCGCTGTTCCTGCGCGGAAAAGGCGCGGCGCCGCTCGGGAAGGCGCCGGCGGTGCAGGGCCTGGTCTTCGGTTCCGGTGCAATCTCTCCCGGCACCGTGGGGGGCCCGGTCATCCTGGACAACGACAAGATGGTGATCGTCGAGGTGATGGCGCACCACGGGCCGCAGGTCAAACCGCTCGCCGGGGTCCGCGCCGGTATCGTCGCCGCGCTCGAGCGCCAGCGCGCCGACCGGGCGGCGCTCGCGGCCGCCCAGGCGGCGCGCTCGAAGCTGCTCGCCGGCGTGCCCTTCGAGCGGGTCGCCAAGGCGCTGAAGCTCAAAGCCGGCCCGAGCAAGCTCATCGGTCGCGATGACCCTTCGGTTCCGGCGGGCGTCAGCGCCATCGCCTTCGCCGCCCCCAAGCCCACCCATGGACCGGTGTACGAGGCGAAGACTCTCGCGAGCGGCGGAGCGGTGCTGATGGCCGTGACGGCGGTGCGCAGCGGGCAGAATGAGCCCAATCCCGTTCTGGCGCGCGCGTTGCAGGAGCGGCAGATCCGCAGCGACGCCGACGGGGATGCGCAAGCCTACATCGCCCAGATGCGCGCCACCGCCAAGGTCATCAAGAACCCGAACGCATTCCAGTAATGGGATGAAGGGCCGGCATCGCGGCGCCGGCTCCCGGCGACTTCTGCGCGTCGATCGCCGCTACTGCGGCTCACCCTGCGGGAAGGTCATGCCCACCGTGCTGTAGCCCCCGTCGACGTAGAGGATCTCGCCGGTGATGCCCGCGGCCAGGTCGGAGCAGAGGAATGCCGCGGCGTTGCCGACGTCATCCTGGGTTATGTTGCGGCGCAGCGGCGCCACCTCGGCGACGTGATTGAGCATCTTGCGGAAACCGGCGATGCCGGCCGCGGCGAGCGTCTTGATGGGGCCCGCCGAGATGCCGTTGACGCGAATACCGCGAGGACCCAGGTCCGCGGCCAGGAAGCGCACGTTGGCCTCGAGGCTGGCCTTGGCCAGACCCATGACGTTGTAGCTGGGGATGGAGCGCACCGCGCCCAGGTAGGACAGGGTCAACAGCGCCCCCTGCCGGTCCGCCATCAGGGGGGCCGCCGCGCGGGCGAGCGCCGTGAGGCTGTAGCTCGAGACGTCATGGGCGATGCGGAACACTTCCCGGCTGGTGTTCTCGACGAAGCTGCCCGAGACGCCCTCGCGTGGCGCAAAGGCGACCGCATGGACCAGAATGTCGAGACCACCCCACTCGCGCTTGATCAAATCGAACGCCGCGTCGATCTCGGCGTCGGCCGTAACGTCCAGCGGCATCGTCAGCCGCGAGCCGATCGAGTGCGCGAGCGACTCGACGCGCTCTCTCATCTTGTCGTTGACATAGGAGAAGGCGAGCTCGGCACCCTGCCGATGCATCGCCTGGGCGATGCCCCAGGCGATCGAGCGCTCGGAGGCGACGCCGACGATGAGTGCGCGTTTGCCCGTTAGAAATCCCATACGCAGGCCTTTGCGGTGAGTTGACGCGCGACGAGGCGGGGTCTCAACCGCCGGAGTCGGCCAGGATCATGAGCTTCTCGCCGGCGAGGATGGGCCGGCGCAGAGTCATCTCGTTCCAGCTCACGATCTGCGCCACCTTCACCTGGAAGTGCTGGGCGATCTGCCACAACGTATCGCCCGAACGCACAGTGTAGATGACCCGGCGAACGCCACGGTCGACGCTGCGTCCGACACCGGCGAACAGACGGCGTGCCTCACGCACGCCGGCGCTGATTCTCAGGCGCTCTCCGGGCCGCAGAATCTCGTTCCGATGCAGGCCATTCAAGCTGGCGAGGGCGTGCACGCTCATGTGATGGCGGTGGGCGATCGACCACAGGGTGTCGCCCCGACGCACGCGTATCACGTGGACGCGGAACCGCGGGGCCCTGAACCGCCCGGTCCGCGCATCGGCGTACAGCCGCAGCCGCTCGCCGGGCCGCAGGACACCGTGCGGCGAGATGCCGTTGATCTGTGCCAGCCGGTGCACGCTCATGCGGTTATGCCGTGCGATGCTCCAGAGGGTCTGGCCGCGGCGCACGCGAACGACGTGGAAGTGGATGCGTCCCCCCCAGTAGGAGTGATCGACGCGGGCGGCGGCCACCATGACGCTGCGGGGCAGGTGATAGATGCTGGCCGGCACATCGATGGACTGCCCGACGACCAGCCGGCCGTGCGGCAGAGTGTTGAGTCTGTGCAGGATGGCGGTGGTCGTCTTGAAGCGACGCGCCACCGCGTAGACCGAATCCCCACTGCGTACCACGTAGTGCTCCACCCCCATGCGCTCATCCGGCGTCAGAGCGTCCAGGTTCTGCGTGAACACCGGCACGGTGTTCACGGGCAGCAGCAGGTAGAACGGGCCGGTGGGATCGGTGGCCCAGCGGTGGAAGGCGGGATTGAGCTGATAGATCTCATCGGAGCTGATGCCGGCGATCTCGGCGGCCACCTCCAGGTTGATCTGACCGTCGGTTGGTACACGGGCGAAGTAGGGTCTGTCCGGGATCGGGCTGAAGGACAGATCGTATTTCGCCGGGTCTTTCACCAGGCGGGCCATGGCGAGCAACTGGGGCACGTAGTACTCGGTCTGGCGCGGCAGGCGCAGATGCCAGAAGTCGGTGGGGCGGCCCTCCGCACGGTTGATCCGGATGGCGCGCTGCACCGCGACCACGCCGCAATTGTAGGCGGCGATCGCGAGCAGCCAATGCCCCCCGAGCTCATCGTGCAGCTTCTGAAGGTAATTCAGGGCCGCCTGGGTCGAGGCAACCACATTGAGGCGCCCGTCGTACCACCAGTCCTGTTTCAGGCCGAAGAGCTTGCCGGTTCCGGAGGTGAACTGCCACATGCCGGCGGCCCGGGCCCGGGAGTAGGCGTAGGGACGGAAAGCGCTCTCGATGATCGGCAGAAGCGACAGCTCGAGCGGCATGTGCCGGGCCTGCAACTGCGTCACGATATAGTAAAGGTACATGTCGGCACGCCCGAAGGCGCGCTGCAGGAACTGCGGGTGGTGGGAGTACCAGTGCGCTTCCTGGGCAATGACGGCTTCGTCCGGATCGGGCAGTTGAAAGCCGGAGCGGATGCGGGCGAACAGGTCGGCATAATGCGGCGCCGCGGGCGCGGCCGGTGCCGGCGGGCGAACCGTTGGCGGAGTGGGTGCCGGCACGACCTTGGCCTTGGTCGGGGCAGCAGGCGGCGGCGATACCCGGGCGGTGCTTTGCGGGCGCAATGGCGCCCGCGTGGCGCACGCGGCCAGTGCCAGCAGACCGAGAAGCCCTACGGCACGGCGTGCCCACAGCAGTACTCTCGACAAGTTCCCGATCCTCTCTGAGGCGTGTTAACTTCGCTCCTACCGGACCTGCGCGGACCCGGCGCGAGCATCATTATCGAAGCCCGCAATTTAACCTTTCATATCACACGATTGCCAGTCCTTTCATGGGCGCGACTCACGCTTTTCAAACTTCCGGCGGCGCGGACGCGGGCCGTGCGTTACGTCAATGGTGGCATGGCCCTGCGGGCCGCGCGCTGATCGCCGCCGAGACTCTGATGCTCAACGAGGCGCTCGATGATGCGTTCGGCTGGGAATGCCTGCAGATCGGCGCGTGGGGCTCGGGGCGCGAGCTCCTCTCGGCGTGCCGCACCCGCCACCGGACGATTCTGTCGGCCCCCGGCATGTCGCAAAATGCAGACATCATCGGCCGGCCTGCCCAGCTGCCCGTGACCGGCGATTCGATCGATGCGGTGCTGATGCCGCACACGCTGGAGTTCGCCGCCGACCCGTACGCCCTGGTGCGCGAGGCCGACCGGGTGCTGGTCGGCGAAGGGCAGCTGCTGGTGCTGGGCTTCCGGCCCTTCAGTCTGTGGGGCCAGCGTGCCCGTTTCAGCCGCGACGGCTTTCCTCCGGGACTGAGGCGTGTGCTCTCGGAGCGGCGGGTGCGCGAGTGGCTCAAGCTTCTCGGCTACGAGGTCTTCGCCGCACGGCGTTATCTTTATCGCAGTCCCTGGGGCGGAGGTCTCGCCGAGGGGGACAGCGCCGGACGGCTGCTGCGCAGGGGCCTGACCTACCCGCTGCCGGCGGGCGCCTACCTGCTCAAAGCCCGCAAGCAGGTGTACACGCTGACTCCCATCCGCCCGCGAATGCGCGAGCGCTCCGGGGTGCTCGGTGGCTTCGTCAAGCCCGCCTCCCACACGAGGGCCCACCGCGGCCGTTGAGCGCCGCCGGCCCGTGACATGGAATCCCGCCCGGGCGCTTCTGCATGGCGCGGCGGCATGCTAGCGTCTCCGTCCGTATGAGCACCGTGGACATCTATACAGACGGCGCCTGCCGCGGCAATCCGGGCCCGGGCGGCTGGGCGGCCCTGCTCAGTCTCGGCGAGCGGGAGAGGACGCTCTCCGGGGCCGAGCGGCTCACGACCAATAACCGGATGGAGCTCATGGCCGTCATCGCGGCACTCGAGGCGCTCAAGCGGCCCGTGAGTGCGCGCGTGTACACCGATTCGCAGTACGTGCGCCGCGGCATCACCGAGTGGCTCAGCGCCTGGAAGGCCAGAGGCTGGCGTACCGCGGACAGGAAGCCGGTGAAGAACCAGGACCTGTGGGAGCGGCTCGATCGGCTCGCCGCGGGCCATCGCATCGAGTGGCACTGGGTGCCCGGCCATGCCGGTGTGCCGGGCAACGAGCGCGTGGACCGGCTGGCGAACGAGGCCATCGACGCGCTCAGGGCCGTGCCGCGGGCGAGGGGAGCCTCGGACTGACGCCGCAGCGGGTACACTGCCGCCCATGAGGCAGATCATCCTGGATACCGAGACCACCGGTCTGGAGCCCTCGCTCGGGCACCGCATCATCGAGATCGGCTGCGTCGAGCTCGTCAGCCGCCGGCTCACGGGGCACACCTACCACCGCTACCTGAACCCCGAGCGCGACATCGACGAGGGTGCGATGGCGGTCCACGGGCTCTCGCGAGCGGATCTGGCGGGCCAGCCGAAATTCGCCGAGATCGTCGATGAGCTGCTGGGCTTCATCGAGGAGGCGGAGATCGTGGCCCACAACGCCCCCTTCGACGTGGGCTTTCTGGAGTCCGAGCTCTCGCGCTGCGGCCGTCCGATGCGGCTCGCCGAGCGCTGCCACGTGCTCGACACCCTGGCGCTGGCGCGGGAGATGCACCCCGGGCAGCGCAACAGCCTCGATGCGCTGTGCAAGCGCTACAACGTCGACAACTCCGGCCGGGAACTGCACGGGGCGCTGCTCGATGCGCGCATCCTGGCCGATGTGTATCTGGCGATGACGGGAGGCCAGGCCACGCTCGAGCTGTCGGGCAGCGCCTCCAGCCACAGAGCGGGCGAGCCCGCGGCAGCCCGTCCCACCGCGCCCTTGAGGGTGCTCTCGGCCAGCGCCGAGGAGCTGCGTGCGCACGAGGAGATGTTGACCCTGATCAGCCGGTCGAGCGCCGGACGATGCCTGTGGTCTGAGCCCGACATCCAAGCCCGCAAAGACCGCACGAATTGACCGGGTCTGCTCTGCCGGGATTGCCCACGCCCGTCACGGAAACCAGAGCCGGCATGGATGCCGGAGGCCCTCGGTGCCATGGCAGGCTAAAATACCGGTTTGATGACAGGAGCCGTCCGTGAGCCGAAATCCTTCCGCCCCGCGCGTGCCGTTGCTGGACCTGAAACCGCAGTACGAGACCATCGCTCCCAGGGTGCGCGCGGTGATCGAGGCGGTGTGCGCCAGCCAGCAGTTCATCCTCGGCCCGCAGGTCACGACGCTCGAGGCCCGAATCGCCGCGTACGCCCAGTGCCGCCATGGCATCGGCGTTTCGTCAGGAACGGATGCGCTGCTGCTGGCGCTGATGGCTCTCGGTGTCGGCCCGGGGGATGCGGTCATCACCAGCCCCTACACCTTTTTCGCCACCGCGGGGACCATCGCCCGCACCGGCGCGCGACCGCTGTTCTGCGACATCGAGCCCGACACGTTCAATCTTTCCGCCGAGACGGTGCGCGGGCTCATCGAAGGTCAATGCCAACCCGGCGAGGGAGGTCTCGTCCACCGTCCCACCGGCAATCGGGTCAAGGCGCTGATGCCGGTGCACCTGTACGGCCAGCTCTGCGACATGGAGCCGCTCGAGGAGCTGGCGCGCCGGTTCGGTCTTTCGGTCATCGAGGACGCCGCCCAGGCGATCGGCGCGCGGGATGCGCGGGGCCGTCAGGCCGGAAGCTTCGGGGACGTCGGCTGCTTCTCCTTCTTTCCCACCAAGAACCTGGGTGCGTTCGGCGATGCCGGCATGTGCGTGGCGCAGGACGCCGCGCTGGCGGAGCACATGCAGGTGCTGCGCGTGCACGGCGGCAAGCCGAAATACCATCACGCGTTCATCGGCGGCAACTTCCGGATCGATGAGCTGCAGGCCGCCGTGCTCAATATCAAGCTGGATCACCTGGACGAGTGGTCGGCCAGGCGCGCGGTCAACGCCCAGTATTACACCCAGGCCTTCGAGCGCGCCGGCCTCGCCGAGGCGGTGCGCACGCCGACGGCACGCCCCGGCTTCCACCACATCTACAATCAGTACGTCATCCGTGTGCGCGACCGCGACGCGCTGCGCCAACACCTCGCGGCGAGCGGCGTCGGCACGGAGATCTACTATCCCATCCCGCTGCACCTGCAGAAATGCTTCGCCTACCTCGGCCATGCCCCGGGGGCCTTCCCCGAGGCCGAGCGCGCCGCGAACGAGACGCTGGCGCTGCCGATCTATCCGGAGCTGACCGAGCAGCAGCTGCAGTACGTCGTCGACAGCATCGCCAGTTTCTACCAGACCGGCTCCGGCGCCGCCGCCGCCGCCCGCGCCTGAAGGCACGGCCACGCCACCTCAAGGAGATATCCCATGCCTGCCCCAGGTCCCCGCACCGCTCCCTGGCCCGAGCTGACCACCCACGCAACGCGCCTCGGCTCGGTGGCGACGCGCGAGCTGTTCGCACGCGATCCCGGACGCTACGAGCGGTTTTCGCGCCAGGGTGCGGGACTGCTCATGGACTTCTCGCGCCAGCACCTCGACGAGATGGTGCTCGGCAAGCTCGTGGAGCTCGCCGAGGCGGTGGGCCTGGGCGAGTACCGCGAGGCCATGTGGCGCGGCGAGAGGATCAACATGACCGAGGGCCGTGCGGTGCTGCACGTGGCGCTGCGCCAGCCCGCCGGTGCGCTCATCGGTGGAGCGCAGATCGCCCGGGAGGTGCTCGAGGAGCGCGAGCGGATGCTGGACTTCGCCGAGAGCGTGCGCGCGGGCCGCATCGTCGGCAGCTCGGGCAAGGCCTTCAACCGCGTGGTCAACATCGGCATCGGCGGGGGGGGACCCCGGCCGGGGCTGGCGGGGCCCGCCCCCCCACGCCCCACCCCCGCTCCCCCCCGCTGCGAGTGTGTTCCCAACCACGACGGCAACCAGCCCCCCCACACCCCTCAACACGAGGACCCCCACCCGAAGCGGCTCCTCCTTTTCTCCAAGACCTTCACCACGCTCGAGACTCTGACCAATGCCCGTGCCGCGCGCGCCTGGCTGCGCGAGAAGCTGGGCGAGCAGGCCGTGCGGGAGCACTTCGCCGCCGTGTCGGTCAACCACCGCGCCATGGACGAGTTCGGCGTGCACCCCGAGCACCGCTTCAAGATGTGGGACTGGGTGGGCGGACGGTATTCGCTGTGGTCCTCGATCGGCGTATCGCTCGCCGTCGCCATCGGCAAGGAGGCCTTCCTTCAGATGCTCGCCGGCGGCCACGAGATGGACGAGCACTTCCGCGCCACGCGCTGGCGGGACAACCTGCCGGCGCTGATGGGCCTCATCGGCGTCTGGAACATCAATTTCCAGATGCTGCCGACGCTCGCGGTGCTGCCCTATGACGAGCGCCTCGGCAGGCTGCCGGCGTACCTCCAGCAGCTCGAGATGGAAAGCAACGGCAAGTCCGTGACCGTCGACGGCCGGCGGGTGGACTGGCAGACCGCGGCGGTGATCTGGGGCGAGCCGGGCAACAACGCCCAGCACTCGTTTTTCCAACTGCTGCACCAGGGTACGCAGCGGGCGGCGCTCGACCTGCTGCTGCCGGCGAAGTCCTCCTGCGACAACCAGGACCAGCAGGATCTCGCGATCGCGAACTGTCTGGCGCAGGCCGAGGCGTTCATGGCGGGTCTGCCGGCGGAGGCGGTGCGCGAGGATCTCGAGCGCGCACAGCTTCCGGCCGAGCGCATCGAGGAGCTCACCCCCCACAAGGTGCATCCCGGGTCGCGCCCCGGCACGCTGATCGCCTTCCCGCGGCTGGATCCGGCCACGCTCGGCAAGCTGATCGCGCTGTATGAGCACAAGGTGTTCACTCAGGGGGTGGTCTGGGGAATCAACTCGTTCGACCAGTGGGGCGTGGAGCTCGGCAAGAAGCTCTGTGAACAGCTCGCGCCGTCGGTGCGCGACCCCGAGGGCGTCCCCGCCGCCTCCGCGGGCGTGACCAAGCTCCTCACGCAGCTCGCCGAGTGGCGCGGGCGGCCGTAGATCGCACCCATGGTTCAATCAAGCCGGCGGATAGACCATTGAGCAAGCTCCTGCAATCAAACCTGCGCGAGCATCGGGCGTTGTTCGAGAGCCTGGAGGCGCTCGGGGCGCCGATCGAGCGCGCCGGCGCGCTGATCGCCGAGGCATTTTCCACGGGCCGCAAGCTCATGCTGTGCGGCAACGGCGGCTCGGCGGCCGACAGCCAGCACATCGCGGCGGAGCTGACCGGACGGTTCATGCAGGATCGCCGGCCGCTCGCGGCGATGGCGTTGACCACCGACACCTCGGCGCTGACCTCCATCGCCAACGACTACAGCTACGAGGAGGTGTTCACGCGGCAGGTGACCGCGCTCGGGGCCGCCGGAGACTGTCTGATGGCCGTGTCGACCTCCGGCAATTCGAAGAACGTCATTCGGGCGGTGCAGGCCGCGCACTCGATCGGGATACACGTCATCGGTCTGCTGGGCCGCGACGGCGGTGCGCTCGCACCGCTGTGCGAGGTGCCCATCGTCGTGCCGAGCGCCGTCACGGCCCGCATCCAGGAGGCGCACATCTTCATCGGCCACACCCTGTGCGGCGTGGTCGAAGCGGCGCTGGGGCTCGCCTGATGCGCGCCGCCGCGACCGACCTCAGAGCCCGCTTGCAGGCGGCCCGCGTGCTGGTCGTGGGCGATGCCATGCTCGACCGGTACCTGTTCGGCGACGTGGAGCGTATCTCGCCCGAGGCGCCGGTGCCCGTGGTGCGCGTCAGGCGCGAAGAGGAGCGCCTCGGCGGGGCGGCCAATGTGGCGCTCAACGTCAAGGCGTTGGGACCCGCGGTGACGCTGATCACCGTCGTCGGCGACGACGAGCCGGCGCGGCGGCTCGAGTCCCTGCTTCGGGCGTGCGCCGTGGACAGCCTCCTCGGTCGCGATCCGAAGCTCTACACCTGTGTGAAGCTGCGCGTCATCGGCCGCTCGCAGCAGCTCGTGCGGGTGGACTTCGAGAACCAGCCCGATCACGAGGTGCTCTCGGGGATGCTCTCGGACTTCGCCCGCATCGTGCCGGGATGCGACGCGGTGTTGTTTTCCGATTACGGCAAGGGCGGGCTCACCCACATCCCGAAGATGATCGAGATCGCCCGCGGCGCGGGCAAGCCCGTGCTCGTCGATCCCAAGGGCGGCGATTACAGCCGCTACGCCGGCGCCACCGTCATCACGCCCAACCGCTCGGAGCTCGCGCAGGTGATCGGCGCGTGGCAGTCCGAAGAGCAGTTGAACGAACGGGTCCGCAGGCTGTGCCGGGAGCAGCGGCTGTCGGCGCTGTTGCTGACGCGCAGCGAGGAGGGCATGTCGCTCTTCGATGGCGACGGACATATGCATGTCGGCGCTCAGGCGCGCGAGGTGTTCGATGTGACCGGTGCGGGCGATACGGTCATCGGCGCCCTGGCGGCGATGCTGGCCGCGGGTCTGACCCTGCGCGAGGCCATGCCGATCGCCAACCGCGCCGGCGGCATCGTGGTCGGCAAGTTCGGCACGGCCACCGTGAGCTACGAGGAGCTGTTTCAGTGAAAGTGGTGATCACGGGCGCCGCCGGCATGGTGGGCGGCAACCTGGTGCACGGCCTCAATGCCTTGGGCGTCGATGACATCATCGCGGTCGACGATCTGACGGAGGGCATGAAATACCGCAACCTCCTGGGGGCGAGGATCAGCGACTACTTCGACCGCGGCGAGTTCTACGAGCGCTTCGAGCGCGGGCAATTCGGGCGCATCGAGGCCGTCTTCCACGAGGGCGCCTGCTCGGACACCATGGAGCACGACGGCCGCTACATGCTGGAGAACAACTATCGCTGCTCCAAGCGCCTGCTGGATGCCTGTCAGGAGCGAGGCACACGCCTGCTGTATGCCTCCTCGGCCGCGGCTTATGGCGACAGCACGGTGTTTCGCGAGTCGCCCGAGTGCGAGCGGCCGCTGAATGTCTACGGCTACTCGAAGCTTCTGTTCGACAACGTCGTGCGCCGGATGCTGCCCACTGCGAGACACCAGGTCGCGGGCTTCCGCTACTTCAACGTCTACGGACCCCGCGAGCAGCACAAAGGCCGCATGGCCTCGGTGGCATTCCATCACTTCGGCCAGATCCGCGACGGCGGCAGGGTCAGGCTGTTCGGCCAGTACGGCGGCTACGGTCCCGGAGAGCAGACACGCGATTTCGTGTACGTGGACGACGTGGTGGCGGTGAATCTGTGGTTCCTGCGCCATCCCGAGCGCAGCGGCCTCTTCAATGTGGGCACGGGCCGCGCGCAGCCGTTCAACGACGTGGCCCACTCCACGATCAACGCCGTGAGAGCGCTGCACGGAGAGCCGCTGCTGTCCCTCGAGCAGCAGGTCAAGGAAGGGCTGATCGAGTACATTCCCTTCCCGGAGGCGCTGATCGGCAAGTACCAGTGCCACACCCAGGCCGATCTCACCGGTCTGCGCCGAAGCGGCTGCGACGTGCCCTTCGTCGACGTCGCCACGGGTGTCCGGCGCTATGCCGGCTGGCTGGCGGGCCGATAATTGCGCGAACGCGCCGGAAATGGGGGCTGGCGGCGCGGCGCCCGATAACGGGATGATGCGTATGGGCGGGACCGCCCACCTGGCAACGAGGGTACGGTGACATGAGCGCTTTGTATCTGGACATGGTCGCGATCAACCCGAAGCGGGAAGAGATCCGCTCGGAGCCGATACGTGTGATGGTGGATTCGGGATCGGAGCTCAGCTGGCTGCCGGCCCGGGCGCTCGCGGACGCGGGTATCACGCCGCGCCGCAAACGGCAGTTCAGGATGGCCGATGGCCGCGTCATGGCGCGCGACGTCGGCTACTGCATCCTGGAGGCGCAGGGATTCGCCACCAACGACGAGGTGGTCTTCGCCGAGCCCGGGGACATGTGCTTGCTGGGCGTGCGTACGCTGGAAGGATTCGGTGTCGTGGTGGACGCCATCGCGCACCGCCTGCTCAGCACGTTCACCATCGTGGCGGGAGTCGCCGCCTGAGTCACCCATGCCTGATCTGCCCCTGTCTCTGAGCCGGAAAGTCATCGCGACGGCCGATGTCGCCGCGTACCCGTGGCCGCGGCCGCTCGTGTTCACCAATGGCGTGTTCGACGTCTTGCATCGCGGTCACGTGGAGTACCTGGCGGCCGCGCGCGTGATGGGTGAAGCGCTGCTGGTGGCGGTCAACGGCGATGCCTCGGCGAGGCAACTGGGCAAGGGACCCGATCGACCGCTGAACGGCGAGCTCGACCGGCTGATCGTCGTGGCGGCGCTGGAGAGCGTGTCCTTCGTGACGCTGTTCATCGAGACCACCCCCTGCGAGCTGCTCGAGCGCTGCCGGCCCGATATCTACGTGAAGGGCGGCGACTACGACATGACGACGCTGGAGGAAACGCGCCTGATGCGCTCGTGGGGCGGCCGCTCGCTCGCCATTCCCTTCCTCGAGGGCTATTCGACCAGCGCGCTGGTGCGGCGCATCCGCAGGAAATGAGCCGCAGAGCGGCGTTCATCGATCGCGACGGGGTGCTCAACGAGGAGCGCGCCTTCGTCCACCGGCCGGAGGACTTTGCGCTGGTGCGCGGCGCCGCCCGCGCGCTGCGGCTCCTGCAGGAGGCAGACTACCGCCTGGTGGTGGTCACCAATCAGTCGGGCATCGCCCGCGGCCTGTACACGGAAGCCGACTATCTCGCCCTGACGGCGCACATGCGCTCGAGTCTCGAGACCCTCGGCATCCGGCTGGATGCCGTGGAGCACTGCCCGCACCTGCCCGACGCGGCGGTGGACCGGTACCGGATGGCATGCGACTGCCGCAAGCCGAAGCCCGGGATGCTGCTCAGGGCGATCGGAGCGCTCGACATCGATCCGCGGGCGTCGTTCCTGGTGGGGGACCGCCTCTCCGACGTCGAGGCAGGGCGCGCGGCCGGCATCGGCAGATGCTTCCTGGTGCGGACGGGGTACCCGCTGTCCCGGGAAGCAATGGAACGGGCGGATGGCGTCTATGACGATCTGCTGGCGTGCGTGCGGGATGTGCTCGGCTAGGCGGCCCGCGCCGGTGTTCCGATTTGCGCGGCGGGGCATGACGGAGCCGACCGGCTCGTGGCAAGCTTCCCGAATCGCCCTAGCAATGAGAGGAGCCACCCCTTGAAAGGCATCGTCCTGGCCGGCGGCGCGGGTACCCGGCTGCACCCGGTGACGCTCAGCATCAGCAAGCAGCTGCTGCCGGTCTACGACAAGCCCATGGTGTACTACCCGCTCTCGGCGCTGATGCTGGCCGGGATCCGCGACATCCTGCTGATCTCCACGCCCGAGGATCTGCCGCTTTTTCAGCGCCTGCTCGGCGACGGGTCGAGGTGGGGCATCTCACTCACCTACGCCGAGCAGCCTCGCCCGGAGGGACTGGCGCAGGCCTTCGTCATCGGACGCCGGTTCGTCGGAAGCGACCGCGTGGCGCTGGTGCTCGGCGACAACATCTTCTACGGCCACGGACTGCCCGAGCAGCTTCGGGCAGCGGCCGCTTTCGACAGCGGCGCCACCGTGTTCGCCTACCGGGTGCGCGATCCGCAGCGCTACGGCGTGGTGAGCTTCGATGAAGCCGGGCGCGCGCTCAGCATCGAGGAAAAGCCCGCGAGACCGAAGTCGAACTACGCGGTGACCGGGCTCTACTTCTATGACAACCAGGTGCTCGACATCGCGGCCGGCCTCGAGCCCTCCGCCAGAGGAGAGCTCGAGATCACCGACGTCAACCGAACATACCTCGAGCGCGGCGTGCTGCGCGTGCAACTGCTCGGGCGAGGGGCGGCGTGGCTCGACACCGGCACCCACGAGTCGCTGCTCCAGGCGGCGCTGTTCATCGAGACCATCGAGGCGCGCCAGGGCCTGAAGATCTGCTGCCCGGAGGAAATCGCCTACCGCAGCGGCTTCATCGATGCCGCGCAGCTCGAGCGCCTGGCCACGCCGCTCGCCAAGAGCGGCTACGGCGACTACCTTCTCGACATCCTGCGAGGCGGAGCTTGATCATGGAGTTCGAGCCGACAGCGCTGCCCGAGGTGATTCTGATCCGCCCGAAGGTCTTCGGCGACGCGCGCGGGTACTTTCTGGAATCCTGGGAGAGGCGCAAGTTCGCCGCCGCCGGGCTGGATCTCGCTTTCGTGCAGGACAACCACAGCCACTCCGTCCGGCACGTCCTGCGCGGGCTCCATTATCAGATTCGCCAGCCCCAGGGAAAGCTCGTGCGCGTGGTGAGCGGTACGGTGTTCGACGTGGCCGTGGACATCCGCCGCTCCTCGCCCACCTTCGGCCGCTGGGTGGGCGTGACGCTGTCGGCGGAAAACCACCACATGTTGTGGGTGCCGCCGGGCTTCGCGCACGGCTACATGGTGCTGAGCGACTCGGCCGACTTTCTCTACAAGGTCACCGACTTCTGGGCGCCCGAGCACGAGCGGGCCATTCGCTGGAACGACCCTGAGGTCGGCATCGAATGGCCGCTGCCCCCGGGTGTGCAGCCCGGGCTTTCGCCCAAGGATGCCGAGGCCCCGGGCTTGCGCGACGCGGAGGTCTTCGCTTGACAGTGTTGATCACGGGCGCCAGGGGCCAGGTGGGGCGGATGCTGCTCGAGACTCTTCCCAAGGATGTCGAGCCCATCGCCTCCACGCGCAATGATCTGGACATCACGGACCCCGCGGCAGTGCGCGAGCGCGTGCTGCGCGAGCGGCCGGATCTGATCGTCAACTGCGCGGCGTACACGGCGGTGGACAAGGCCGAATCCGAGCCCGAAGCCGCTCACGCGATCAATGCCCTGGGCCCCGGGTATCTCGCCGCCGCGGCGCGGGAGAGCGGCGCGCGGCTCATTCACCTGTCCACCGACTTCGTGTTCGACGGCAAAGCCTCCACGCCGTATCGTCCCGATGCGCCGACGAATCCCCTGAGCGTGTACGGCAAGACCAAAAGAGACGGCGAGCTGGCCGTGTGTGACACTCTGGCGGACCGTGCCGTCATCGTCAGAACGGCCTGGGTCTACGCCGCGCACGGCGCCAACTTCATGCACACCATGCTGCGTGTGATGCGTGCGCGGGGCGAGGTCAGAGTGGTGGCGGACCAGGTGGGCACGCCGACCGCGGCGCGTGCGCTCGCCGAGGCGCTGTGGCAGATCGCCGCCCGGCCCGACATCCACGGCATCCATCACTGGACCGACGCGGGAGTGGCGAGCTGGTACGACTTCGCGGTGGCCATCGCGGAGGAAGGGGCGGCGCTCGGGCTGGTTCCGTCGTCCGTATCCGTCAGGCCGATCGCGACGGAGGAGTTCCCGACTCCCGCCCGCCGGCCCTCCTACAGCGTTCTCGACAAGCGCTCGCTCACGTCGCTCGGTCTTACGGCGGTGCACTGGCGGGGGCGCCTGCGTGAAGTTTTGCGGGAGCTCCCCCGTGCCTAACCTGCTGGTCACCGGCGGCGCAGGGTTCATCGGCGCGAACTTCGTTCACCACTGGCTGCGCGGCCATCCGGGCGACCGGCTGGTGGTGCTGGATGCGCTGACTTACGCGGGCAATCTCGCCAACCTGGAGTCCGCCAAAGAGCGGCCCGAGCTGCGTTTCGTGCGCGGGAATATCCGCGACGAGGCGCTCCTGGAGAGGCTGTTGCGCGAGGAGGGCGTGGATACCATCGTGCACTTCGCGGCCGAATCGCACGTGGATCGCTCGATCCACGGGCCGGATGCCTTCATCGAGACCAATGTCCAGGGAACGCACTCGATGCTCAAGGCCGCCCGCAAAGTGTGGCTGGAGGAGCGGGCAGTGCCCGCGCACCGCTTCCACCACGTCTCGACCGACGAAGTATATGGATCGCTGGGTTCCGACGATCCCGCCTTTCACGAGCACACGCGCTATGCGCCGAACTCACCGTACTCGGCCAGCAAGGCGGCCTCGGACCACCTGGTACGCGCCTATCACCATACGTACGGCCTCGCCGTCACCACCAGCAACTGCTCGAACAACTACGGGCCGTTCCACTTCCCCGAGAAGCTGATTCCGCTCACGATCGTGAACCTGCTGCACGGGAAGGAGCTGCCGATCTACGGCGACGGGCGCAATGTGCGCGACTGGCTGCACGTGTCGGATCACTGCCGGGGGATCGAGCTGATCCTCGAGAAAGGCCGGGCCGGCGAGGTTTACAACATCGGCGGCGGCGCGGAGAGCGAGAACCTGAGGCTCGTCGAGACGCTGTGCCGGGTCGCCGATGCCGCCTTCCGTGAGCACGAGGATCTCGCCTCGCGCTTCCCGGACTGTCCGGCGGCGCGCAGGGAGAAGACCTCGAGCCTCATCCGCTTCGTCAAGGACCGTCCCGGCCACGATCGCCGCTATGCCATCGACTGCGGCAAGATCGAGCGGGAGCTGGGATACCGCGCGCAGGTGACTTTGGAGGCGGGCCTGCGCGAGACGCTCGACTGGTACCTCGCCAACGAATGGTGGTGGCGCGCCGTCATGGACGGCAGCTATCAGCACTGGATCGAGACGCACTACCGGTAGGGGCGGGGGATTCAGTGCCGGGCTGCGCGGGATCCTCTTCGCCTCAGACGGCCAACTTGCTCGATGCGCAGGCGTCGTCGTCCGCGACGGACAGCCGATCAAGGTGTTGTGTGCGCCTCGATCCTCTCCGCGAGCCACATCTTGATGAGCGACTGGCGGGTAATTCCGAGCCGCCGCGCCTGCCGATCGATGGATTGAACCATCCATTGCGGGAAATCCACGTTGACCCGTTTGACATCGATACCCGGCCGATGAGCACGGCGCATATCCAGATGCTCGAGGACGTTCTCGCCCGAGTCGAATTTCTGGTCAAATCTCGTCGCTTTCATATATTTTCACCTCCTCGTCACGGGACCGTCGCACGGAAATCAGGCGGATCCGCTCGCTGCGTCGTATGACGACGGCGGGCTGGCGCAGCATGCGACGACCGAGATCACAACCGCTCTGACCCCGGGAGTGACGTTCGCACGAGATTTCGCGCAGCGCTGCGAGTCATTCAACCGTCGTGCCTGAGTCGTCGCGCGATAGGTCTTGCACAAGGTGCCGCACCTGCTCGTGCAGCTTGGGAAGATCACTGTGGAGCGTCTTCCATAGGATTTCCAGGTCCACCTTGAAATAGCCGTGAGATACGGCATTACGCATCTGATAGGCAAATGCCAACGGCAGTTCCGGGTGGCTCGCGGCGAACTGCGGGTAATGTGTCTCGATGTTGTGGCTGGCTTCTCCTATCACCTCGAAGTTTCGGATAATGGCGTCTTGCGCCATCTCGTTCTCGAGAAAAGAGACTTCGCTCATGTCCTCGGTGTAGCGGTCGATCCGCTCAATGGCCTGCAGGACGTGCTCCAGGTATTGTGCCAATCGTTGCTTGTCGCGACTCATACCGGAACTGCCTGGGCGAGAACTGTGGCGCGGAACTTCTCGGGTAGCGCCTTCGGTGTCAACACGTCGACCGGGACGCCCAGCAGTTGCAGCAATTCGTGCCGGATCGCGCCAATATCAAATAGGGTGGTCTCTGGCGTCGGATCGACCAGGATATCGAGGTCGCTGTCGTCAGTGTCCTCGCCGCGCAGAACGGAGCCGAAGACCCGCGCGTTTCGGGCACGATGGGATTCAACCACTCGACGGATGCCTTCCCGGTGGGCTGCGAGGGCTGCCGATGGCTTCATGGCACTCTCCACGGTGTGAGTTTTACCAGGGCTGTTATTATATTCAGCTTGCTTGCCGAGCTCAAAGTGGATGTCCCGGCAACGGATAGAATCCTACGTTTGCTCCATAGCTTTCAGATTCTCGATGGCCGAAAGTCTCGATCTCTACATCAATGCCCGGCGCCACTTCGCGGTGCAGAAAGCCGAGTCGCCCGATGCGCCGGCGCTGCCGTCCGCGGCCGCTTCCCGCATCGAGCGCGCGTTCTCGCACGGGCAGGGCGCGGGGCTCGTACAGCTTGCGACGAGCGAGATCACGACCGCGTTGACGCCGGGATTGACCTTCGCACGGGATTTTGCGCAGCGCTATGTGACACGGCTGTGCCATCTCGGGGACGCGCAGCCTGATGCGCCCGGTGTCCTGGTGGACCTGCCGCCCGAGGAGGAGCTGGAGGCCCTGAGGCTCGCGGCACCGCCCATCAAAGGCCTGGAGTACCTCGATGCGGCCATGCTGAGCATGGCGTGGCGGGACATCGAGGACTGGCTGCGCGGTCGCGCCGGAGCGGCGGGCGAGAGCCTGCGCACGTATCTGCACGGGCGCAATCCACTGTGGCGCCTCGTCGGCCGGGTCACCTTCCATCTGGCCGAGAACCCCCGCGATGAGGCGTTTCCATTCGCGTTCCTGGTCACCTACTCCGGTGGCGTCTCCGAGCAGGGTGTGGCCCGGCATCTGCCGCTCGGGCGCGCTCTGCAGGAATACAAGGGTACGGCCAACCGCAGGCGTCTGGCGAGCCTGCTCAAGCCCATCCGGGATGCCTCCGAGCGTCTCCCCTGGGTGCGCGAGCTGATCGAAAGCGGCGACCTCTACCATCCGCTCGCCTGGACGCCGGCGCAGGCCCTCAAGTTGCTGCGCGGCACCCCGATCCTGGAAGAATGCGGACTGGTGGTGCGGATCCCGGACTGGTGGAAGGCGGGCCGCGCACCAAGACCTCAGGTGAGCGTGCAGGTGGGGGGCAAGCCCGCCGTGTCGCTGGGGGCCGAAGCAGTGCTCGATTTTTCGGTGGGGCTCACGCTCGATGGCGAGGAGCTGACGGACGCCGAGAAGCAGCAACTGCTCTCGTCCACGGGCGGCCTGATCCGCTTGCGCGGCCGGTGGATCGAGGCCGATGGCGAGAAGCTCGCCGCCGCGCTCGAGCACTGGAAGGAGGTGGAAAAGGAGGTGCGCTCCGGAGGGCTTTCGTTCCATGAGGGTATGCGGCTGCTGGCCGGCGCCGCCACGGGTCGTGAGGCCTCCGATGTGTCCGAGCCGCTCAAAGCCTGGTACGGGATCGAGCCGGGCGAGTGGCTGCGCGAGCTGCTCTTGCGGCTGCGCAGCCCGGAAACCGAGCAGGAGCTGGAGGGAACGGGCCTGAAAGCGACCCTGAGGCCCTACCAGGTCACGGGAGCCAAGTGGCTGGTGTTGCTGACCGGGCTCGGTCTGGGCGCCTGTCTCGCCGACGACATGGGTCTGGGCAAGACCGTGCAGGTGATCGCCTTGCTGGTGCACCTTCGCTCCCGGGCGGGCCGTGCAGGCCGCGCCAGCCGGCGCCGCCCGCGCGACTCTCGCGAGCCTGCCTCCCCCAGCCTCATCGTGGCGCCCGCCTCGCTGATCGCCAACTGGAAAAGCGAGATCGAGCGATTCGCGCCGGACTTGAAAGTCTTCGTGGCACACCCGTCCGAGAGTGACATCGATCTGGGCTCGGCCGACGCGCTGGGTGGCGCGTTGAGCGGGATCGATGTCGCGCTGACCACCTACGGGGTCGTCACCCGCTCCGAAGCGCTGCGGGCCAGGCCCTGGCGGCTGGTGGTGCTCGATGAGGCGCAGGCCATCAAGAACCCCGGGGCGCAGCAGACGCGGGCGGCCAAGCAGCTCAAGGCTCCTGCCCGGATCGCGCTCACCGGCACGCCCATCGAGAATCGGCTCTCCGACCTGTGGTCGCTGTTCGATTTCCTCAACCCGGGCCTGCTCGGGGCCGCGCGCGCCTTTGCCGAAGCCGCCAAGCGCATGGCGAAGGGCGGCGAGGCGTCTTATGCGCCGCTGCGCCGCCTGGTGCAGCCCTACATCCTGAGGCGCTTGAAGACCGACAAGCGCGTCATCGCGGACCTGCCCGAGAAGACCGAGGTCCGGGCCTACTGCGGCCTGACACGCGAGCAGGCGGCGCTCTACGAGCGTTGCGTGAAGGAGCTTGCCCACGCGCTCGAGGACGCCGAGGGCATCCGGCGCCGCGGCGCGGTGCTCTCCTACCTCATGCAGTTGAAGCAGATCTGCAACCATCCGGCTCAGTGGGCGGGGCAGGGGCCGTACACGGCCTCCCGCAGCGGCAAGTTCGAGCGCCTCGGGCAGCTGTGCGAAGAGCTCGCCGAGCGCCAGGAGCGCGCGCTCGTGTTCACCCAGTTCCGCGAGCTCACCGGGCCGCTCGCGCAGCATCTGGCGCAGGTCTTCGGCCGTCCCGGTCTCACGCTGCACGGCGGCACGGCCGTCTCCAAGCGCAAGGGGCTCATCGAGCAGTTCCAGAGCGAGGACGGCCCGCCGTTCTTCGTGCTCTCGCTCAAGGCCGGCGGCACGGGCCTGAACCTCACCGCCGCCTCGCAGGTGATTCATTTCGACCGCTGGTGGAACCCGGCGGTGGAGAACCAGGCCACCGACCGGGCGTTTCGCATCGGGCAGCAACACAACGTGCTGGTGCACAAGTTCGTCTGCCGCGGCACCGTGGAGGAGAGAATCGATGCGCTGATCGAGGCCAAGACCGGACTGGCCCGGGACCTGCTCGATGTGGGCGGCGAGAAGCTGCTCACAGAGATGAGCGACGAGGAATTGCTGTCGACCGTCGCGCTCGACATCCGCAAAGCCTGCGACGCGTGATGGCGGGCGTCACAGACCGAGGTCTGCATCGATGAACTGGTGGCGCTACACCCGCAAGCCGAGCGTGCAATCCGGGGCGCTCGCGCGTCGAAGTTTGACCCGGATTACTTTCCTGATATAGTTCCACTCATGGAAGTTCCATGAGTGGAACTATGGGAATCAAGCCGCCTCGAAAACCCGCCGTGATCGTCGACCGGGACGCCGAATGGGCTGAGCTCGCAACCCTGTGCTCGACCGCTCGTCCCGAGCTGGTCTTCGTGCTCGGCAGGCGTCGCGCTGGAAAGAGTCACGTACTCAGTCGGTTCGCCGCCGCCACGGACGGCCTGTACTACCAGGCCGTAAACCGGACCGAGCGCGAGCAGTTGCTCAATTTCAGCCAGGTCATCGGCAAGACATTCGCCGACCGGGCGCTCACCCGCGGTGTTCCGTTCCCGGACTGGGACGCCCTGTTCGAGCACTTGGCGGAGCGGACCGCCCACGGGCCCCTGACGGTCGTAATCGACGAATTTCCCTATCTGGCCAATGCCGCACCAGGGATCACCTCGCTGATTCAGCGGCAATGGGATCACCGCTGGAGCGGCGTGCCCATCAAGCTGATCCTGAGCGGCTCGCACATCACAGCCATGCAGCGCATCGAAGCGGGTGATCAGCCCCTCTATGGGCGACGCACCGCGCGCATTCGATTCCAGCCGTTCGGCTACCGGCAGATGGGTGCCTTCCTGCCAGGATATGCACCGCAGGATCTGCTGCGGGCCTATGGGATATTCGGCGGATTACCGGGCAACCTGGCGCTCCTCGATCCGGGCGTCGATCTGGGTGCGAACGTGGCCAGCCTCCTGCTGAGCCCCGGCGGGCGTTTGTACGACGACGCGCAGCACATGCTGGATGCGTTCCTCGCGAGTGCCGCCGTGCACTACTCCATCATCGAGGCCATTGCGCGCGGTGAGCGGGTGTGGAGCCGCATCACCAGCCGGGTGGGACGCGGGGGCGGGGCACTGCTGCGCCCGGCCCTGTGGCTTCAGGAGATGGGGCTGATTCGCCGAGTGGCGCCGATCACCGAAATGAATGTCGCCACCTCGAAGCGAGCGCTCTATGAAATCTCCGATCCGTATCTGACATTCTGGCATCGCTGCGTGGCGCCGCTGGTGAGTTCCGGCGGTGTATTCACCGGTGATGGCGCGATGCTGTGGCGAAAGGTGATCGCGCCCAAGCTCGACGACTACATGGGTGAGATCTTCGAGAGCGTTTGCCGGGACTTCGTCGCCGGCGGCGGCGTCGCGCGCTTCGAGCCGCTGCGCACCGGGCGCTGGTGGGATGCTTCCGCGACAAATGAGATCGATGTCGTCGCCATCGACCACGACGATCACGTGCTGGTCGCGGAATGCAAATGGGGTCGGATCGATTCGCGCGACCTCAAAGTCCTGCGCGAGCGCGCGATCGCCATGGCGCGTGAGTTGAAACGTGTGTCGTCGCTCAAATACGTCTTATTCTCCGGCCTCGCGCCCACCGACCGGGCATTGCTGGCCGAGATCGAGGCGGGCCATGTGTCCTGGTACGGTCCGGCGAGCCTGTTCGATTGAGAGAGGGGCGGCCGTTCGTGCACGGTGCCTCGCACACGGCGTCGCGCTCGAGATCCGCAAAGCCTGCGACGCATGATGGCGGACGTAACAAGCCGGGGCCTGCTCCGATGAACTGGTGGCGCTACACGCGCAAGCCGAGTGTGCCGGAACGGCGCGAGCGCGCCAGGCGCGAGGGCAGGGAGCTCGAGCGAAAGATGGCCAAGAGCGGTCGAAAGCCCTCGCCTGTGCGGATCGAGGGCCGCGCCATCGCAAGCACCTTTTGGGGCAAGGCCTGGTGCGGGAACCTGGAGTCCTACCGGGACTACGCATATCGTCTGCCGCGCGGGCGCAGCTATGTGCGGCACGACGCGGTGCTCGATCTGGACATCGGTGCGGGCAGGATTCAGGCGGTCGTTTCCGGCACGCAGCTCTACGACGTCGACGTCAGTATCAAGCCTCTCGCGAAGGCGCACTGGGCGCGGATCAAGACGCAATGCGCCGGGGAGATCGGCTCGCTGATCGAGCTGCTCGAAGGGCGGCTTTCCGACCGCGTAATGGGCATCGTCACCGATCGGGAGCGGGGTCTTTTCCCCAAGCCCAAAGAAATCGAGATGCGCTGCAGCTGTCCCGACTGGGCGACGATGTGCAAGCACGTTGCGGCAGTGATGTACGGAGTGGGCGCACGGCTGGATGCGAAGCCTGAGCTGCTCTTCACCCTGCGCAACGTCGAGCACGGGGAGCTGATCGCCGCGGCGGCCGATCTGCAGGTTCCAAGTCGGCGTGCCCGGGGCAAGACCATTGAAGAAGCGGAGCTGGCCGGCGTGTTCGGCATCGAGCTGGCGGAACTTCCCCACGCCCGACCTTCACCGAAGAAAAAGCGCCCCGCGCCGGCGAAGCGCTCCGGCGGAAAGAGCCGCGCGGCGGGCAAGACCGGTAAGAATGCCAAGGCGAACAGGCGTGGCCGCTGAATGCAGGCTCGAGTGAGGCGGGACGATCGAGGGTGTTGTCGGCCGCGGATGCGTGACGGACATTGCGCCGCTGTACTGACTCCGGGGCAGTGGCGATGCCGCTTCGGCCAGCGGCCGCCGATTCCGCTGCCATCGCCTCCCGCACCCGCTACAATCGCCGCTTCGGCATGGGCGAGCCGGGGCCTCACGGCTCCCGAGCATCCGGCGGACAACCGGGGGGCGGCTCCTGTGTCGATGAGCATCCGGCGACAAATAAAGGGTTTTTGATGCGCTTGCTGCGACGTCTGGGCTTTGTCGGCCCGCTGCTGGTCATTTTCGGTCTTTGGTTCCCCGCCGCGTTCGCCCAGTCCGCCTTGAATTCCTCCACGGCGATGGGGCTGCTGAACAGCCTGTCGCCGTCCCAGCAGCAGGCCATCATGAGCCGTCTCGGCGGTTCCGGCATCCTGAGCGGCCTCGGCGGGCTGGGAGGAGGCGTAAGCGGGCTGAGCGGCCTCGGGCTCCAGGGCCTATCCAGCGAGGCAGAGCTCCAGCAGCTCCAGCAGCAACAGGCGGTGCAGCAGAAGCGCGAGGCGCTGCTGCAGCAGGAAGCCAATCCCGAGCTCAAAGGCAGCGACTGGGTGGTCGTGGAGATTGGGTTCAACCTGCCGCCACGGCCCACCGCCTTGTCACAGGCCGCCCTGCTTCAGCAGGCATACGCGGCCCGCGGGTTGAGCCAGCAGCAGGGCGCCTCGGCTCTGAGCGCCCTGCAGGCCGGCGCGGTCAATGGGACGGCCGGCCCGCAGTCCAATTCGAAATCGGCGACCCATGGCGGCGCGTCCCTGAGCCCCGCATGGTCGCAGCTGTCCCCTGGGAAGCAGAAGCGGATCATCGCCATGGCGCAGTCGATCCGCGAGCACAACCCCTACCAGCTCTCGCCCGATGGCACGCTCAGTCTTCCGGGCTTCGCGCCGATCAATCTGCTCGGGCTGACGCAGGATCAGGCGACGCTGCGCCTGTCCGTGGTGCCCGCTTTCCAGAGTGCGGGCCTGCAGGTCAGGGTGACCTTGCTGCCGCTGAAGCAGACCGGCGAGAAGGCGCTGAAACCCTTCGGGTATGACGTGTTTGCCCAACAGGCCTCGGTCTTCTCCGCCATCAGCCCGCTCAGCAACGTTCCGGTGCCCTCTACCTATGTCGTGGGCCCCGGTGATGTCATCAATGTTCAGCTCTACGGTAACAAGGACGATAGCTATAAGCTGACCGTCGGCCGGGACGGGAGGGTCAACTTCCCTCGGTTCGGTCCCATCAATGTCGGCGGCCAGTTGTTTACGGTCGTGCAGAGCGAGATCGAGTCCCGCGTGGCGCACCAGATGATCGGGGTCCATGCCAGCGTCACCATGATGCAGACGCGCTCCATCCAGGTGTTCGTCATGGGCGATGCCTTCGCACCCGGCGTGTACACCGTGAGTGGCCTGGGGACCATGACGTCAGCGCTGTACGCCGCCGGCGGCATTGCCAAGAACGGCTCGATGCGCGATGTGCAGCTCATCCGCGACGGCAAGGTGGTGGACACGCTGGACCTGTATGACCTGCTGATCCACGGCAGCACGGCCTACGACGCCAAGCTGTTGCAGGGTGATGTAGTGTTCGTGCCGCCCGTGGGCCACACCGTGGCGATCGGCGGCGAGGTCCAGCGGCCCGCAATCTACGAGCTCAAGAACGAGACCACGCCCGCGCAGGCCGTCGCGCTCGCCGGGGGTCTGAAGCCCGACGCGGACGTCGCCAACGCGACAGTGACCCGCATCCTGCCCAACAGAGAGCGGGTGGTATTGCCGCTGAATCTCACCGGCACCACGGAGGGTCTGCGCAACGGTGACTACATTCACGTCCCGCGTCTGAAGCCCGCGCTGGATAAGGCTGTGATGCTCCAGGGTAATGTCTACAATCCAGGCGTATACGCCTATCAGCCGGGGATGCGTCTGACCGATGTGCTCCGGTCCGTCGCCGAGCTGAAGCCGAACTCCGATCTGCACTACGTGCTGATCCGCCGCGAGATGCCGCCGGACCGACACGTGGTGGCCGTATCCGCCGATCTGGCGAAAGCACTGGCGAATCCGGGCTCCTCGGCCGACATTCCGCTGATGCCGAGGGATGAGATCACGGTATTCGACCTGTCCTCCAGCCGCGACAAGATCATCCAGCCCATGCTGCAGGAGATCAAGGCCGAGTCCACCGCCGAGCAGCCCGAGCAGGCCGTCACGGTGCAGGGGCAGGTCAATGTCCCGGGCCACTATCCGCTGGAGCCCGGCATGCGGGTGCGGGACCTGATCCGTGCTGGCGGAGGGCTGGCCAATGCCGCCTACACCGGCAGGGCGGAACTCAGCCGCTACGTGGTGGGCCCTCATGGGACCCGCCATACCCGGATCATTGACATCGATCTGGCGCAGGCCATGCGAGGAAATCCCCAGGCCAACGTGCGGCTCGAGCCCTTCGACGTGCTCAGTGTCGAAGAAGTCTCCCAGTGGGCCAACCAGGAAACGGTCACGCTAAAGGGCGAGGTACGGTTCCCGGGGACCTACACCATCACTCCCGGCGAGACACTGAAGTCCGTGATCGAGCGCGCCGGCGGTCTGACCAAGTGGGCCTTCCCACAGGGCGCGGTGTTCACCCGGGTGGAGCTGAAGAAGCGCGAGCAGCATGAGATGGATCTGCTGGCGCAGCGTATGAAGGTGGAGATGGGGGTGCTGGCGCTGCGAGCCAGCGTCACGGCCACCGGAGCCAGTCCTACCGCCGCCGCGAATACCATGATCGTGGCCAAGTCCCTGCTCCAGCAGTTGCAGACACAGCAGGCGGTGGGACGCCTCGTGATCGATCTGCCGAAGATCATGGGCGAGCCCGCCAACTCCCCCTACGACGTGATCCTGAAGAGCGGCGACGAGCTCGTCGTGCCGAAATTCGAGCAGGAAGTCAGCGTTATTGGCGAGGTGCAGGATCCGACCTCCCATCTTTACAATCCCGATCTGTCGCGCAACGAGTACATCCGCGAGAGCGGTGGCTTCACTGCGCAGGCGGATACGAAGAGAATCTACGTGGTCCGCGCGGACGGCAGCGTGGTCGCCGGCGGCGGGGTCCACTGGTTCAGCCTGGGCGGTGCCGAAATGGAACCGGGAGACACGATCGTGGTGCCGATCAATGCCGAGCAGATGTTGCCGCTGCCGTTCTGGCAGGCGGTGACCGGCATCCTGTACAACGTGGCGATCGCGGCGGCGGCGGTACATGCATTGTAGAAAGTCAACCGACGGGCATCGGTGGGCAAGCTGCTCGCGCCGAACCATTCCTGGTCTGAAGTAGGATATGTGGGATGATTCTCGCGAGACGTGTCGTTGGATCCATGCTCAATTCTCCATTGCCGGAAAATTCCACGGCAGGAGATCCGGGCTCATCAACTCTCGTCAGGATGCCGCCCCCGGGCGCGCATGGCTGTGACTGCAGTCGGGCGAGGCGGTTTTCCGTCGCATCGAGCGTCGCGGTACAGCGTTGAATTGGATGCGTCGATGAATCAAAGGTAACCGACACATCGAGCACATCTGAGCACCGACGTGGGCGGCCGTACCCGATTAAAGCAAATACACCGCATTGAATCCAAGACGCTCACTCATCATGGCGATCCGTGACCTGAATCTCAGGCGGAGTATGGGCGCCCAGAGTAGACGCTTTCTGCGAAGCAATTTGTTCCGCGGTGGTGTATGGAGCCTGGCCATACAGATGCAGTTCGTTGTAATACAATTGCTTACCGGGATCATTTTGGCGCGTATCCTGGGTCCGGCTGAATTCGGCACCTATAGTTTCGCGCTCGCAGTCGTCACACTGATTCAAGTAATGCCCAGCAGCGGGCTGGATAACGTCGTCATACGATACTCGGCGCAGTATCGGACGGAGCGGTCCTGGGCGATGCTTTGCGGGTTGTGGCGTACCGCGATCATCGCATCCATTGCCTACGGTCTTCTGTCAGCAACCGCGGTGCTGGTATCGGTGTATCTCGGATGGTTGCCGGAGACCGCCGCACTTTCGCCGAAGGTCCTGGTAGTCGCCGCAATCCCCATGTGTTTTCTGCCCTTGGTGACCTTTTTTGGTGCCGCTCTGCGTGCCGTCAATCCGGGTGTCCTCGGGCAGTTGCCACAATTTGTGGTCAGACCATGGATGTTTTTCATTCTGATATTGGCGGTGGCCGCGCTTGCATCCACCGCGTTAACGGCAGACATCGCCATGTACGCCCAGGGAGTCGCCGCCGCCGCAACCACTCTGGTTGGACTGTATTGGCTGACAAAGGCTCAGCCGGAGCAATTGTGGCAGCAGAGCGCGGCTCACGAGTACAAACGCTGGTTCCGGTCGGTAGTGCCGTTCTGCGTCATGGGCGGCTTGATGCTGATCAACACCCAAGCCGACATATTGCTGCTGGGCGTTCTTCGAAGTGCTCGCGAGACCGGCCTGTACAAGGTGGCGGCCAACGGTGCAAACCTCACGGCATTGTCCTTGGCTGCGGCGAATTTGTATATTGCGCCAAGAATTTCCACGCTATGGAGCATGGGAGAACGGCAAAGTCTCCAGCGCCTGCTCTCACTCAGCGCGCGGAGCACTTTCCTGGTGGCCATCGCCGTCGCGTGCCTGTTTTTGTTCTGGGGCGTCCGTCTCCTGCAAATGGTTTTCGGCTCCGCCTACCTCGCCGCTTATGCTCCATTGATGCTCCTTTGCATTGGGCAGCTGATCAACGTCGGAGCGGGATCCGTGGGGATGATTCTAAACATGACGGGCAATGAGAGGGCGGCGGCCAAAATGGCGGGGCTTGCGGCCGTGTGCAATATCGCGCTGAATCTGATCCTGATCCCGCGTTTCGGTGGTGTGGGTGCGGCGGCATCGACAGTGATCGCCATGTTTCTCTGGAACGGTCTGATGTTCGTAGAAGTCCGGAGAAAGACGGGGCTCAATCCATCAATTTTCGCATTAAGAACGGCAGTCTGACATCAAAACCTGTGTCCACCCGCCCGCACCTTGGCGATATGACCGACGCACGTAAAACTTCATTCAGGTTTCCGGATTTCTTCATCATCGGCGCGCCCAAATCGGGCACCACGGCGCTGAGCACCTACCTGATGCAGCACCCGGACATCGGCTTTTCCGTGCCAAAGGAACCGCACTACTTCAACGACGATTTCTCCACTAGATACACATACTCTCTGGACGAGTATATGAAGTGCTTCGGCCCGACCTGTGCGGACAAGCCTTCCATTGGCGAAGGCTCGGTCTTCTATTTGAGATCGCGAACCGCCGTACCGAACATCCTGAAATGCGCTCCGAATGCCAGGTTTATCGTCATGCTGAGAAATCCCGTGGAGGCGGTATATTCCTGGCACTGGCAGGCGGTTTACAGCTTTGGCGAGAATATCCTGGATTTCGAGCAGGCATGGCTCGCCCAGGGAGAACGTGCGCAGGGAAGGCGAATTCCAAGGTATAACAGAGTGCGTGAGGCACTCGAATACGGACCGCTGTTCAGCTATGGAGAGCAGCTGGAGCAGTTGTATCGCACGGTACCGGAACGCCGGGTGCGGATCATATTGTTCGATGATTTACAGAGGGATGCGGGCAGCATCTATAAACAGACACTCGAATTCCTCAATGTACGTGAACTCGAATTGCCGAGATACGAGGTCATCAATTCCAGTAAAAGAAACCGTTATCAAACGTTCGAGACGATCAGTCACGGACTGGGAGCGGTCAAGCGCGCACTGGGCATCAAGAGGGGATTGGGAGCGCTGAAACGCCTGAAGAAGTGGAACACGAGCTATCAACAAAGGCCTCCGTTGAGTGCGTCATTCAAGAGTGCGCTGAGGGCCTATTATCACGATGATGTCCTAAAGACATCGAGTATCATCCATAAGAACCTGGACGAGTGGGTCCATGATTGAGAGCATCACGTTCGTGCTGCCGGGGTACGGCGGGGCGCCAGTGGGAGGCGTCAAAGTGGTGTACGAGTATGCAAATTGTCTGGTCGCGCGGGGGTACGCCGTAAATATCGTTCATCCTGCGCAGAGTTGCCGTGGCGCCCCGTTGGGGTCGTGCCTGAAGTCGTATATCCGATTTGGCCAGCGCGTTCTGGACAAAAGCTACTTGCCCACGCGGTGGTTCGAATTAGACCGGCGAGTGAGGGTTCAATGGGTGCCGTCGTTGGCGGAGAAATTCATTCCGGACGCCGATGCCGTCGTGGCAACAGCATGGATGACGGCGGAGTGGGTTGCGGACTACGCGCCTCGTAAGGGCATGAAGTACTACTTGATTCAGCACTTCGAGAATTGGTCGGGCCCGGAGGAACGGGTATTGAAGACATGGTCCTTGCCCCTAAAGAAAATTGTCATCTCCAGATGGCTGGCTGCAATCGCGGAGGGCATGGGAGAGGAGTGTGTTTATATACCCAACGGCCTTGATTTCGATCATTTTGGAATTGATACGCCCATTGAAGACCGCGATGCACAGCACGTCATGATGCTTTACCACGAACAGCCCTGGAAAGGGTCGAAGGACGGAGTGCAGGCACTCGAATTGGTGCGGAATCAATGTCCCGATTTGCGCGTCTCGATGTTTGGCGTGCCTCGAGGGAAGGGCTTGCCGCGCACGGTGCGTTACTTCCGCATGCCGGGGCAGGATATCTTGCGGGATTTATACAATTCCGCGGCGATTTTTTTAGCACCCAGCTGGGCCGAAGGGTGGCCATTGCCTCCCGCGGAGGCCATGATGTGCGGTGCGGCGGTGGTGGCCACCGACATTGGCGGCCATCGTGAGTATGCGTTGGATAACGCAACGGCGCTGCTCGGACCGGCAAAGAATCCAGAGAGGCTTGCCGAAAACGTCCTGAAATTGATTCGGAACCCACAGAGGCGAATTCAACTGGCGCATTCCGGGAACGAAAACATCCGGCAATTCACCTGGACGCGCGCATGCGATCGTCTCGAGCAGGCGCTTTCGACAGCGAATAGATAACCACCATGAGGAAAAGGTGGCTTCGTCGAGTGTGAGAACGGGAACCCCAAGGGCGGCCGCATTGGAAAAGCCAACGAGCAGACTTATGAATCAAGTGCGAGCAGACACGTTCTCCGTGGATACGGCAGAACATAGAACGGGCAAGAATATAGAACAGCTCATTGTGCGCCTCTGGTCGAGGCGGCTTCTGTTCGGGTGCGTCGTCATGCTATCCGTGGCAGCGGTTGTTGCATGGGCATTTCTTGCGACTCCGGTATATCAGGTTTCCGTAAAGCTGATACCGAGAAGGCAGCAGGGTGCGGGGGGGGCGCTGCAATCCATTCTCAACGACATACCAGCCTCGGGTGCGCTTCTGGGGCTGAACATGGGTGTCGAGGTCAATCAGCAGGCGGCAATCGCATCGCTCAAGAGCAGAGCATTATTCCAGGGCTTTGCCGCAATGCATAAGAATCTTCTTCCCACGCTGTTTCACAAAGATTGGAATTCGAAGACACATGGGTGGCGGCATGGTATACGCAAGATCCCCACGATGGACGATGCGTGGATATATTTCAAACGAAAGATACGGATTGTCGATTACAACAAAGAAACTGGCATTGTGACGCTCTCGATCAGGTGGACCAATCGGTGGCAAGCCGCCGCGTGGGCCAACCAGCTCGCGAATCTGGTTAATCGGCAATTGCGTCAACAGACGCTCAATCAGACGAAAATAAGCCTGCAATCACTCCAAAGCCAACTCGGAACAACGAATTCCCTGGAACTCCACAACGCAATCTATCAGCTTATGGAGGTGCAGATCAGCAAGGAAGTGATGGCGAAATCACGCCCGGATTATGCATTTAATATCATAGACCCCGCCGTAGTTCCGGACGCGGATAAATTCGCATCACCGCGGCGCGACCTGCTGCTCGCAGTTGCACTTCCTGTGGGTGTGGCACTTGGGATCGCAGCTGTCCTTCTCATGGATGTTTGGAGAGATTTTCTGATAATGCTTCAAAATGCGCGATCCTCTACGCGGAAGAAAGATGAGACTTCAGCCAAGCACTGACGCTGCAGGCGTCCGGCGACAGGTCGGGCGCGCGAGATACCCGTAGCCTGTCTTGTGTGTGGCAGATCCTGCGCGCATTTATTTTCCGCGGTCCCGGAACCCGGAAACTTCTACACGAACTTGTGTCACGTCGTAAGAGCGGTTCATGAGAAAAAGTACTCGCCTGCCGGCAAAGGACGAATCGGGTCATGGAGAGGCACGGCGGAGTAGGGGTACCAATGCAAAGAACTGAGGCGCTCCGCGGCGCGGTGCGGAATAGGCGCGCGGCAGCGTCGCACGACCACCGGTGGCGCACGAAACTGACCACGGGCTCCCTATTGCGACTCGAAGCGAAAGCCTAAGGAATCTGAGAAGTGGCTTACGCGATATTCATTGGCTGGGCATTCTTGCTGACTGCAATATCGTGGATCCGGCCGCGAGACTCCGGCATCTGCGGAGTGATTCTGCTGCTGTCCGCCATAGCTTTCACTGGTTTGCGTGGAATAAGTGACGATTATCTGGGCTACGTCAACATGTTCCACGCGATGGCCACATCATCGCTGGCCTTGCTCCCTCGCCTGTACATCGGAAAAGACCCACTGTTCGGCGGCCTGATACTGGCGGCGCAATGGATCGGACTGGGTACGCAGGGGATATTTTTGACCGCGGCGGCACTTGCGCTCATCGCCAAGGCGCGCGCATTCGTCCGGGTGTTTGGATCGTACGTTACGCCACTATTTGTGACCATTTGCTCCACATATTTTCTGCATGAATACACGCAGATTCGTGTAGCTATCGCCCTCGGATTCGCCTTCCTTGGGCTGGTGGCCCTCGCTCGGGATCAGAAGGCGCTATGGGCGGTGTTCAGTATATTGGCGGTAGGGTTCCATATCTCAGCGCTGGCGGTAGTCCTTAGCGAATTGCCGTTTCTGCTGAAAATCGACCGCACAAAGTGGCTCGTCGCATATGGACTGGCCGGGCTCACCGTGACCGCATTGGCCGCCAACTTATTAAAATTCATTTCCGACATTACGTCGCGGGCATCCTCATATAAGTACGCGGGGCATGTCAGCAGCCATGGGCTCCTGGTCGCCTGTTTCAACATTACCGTGATCACCGTTCTTGCATATTTGGTACTCGCCGATGAGCAAGACCCCAATAAGCGGCGCATCTGGAAGGCATGTTACTTCATGCAGGTTCTTGGATTCGGCGTTTTCCTAATTTTCGTACATCGTGCGGCCGGACTCGGGTTCCGTATAATGGAGATTTTTGGTGCGTTCTCGGTCTTCATCGTGTCCGAGGCTCTGCTGACGAAACACAAACTGGCTTGGGGAATCGCGTTCGCCTACTGTATGGCGCTGCTCATGGTGTTAGGGGCAAGTCACCTTTTGCCCGTATATCGGCTTTCGTCCAGGCCGTTTTGGTAACATGACGCCGCGTCTCACGATCATAATCGTTAATTGGAACTCGGGGAGCCTGCTCGCGGCCTGCCTACGGAGCATTGTGCAGCATCATTGTGGGGTGGTGGATGCCATCGTGGTAGTAGACAATCACTCCACGGACGACTCACTGGAAATGCTGACTGGCATGGAGACAGCTGGTATACGGCTGGAGGTGGTCCGCAATGAGACTAACCGGGGGTTCGCCGTTGCCTGCAATCAAGGAGGAAGGCTTTCAAAGACGGAATATCTGTTATTCCTAAATCCTGACACGATGCTCTACGACGGTTCCCTCGTGGTTCCGCTCGAATTCATGGAAAAGGAGGAGAACATGCGTGTCGGAGCCGTTGGAATCCAGCTCATTGACGAGGCTGGGTGTGTCGCCCGGTCGTGTGCGCGCTTTCCAAGCGTGGGAACATTCTTTGCTGATGCCACGGGTCTGGCGAAGTTGCCCGGACTAAGGGCAACGGGTATGAGGATGATAGACTGGCCGCACACTTGGACTCGGAGCGTCGACCAGGTTATAGGGGCGTTCTTGTTGATACGTAGCATCCTCTTTGCGCGCCTGGAAGGGTTTGATGAGCGTTTCTTCGTATATTGGGAGGACGTAGATATCTCGCGGCGTTTGCGGAATCTCGGATATGAATCCGTGTACCTGGCTTCGGCTCAGGCGTTCCATAAGGGCGGAGGGACATCCGCGCGAGTCAAAGCGCAAAGATTATACTACTCTCTGCGCAGCAGAATTCAGTACGGCTTCAAGCACTTCGGACGCATGGAGGCATGGGCGCTCATTGTCATAACATTGGTGATAGAGCCGGTCACGCGTTGCCTTCATGCCGGAGCGCGCGGAGACGTGGAGGGCCTGCGGAACACGCTGAAAGGCTACGGTATGCTTTATCGGAACCTCTTGCTGGCGCGGCGACAACGAGCACACTGATGAGGCTGCTCGTCCTTACGCGTTTCGATCAGCTAGGGGCAAGCAGCCGTCTTCGCATGCTGCAGTACCTGCCATGGTTTGAATCTGACGGGATGCAAGTCGAGCATCACGCATTGTTGAGTGACCGGTACGTTGAGGCCCTGTACGGCAAACGGCGCGTGCCGTTTGTCGTGGCGAAGGGCTATTTAGGACGGCTCGCGACATTGCTTCGGGCGAGGAGGTTCGATGCCGTCTTTCTCGAGAAAGAGGCATTGCCGTGGATTCCCGCCGCTGTTGAGCGATTCCTGCTCCTGGAACGCGTCCCCGTGATCGTGGATCTGGATGACGCGCAGTTCCACAGGTACGACTCACATGGAAACCGGCTCATTAGGAAAATCTTGGGGTCGAAAATCGATCACGTAATGGCCAGGAGCGTATTAGTTACGGCGGGAAACGATTATATACGAGCGAGAGCAATTGATGCGGGATGTCGGCGCGTCGAAGTGGTTCCGACGGTAATTGATCTGAGGCGGTATGGTGATGAATTGCGCAGCCACGCGCTGACGAGGGGCGTCACCATCGGCTGGGTCGGCTCGCCCGCGACCGCGAGTTATCTGCATGGGATTTCCAATTCGCTGAAGCGAATTGCTGCGCGACATTCGGTGCGGTGCGTGGCAATTGGCGCCAGAGACGACCAGGTACGCGGAACCCCTTTTGTGGCACTTCCATGGAAGGAGCGGCTTGAGGTCGAGATGTTGCGATCATTGGACATTGGAATCATGCCGATTCCAGACGGACCTTGGGAACGGGGTAAGTGCGGGTATAAGCTCGTCCAATATATGGCGTGCGGAGTACCGGTTGTAGCCTCGGCGGTAGGGGCAAACATGGAAATCGTCAACGAGGGTGAGAGCGGGTTTCTTGTGCGGAGCGACGATCAATGGGATGCGGCGCTGGAGCACCTGATTGTCGACCCCGCAGCGCGAACCAAGATGGGCTTGGCTGGCAGACGTCGTGTGGAGAAGGAGTTCTGCGTACAGGTGCAGGGACCACGATTGACGGAACTCTTGCGCGGCGTCTGCCGAGGGTGAGGTACATCGTCAACAGACAATAGCGTGATGTGTCGGTCAACATACTGAAATATCGAGGTGAGTCTGATGAAACGTCGCGATGTTCCCATTGCCATGTTTGCGTCTGCCGCCGCCGCGGTGCTTCCCGGGATGGCGCAAGCGCAGACGGCTTGTGGTCAATCATGTTTTTCGCAGACGAAGGCGGAGTCGCTCGCGGGTGTGGTCCCGGTGGACACCAGGTACATGCCGGGATGGGCTCCACGTTATGGCGTCAAGGGAGACGGAATCACTGACGACACGGAAGCGTTTCAAAATATGGTGAATGGCAATCGAGGTGGTGTGTGTTACGTGCCCCATGGAATGAGGCCCATGATTGGAGGCGTTACGCTGATCGGCTCGTCCTACGACGGAACGGTTGTTCGCGTGGATGGAGAGCTCGTCCTTAAGCGGTGTCCCTCCTCAAGAGGGCGAAACTATCAGGGTGCCTGGGTGGGCATGGCTTTCGAGAATACGGACCGCTGTTGCTTCGATGGTGCATGGGACGGTAATCGGCACAATCAGCCCGCCAATGAGCACATTTTCTGCATTGCTCTGTCAGGAGTGTCTAATTGGCGTTCGGGCGTGATGTCATTCCGGGAAATAAGAGGTGATGGGCTGTATTTGGATCAGTCGAGATGGGCCGCTGAAGGAAGTCCCGCGTGCCGAAATATCTCCGTCGGAAGCATCCAGGGATACAATAGCGACAACGATGGGCGAAATTTGGTGTCCGTCATTGCGTGCCAGGGCTTGACGATCGGCACTTTGGAGTCATACCAGATCGGTGGAGTGATTGGAGGTGTCGTGGAGCCGGGCGGGTTCGATATCGAGCCGGATTTCGGGTTCCAGGCATGTACCGATATTTCTGTGGGAGCGCTATGTGTGGTGACAGCGGGCACATCTGGCGTCCAACTCGCCGGCAAGGCGGTGTCAGGTGATGGGTCTCGAGACTGGTGCGTCCGACGGATTTCAATCGGTGGTGGTACAGTCGTGAATACGGCTCATGCCGGATTAGTTGTCAGGCGCGCACGCGACGTCAATATTCGATGCGTGGTAAAGACGGGTTCGGCGATCATTGATTATGCGGATCACATTGACCTCGATGTGACCGTAAATTCACCGTCCCGAGTCGGACTTTACCTGGGATATGCTGATTTTGTTCAGGACAGCATAGTGCGGGTCAATGTAGGAGCTTATCAGGGGGCGGGTATCGTCGCTATTGGAGTCAATCGGTGCCGCTTATCAGGCCGCGTCACCGGCGCGCAGACTGCGAAGTCGGGATTCGCGGTGCAGATTACAGACAGGGGTCGCGGGATTACGCAAACAGGTGTCGTGTATTCAATTGATTGTCCCTATGACGGAAGAAACGAGAGGGGCATTTACGCGAGAGGCATCCGGGTCGGAGGCGGAACATGCGTGCGCGACTGTGATCTGAGCGGGTACCATAATCTGAACGTTCAGATCGACACGGGAGGAGGGACGTTGTTTATACCAACGTATAATGTAGTGGGGCGGAATATCGCCAGCGGTAGGACGGCGGCGCCGACGCAGGGATATTGGGCGAAGTTCGACGAGGTGGTATTGGATCAGTCGAAAGGGGGAACAATCCCAAGGGTAAAGTGCGTTCAGTCTGGACAGCCTGGAAGGTGGAAGGGCTACGGAATCATGGGTACCTGAGAGGGCAGATGACGCATTTCCACGTCAAAACGTCGAACGCGGGTAAGACGATTGGATGCGCCGCCCACTGGCGGATACGCACCCGTTTGAGACGGGGCGTCGTTTTGCCCGGTGCCGGGGAGCGGCCACACGCGACAGGCGGTGACCAATCGCCTGCCTGCGGCTGAGCCATGGGCGCTGTGCGGGATGCCCGTGCTTTGCGCGGGCGCAGAGGCATTGACGCATTAAAAAAAGGTGTGTTTGCGCGTAAGGCAATATTGTGTGCGGATTAGCCGGTTTCATTGACAAAAGAGCGTCTTGGGGACTCGAGCGCATGGCGGCGACGGGACGCGCGATGGCTGATGCAATCAGTCATCGAGGACCGGATGATGAGGGGGTTTGGGTTGATCCAAGCGTGGGAATGGTGTTTGCGCATCGTAGATTGTCGATCGTAGATCTTTCCGAGGAAGGGCACCAGCCGATGGCTTCCGCGTCGGGTCGCTTTGTGACGGTGTTCAATGGTGAGATCTATAACTACATGGAGATTCGCAAAACGCTCGATAGCAGTGAGGCGACTTCAGGATGGCGGGGTCACTCGGATACCGAGGTGCTCCTGGCCGCGTTCGATCACTGGGGAGTGGACGGCGCAATTCAGCGGTGCAACGGCATGTTCGCCATCGCGGTTTGGGACCGGGCGGATAGGGAGCTTCACCTGATCAGGGACAGGGTGGGAGAAAAGCCGCTTTATTACGGCTGGTGGCGCGAGGTCTTTTTATTCGGGTCAGAGCTGAAGGCATTGACGGCATATCCGGGCTTTGCGGCGAAACTCGATGTGCGTGCGATATCAGCCTTTCTGCGATTCGGGTACGTGCCCGCCCCGCTCAGCATCTACGAGGGTATCCGCAAGGTCGAACCGGGTGAGATCGTGACAATTGTTCCGGAGCGGGGACGGGAAAGTGAGAGGAGACGGCGGTATTGGCGTGTTCCGGTTCCGCGTGCCGCCGGCCCGGTGGACGCCCGGTCGGCGGTAAGTCAGCTTGACGACGTCTTGAAGGCGGCTGTGCGGTCGCGCATGCAGGCGGACGTGCCGTTGGGAGCATTTCTTTCCGGCGGAATAGATTCTTCGACCGTGGCGGCGTTGATGCAGGACGCGGGCGTGGGGCGGGTGCGCACGTATTCGATTGGGTTTGAAGATAAGCGACATAATGAGGCGGTGCACGCGGCGGCGGTGGCGCGGGCATTGGGCACGCTGCACGAAGAACTGTACGTGACTGCAAAAGACGCGTTGGATGTAGTTCCTCATTTGCCCGATATCTATGATGAGCCCTTCGCCGACTCCTCGCAGATTCCAACGTACCTGCTATGCAAATTGACGCGGAGGCATGTTACCGTTGCGCTGTCGGGCGATGGAGGTGACGAGCTTTTTGGAGGCTATGTCCGCCACGTGCAGGCTAGGCGGCTGCAAAGGCTCTATGCGGCGGTGCCGTGGTCGGTTCGGCGCCTCATGGCCTCGGGTCTCGAGGGGATGATCGGGCCGATGTGGGACCGGGTAAGCGCGTTTGTACCACGATCATTGGGTGTGGCATTGTCATCGGACAGGCTGGAGAAACTGGCTGGAGCATTGAAGGCCCATGGTTACCAGGAGATGTACTCCAGGCTCGTGTCGCAGTGGAGTGATCCGGCGGTGCCGGGACCGGCTTTGCCGAAGTGGCCTTCTCCGCTGGATGAGCGCGCTTTGGCGGATCAAATTCGCGAACCGGTATCGTGGATTACATATCTGGACAGCATCATGTATCTGCCGGACGACATTCTGGTGAAGGTTGATCGCGCGTCAATGGCGGTGTCGCTCGAAGCGAGGGTGCCATTGTTGGATCATCGGGTGGTCGAGTTCGCGGCCGAGCTGCCTCATTCCCTGAAAATCAGAAGGGGACAGGGTAAATGGATATTGCGACAGGTGCTATATCGGTACGTGGACCGAAGGCTGGTGGAGCGCCCCAAGCAGGGATTTGCGATTCCTGTCGGGACCTGGTTGCGCGGGAGCTTGCGCGAGTGGGCGGAGGAATTGCTGTCACCGACGGCGTTGGCGGCAAGCGGTGTGCTCGATCCCGAGCCAATCCGCAAGTGCTGGCAGGCGCATATAAGCGGCCACGCAAATTGCCATCGGCATCTATGGGTCGTGCTGATGTTGCAGGCCTGGCTGCGCCGTGAGCAGCGCAGTCCGGCGATGGCCGCCATCGGGTGATGAGGTACCGCATTCGATGAGACTGCTGTTGAATGTGAATGCTGCCTGGTTTCTGATTTCGCATCGAATGGAAATTGCCCGTGCGGCGCGCGATGCCGGATTCGAGGTGCATGTATCGGCGGACGTCGAGTCCACCGAGGAGCAGAGTACGCTGGAGCGCGAAGGCTTCCGGTTTCACAGGGTCTTCTTGAAGAGGGGGGGGTTGAGTCCTGTCGATGATTTGTTGTACCTCCGGCAGATCAGAAGAGTGTTGCGGACGGTTCGCCCGGAGCTGATACACAATATTACGGTAAAACCGATCGTCTATGGAACGATAGCGGCGCGGTGCATGAGAGTCGGTGGGATCGTTAACGCGGTGTCCGGACTGGGGTATGCGTTCGCCGGAGGCGATTCGCGTCGGGCGGTCTCGTATGTGGTCAAGGCGGCGTACCGTGTCGCTCTCGGTCGACGGAATTCGAAGGTGATCTTCCAGAACCGGGATGATCTGCGGACATTCATCGATGCCGGAATCGTCAATCCACGCCAAGGGGTGCTCATCAGGGGATCGGGCGTCGATCTGGACGCATATGGCTTTTCCGAGGAGCCGGACGGCACGCCGGCGATAGTGCTTCCTGCGCGCATGCTCCGTGACAAGGGTGTCGTAGAGTTCGTAGAGGCGGCGGGCATTCTGCGAGAGCGAGGGAGCCGGGCGCGATTCATTCTGGCTGGCAAAATTGATCCGGGTAATCCCGCGGCCCTCAGTGCCGGACAGTTGGCTCGGTTCGAACGGGAATCAGGAGTCCAATGGGTGGGGCACGTCACCGATATGGCGTCGCTCTACCGAAGTGCGCACATTGTCTGCCTGCCTTCCTATCGCGAAGGGCTTCCGAAGGCGCTTCTGGAGGCCTGCGCGGTGGGCAGAGCGATCGTGACGACGGACGTGCCTGGCTGCCGGGAGGCCGTGCGGCATGGAGAGAACGGTCTGCTGGTGGAGCCGCGCAATTCGGTGGCGCTGGCGGATGCTCTCGGAAGCCTGTTGGATGATGCGGTGTTGCGGCGAAAGATGGGGGCGGCCGGTCGACGAAGAGCAGAGGAAGAGTTCGACGTTCGGATGGTCGTTCGTTCAACATTGGATGTGTATAGGAGTGTCGTGGTCTGACAGTGTCAGAATATCCGTGGTTTATCCGTATTCATTGGTAAATCTGCTTCGGTTCTGGGCAATCAACCTGGTCCTTTTGGTTACAACGACCGGTTTTAGCGCTGAAGTGGCCCGCCGATACCCGGCGCTCAATATTATGAAGGCCCGGTGACAACGGTCGAGCTTGGCGGTGACTATGGAGTTTAGTGGAGAATGGCCGGCCGGCAAAACGCCTCGTTATGCAGTTCCGTGATGACCCGACTGATCCGATGGAAATGGGCTGAGCCAACATGGCGCTGCGTCGATTCCCCGGAATTTCTCGTTATTTACGACTTGGTCCCGCCCTGTTTTTTTCGCAATTACCATAATATGGTAGGGAAGGAAGAGTTCCACGGCGAGTATTTGGCACCTCGCATGGTTAACCAATTCAACTGCCAATCGTGTATCGAATACATGGTGATGAAGGCATCTGTTTTCCATATTGCGTTTTGACCGATCTTGGAAAAACTGGAAATCACGTGCGCCAGGATCTTTGCTCAGATCGTGAAGTCTCAGGATTTCCTCTAAATGCGTCATATCACCTTCATCTGTGTGAGCGTCAAAATCTTGAATTAAGTGACCCAATGAAGTTACCGGTCTGCGGTGGTCGAAAGTCCCATCTTTGTGAGGGATAATGAGTATCAGCAGCCCATCTTCCTTGAGGACTCGAATCCATTCTGCAAGACCTTGTAATGGATTAGCCAAATGTTCGATACAGTGGGATGAGAGAACAAAATCATAACAAGCGTCCTCGATGCCTTGTAGATTGCCGGCCTCGACGACATACTGTCGACCAGGCGCCTTTCCGTCGTCAAATACGAAATTGTAACCCCCGGCAATATCCCCTTCCCAGACCGTGTGGCTGCCGAAGTTGCAATTATCGATTCTGGCGGCAACTGGATAAACTGGAATGCAACCCCGTTTCCCAAACATGCTGCTCGGTCCGCCGATCTCCAGGCCGGTCCTATCTGTAAGGAACGACTTACAGTGGGGGTAGTATTCGAGTCGTTGGGGTACGATGCGGCGATACACGGCTTTCAGCAAACCGCTGATCCCCTCTGTCTTTACCTTTAAGTAGACATTCTTCATAACTGCTCTTTCTTTTTCCCTTGTCTTGATGGCGTCCGTTGCGTCCGGAAGTTGGCCGAGTCGGGTTGCGGTATTCCCCCCGAACGTATGGTTGCCGGCTGATCCGAATGCGATTCCAAATCATTACAGGAGTTCTTGCCAGCCTTTTCCCGGTAGTCCACCCTACAGTGCGATTGTCCGCTTCAAGGCGCCTATTGTGGCGGAAGTTGCCCGGTTTTGGCTGGAAGTTGCCGCTGGGCGGCAGACCGGTCGGTGTTGACCCTGACTGCTCATTTTGAGTGTCTGGCTTCGGGACACTCTGCACGTCGAAACGTGGCTACGACTCCAATTTCGGAGAGGTGCGTTTATCCTACATCGTTGACGCTACGGTCCGAGATCTCAGCCCGGGAATACTGGCGATTGGCCATGGTGTGGTATTGCTGCATGGCGACTGAACTCGCCCGCTTGAGCATGGCGGGGGGTGGGAACTGGATGACCACCGCGGAGGTTTCCGGCGCGACCGGAACGGCTTCCGGCCGGCCCGCGCCGACCATAGATGCGCAGAGGATCAGAGGACACAGAGCCACGGCCGTTATCCACATCGCGTCGCCCGGCCACAGCACGCTCGCCAGAGCGCAGGGAGTCAGCCATGCGAGATTGACGATTCCGACCGCGAGGGTGACGTTCCGGTGCCCCATTCGCTGCGCCAGCAGCTGGAATGCATGTGTGCGATGGGCTTCGGTGACCCGCTCCCCGCGAAGGAAGCGCCGCACCACCGTGAATGTCGCATCGACGGCGAATACGCCGGCCAGAATGATGTAAGACCACGGACCGAATACGCTATGGGAGCCACTGGCGAGACCGAGTACCGCCAACGTATAGCCCAGGTATCCACTGCCGACGTCGCCCATGAAGATCTTTGCCGGCGGCCAATTCCACAGCAGGAATCCGCAGGACGCCGCCCCGATGGCGACAGCCGCGGCCGCGGTGTAGGCGATCCCCACGGAAATCAGCGCGAGCAGCGCCACGCCCGACGCCATGAATATCGCTTGTGAGGCGGCAATGCCGTCGATTCCGTCCATGAAATTGTACATGTTCAGGAACCAGACGATCCCGACAGTGGAGACCCCGTAGCCCAACCAACCGAGCTCGGGGGTGTGCGGCGCCACGTGATGAAAGAACTCGACGGGGCCAATGCACACGACCGCCCACGCGGCCGCCATGAAGTGAACGAATAAGCGAATCCGGGCCGACAGCGGTCTGATGTCGTCAATGAGTCCCACTGCGGCCACCGCGGCTCCCCCGGGAGCAACGGCCAGAAAGAGATGGCCTGGCATGACTCCCAAGGCGGCGAGCAGGCCCATGGCCGCCAGTGACGAGATGGCAATGGCGATGCCGCCGCCTCTCGGTGTCGGCAGGGCGTGTGAGCTGCGTTCGTTGGGCACGTCAATCAGCCCCAATGAACCCGCCCTTCGTCGGATCCAGTGCGTCAGCAAGTACGATGCGGCAATCGCGACTGTCCCCGCGAGCAGGCTCAGACTCCAGACTGTCACGCCCGCCTCCCGAAGCGGGAGATCATCCTGTGAGTGGCCAAGCCCACCGATGCTTCAGTGCGGGAGCCGCCGAAACCCGGTTGCACGTCTCTCTGGGCCTGCCGCGCTGGTAGTCTGTCCGTTGATTTTTTCGCTGCCGTTTGTGTTACACCGACCTTATCTGCCTGTATCGACAACCTGCGCTCCTCAAGTCTACTCAGGAAATCGTCGCAAAGAGGCGACAAAAGGTCCTTGGAGTCTGCGCCCAATGACGGACTCCGGTCCGGGATCGATTCCACATTTTCAGGTGAACGTCGGGGTGCGGGGGACGTTGACCGTGTGCTCGTGCTCCGAAACGCGCCAAAAATGCAGCGGCGGACCGGAAATCCTTCCCGGCGGCCGGGTCGGCGCCTTCAGACAGAATTGGTGGGCGAGGAAGGTCGGCCTCCCGAGGCGCGCCTGGCCGGGGGGCGGCAATCATTGCAGTCGCGAGACCGTGCATCAGCTCGTTTTCCTTATCAAGCAGCCGCCTCCGCAGCCGGGGGGGCACTCCCCGCGCGTGCCTGTTCTCGGGTCGCGCGCAAGTATACAGAGGCGATTCACCAATTGGAAACCGCTGGACTTCATCCAGCCATCTCTAAAACACGGCAATTCGTCGTACTTCTGAACCCCCGATCCCGATAAGTTTGAGGTACGTCTCGCGCCAAAGCAGCCCGTCCTTGTCGGGTTTCTCGCCTTTCGCTACTCTGCCGCCGCCATGAGAGTCACGATCTTCGGTTCGGGATATGTCGGTTTGGTGACGGGAGCCTGCCTGGCCGAGGCTGGCAACCACGTCGTGTGCGTGGACGTGGACGAGGCCAAGATCCAGCGATTGAGGCGGGGCGAGGTCCCGATCCACGAGCCCGGCCTGGATGCGTTGCTGCATCGCAACGCCGAGGCCGAGCGAATCGAGTTCACCACTGATCCTGTGCGAGGAGTGGAACACGGACTGTTCCAATTCATCGCCGTGGGGACGCCACCAGATGATGACGGTTCTGCGGACCTGCGGCACGTGCTCGGCGCGGCCCGAACCATCGCCACTCACATGAATCAGTATTCGATCGTCGTAACCAAGTCCACTGTGCCCGTGGGTACGGCCGACAAGGTGCGGGCACAAATTGAAACCACCCTGCGCGAGAGGGGCGTCTCGGTCGAATTCGACGTGGTCTCGAACCCCGAGTTCTTGAAGGAAGGCGCGGCGATCGCGGACTTCATGAAGCCGGACCGGGTGGTGGTGGGAACCGACAATCCCCGTACCACCGAACTTCTCAAAGCCCTTTACGAGCCCTTCATCCGCAATCACGACCGGCTGATCGTGATGGACATCCGCTCGTCCGAGCTCACCAAGTACGCTGCCAATGCGATGCTGGCGACCAAGATCAGCTTCATGAACGAGCTGGCGAACATCGCCGAGAAGCTGGGAGCGGACATCGAGAAAGTGCGCATCGGTATCGGCTCCGACCCGCGCATCGGCTATGGGTTCATCTATCCTGGGGTCGGCTACGGAGGCTCCTGCTTCCCCAAGGACGTCAAGGCGCTGATACGCTCGAGCCACGAGGTCGGCCACGCGCCGACGGTCCTGGATGCGGTCGAGACCGTCAATGCGCGGCAGAAGGAGGTGCTGTTCGAGAAGATCCGGCGGCACTTCGCGGGAAAGCTCAGGGGCCGGACGATTGCGCTTTGGGGGCTTGCCTTCAAGCCCGATACGGATGACATGCGCGAAGCCTCCTCGCGCGCGCTCATGGAGCGGCTCTGGGGCGAGGGCGTCCGGGTGAGGGCCTACGACCCGGTGGCCTCGGGCGAAGCCAGGCGCCTTTACGGGGAGCGGGATGACCTGGTCCTGGCGGGCAACGCCTACGAGGCCGTGCAAGGGGCGGACGGACTGGCCATCGTCACGGAGTGGAAGGAGTTCCGCAGCCCAGATTTCGATCGGCTCAGGGAGCTGCTTGCGACCCCGGTGGTCTTCGATGGCCGTAATCTCTACGACCCGGTCATGGTGGAGCGCTTCGGACTGGCCTACTACGCCATCGGCCGCGGCCGCTCCATCGAGCGGACTGAAACGTGAACCAAGCCAGGCGATCTTAGGCTCCACAGAAACCAGGGTCTGCCCATGCTCGTCCCCATCATTCTCTCCGGAGGCGCCGGCACACGGCTCTGGCCACTCTCGCGCGAGCTCTATCCGAAGCAGCTTCTGGCGCTCACCGGCCAGCGCACCATGCTCCAGCAGACGGCGCTGCGGCTCGAGGGACTCTCGGCGGCCGCTCCCGTGGCGGTGTGCAACGAGGCCCACCGATTTCTGGTGGCCGAGCAGCTGCGCGAGATCGGGGTGACGCCCCAGGCCCTGCTTCTGGAGCCGGTGGGGCGCAATACGGCGCCGGCCATCGCCCTCGCGGCCCATGCGGCGCTAAAGGCCGTGGGAGCTGACAAGGGCGTCGATCCATTGCTGCTGGTGCTGCCCGCCGATCACGTCATGCGCGACGTGCCGACCTTCCACAAGGCCGTACACGCGGCTCTCGGGGCCGCATCGGGCGGGAAGCTCGTCACCTTCGGGATCGTCCCCACGGCGCCTGAGACCGGCTACGGCTACATCCAGCGGGGAGCCGCCGATGGCCCGGTATACCGGATCGCGCGCTTCGTCGAGAAGCCGGATCTCGATCGCGCGCAGCAGTTCGTGGCATCCGACGAGTACTACTGGAACAGCGGCATGTTCCTCTTTGGCGCACGGCGGTATCTGACCGAGCTCGAGCGCCTGGCGCCGGAGATGGCTCGTGCCGTAGCGGCGGCCTTCGGCGCCGCGAAGGCCGACCTGGATTTCACGCGCATCGATGCGAAGCGCTTCGAGGCCTGCCCGGCCGATTCCATCGACTACGCGGTCATGGAGAAGACCGGGGACGCGGTAGTGGTGCCGCTCGATGCGGGGTGGTCGGACGTGGGCTCCTGGGCGGCGCTGCACGAGGCATCGAGCCGCGATGCCCAGGGGAACGTGGCGCGGGGAGACGTGATCATGGAAGACTCCACAGGATGCTACCTGTATTCCGAGAGCCGGCTGGTGGCGGCCGTGGGGCTGTCCGACCACGTGGTCGTGGAGACCAAGGACGCGGTGCTGGTGGCGCCCAAGGACCGGGTGCAGGATGTCAGGAAGCTGGTCTTTCGCCTGAAGGAGGGCGGGCGCTACGAGCATAGCCTCCACCGCGAGGTCTTCCGTCCCTGGGGCAGCTACGACAGCATCGAGAACGGCCCGCGCTTCCAGGTGAAGCGCCTGAAGGTCAAGCCGGGGGCCGTGCTGTCGTTGCAGCTGCATCATCATCGCGCCGAGCACTGGGTGGTGGTCTCGGGCACCGCGCGCATCACGCGCGGGGACGAGGTGTTCCTGCTGGAAGAAAACCAGTCGACCTACATACCCGTAGGCGTGCGCCATCGCATCGAGAACCCGGGCAAGATCCCGCTGCACATCATCGAGATCCAGTCCGGCTCCTATCTCGGCGAGGACGACATCGTGCGGCTGGAGGATCAGTACGGGCGCAAGGGGACGACGAGCTGAAGCGTTCGGTGAAGATCCTTTAGATGGCGGGGCAGGTATCGTCCCTTTCCGAGCTCAGGTCGTAATGATCAGTCAGTGAGCTCCAGCCGTTGCTCGATGCGCTCGATGCGTTGCGCCAGCCGATCGATGCGCACGCTGAATTCCGCGGAACCTTCCTCACTCTGCGCGAGGTCTCTTCGCAGGCCGGCGATCGCCGCTTCCAGGCGACCGAGCCTTGCGGTGTGCTCGCCGAGAACCGCTCTGATGCCCGAAAGGTCCACCTGAATCCTCTTCAAATGCTCGAGCACGAGGTTGTCGGGCTCGCCGACATGAGCGGGGGCGCTCGAGGTCTGACCGAACATGCGGGCGGGGTATTCATGAGCTGATGCGCGGACCTGCCGGGTTGGATCCGGGTCTGGCCCCGGCTCCGCCCGCGGCGCCGTAGTGAGTCGGTTCTTCCGTGCCATCATGTTGCTCCGCCGATGCCGGCACCTTATCGGTTCCATCCATCCAACACAAGCAAGAGGTCGATTGCAAGTCGGACCTTTTGACACGTTGATGGACGTCTTGCTGTACGTCGAGAATGACGTTGGTGTCGGATGGCTTATGAGGACGATGCGGCGCGACTGAAACCTGTCTGGCGGATTCCCTCCCTGAGTCCCGTGGCGGCCGTGAGGCCCGTCACCCCGACACGGTATCGGCCACCTGCTCCGCGATGGCGAGCGATGCGGTCAGGCCGGGCGACTCGATTCCGTAGAGGTTGACCAGGCCCGCAATGCCGTGTGCTTCCGAGTTTTGGATGAGAAAGTCGGCGGCGGGCGCTTCCGGCCCGCCGAGCTTCGGGCGGATGCCGGCGTAGGCGGGCGCGAGGGCCTCGTCCGGCAGCGCCGCCCAGTAGCGGCGGATGGCGCGGTAGAAACGAGCGGCACGACCGGGATCGACGGAGTAATCCAGTCGCTCGACCCACTCCACATCGGGGCCGAAGCGGGCCCGGCCGGCCAGGTCGAGCGTCAGATGCACTCCGAGCCCGCCGGGCTCGGGTACCGGATAGACGAGGCGCCGGAAGGGTGAGCTCCCCTGCAGTCCGAAGTAATTGCCCTTCGCGTAGCGCAGCGGTGGGATGGCCTCGAGCGGCACCCCGAGGCAGCGGGCCAGCGGTTGCGCGTTGAGACCCGCGCTGTTGACGACGACCGATGAGGCGATCTCCATCGCGCTCTCGGCGGAACCGGCCCGCACGCGCAGGATTCCATCAACCTGCCGTCCACCCGTGACCGCGGTGTTGCACAGCACGGTGCCGCCGGCCGCCTCGATCTCACCTTGCAGAGAGAGCATGAAGACATGCGTGTCGAGAATGCCCGTGGAGGGAGAGAGGAGCGCTGCAACGCAGCTCAGCGCGGGCTCGAGCCCTTGCGCCTCCGCGCGGCTCAGCCACTGAAGGTCGTCGACACCGTTGCGGCGCGCTTTCTCCTCAATCGCCTTCAGGGCCGGGAGCTGCGTCTCCTCGGTCGCAACGATCAGCTTGCCGCAGCGGCGGAACGGGACGCCGTACGCCCCGCAGTATTCGTACAGTCGGCGGCGCCCCTCGATGCACAGTCGCGCCTTGGCCGATCCCTGCGGGTAGTAGATCCCCGCGTGGATCACCTCGCTGTTGCGCGAGCTGATGCCGCTGCCGATGGTGCCCGCGGCTTCCAGCACCAGAACCTCGCGCCCGCGCCGCGCAAGGGCGCGACCCACGGCGAGGCCGATCACGCCGGCGCCGATGACCAGGCACTCGATTCGCTCGGTCATGGTGGCGCAGGATCGGGTGGGCGCTAGGCCCTGGCGCGAGCCCCGAGGGCGGGCGGCTTCGGCCGGTTGTGCCCATCGACCAGTACCACGACGGGCCGGTAAGAGGCGAGCTCGGCTTCCGAGTACTGCGAGTAGGCGCAGATGATCAGCAGATCGCCCACCATGGCTTTGCGGGCTGCCGCTCCGTTCAAGCTGATGGTTCCGCTGCCTCGCGCGGCGCGGATGGCGTAGGTGGCGAAGCGCTCTCCATTGGTGACGTTGTAGATCTCGAGGTACTGAAACTCGGCAATCCCGGACGCCTCGAGCAGCAGCTCGTCGATCCCGCAGGAACCCTCGTAGTCGAGGTCCGCCTCCGTGACTCGGACGCGGTGAAGCTTGGCCTGCAGGAAGGTCTTGAGCATGGGAGGTCTCGCCGAGGAATGAGGAATTTCCCCAAGAATACCCCAAGAATAGCCCGAGACGACCCCAGGCCGGCTCCTTCGGCCGCGGGCGCGATGCCGCCCACCGGGCAAGCGGGCGCCGGTGCGCTTGCCGCGCTGCCCACCACCTGCAATCCTTGAGATCACGTTAACCGGAGGGTCCATGCCGAATCTCAACGCCTTCAAGGCCTACGATATCCGGGGTCGCATTCCCGACGAGATCAACGAGCCTCTCGCCTACGATATCGCCCGGGCTTATTACGCGCTGGTCAGACCCAAACGGGTTGCGGTGGGCTACGACATCCGTCTGACGAGTCCGCACATCGCTGCCGCGCTGCGGCGGGGGCTCACGGACTGCGGCGCCGAGGCGCTCGATATCGGCCTGTGGGGCACCGAGGCGGTCTATTTCGCCACCTTCGCCTGCGAGCTCGACGGCGGCATCATGGTGACCGCCAGCCACAACCCCTCCGATTACAACGGCATGAAGTTCGTGCGCGAGCAGGCGCGTCCGGTGAGCTCGGAGACCGGCCTGAACGAGATGCGAGACATGATCGAGGCCGGGCGCCTGCCGGCCAGGGGCGATACGCCCGGTACCGAGAGCCGGCTCGACATTCGCAAGATGTACCTCGATCACCTGCTCGGCTATGTCGACCGCGGGAAGCTGCGCAGGCTCAAGGTGGTGGTCAATCCCGGCAATGGCGGGGCGGGCCTGGTCGTCGATGAGCTCGAGCCGCACCTGCCGTTCGAGTTCATCAAGGTCAACCATGCGCCCGACGGCACCTTCCCCAACGGCATCCCCAACCCCATGCTCGAGGAGAACCGCGCCGCCACGGCCGAGGTGGTGCGCCGGACGGGCGCCGATGTGGGGCTTGCCTGGGACGGGGACTACGATCGCTGCTTCTTCTTCGATGAGCAGGGCCATTTCATCGAGGGGTACTACCTGGTCGGGCTGCTTGCCGAGGTGTTCCTGAAGCGCGAGCCGGGCGGGCGCATCGTGCACGACCCGCGTCTGACCTGGAACACCATCGACATCGTGCGCGAGCACGGCGGGCAGCCGGTGCTGTGCCGCTCCGGGCACGCCTTCATCAAGCAGAAGATGCGCGAGGCCGATGCCGTCTACGGCGGGGAGATGAGCGCGCACCATTATTTCCGCAGCTTCTCCTACTGCGACAGCGGCATGATCCCGTGGCTGGTGGCGCTTCAGGTGATCGCCGAGCGCGGGCCGCTCTCCGAGCTTGTCGGCGAGCGCATGCGGCGCTTTCCGGTAAGCGGGGAGATCAACCGGCGCCTCACACAGGACGCGAAGTCCATTCTGGAGCGCGTGCGGCGGCGGTACGAGAGCCAGGCCGTGTCGGTCGATTTCACCGATGGCCTGTCCATGGAGTTCCCCGAGTGGCGCTTCAACCTGCGTGGCTCGAATACCGAGCCGCTGGTGCGCCTGAATGTCGAGAGCCGCGGGAGCGAGGCGCTGATGCGCGAGAAAACGGCCGAGGTGCTGAAGCTGATCGATGGTGACTGAGAAATCGGTCACGGTTTTTTGAGGATGCATCTGCGTGTCTGTGGTAGCAGACACTAGCCCTGGGGCGCGGTTTGGGGGTACCTTGTCTCTTCGTCTTCTCGTTCAAGTTTCGAGGGTATCTCAATGGCGTTGTGGAAAGATTCGGCTTCTTCGAGCACGGGCTTCTCGGGAACCGCGGCTTCGGGCAGTGCGCCGCTGCGTGAGAGCGCGCCGGCCAATGTCGCCCCACTCAGCCCGGAAAGTTCACGCCGCACCGCCAAGGAGCGCGCCGGGGGCGGAGAGTCGGTGCTTGCATCGGGCCTGACGCTCGAGGGCAAGATCGTCGGCTCGGGCAGCGTTCGTATCGCGGGCCGCTTCAAGGGCGATGTGCAGATCGACGGCACGCTGACACTGGACGGCGGGGCGCGCCTCGAGGGTCAGGTCAAGGCCGGCGCGGTCGTCGTCGCCGGGGAGCTCCTCGGCAACATCACCGAGTCCAAGCAGGTCGACCTGCTGCAGGGCGGGCGTGTCGAAGGCGACGTCAAGGCCGGCTCCTTCACGGTGGCTTCCGGCGCGCGTATGCGCGGCCAGGTGGAGTTCGGTTGGGATGAGGAAACCCAGGCTCTCTCTGGCATGGGTACCGGCACGGTATGAGCTTCGCGGCGCCCGTGGGCAAGACGCGCGTCTGCCCGCACTGCAAGGCCGTCGTTCTGGAGAGTCTGAGCGTCTGCCCGGGGTGCCGTCACCATTTGCGTTTCGAAGCCGAGGCCCAGCGCCGCCAGGAAAACGCGACCTGCGCGTTGAAGGTGGAAGGCGAGTTCAGCCATCCCGGCACGGATGAGCCGTCCGAGTACAACGTCGTCATCGTCATCCATGACGACCGGGGACAAGAGGTGGCCCGCAAGGTAGTGGGCGTCGGAGCGCTGAAGCCGGGCGAGAAGTGCGCCGTCAGCCTGTCGGTGGAAATCCTGCCCCCGCTGCGCGCGGCGGAGACACCGCCACCGGTCACGCTGGCCGCGGTGCCCAAGACGCCCGCGCCCGCCACCGGCACCCGCCTGGCCGATGGCACGGTGCTCACGCCGCCCGGGCTGGGCCAGCGAGGGCGGTAGGCACAGGCGCCAGGGAGGTCCCCGACCCGGGCTTCGAGGCTAGAAGTCCTTCTCGGTCGTCACCAGGAATTGCACCCGTTTGATGGACGGATCGCCGTCGAACGGGAACGCGAGGTCAACGTGGATGACGTTGCCGAAGCCGGTGCGGGCGTTGCCGAAGCGCAGTCCGAAGCCGGCGTCCTTGAGCAGGCCCAGGCTCGGGGCCGCCAGGGGCGCTCGTCCCCAGGTGCGCCCCATGTCGAAGAACACGGCCGCTCCGACGCGAAACAGCCGCAGCGGGTACCAGTTGCTGAACCAACGCTCCTCGAGTGTAAACAGCGCGCTCGCCGTGCCGTCCTGGTAGCGCAGCGGATAGCCTCTCAGTCCGTTGTCGCCCCCCAGCAGGATCTGGTTGTCGAGGTCGAGTCGCCTGCCGGCGACGGCCCTGAGCGCGCTGTAGAACAGCCATTGGGAGGACTGCTCGTCGAAGTTGGTCAGACTCGCGCTCACGAGGCCGTTCTTCAGCACGCCGTGCTCGATGCGCCCGCTCGCCGTGCCGGCGACCAGCAGCGTATCGCCGCGGTCGAACAAATAGCCGTCGCCCGCCGCGAACCGGATCTTCAGCGCATCCCGAGTCGAGCCGAACGAGCGCGGCGCCCAGCCGGCCTGCGCGCTGAGGTAGGCCCCGACGTCGAAGTCCTCAGTGCGGTCGATCTGGTTGTGGTTGCGCAGCTTTATGAACTCGTCCTGCACCAGGTTGAACTGCACCCAGGGATAGACGAACTTGCGATTCCCGGGCAGCAGCACCGGTCCGCTCCACAGAGCGGCCGGGGCGGGTCCGAAGCGGTGCTCATCGTAAGTCAGCCCCGCGCTGTAGCGCCGGGTCCAGCCGCGCTCGAGCCCGCTCGACCAGCCGCCGTAGAGCTGGAAATCGCGGTCGAGCTGCAGGAATTTGTCGATGACGCGGCCGCGGTCGTAGAGCGAATGATCGCGCGTGGAGTCGCTGAGTGTCAGGCCGCCGGCATATCGGGTCTCGAGAGAGTAGAAGGGCCGGTTCACGATCAGCCGCCGCAGCCGCCCGTCGCTCAACTGGCCGTAGGCCAGATCGACGCTCGTCCAGGTATCGAACACATGCTGGTTGGAGACCTCGACGTCCGACTCGCGGCGGTCCACCAGGTTGCTGTGCTGCAGCTTGATGTCGGTGCCGGTGCCGAGGAAGTTGATCTCCTCAAGCTGAAAGCCGGTCGAGCTCTTGCCGCCGCTGCGCGAGAAGTTGAATCCGGGGTTGAACGTCCAGACGTCGCGGGTGGTCACGAGCACATCGACCTTGCCGTCGTGATAGCGGATCGGACGGATGGAGGCATCGTAGAAATACGGGTTCGCGCGCAGGATGCGCGCCGACTCGGCGAGCAGGTGCGCGGAGTAGCGCTCGCCCGGGTGGAAGAGCAGCTGATGGCGGATCAGGCTGCGCCGGGTCTTGCGGTGCAGCCGGTCGACGAAGCGAAAGAGCTGCTTGTCGTCCTTGGGATTGGCGAGGTCGAAGATGTTCTCGTTGTGGATCACGATCCGGCCGATCACCGCGCCCATGCGCTCGAGAGCGGCGTTCGAGGGCAGCGCCTGGGCGCCGCCGCCGTGCGCCGCCTTGCTCTCGGGCTTGCTGGGCGAGGCTGCCGCGGGAGCGGTGAGGCACAGCAGCACGGCCGGTACGGCCGCAAGAAGGGCGCCCGGCGAGCGCATGCGAAATATCGACCTCTGTCCCGGCGCGCTCAATCCGCGCGCCCCGGGGAGGGTGTGCGGGCGAGCCGCCGGCGCTGCGCGCCTGGCTGACCGCGGGTCTTGCGTTTCGGACGGGGCCCGGCGTGCGGATCGATGGGCGCGAGCGCCTCGCGCGCCAGCGACTGGATGTCGCGCTCGAGCGAGCGGTAGCGGCGCACGAGCTGCTCGCCGAAGGCGGTGAGCGCCGCACCCCCGCCGCCCGCGCCGCCGACCGTGGCCGTGGTGGCGGGCGTCGCGAAGGAATGATTGATCTGATCGAGCAGCAGCCACGCGCGGCGGTAGCTCATGCCGAGCCCGCGCGCGGCCTGGCGAAGCGAGCCGGTGCGCCCGATGCCTTCCAACAGCGCCACCTTGCCCGGGCCGATCGAGCAGCCGGCAGTGAAGTCCACCCGAAAGCGTACTTGTGTCATTCCGCTCCGCCCTTGCGGGAGATAAGGATACTGCAACCGTGCCGGGCGCGAGCGCTCAAAGCGGCGGATCGTGAATTGCGGCCGGACGCGGTACGATATCGGCCCGGCCCGCCGGCCGCTTGCCGAACCTCGAGCCGCTGCGCCACAATGCCCGTTGGCCCCGGACGATCCCTTCCGTACCCGCCGATGCCCTCAATGCCAGTGACCGCCGATCCGAGGCCGCCGCTCAACCCCTTCGTGTTCCGGTTCGGCCGTATCGGCGACATGGTGATGCTGACGGCGGTCCTGCGGTTTCTTCATCGGCGCTACGGCGCTCCGTGTTATGTCGTCGGCATGGATTCGTGGATCCACGATATGTATCTGGGGCATCCGGATGTCGCGGCCTGCTGGCACGTGCCGCGCAAGGCGCCGTTCGCGCTCGGTCTGGCATGGCCCGCGGTGTTGCGGGCCTTGCGCTCGAGCGCGCCGGGCCCGGTGTACGTGTTCGAGCACCACCGCCGGCAGGTGCCGCGGATCAGACGCCTGTTGTCCCTGGGCGGAATCGATCCGCGGCGCTGCGTGTACATCGAGGAGGAGCCCGGCACCGAGCGGCTGTGGCTGGACTGCCAGCTCGACTTCGCCGCGCGCACGCCCGAGTCGGTGCGCGTGCAGGACTATCCCCAGCCCGAGGCGGCGGACCTCTGGCGGCCGCATCTTCAGGTGATGGAGCCCGAGCGGCGCGAGGCGCGGGAGTGGCTCGGGGGGCTTGGCTGGCGCGGCGAGCCGCTGGTGCTCGTGCAGCCGGGCAATCACCGCACCATGGGCCGGCGGCGCATGCGTCACTGGGCGCGCCGGGACGACAAGGTCTGGTCGCTCGCGAACTGGGTCGAGCTGCTGCAAGGGATCAGCTCCGGCCATCCCGATGCGCTGATCCTGCTGCGTGGAGCGCCGGCCGAAGCGGCCATGCTGGAGCGGATCCGCGCGGCGGCCTCCCTCCCCCGGGTGGCGGTGGCCGCCTGCGGACTGCGGCGGTTTTTCGCGCTGTGCGAGCTGGCTCACAGCATGATTTCCATCGATACCGGACCGGCGCACGCCGCCGCCGCGCTCGGTGTCCCGCTCGTGGTGCTCTACGGTATCCAGTCGGCCCGCGTCTGGCTGCCGCGCAGCGGCGGGAACTCTCCGGTCCTTGCGCTCGAGGCCCGCCACGTCGAGCAGATTTCCCCACAGGCCGTGCTCGATCTATGGCGCTCGCTGCCGCCCGGGCCCGGTCGGGCCGTGCCCGCAATCCCCGGCGCTCAGCGTTAGAGGGTCCGCATGAGCACGCCCGCGCGAGCGCTGACACCCATCGTGATCCTGTTCGGCCGGGTCGGAGACATGATCATGCTGACCTCCGCGTTGAGCCTGCTGCGCCGCCGCTATGGCGGCCCGTGCCACGTGGTTGGCGCAGGGCCGTGGAACCGCCACCTGTACCGGGCGCATCCCGATGTGGCGCGATGCTGGACCCTGCCTCGGCATCTGCCGTTCGTGGTCACTGTGGAGTGGTTGGGCGTGGTGCGCGCGCTGCGGCGGAGCGCGCCAGCGCCGATTTACATCGCCGAGGCGATGCCTCGCCAGGTCTCGCGCATCAAACGACTGTTGTCGGTGAGCGCCGTCGACGCCGCACGCTGTGTGTTCCTCGAGGAAGGCCCGGTGCCCGGCGAGCACTACATCGACGCGCTGTTGCGCCTCGCCGCGCGTACCCCGCCGGCCCTGGCTTCGGCGGACTACCCGATGCCCGGCACCGTGAGCGCACCCCGGCTCGTCACGCTCGAAGCGGAGCGATCGCAGCGCGATACCCTGCTGCGGCGGCGCGGTTGGAACGGCCGGCCGATCGTTCTGATCCAGCCGGGCACGGCGCGCACCATCAGCGCGCGCAGCCGCAAGCGCTGGCAGGGCGACAACGACCGGTCCTGGCCCGTCGATCGCTGGCGCGAGCTGTTGCATGCGCTTCGCGAGCGCCATCCACAGGCCGTCCTGGTGCTGCGGGGGGCGGTGAGCGAGCTGCCGCTGCTCGAGGAGATGCGCGAAGCGATCGGCCTCGAGAGCGTGGAGGTGGCCGGGCTCGGTCTGCGCGAAAGCTTCGCTTTGATGGAGGCGGCGGAGAGCATGATCTCAATGGATACGGGCATGGCGCACGCCGCCGCGGCGCTCGGATTGCCGGTGGTCGTGATCATGGGAGCCAATCCCCAGTCGCGGGTGCTGCCGCGCGGCACCCCGGGCTCGGCGGTGATCGGCGTCGGCGGACCGCCGGTCACGAGCCGTGCCGACCAGATCCCGCTGGAAGCGGTATTCGACGCCTGGTGCTCTCTGCCAGCGCGCCGCAGCGCGTGACGGTACGCCGGACGAGGCTTCAGAAGGAACGCGACACGTAAAACGTCCAGCTATAGGTGCTGCGGTAGGACTCGCCGCTCCCCTGCGAGTGCAGATCCTGCAGGCGCTGGGCGGAGATCACGTTGTGGAAGTCGACGCCGACGCCCCAACCCGGCAGTATGTTGCGCCACTGCAATCCCCCGCCCAGGTACAGGCCATAGGCCGGCGTCACCAGCGCGTAGCGGGCTGCGCCCAGGAACACATGGGCCGCCAGGTGCCGGCCGAAGCGGTAGCGGTAATCGACCATCCGCACCCCGAGCATCGTCCGGCCCCGGAAATCATCGGCATCGAGCGCCACCCCGATGTCCTGGTGCGCCGAAACGCGCCGCCGGGCGCCGATCGCGAGGTGCGGGCCGCCCGCCCAGGGTGTGTAGTAGCGGACCGGCGGGCGATAGTACAGCAGCCGGTAATAATCGATGCCCGTCTCGACGAACAGATGGTCCCCCTCGGGACGCTTGCCGGCGAAGGCGGAGGCCGGGTCGCCGTGGCTGAACAGCGCCTCCCCGTCGCGCAGATATCCCTCGACCCGCACGTAGTGAGCGCCGAAGACGTCGCGGCCGCCTTGCAGCGCGAGCCCCGCGGCATAGCCGTGCCAGGGATAGGAGTAGCTGAGCGATCCCAGGTACTCGTTCTTGTAGGGGTAGGTGGCGAACCGGGTCTGTGCCTCGTCGGCCAGCGCACGCAGCTGAAGTTGCATGTAGCCGCCGAAGGACGGCGTCCAGCCGACGCGCAGCATGTTGCTCTGGCCGCCGACCTCGTCGGCTATCGAGGTCGCGGTGGCGAGCACGCGCTGGTCGCCGAACCAGTGGCCGATGTTGGCGCCGTAATTGACGAGGCCGTCGGGGTAGCCCGTCTGCACACTGGTAGCGGTATGCACGTACCAGGTGGGCGACCATGAGGAGATCTCGTACGTGAGGTCGAACGGTCCGAGCCGCGGAAAATCGATGCCGGCGGAGATGGTTGGCTTGCCGAACAGGTAGTGCCTGCCCATCAGGGTGTCGTTGCCGGCGTACTCGAAGTACACCGAGAACGGATGGCGGCCCGGGAAGATGAACCGGCTGGTGATCGAGGCCTCCTGCTTGGCGACCACGTGCGCGCCGGCGTTGAAGCCGCTGGTCTGCGCCTTGCTGGGATTGAGGAACGCCTGCAGGATGTTGGTGACCGACTCTCCGCCGGCCGCCCCGCCGCCCCAGAAGAGGACTCGCTGGGCCGACAGCGCCCAGCCGCTCACCGGCTCGATGCTGAATCTGATGCCGCCCATCTTGGGATAGCCGCGGGTGAAGCGGGGCGGCTGGTTCGGCTTGAGCGGCAGCTCGATGCGGCTCGATTCCGACATGCGCGCGATGAATACCGAGTACTGAAATCCCAGGCGCGTCAGCGGCTGATAGTTCGACAGGGTGATCGACGGCATGGTGGGCGCTTCGGTGCTGATCAGCATCGAGCTGTCGGTCATGGGCGACCACCAGTGATCGCGCCAGCCGATGTCGAGCTGCGCCCAGTCGAACCCGAGGCTGAAGTAAGTCCCTGTCGGGGTCGCACGGCCCTGGTGGGCTTCGCCGCCGACGTTCAGCAGCATGTAGGCGTTGGGCTGGATGTAGGCCGCCCCCGCGATTTCGTAGGGGCTCTGCGCCCTGGTGCCGTGCAGGTTGGGCAGGGTGATGTTGGATTGCCCCGAGGTAACGGCCGCGGACACGCTCGCGAACTCCACGCCCGTGCCGTGCATGTAGCGGTCCAGATAGTGCCGCACGCGCCTGCACAGCGGCCGGTCCACCCGGCACGCCTTGGGCAGCGCCTCCAGGACCAGCGCCGCCGGGATGGGGCGGGCCATGACCGGTTTGTCCCCCAGGATCAGCACCCGCTCGATCGCGTTCTCGACGTCCGGATCGAGGTGCAGGGGCAGGTAGGGGGTCACACCGCGCGCGGATGCGCTTTGCCACAGGGCAAGAGAAGCCACCAATGAGAGGGCCAGCGTCGCTCGGCGGGTCATTCCTTAAGTCTTTCCTGCTTGCGCGGACAGGCCGGGCACGGTAGCCAGTGTGGCCGCAAAGATCAATCGTCGTAGCTTATGCGACATTCGGCGCCACGCTGGAGTGTCTGGCCGTCGCCGGCGGCGACGACGGCATTCTCGCCGAACGTGACGCCGCGGAGCTTGCGATCGAAGCGGAACGCGCGCAGCACCGGCAGGGGATCGAGTCCGCGAACGCCCGTGCGCTGATCGGTCGAAGGCACGATGCAGCGGGTGCAAGGCTTGACCAGGCGCAGCGTCACCGGGCCGATCGCGATGGCGGCGATGCGGTCTTCCTCGAACGGCGGCAGACCTTCGATCACGAGGTTGGGGCGGAAGCGCTCCATGGGCAGCGCGTGCGGCAGGCGGCGGTTGAGCTCATCGAGCGAAGCGGCATTGCAGACCAGGACCGGATAGCCGTCCGGGAAGGCGAGCGGCGCGGACCCGGGGCCGGCGTACTCGGGGTTGGCCCGGCGCGCCGGCGAGCGAGGGACGCGCACGATGCGCGCCGGCTCGCCGAGCACCGCACCGACCCAGTGCGCGGCCGCATCGCCCTGGTCGAGTCCCTCGCACAGGTCCTTCCATACCCTGACCGGGCGAGCTTCACCGCATGGCGCGAGCGGCAGGCGCAGTGTCCGGCGGCCCTCGGCATCGAGCAGCAGATGCTCGCCCGTCAGGGCGGTCGCGATACAGGCCAGGCGGGGATGCGTGCGCTGGCTGAGAAACATCCCGTCCTCGCGCACCACCATCCAGTGCCGGTCCCACTCGAGGCCGGTGGCGGCGAGCCGCGCCGCGGGCACGGGAATGCCGCGCGCTGATTTCAGCGGATAAACGTTGATTTCCTGTAGGATCGGCGCGGGCATCGGGAAATTCTACAGCCGTTCATGAACCGCGTGACTCTCATCGTGCTGATCGCCCTTCTGGTGCTGATCGGGCCGGCCATGTTCGTATTCTCCCGCAGCCATGCGCTCGATGTGGCACTGGCGCGGATCCGTCCCGGAGAGACTCCCGCCCAAGTGGTGAAGGCGCTCGGTCAGCCGCAGGAGCGGATCATCAGCCCGCCGGTCGTCACCGGGCCGTTGCCCGCACCGGGCACGCCGCCCGGGGCTCAGCCTCCCGCCAGGATGGAGTACCGCTACACTGTCTGGCCGCTGCCCGGGGCGTGGCGGGTGGAATTCGATCACGACAGGGTGGTTGGCACCGCGCGGCGTTAGGCGCCCTCACGGATCGCGAGGCGCGACAGGCATTTGACGTATTTCTGCGCTTCAGTGCGGATTCAGCCCCGACGCGCCATAACGAGCCCATGCGGTCATTGCGGCACGGGCGCGGGCCTTGGGAGTGATGTCAGCCTTGCGTCAGGATTGCGTGCCATAATGCAGTCATGATCGGATGAGGGCCGGGACGAGGGGGACCGGATCCGCGGCCCGGGCATCGGAGCACGCACTATGAGAATCCATCCGCCGGCGGCACTGGCCGTCCTCGCCGCGGCGCTGGCCTTGTCGATGAGCGCCGTGACGGCGGCCCAGGACAGCCCGCCGAGCCGCACCGCGCAGCTTAGCTACGTATCAGGGAGCGTGTGGCTGGAGCCCTCCGGCACGCAGAACTGGATCGCGGGCAGCCTCAACCGGCCGGTGACGGTCGGAGACAGGCTCTGGGCCGACCGCGACTCGCGCGCCGAGCTCGATATCGGCGATGCGGTGATCCGGCTCGCGAGCTTCACCGGATTTTCCTTCCTCACCCTCGACCAGCTCACCGCGCAGATGCAGGTGACGGCCGGCACCGTCATCGTGCACGTGTACGGGCTGACCGATGGCGAGCAGGCCGAGGTCGATACGCCCAATCTGGCCTTGTCGCTCGAGCGGCCGGGCATCTACCGCGTAGAGGTCAGCGAGGCCGGCGATACCACCATCGTCAAGGTGATCGACGGCCAGGCGCTGGCCAGCGGCGGCGGCAAAACCTACACCGTGGGCGCACAGCAGAGCGTCACGTTCACGGGCGTCACGACGCTCAATGCCGATTACGCACTATTGGGCGCACCGGATGCGTTCGATGACTGGTCGATGTCGCGGGATCGGGAGCAGGCCAAAGCCGCCGCGGCTGTCGATCAGTACGTTTCCCCGTCCGTGGTCGGCGCGAGCGAGTTGGCCGGCTACGGCAGCTGGCAGGACACGCAGTGGGGGTACGCCTGGTTCCCTGACGTGCAGGTTGGCTGGGCACCGTACAGTCTCGGACACTGGGTATGGATGTTCCCGTGGGGCTGGACGTGGGTCGATGATGAGCCGTGGGGCTTTGCGCCGTTTCATTACGGCCGCTGGGGCCGGTGGAACGGAGGATGGTGCTGGATTCCGGGTCCGCGCAGGGTCCGGCCGGTCTACGCCCCGGCCCTGGTGGCGTTTGCGCACGGTCGCGTCGGAGCCCGGGCGGGGGCGAGAAGAGATCGGCCCATCGGCTGGTTTCCGCTGGGTCCGCGCGACGTGTACCTGCCGAGCTACGCGGCGAGCCGCGCTTACGTGCGCGGCATCAACCTCGCCAATTCCAGGGCCCTCGATGCGACGACCATCGACGACAGGTACCGTGGGCGACCGCGCCGGGCACCCTATGCCAACAGCCGCGTTCCGGGGGCGATCACGGCAGTGTCGCGCTCCGTGTTCACCACGGGACAGTCGGTGGTTTCGCACCGTGTCGTCCTGCCGCGGCACGGCGCGACGAGCATGCGTTTCACGAGCGCGGCTCCGGCCATCGCGCCCGTGAAAGCGAGCGTGCTCGGCCCGCATGCCCCTCACGCGTTTTCTCCGCCTCGCCGTCTGATAGACCGTCCGGTGGTGGCGCGACACGCGCCCTCACGCGCACCGGTGCCCTTCGAGGCACAGCAGGCGGCCATTCGCGCCAACGGCGGACGTCCGCTGAGCCTGGGCCAGTGGGCGCGCCTGCGGCCGAATCGGCCGTCGGCCCCGGTGCGGCTGGCGGGGGCGGGGCGTGTGGCGGCAGGCCGCGCCCCCCCCGCCGCGTCTGGGCGCCCGCGCCGGCCGGTCTTCGAGCGCCCCGGCGTTCCGGGCAACCGCCCGCCGTGGCTGCGCGAGGGGCGGGGCCAGACCGGCGGGACGGTGTCCGCGGCGCAGCGCCGGCCGGCCTTGGAGCGCCCCGGTGTCCCGGTCAACCGCCCGGGGTTGCGGGGTGGGGCGGGGCATCGCGCTGCCGGGCATCCTGCCGCGGCGCCCATTCCTCGCTTCGAGGGGGCTCGCCCGGAGAGGATCCCTCGATTCGAGCGCCCGCCCCACTACACGACACCTCGCCGCGCCCCGAGCCCCCCTCGCAGGCAGAGTGCGCCTCCCCGAGCCGAGCCTCAGCCTCCTTCGCATCGCCCGAGCCCTCCCGCCCGGCAAGGGCCCGCGCCGCGCTACCAGCGTTCGGAGCCGCCGCGTGAGGTTAGACAGCCCAGCAGATTCCGGACGGATTTCGCGAGCCCGGCCGGGCTGCCCGGATGGCGCACCGCACCGATGTATCGGGCTCAGCCGAGCCCGGCGGAGTCGGCCCCGGGCGCCGCGTTGGCTCCGGACAACAACTATGAGCCGCCGGCGGCCCCGCCGCCGATGTATCGGCCCCTGCGAGGCTTGGCCGGCGGCATGGCGCACCGGGAATTTGCTCCACGTCAAATTGCCGCACCGACGCCTGCTCCATCACGGCCGGCTTTCCGGCCTCCCGCTCACCGCACCGTGTTTCGCCATTGAGGACATCGTTTCGGCACGGGACGATTCAACCCGCGAAGTCTTTGACAGATCTCACATTTCGCGGCTCCCGAACCGGGCATTAGTGATACGAATTCCGCCGTACGCCGGTGGTGTTTCGGTTTAGCGAAACATCATGGCGGGGTTTCCTCCCTATCCACGTGACCTCGCGATGCTTAAGCTGCGCGTGTTCGTCACAGTGACGGACTTTCGGGAGGGCACAGATGCGATTTCACAAACGATTCCAGCTCGCGGGGGCTGTTGCGGCCTTGACACTACTGGCGCCAGTGGCGCAGGCGGTGCCGAGTTTCGCGCGCCAGACCGGCATGGCCTGCGCGGCCTGCCATACGGTCTTTCCGCAGCTGACGCATTTCGGGCGCGTGTTCAAGGCCAACGGCTACGTTCTCGACAACCTGCAGCAGGTGCGGGCCGTCAGCAGCGCGCGCCAGCAGCTGCTGTCGCTGTCGAAGACACCGACGTTCTCGATCATGACGCAGATTTCCTACACGACGTTGAACAAGCGGCTGCCGGACGGGAGCACCGGCAATCCGGCGGCGCCGGGATTGACGCAAAACGGCACGGCCGGCTTCCCGCAGCAGCTCAGCCTGTTCTACGCCGGCAAGATCGCCCCCCACATGGGCGTGTTCTCCCAGATCACCTACGGTAACGACAGCGGCACGATCGGCATGGACAACACCGACGTGCGCTTTGCCAAGCTGATGGTGCTGTCGCATAAGCACACCCTGACCTACGGCATTTCGCTCAACAACAACCCGACGGTGCAGGACCTGTGGAACAGCGCGCCGGCGTGGGGCTTCCCCTACGCGGCGAGCGATGCGGCGGTCTCGCCGCTCGCCGGCACCCAGATCGACGGCGCACTGGCCCAGAGCGTGGCGGGGCTGACCGCCTACGCCTACTTCGATGAGTCGCTGTACGTCGAGTTCGGCGGCTATCGTTCCGCGCCACAGGGCCAGGTCAACCAGCTCACCGGTCAGGCCGGTCCCCTGGATGGCTCGTTCTCCAACGTCATCGAGGGTGTCTCGCCCTACTGGCGGCTGGCTTACGAGTACGACTGGGGTCCGAACTCTCTGGAGGTCGGCCTCTATGGAGAGGATTTCAAGCTGCACCCGGGCGGTGGCTCGGTACTGCAGGGTGTGGATAACCGCTTCAACGACGTCGCCGAGGATTTTCAGTACGAGTACGTCGGCGAGACCAATATCTTCACCGTCACGGGAACGCGCATCCACGAGAATATGAACCTCGATGCGAGCTACCTCGGCGGCGGCAGCGCGAACCGCAGGGACAGTCTGACGACCAGCCGGATCTGGGCGGACTACTACTACAAGCGCATGTATGGCGGTGAGCTGCAATGGTTCTCCACCACCGGCAGCACCGACGGCCTGTTGTATGCCGCAACCACCCCGGGAGGTTGTGATCTGGTTAACAACGGTCCGTTGAGCTGCGGCGTGATCACCAGCGCCAACGGCTCGCCGGACACCGACGGGTTCGTCGGCCAGCTGGACTACGTGCCATGGCTCAACGTGAAGCTGGTGCTGCAGTACACTCACTACAGCAAGTTCAACGGCGCCAGCAGCAACTATGACGGAGTCGGCCGCAGCGCGTCCGACAATGACACGTTGTACTTCATGTTGTGGTATGCATTCTGAGGTGGGCCATGCGGATCGATAATCTCAAAATCTGGTTGCATCGTGGCCTGCTCGCCGCCTCGGCGGCGGCCCTCACCATGGGGAGCCTGCCGGTCCTGGGACAGGGCGCACCGACGCCGCCCTCGCAGGCCCACGATCTCGCCATCGGCGTTTGTGGGACCTGCCACGGGGTCGACGGCAATAGCAGAAATCCAATGTTCCCGCGCCTGGCGGGGCAGAAGGCCTGGTATATCGAGCAGCAGCTCAAGGAGTTCCGTGCGCACACCCGCGGGGACCCGTACGCGGTCGCCTATATGTGGGGCATGGCGGGAGACCTGTCGGATCCGACCATAGACGCTCTGGCGCAGTACTTCTCGCAGCAGAAGACCGGTCCCGGAAAGTCTCATCCCGAGGCCGTGATCGCCGCGGGCAGCAGGATCTTCCATCACGGCATTCCCTCGCAGGGCGTGCCGGCGTGCGCTGCCTGCCACGGTCCCGATGCGCTCGGTAGTGCTCACTACCCGCGCCTCGCCGGCCAGCACGCCGAGTACATTCTGAAGCAGCTCGCCTCGTTCCAAAGCAACATGCGCAACGTCGCGATCATGCACGGTGTCGCGAGCACTCTGCACACCGCGCAGATGAAAGAGGTGGCCGACTACCTGGAATCGTTGCCGTAACATCCCCCCCGTAACGGCACGACGCCGTCCGGTAACGGCCGGCGTTTATGCGGGGCCTGTCATGGAAGTACCATGACCGGCCCCGTAATTTTATCCGGCGACCGGGTTGCCCAATGCCCTCGCGGCGCTGGCCCGCGTCGCTGTGAGCGGCCGGACGCCGAAGTTTCCGGGGCAGGTATCCCGCACCGGGGGGGAGGGTGAAGCCACCGCCTGCCTCCGGGGACGGCGAACGGCCGGGTTGCGCAGGCGCTCGACGCCGTGCTATGAATCCAAACCCATAAGTTCGGATTTCCACGGTCCTCGTGCCAATGGGCAACTGCCGCGACGCGCTTTAAATGGTAATGAGCTCCCCGGCAGACCACGCGCACGCCTCCCGTCGCTTTCATGCGCCTTAGATACAGCTTCGTCATCGACGATGATCCCCGGTTTCTCGTCGAAGGCGAAATATTCCTGCGTACCTTGCTCGCGTCCGGAGTGGCTTCGAGCGACATCGTTGCGCAGGTGACCGCGCGCAGCGGCGGCGCCGGCAAGTGCCTGGCCGCACGTTTCGGGGTGCGGGCGATCGATCTGCCTCTGGGTCCGGACAAGGCGTACTGCAACAAGATCAACCAGCTGTTCACCTTGGCTGGCGACGACTTTGATGTTCTCGTTGCTTGTGACACCGATCTTGCGATCCTTCGCCCTCTGGACCGGATAGCTCGAACGGATGTCGTGCGGGCCAGGCGCGTCGACCTCGAAAACCCACCTCTGCACGTCCTCGAGAAGGCTCGTCAGCTTCTCGATTTCCCCGAGCAGCCGCCACTGGTTCCCACGGGCTTTGCGCCGGAGGCCATGACGTACGCCCTGAACTGCAACGGCGGCATGCTGCTCATTCCCCGCAAGTTCATGCGGCCTCTGGGCGAAACCTGGCTCAGGATTGCGCAAACGCTGGTGGCGCACCGGCAGCTCATGGAGCGATGGACCAATCACATCGATCAGGTCGCCTGGGCTTTTGCGATGCTGCGATTACAACTGCCCTTCGAGGAGTTGCCGTTGGAGTACAATTTTCCAACCGCCCTGGCGAAGAAGATTCCCGCGGATACCTACGAACGGCCCGTCGTGTTGCACCACCATCACGCCGTCCACAGAAATGGGCGAATCCGCAAGACCGGGGTCCGACTGGTGGATCAATCGATAACCGAGGCCAACCGCTGCCTCCGGCGGCATTTCAACGTGAATCTTCGCCGGATCGCTTCCCGCCTTTGGAATCCCGCCTCGCGCTGATTCGGTCCGGGAGCCTGTCCGGATCCGCGGCATCGACGAGTCGGGCATTGCTCACGAGCCGCCTCTTGTGTGAGTTCAAGGTGATGCGCATCGAAGACGTGAGCACACGTGCATGTTTCGAGCCTGCGCCTCAATTCAACGCGCCGCGCCCGATCTCGCGCAGGAGGTACCTGACATCGCGCGCCGAGCACTCCCCGGCAGCGAGCATGGCGCGCAGCAATGCTTCCAGGTGTGTGCCCATCGCCTGGGCCACGGCCCGGGGCGGATGGCGCTCGAGGCTCATGATGAGCTCATCGAGCGCCTCGATGCACTCCTCGACCGGCTCCTGACAATCGCTTGTCGCGAGCGGCATGGGACGTCTCCTAGCAATCTCAGGACGGTCGACAGGATAGCCGCGGGCTGGCGTGTCGGCGCCGGGGGGTGTGCATTTCTGCACAAACGCGCAGGCAAATGCGATTCCAATTCCGGCGTGGGTTCCTAGACTTGAGTCCCGTGCCATCGCGGCACCGGACATCACGAGGACCCTGACATGAACAGTTTCACGCTCATTGCGATCGGCAACCTCGCGCGCGATCCCGAGCTCACCGTCAAGGGCGAGACCACCTATGCCAGGCTGTGCCTGATAGGCAACGACTACGCGGGACGGGACGAGGACGGCGCGGGACGCGAGATCACCACCAGCATCTGGTTCGTCGCCTTCGGCGCCCTGGGGGAAGCGATCGGACGCAACGCGCGCAAGGGTGATCAGCTCATCCTCGAGGCGCGCGTGCGAGCAGACAACTGGACCGACCAGCAGGGCGAGCGACGGTACGACTACGCCTATGTCGTGCAAGGGTTCCGGTTCGGCGCCCCGGGGAAAGTGAGGCGCGAGGAATCCGCCGCCGTCACCGAGGCGCCGCGATCGCTCGCTGCGAGCGCCTGAGTGCACGCCGCCCAGGTCGAAAGCCCGGTCCCCACAGACCGGCCGCAGGCCCCACCTTCTCTCCCGGAGTCGCCATGATCCGCATGCTCGCCGTCGTTGCCCGTCCAGCGTTTCCCGTCGCGGCGCTCGCCATCCTGCTCGCCCTGCCACAGCTCGCCCTGGCCCAGGCTTCGCCGTTTCTCACCGGCGCCACCGCGCTCGAGAGCAACATCCTCGCCTGGCTCACCCCGATCGCCATCATTCTCGTGATGGTGCTCGGGGCCATGGCCATGGCGAACCGCATTTCCTGGGGCTGGTGTATCGGGGCAATCCTCGGCATCGCCATCGCCTTTGGCGCACCGCAGATCGTTTCCTGGGTGCGCGGCATGTTTGGCGTCTGAGACATTCGGTACCGCCATGGTTCGTGCAACTTACGTGCTCACGACCGACCCTTTGTTCGTCGGTGCAACGCGACCGCCGATGCGCTGGGGTGTCACGTACTCGGCGTTGCTCGCCAACCTGGTATTCACGCTGGAGGCGTTTCTCGTCACACGCAACCTCCTGACACTGCTCATTGCTCTGCCCGTGCATGGCGTCAGTGCGCTGCTGTGCGCCCGGGATGCGCGTTTTTTTGATCTGGCGGTGCTGTCGGTGCGCACACGCCTGCCGGCGTGGTTTGCCAACCGGCGGCTATGGCGGGCGGTGAGCTACTCTCCGCTTCCGCTCGATCCGCCGGATGCGCGCGGCCGGCGGCGGGACTGTCCTCAGTCGGTGTGGTCGGAGGACCGTCCGAGGGAGGTATTCCCATGTTGACACGATCTTCGGCGATGCGTCGGGAGTTTATGGCGGATCGCTACATCCCCTACAGCGTCCATGTGGCTCGCGACGTCGTCAGGACAGTCGCCGGGGATTATCTGCAGGTCTTTCGCCTCGGCGGTGCCAGTTTCGAGAGCGCCGACGCCGAGCAGATCAATCAGTGGCATGAGCGGCTCAATGTGCTGTGGCGTAATGTCGCCGATCCGTCGGTTGCGCTGTGGACGCACATCTTGCGCCGGCGCGAGAGCGGGCCGCCGTTCACCGCGGATGAGCCCGGCTTCGCTGGCCGTCTCCACGGAATCTACAGCCGGCGCCTTCTGGCCGAGCGGCTCATGGTCAACGAGCTGTATCTGTCGGTGCTGTATCGACCCGCGGCGGGCCGCGCGCGTCATGCGCTCTCGCGGGCTCTTTCCAGGGCGCAGCCATCCGCCTCGCGTCTTGAGCTTGCCGATGCGCTCGAAGCCTGCGAGCGCCTCGCACAGAACCTGCGGGCCGTGCTTTTGCCCTACGAGCCCCAGCCGCTGGGCTGCTACCGCGACTCGGGCCGTTGGTGCTCGTCGGTTCTGGAGTTCCTGGGACTGCTGGTCAACGGCGAGACGGGCCGCGTGCCGCTGCCGCGCGGCCCGTTGAGCGCTGCGCTGACCACAACGCGGCTGTACTTCGGCAACGAAGTGATCGAGTACCGTCCGCCGAGCGGGGAACTCGCGGGCGCCGTGCTCGGCATCAAGGAGTATCCCACACCGAGCGTGCCCGGCATGCTGGATGCGCTGCTCACCGCCCCATTCGCGTTCGTGCTCTGCCAGTCGTTTACGTTCCTCTCCAAGGCGAGCGGCCAGGCTCTACTCGCGCGCCAGATCAACCGCATGGCGAATGCGGGCGACTTCGCGGTCTCGCAGGTCGATGCCCTCGCGGATGCGCTCGATGCCCTGACCAGCAACGAGTTCGTCATGGGCGATCATCATCTGTCGCTGCAGGTGATCTGCGAGCTCGAGCCGTGCGAGGAGGGGGACGCTGCAGGCAGGTTGCGCACTCTGGAACAGCACCTTGCCCAGGCGCGCGCCATGCTGGCCGATACCGGCATGACGGTGGCCCGGGAGGATCTCGCGCTGGAGGCGGCATTTTGGGCGCAGTTGCCCGGCAATTTCGCATTCCGCCCGCGCAAGGCGCCAATCACCTCGCGCAATTTGGCCGCGCTCGCGCCGTTTCACAACTACCCCACTGGCCGGGCCGCCGGCAACCATTGGGGCGATGCGCTCGCGCTGCTGCAGACGCGGGCCCATTCCGCCTATCACTTCTCGCTTCATGCCGCGTCGGCGGCCGGCGGTCGGGCCGATACCGGGCATACCTTCATCTGCGGCCCCACCGGCTCAGGCAAGACCGTCCTGGTTGGTTTCCTGGTGGCGATGCTCGCGCGCTCGGGCGCCACCCAGGTGGTGCTTGACAAAGACCGCGGGCTCGAGATCCTGGTGCGTGCGCTGCGCGGACAGTACCTGCGGCTGCGCAACGGCGAACCGACCGGCTTCAATCCCCTGGCACTGCCCGCAGGGCCCGCGCACCTGGAGTTCCTTCGCGAGTGGCTGTGGCTGCTGGCCCGCCCCGGCGCGGGGCGGTCGTTTTCGGCGCGCGAGCGTGCGGATCTCGAGCAGGCACTGAGCGGGGTGCTCGCCCTCGCGCCCGAGGCGCGGCGGCTGTCGCGGCTGCTCGAGTTCCTCGATCCGACCGATCCTGAGGGCATCCATGCGCGCCTGGCGCCCTGGTGCCGGGACGCGGGCGGAGAGTATGCCTGGGTATTCGACAATCCGACAGATTCGGTTGTACGGCGCCTGTGCGGTGCGCGGGTATTCGGTTTCGATTTCACGGATTTCCTCGACAACGCACGCTGCCGCGCTCCCATTACGCTGTACCTGTTTCATCTGGTACGCCAGATGCTCGATGGCCGGCGGCTGGTGTGCTGGATGGATGAGTTCTGGCGCTTGCTCGAGGACCCCGCCTTCGAGCGCTTCGCCAAGGACGGACCGAAGACGTGGCGGAAGTTGAACGGCGTGATGGCGCTCGCCACTCAGAGCGTGAGCGACGTGCTGAGCAGCAGCATCAGTCGCACCATCATCGAGCAGACGCCCACCAAAATCTTCTTTCCGAACGCGGCCGCCTCGTCCGAGGAGTACACCCGGGGCCTGGGCCTGACGCATCGCGAGCTCGCCCTCATTCGCGATGAGCTCGATCCGGGCGAACACGTCTTTCTCGTCAAACAGGGCCATCAGAGCGTGGTCTGCCGGCTCGATCTGGCCGGCCTCGGGCCGGAGGTCGAGGTGATCTCGGCGCGTGCCGCCGGCCTCGAGCGGCTGGAATGCCTGCTGCGCGAGCGCGGAAGCGATCCGGATACCTGGCTCGATGATTTCCTGGCGCCCCGGTCCGGGCCGGTGGCCGAGTAACGTTGGAGACGCATGTCATGTCCAAGAGAATCTCGTTGCCGCTGTTCCTGCTGATGCTTCTGGCGAGCGCGAGCGCGCATGCACAGTGGGCCGTGATCGATGTGGCGGCGGTTGCGCGTCTCACCACGGAGGTGCAGACGCTCGAACAGGCCCTGACGACCGCAAGGCAGGCCCTTGCCGAGAAGCGTCGGCAGCTCAGCTCCATGACCGGCAATCGGGGCATGGAGCGGCTGCTGACCGGCGTGCGGCGGAACTATCTGCCGACCGACTGGACGCAGCTGTCCGCGGCGCTTCAGGCCACGAGCGCGTCCTATGGGGCGCTCTCGGGCGGCGTACGCGAGGCGCTCGGTGAGGATGCCGTGCTCAGTCCGGCGCAGCTCGGCGCGCTTTCGCAGCCCGCCCGGGCCCAGATCCTCTCCGATCGGCGCACGGCCGCGCTGCTGCAGGCGCTGTCCCGCGATGCGCTCGCAAACTCCAGCGGTCGGTTCACTTCGCTGCAGGAATTGATCGATGCAATCGGCCGGGCGGGAGACCAGAAGGCGATCCTCGACCTCACCGCGCGCATCGCCGCCGAGCAGACCATGCTCGAGAACGAGCAGACCAAATTGCGCGCGCTGTTCGCCACGGCCAAAGCCGAGCGCTGGGCCGACGAGGAACGCGCGCGCGAGAGTGCTCTCGCCGCACAGGGCGACTTCGCGACGCGCTTCCGGCCCACGCCTTGAGCGCGCCGGGAGCGGTTTCCCTGGAGAACGGCATGGCGGGTTTCTTTCAGACCTTCCGGATGCGGCTCAACGGCGATCTCGCCGGCTCCATGGGCTCGAGCACAGCCCGGTCCGCTCCCGCATTGGAGCCTGCCGCGGTCGCCCTCGGCGCGATCTACGTCGTGGTGTGGGACTACCTGCGGACAGGCCGATTCGCCGGCTCCGGTAACCCGATGCCGACGCTCAGGCGCCGCGCGATGTCTTTTCAACCGCGGCCGCGCCCTCCGTCAGGGCTTCAGCGAACCCGCGTATGCGGCCGCGGCGATCACATCGCGCAGGCTCAGCTTGGAGGCCTCGTTTTGCATCAGGGCGTTGCGCCCGCCGGTGCGGAGACCGGTCTTGAAGGCGATCAGCTGCCGGGCCAAATAGGTGGGCCAGCGGCCGGCCAGGGGTGGCGCGATCGCGGTGCCGCGCAGTTGTTTGCCGTGGCAAGACTCGCACGGCACAACGTCGCCGCCCTTGCCGTGCGTGACCAGGGCCCGCCCCAGTGCGAGGCTTCCCTTGGGCACATAGGCGATGAACGACACGTGGTCGTCGCGCTGCTTGGCCAGGGCTACGTGCTGCGGCATTTCCAGGATCCGATTGCCCAGCGGCTCCGTACCAGCGCCGCGCGTGGGCACGAACATCCAGGAGTCGACGTGGAACCTGGGAACGCGCGCGGTTTCGACCACGTGCGTCTTGCCGGCGGGCAGGCGCAGTTTGGAGAAGTACGCGGCCGCTTCGCGCAGGTCGGCGTCGGTGACGTGCTTCGCTTCCGGAGTCATGTCCTTGTTGCGGCGCGCGCCGCTGCGAAAGGCCTTCACCTGTTCGATGATGTAGCTCGCCGGCAGACCGGCAATGGCGGCGTTGTACGGAAAGCCGGTACCGTTGGGCATATGGCAGGCCGCGCAGGGGATGGCCTTGCCCCGGCCCTTACGGACGATGGTCGGCATCGGCGGGTGGTCGCCGGGATACCAGTCCGCCAACCCCATATTGATCTGATCGAGGGTGTAGGTCCGCGTGCTGCCGGGGACGTGCAGCGGGGTGGTGAAAAAGGACGGGCCGACTCGCTTGGCCTCACGGGCCTGCAGCGCCCCTTCACGGGCGACGCTCCACTTCGGGCCCAGCCAGGGCATGGATGCGACTGGACTAGCGATCGCGGTCTTTGCCGCAGGCGTGCCAGCCATTGCGAAAGCGGGCAGACATACGACGAGCGTTCCGAGCCAGCACGCCCAGTCGGGCAACAGATGGTGTCTGGAAAGTCGCTCCATGGTTTCCCGGCTATTTCATTTTTAACAGAACGAGTCTGGTCTTGTCGCGTCAGCCGGGGGTCACTCTTCAGGTGCCCGCAAGCCTCTGCACGGCGTTACCAGATTTCGCCCCTTGATGCGAATGCGATCGGCCAGGCGGGCGGGCACAAGACGAATCCCGACCTCGCCGCGCAGGTTGAAATCCCTGCCCATTTGCGGCCAACGCTTTGAGATCCACGAGAGCGGCTTTTGGGGAGAGCGGCATGGCGGGCTTCTTTCAAACCTTCTGGACGTGGCTCAACGGAGAGCTTGCGGGCTACATTGGCTCGAGCACCGCCCGGGTCGCCGCCGCATTGGAGCCTGCGGCGATCGCCCTCGGCACGGTGTACGTCATGGTGTGGGGGTACCTGATGCTCACCGGCCGAATCGAGGAGCCCTTCGCCGCCGGACTGAAGCGCATCGTGACGCTCGCCGTGGTGCTCGGCGTCGGTTTGCATTTGTGGCTATACAACACGTTGCTGGTCGACACTTTCTATCGTGCCCCGACCGAGCTCGCCGCTTACGTGGTGGGCGCGCCGGACCCGGTCAGGATTTTGGACGCCGTCTGGAGCCAGGGTGGGGAGGTGGCAAGCCGCCTGTACGACAAGAGCGATGTCTATTGGCCGGACAGCGTGGGGTTCTGCATCGCCGCCGTGATGGTGTGGCTGCTGGTGGGGCTGCTGTGCCTCTACACGATGTTTCTGCTGGCGCTGTCGAGCGTCGCGCTCTCGGTGCTGCTGGCCCTCGGACCGCTGTTCATCGTCCTGCTTCTGTTTGATGCCACTCGCCGGCTGTTCGAGGCCTGGATCGCGCAGCTCGCCAACTACGCGCTCATCACGATTCTGACGGTGATGGTCGCCGCTCTGATGCTGCACCTGGTGGCTTCCTACGCGCGCCAGACGGCCGCCCTCGGCGCCGGCATCCACGCCGTGGACGCGCTCGATCTGCTGTTGGTGACGGTGCTGGTATTCCTGTTCATGCGCCAGGTCATGCCGGTCGCCGCCGGGCTCGCCGGCGGTGTGGCGCTCGGCACCTTCGGTCTCATCGGAAACACCCTGGGCCGGGGCGCGCGCACGGCCACCTTCGGTGTGGCGAAGGTAGTCGCACCTGGCGCGGCGCTCGTCGGCGGCATTGCGCTCCGGTCGGCGAGCGCGGGTTCTCGGCGGGCGCGCGCTCTCCTCGGGGGACAGCGCCCGCAGCCGGGCGCTTCGGCGCGAGGGAATTTCACGACCGGCGACTCATGGGATTGATCTCAACGAGGTGTCAAGATGAAACCGTCGCTCATCCTGCTGATTGCGTTGCCGGCATTGTCCGCCTGCGCCGCCGGTCCGCGGTGCGATACTCATCTGACGCCCATCAATGCCTCGATGGCGCATCGATCCGCGTCCTCGAGCGCTGTGGCCGGAGTCGGGGGGCGGGCCACCCCGAGGCGCGCCGCGCATGGAGGCCGATCGTGAGCCCGGATGCACCGCTCGATGCCTACCTCCGGGAGGCCGTCTCCTGGGACGACGATCGCGTGGCACAGGCGCTGCGCGCCGCCCGCGCCGCATGGAGGATTGCGGCGGCGGCGTGCCTGTGTGTCGTGATGCTCGCCGTGGCGCTGGCTTTGCTGACTCCGCTGAAGACGGTGGAGCCGTTTCTGATCCGCGTGGACAGCCGCTCCGGCGTGGTCGATGTGGTGCCCGCATATACCGGGCACGAGACGTTCAGCCGCGCTGTGGCGCGCTACTTCCTGGCCCATTACATCGCCGTCTGCGAGCGCTTCGACTTGGCCATGGCGGCGAGCGATTACGAGCAGTGCGGCGCATTCAACTCCGCGCGGCTGAACGCGGCGCTCTATGCACGCTGGAGCCGGGGCAATCCCCGGTCACCGCTCAACACGCACAAGGACGGCAGCGCTGTCTCCGTCCGCATCGAGTCGGTGAGCTTCCTCGAGAGTGTTTCCCGCGCGCACGATCTCGCCCAGGTGCGCTTCGACCGTACGGTGAGGCAGGCGGACGATACGCGTGGACCGATCACCCATTGGATCGCGACGCTGCAGTACACCTTCGCCCGCCCGCCGCGCGATCCGCGCATGCGGCGCTGGAACCCGCTCGGATTCGAGGTGCTGGATCTCGAGCTGGAACCCGAGGTGTTGGGTCCGGCACGGCGTGCGGAAGGGCGGCGTCAATGAGCTCCTCGAGAAACAAGATCTCAAGGGTACGGACGCTGGGGCTGCTGTGGGTCCTCGCGGGCGCGGCGGCCGTGCATGCGCACGGGTCGAGGACTTCCCCATCGCCGACGCCTTCGCGGCCACCGGGGGTTTCCCGGGCCACGGCGCTGCCCGCGCCGGGCGACCCGCGGATTCGCATCACCGCCTACAGTTCGGACCGCATCTATCGCCTTCACGGCTATGCGGGCTACCAGGTCGATGTGCAGTTCGCTCCGGGGGAGCACTTCGTGGGGGCGGGTGTGGGCGATGCCAAGGGCGTCGCGTTCGCCTCGGCGGCCAATCACCTGTTCATCAAACCGAGGGCCGCGCACGTCGCCACCAATCTGACGGTGCTTACCAATCGGCGCACCTATCTGTTCGATTACACGGCGAGTCCCGGTTTTCCCGGTCGCGACGATCCCGACGTCATCTACACGCTGCGCTTCGAATACCCTCTGACCAGGAGTCGAAGGAGCGCAACAATCGGGCGACGCGCCCGGATCGAAGGCGATCTGCTGGCGGCCGAGCGCACCGCGCCGCGCAATTACGATTACTGGTATTGCGGAGCTCCGTCGCTGAGGCCGCGGGCGGCGTGGGACGATGGCGTTGAGACCTACCTCGTCTTCGGTCCCCGTGCCGAGCTGCCCGCCGTATTCGTACGCAACGCGGATGGCAGCGAGTCGCTGGTGAACTTCGATATGCGTGGTGCGGACATGGTCATCCAGCGGGTGGCACGGCGCTTCGTGCTGCGGCGCGGCAGGCTCACGGGGTGTATCGTCAATCGAGCCTTTACCGGCTCCGGGCGGCGGCTGGCCTCCGGGACGCTCTCGTCCGATGTCCGGCGGGTGACACGGAGGGCTTCATCGCAGGAGACCGGCGACCGGCACGCACACGCCCCGCGAGGAGCACGGCCATGATCCGCTTTCCCTGGTTCGGCCGGCGGCCGCCGTCCCCAGTCGGGTACGACAAGCAACAGGGGAAACGCCCCGCCGGCGTCGCCGCTCAGGAATTGATTCGTGGCGAGCGCGGTCACACCGTGGCGAGTCGTGCGCGCTCGCTGCAGTCGCGGCTCAACGGCGTGCTGGCAGTGGCGCTCGCGATCGGCGTAGGGTTGACCATGCTCGTCTGGTATTACGCCGAGGCGGTGCGTCGGCCCGGGAAGTCCACGCTAACGACTCCGACCCATGTTGCCGCGGCACGCATGAGGCTTCCTCCGCTCGGTCCCATCCTCCTCCGCCGCCCGGGACCCGTCTTGCAACCGGCTGCCGGGGCCTCTCAGTCGGCGATTACGGTGAAGCAGGCGACGCCGCTCCTGCCGGCTGAGCCAATCCTGCCCCGGCCCACGCAAAACGGCTGGGCATCTGCGGCCGGCTCGGGCCATCGCCGCGCGCTTGCCCGCCGCCTCTCTGGTGCGGTGTTCGCCGGGCCGGGGAGCGTAGCGAGTACCTCGATGACCGGCTCGCAAACAGGCGCGAATGCCGCCGGCCGTCCGGCAAGCCCCGCATATCCGGGCATCCCCGCCCCGCTGACCCGAGCGACGCGTGGCGGTGAACCCCTGAGCGCGCTGCTGCGCCCCGAAGTTCTTCCCGCAACGCGCGCCGAGCTCCTTCCGCAGCAGCGGTTGCTGCTGCCCAAGGGCGCATTCATCGACTGCACGCTGGAGACGGCGATCGATTCGACTCTGCCGGGTCTGACGACTTGCGTTACGGCAACCGACACCTTCGGTGCCGATGGCACCGTGGTGCTGCTGGGGCGTGGCACGAAACTCATCGGGGAAACGCGCGGTCAGGTGCGCCAGGGCATGGCGCGGGTGTTCGTGATCTGGACCGAAGCACGTACCCCGGCGGGCGTGGTCGTCCGGCTCGACTCGCCGGGCACGGACGCGCTGGGCCGCTCCGGGCTGATCGGGAGCGTCGACCGGCATTTCTGGCAGCGTTTCGGCGCGGCATTGCTGGTCTCCTCCATCGACGCGGCGGTGCAGTCCAGGGTCGAGTCCGGAAGCGGAACGGTAGTGATCAATCCGACAACGTCAGAGAACGTCATGACAGAGGCGGTTCGTGCGACGGCGGACATGCCTCCGACCATCACGGTGCCCAACGGAGCACGAATACAGGTGCTGGTGGCGAGGGATGTGGATTTCAGGTCGGTGTATGAGCTGGTCCCCCGCTCCTGAAGGGCCGCCGCCTGTCCCCGGGGCGGTGCGCGATTCCGGGTCCGCCTCGGCCCTGGAGTTGACCCTGCGCAAGCTCCGGCCGCTGCTCGACCGGCCCGGCGTCACGGAGATTTGCATCAACCGTCCGGGCGAGGTGTTTCTGGAGAGCGCTAGCGGGTGGTGCCGCGAGCCGCTGCCGGGGGCCGACTTCGAGTGGTGCCGGCGCTTCGCCAGACTGGTGGCCAACTATACCCGCCAGAGGATCGACGAGGTGGCGCCGCTCCTTTGCGGATCGCTGCCAAGCGGCGAGCGGGTGCAGATCGCGCTGCCGCCGGCCACGGCCCGGGGTTGTGTGGCCATCAACATCCGGCGCCCCGCGCATCTGCTCTGGTCGGTGGCCGAGCTCTCCGCCCGGGGGATATTCCGCGACACGCGTCCGGCGCAGGAAGCGCCCAGGGAGGTGGAGCGGGAGTTGTGCTCGCTGCTGGCGGCTCGCCGGTACGAGACGTTCATGCGCCTGGCGGTGCGCAGCCGATGCAACATCCTGGTGTCAGGACCCACCGGCTCAGGCAAAACGACCTGGACCAAGGCGCTGATCCGCGAGATCCCCGCCGACGAGCGCCTGATCACCATCGAGGATGCCCCGGAGCTCACCCTGGACGCCCATCCCAACCACGTGCGGCTCTTCTACAGCAAGGACGACCAGGGCCTCTCGAGAGTCACGCCAAAGCAGCTTCTCGAGGCTTCCTTGAGGATGAAGCCTGACCGCATCCTGCTCGCGGAACTGCGTGCCGAAGAGGCGTTCGATTACCTGCGCAACGTCAACTCCGGGCATCCCGGCTCGATCACCAGCGTGCATGCCTCGAGCGCCTCCCTGGCGTTCGAGCAGCTGACGTTGCTCATCAAGCAGAGTCCGGGCGGCCGCCAGCTCGCCCGGCGAGACATCCACAGCCTTCTGCGCCTGCTGGTCGACGTGGTTATCCAGTGCGGGCTCGATCGGCACCGGCGCTGCATCAAGGAGATCTGGTACCGGTCCGAGGCCAGGGGAGCGGTCCCGGGAGAGCCTGCGCCGCGCGCCAGGTCGATCCGAGGCGCGGCGGACAGGGAGACATCGGCGCGATGATCGGCACGCAGACGCTGGTCGATTTGACACACGGTGTGTCGGGTCTCGCCTTCGCCTACGGCAGCGTCCAGGCTCCCATGTGGATCGCGATGTCACGCGGTCGCGTGGCGCTCGATCGGTGGCTGGCCTCGCCTCTGCTCGCCGGGTCTTTGTTGCTCGTCGCGGGCATGGGAATGTCATGGGTGGCGTCCGCGCTGCGCTCGGTGGGCCTGGGCGCCAATTTGTCATATGCCATCTCGAGCACGGGACTGTGCGCGGCATTGGGATATGCCGGTGGACGCATGCTCGCCACCGCTCCGCCTGCCGCGCGCGAGCAACACGTGCGCGGATCGGTCGTGCGGCAACGAGGAACGGTCGGGCACGATGATGCGTGCGACACGCACGAGGAGACACGTGCGCACCGGCGCGGCGCGGCGACGAAGGCACGTGACGGTGGCCTCACGCTCGCGGGCGTACCGGTGCCGGTGGCCGACGAGACCAAGCACTTCAAGCTGATCGGTGCCACCGGCGCGGGCAAGAGCACGGCCATCCGCGAGCTTCTCGCCGGGGCGCTGGCGCGGGGAGATCGGGTGGTGATCACCGATCCCGACGCCGGTTATCTCGGACGCTTCTTCGGGCAGCGACGCGGCGACGTCGTGCTCAGTCCGTTCGAGCGCGGGGCGCGCCGATGGGACCTTTTCGGCGAGATCTCCGATCCCTACGACATCGATCAACTGGCGCTCGCGCTCATTCCCGATCACGAGGGCCCGGATCGCAGTTGGCGCGGGTATGCCAGGACGTTGTTCGCCGCGGTGACGGGGCAGGCTCGCGAGGCGGGGGTGTCCGATCTCGGCCAGCTCTATGATCTTCTGGTGACGGCCGAGCGTGGTGAGCTCAAGGTACTGGTCGGCGGTACGCCGGCCCAGCCGTTCTTCGACGAGCATAACGACCGGATGCTGGATTCCATCCGCTCGGTGATGAGCTCGGCGGTGGGTGCGCTGCGCTACGTCGCCCGCCAGGAGGCCGAGCCGCTGTCCGTCAGGCGTTGGGTGCAATCCGGAGAGGGTACGCTCTTCATCCCCTATCGCGCTGGGCAGATCGCCTCGCTGCACTCGATGATCTCGGGCTGGATGCGGCTCGCGATCTTCGAGGCCATGAACGGCCCCGAGGGGGGGCGGCCGCTTTGGTTCGTGGCCGACGAGCTCGATGCGCTTGGCGCGATCGACGGGCTCAAGGACGCGCTCGCGCGGTTGCGCAAGTTCGGCGGGCGCTGCGTGCTCGGGTTCCAATCAATCGCCCAGGTGTCCTCCACCTACGGCGTGGGCGAGGCACAGACCATCGTGGAAAACTGCGGCAACACGCTGATCCTCAGGTGCTCGGCGAGCGAGCGCGGTGGCACCTCCCAATTCGCATCCCGCCTGATCGGCGAGCGGGAAGTGGTGCGCCTCACGCGCTCGAGTTCCAAGCGCCCGGGCGACTGGCGTGCCTCGATCACGGATACCGAGCACCGGCAGGTCGAGCCGGCAGTGATGGCCTCGCAGATCGAGCGGCTGGCCGACCTCTCCGGGTATCTCAAGCTCGCATCCTCGCCGGACTGGCGGCGTGTGGCGTTGCGAGTGCCCGAGCGCGGGGCGACAGTTGTGTCCGCCGCCCGGGCCCGGCGCGCCGGGCCCGCAGTGGAGCAATCGGCGTGCCGGTCGCGGCCTGCGAGCGGGCGCGATGGACCCGGTGAGGTGTTCGACAGCGAGGCGGAGCAGGCGATGAGCGGCACCGAGGGGTGGGAGCGTGGTTGAGCCGTCCGAAACCGATCTGTCCCTGCGGGCGGGACTGCTGATGGAGGCGGCCCAGGCGCAGCAGCGGCTTGGCCAGGAGTGTCTGGAGCGATTGCAGGCGCACCTGCGGGATCTCGATACCGTCGTGCGGGATGAGATCCGCCACACGCTGACCGAAGCGCTCGCCGGGCTGGTCGAGGAGACGACGCAGGCCGCGCAGGGACTGCGGCGCCTGCGCCATGCCGCGGACCTGCGGGTGTTGTCCTGGACGGTGGTAGTGACGGTCATCAGTGCATTGTTGGGGCTGGGTACGATGTGGCGGTTGCTGCCGTCGCCGCGACAGATCGCCGCATTGCGGGCGCACCGTGACGTCCTCGCCGCCGACATTGCGCGCCTGGAAAAATACGGCGGACGGGTGGATCTGAGAAAGTGCGGCCTGCACGGCAGGCTCTGCGTGCGCGTCGATCGCAAGGGACCGGCGTACGGGGCGGACGGAGACTTCCTTCCGGTGAAGGGCGGCTGACCGTGGCTCCCGGGATGAGGCACCTGAGCCCATCGGCCGCGCGCGCCGTGCTTGCGGGTCTGCTCGCGGTGCTGTTGCCCGTTTTTTTGCTGCTCGCTCGGCGAGCGGGATCGCGGGACGTTCACCGGCGCGGCACCCGGATAATTGATGGATGCCGGGCGCAGCGCCGCGCCGCCCGCCTGAAGCGCCGTGGTGAGCCGCTCGTAACTCTCGCTGGCGTAGGCCTGGAGCCGGAGGAGGAAACCAAGCATTTCAAGCTGATCGGTACCACCGGGACGGGCAAGTCCACCGCCATCCGCGAGTTGCTCGGCGCGGCGCTCGCGCGCGGCGACCGTGCGGTCGTCGCCGATCCACATGGTGGCTACCGGGCGCGTTTCTTCAACTCCTTCCGCGGCGATGTCATCCTCAATCCCTTCGACGCGGCTTCGTCGAAGTGGGATCCGTTCGCCGAGCTCGGCGCGCCGGGTGATGCCGAGCAACTGGCCGGAAGCCTCATTCCGTCGACGGAGGATGCCTCCGGTCGCGAATGGCGCGGCTATGCACGCACCTTTCTCACCGCGGTGCTCAGGCGCTGTCATGAGGCGGGCGGCGATGCCGCCGAGCTGTGGAGGCTCATTGCCGTGGCGGAAAGTGCGGAGCTGCGGCCCATCGTGTGGGGAACCCCGGCGCAGCCGTTCCTGGAGCAGGAGAACGCCCGGATGTTCGGCTCCATCCGCTCGGTGGCCGCTTCGAGCGCCGCGGCGCTGGAGCACGTGGCTCCCCAGCGCTCTCGTCCTTTTTCGGTCCGCGACTGGGTGAGGCAGGGGCGCGGGGTGTTGTTTCTGCCCTATCAGGCCGGACAGATTGCGGCGCTGCGCACGGTCATCGCCGCGTGGGTGCGTCTTGCGGTATTCGAAACCATGAGAGTGGAGGGCGATCGGCGGCTGTGGTTCGTCGTGGACGAGCTCGATGCCCTGGGTGCGATCGATGGGCTGAAGGACGCTCTGGCGCGGCTGCGCAAGTTCGGCGGGCGCTGCGTGCTCGGGTTCCAATCGATCGCCCAGGTGTCCTCGACGTACGGCGCGGGTGAGGCACAGACCATCGTGGAGAACTGCGGCAACACGCTGATCCTCAGGTGCTCGGCGAGCGAGCGCGGCGGCACTTCCCAATTCGCATCCCGCCTGATCGGTGAGCATCAGGTGGTGCGCCGCTCGAGCTCGAGGGGCCGTGACGGCATGGGCGGGTTCGGCCAGGGCGCGCGCGGGGCCCGCCGCTCGCTGCACCTCAGCGAGCAGCAGGTGATCGAGGCGGCCGTGCTGGCCGCGGAGGTCGAGCAACTGCCCGACTTCGCGGGGTTTGTGAAGACCGCCGCCTCGCCGGTATGGCTCAAGGTGCGCTTCGGGCGCGCGCAATAAGATGCAGCGCTGGAGCCAGCGGACGCTCGCGCATGGCCATCTTCCACATGCAGATCAAGACCGTGACGCGTGCGCAGGGCCGCAACGCGCTCGCTTCGGCCGCATATCGGGCCGGGGAGGCGATCCGCGATGAGCGCACTGGGGTGACCTATGACCATCGCAAACGCCAGGATGTGCTGCACAAGGAAATCCTGCTGCCCTCGGGACTAGAGCGCGGAGGCGCCGCGGTGGACTGGGCCCGCGACCGCTCGGCGTTATGGCACGCCGCGGAGCGCTCCGAGCGTCAGCGCAACTCGCGGGTGGCCCGCGAGTACATGGTGGCGCTGCCCGCGGAGCTGTCGGCCAGCCAGCGCGTGGCGTTGGCCAGAGCGTTGTCCAGGGAGATCTCCGATCGCTACAACGTGGCGGTGGATCTGGCGGTGCATGCGCCCCGGCCGTACGGTGATCCACGCAATTTTCATGCTCACCTGCTGACAACCACGCGCGAGGTCACCCCGGAGGGACTCGGAGCCAAGACCGGGCTCGACATGCAGGGCACGGTGCGCGCCGAACTCGGTCTGCCCACTTCGAGACAACAGTTCAAAGCGCTGCGCGAGCGCTGGGCCGAGCTCGCCAACGAAGCGCTGCGCAACGCACATATTCCCGAGCGCATCGATCACCGCAGTCTCGCCGAGCAGGGGGTCGATCGCGAGCCCCGTCCGAATCTGCCGATGGCCGCGGTCGCCGCGCTGCGAAGAGGAGAGCGAAGCGAGCTCGCCGAGCGGCTCTTCGAGCGATACCGCCAGAGAGTCGCGGTGCGTCAGGCGGCCACTCCCGGATTGCGGCAGGAGCCGGCGCGCGAGCGCAGGCAGGGCGCCGTCATGATGAAGCGGGCCGCGGCACCGTCGACGGAAGAACAAGCCATCGAGCGATCACCGGCTCCGCGAGACTCCGAGGCGCGTCGCCAACAGGCGGTGCAGGACTGGCTGGCGTATCGCGTGGCCCAGGGCCGGCCGATCGGCCCGGCGGGTGAGACGCAGGGTCGGCAGGGTGCCGAAGATCTTCGCCGCCAGGCCATCGAGGCCTGGCGGCGCCTGCGGGCGAAGGAGGGGGAAAGTCGCGGCGGCAAGCTCAACCGCCGCGAGTTGGACGCCGGGGCGGAGGGTGTCCCGGAGCCACGGGCTCGCGACCGCGGTGCCGATTTTTCGCTTTGACAACCACTCGCGCTTGAACCCGGGAGCATGCGAGACCGAGCGGACGCGCGACCCTGAGCCATTTCTCGTTTCAAGCCTGAGTTTCGCAAGCTGTTATGCCTATGCTCCATCCGGCGACCGGCTGCTGTGCCAGATGGCGCGGGAGATGTGCGCGCGCCTGAAGGCGGCCGATCCACGCGCCCTGGCGAGCTCGGCCGCGCAGGTGTGGCGGGAGAATGTGGCCAACGGACATTTTGCCGCGGTTTTCGGTCGGGACGTTGTGCTGGTCCCCGTGCCCGAAAGCCGCCCGGGAGCAAGCGCGCACTGGGTGGGCGAGCGGCTGGCGTGGTGCCTGAGGGACATGGGTCTCGCTTGCGCCGTGTGGCCTTGTCTGCGGCGCCGCTATCCGGTGAGAAAATCGGCGTTTGCGGCGGCCGGCGAACGGCCTACGGTGCTCGAGCACTACGCGTCGTTCGCCGTGGAGCGAGCCGTGGCAAGCTCCGGCGAGCTGGCGAGTTGGCAGTGGAGCTCATCTCCGGACAGCCCCGCGCAGGATCTCGCCTGGCGCCGGTCCCGGGGCGCGGGCTCGGCGCCTCGCTTGGTGCTCATCGATGATGTGGTGACGCGCGGGCGCACCCTGCTGGCCGCCGCCGCGCGGCTACGCGCGGCATTTCCCGGGCGCGAGATCCGCGCCTTCGCCCTGATGCGGACGCTTGAGCGCGGTGAGCTGCCCTGGCGAAACCCCGATCCCTGCGAGGGGGAGGTGCGCTGGCTCCGGGGCGATGCGCGCCGCCGCCCATAGCCGCTCGAATCCCCAAGCCGCTGGCATTTCCGGATCAGGAGTATATACTATACGTATTAGTAGTGTTTTTCATCAAGATACCGGCATGCCCCCGCTCGCCTATCCCGCCAGCCGGTACGAGCCCTCGCCGCTCGTTGACCTGCACTCGCGCGCCCAGCGCGAGCGTCTGAGCCCCGGAGCGCTCAAGGCGTTCTTCAACATCATGGAGCGCTGGGGCGTGCGCGACGAGGACGCCCGGCAGCTGCTCGGCGGCGTGACCAACGGGCCGTACTATGAGATGAAGAAGCACCCCGAGGGGCGGCTGCTCGAGCCCGATCGGCTGATGCGCATCTCGTACCTGATCGGCATCTTCAAGGCGCTCAACATCCTGCACTCCCACAAGCTGGCCGACGAGTGGGTGCGGCTGCCCAATACCAACCGCATCTTCGGCGGCATGACGCCGCTCGCTTACATGCTGAGCGGCGGGGCGCCGGCCATGCAGACGGTCCGCCGACTCCTCGATGCGCGCCGGGGCGGGCTGTGAGCAGGGCGCTGCCGCCGGTCTCGCTCGTGCGGCGCTATGACACGCACCGGCTGATTCCCGCCAAATACAGCGGTGCGAGCGTGCTTGCGCGCATCGCGGACGACGATGCGCATCTGGCGGAGATCTTCGATCTCGACCACGCGACCAACGACCGGCTGCTGGCCGAGAACGAGCGTTTGCCGGGAATCGGGCTGCACGAGCTGGTCTTCGGCGTGCCGTATTACCGGATCGTGAACGCGGCATTCACCCATGCGCATCCGCTCGGCAGCCGCTTCAACGGTCCGGAGCGCGGCGCGTGGTACACGGCCTTCGAGCTGAAGACCGCGCAGGCCGAGGTGGCCTTCCACAAGTCGGTGCAGCTGGCCGAGATCGGCCGCTTCGAGGACGAGGTGGCCTTCGATGAGTATCTGTCGGATTTCAGCGGCGAGTTTCACGACCTGCGAGGCGGGGAGGCCTGGCCCGAGTGTCTGGATCCGGACAGCTACAGACGCTCGCAGGCGCTGGCCGAGCGGCTGCTCGAGGCAGGGTCGCTCGGTGTCGTGTACCCGAGCGTCCGGCGGCGAGGCGGCACCTGCCTGGCGTGCTTCCGCCCCTCGCTCGTCGGCAATGTGCGCAAGGGCGCCACGTACCGCTTTCAGTGGCGCGGCAGACCCAGCCCCGTGATCAGGCTCAGTTGAACTGGGCGGTGTAGGCGAGCATCATCCCGCCGCGCACGGGTACGACCGACACGTCCATGCCCCCACCCTGGCGTTGTGCGCTGCGGTCCATGACGAAGTGCGCGGTGGCCATGCCGAGTACCGCGCCCGCCACGGTATCCGAAAGCCAGTGGGCGTTGTGCTTCATGCGCTGGTAGGCGGTGAACGCACCGATCCCGTAGCCGAGCGTCCGCCGGATCCATCGGTATCGGGGATTGCCCGATTCGGCGAGTACCGTGCCGACGGCGAACGCCGCGGTGACGTGTTCCGACGGAAAGGAGTCGCCTCCCTTGAACCACTGGTTGGAGCTTGCGGTCTGGTACGGCCGCTGCCGCCCGATCGCGTATTTGATCGCGTAGGCGCTGAGGAAGGACAGTCCGCCCGATTCCAGCATGTTCCAAGCCTCGGTCTTGCCGGCGTGGCTGTCGATCAGCTCCGCGTACCCCCAGGTCGCCGCAAACGCCGCGAAGCCCGGCAGGGCATCGGTGAGAGTGCTCGAGGAGGGGGGCTTGGGACCGAAGGGGAGCTTGGAGCCCCGGTCGAAGTGGGTGCGCGCCTGCGTGTCGTAGTGGTGTGCCACGGCGATCGCCGCCAGCGCGCCGCCGAAGTACTCCCATTGCCGACTGTGCCAATGCAGCGGCGCGGTGAAGTAGGCCTTGGTGTCCCCCCACGTGCGCTTGACCAGACCTTTCAGTTCCGATTGCGGTCGCGCGTAGCGTATCGGCCCGGCTTGCGTCGCCGAGGAAGCCGGTCCGCTGCTTTGAGAGTTGGAGGTTTCCCCGGCCTGCTGCGCGTGCGCGGGCAGGGCGAAGATCGCGAGGACGGCGCCGCCGAGAAGCCATGCGCGCAGGGAGCGGGTTTTGATTTTCATTGGGCGGATTGTAGGGGATTCGGCGCCTTGGAACAGAGCGCTTCGTTATGGATGTCCCAGCATCGCCGCCGCGAGCGCCAGCACCAGCGCCGGGGGCATCACCAGCACCCCCACCTTCAGGAATTTCCGGGCGTCGATGTGCACCTTCTCGCGGCGCAGCGCGACCAGCCACAGAATGGTGGCGAGCGAGCCGGTCACGGAGAGATTGGGTCCCAGGTCCACGCCGATCACCATGGCATCGCGCAGCGATGCCCCATGCCCGGCGCCCATCACGCGGGCGATCAGCGCCGCCGGCAGATTGTTCATGACATTGCAGGCAAGGGCAATGGCGCTCCCCGCGGCGAGGACCGCCAGATGTCCCGAGCGTGCGGTCATCCGCCCGAGCACCCCGCCCATCGCGGTCAGCAGGCCGGTGCGGTCGAGGCCGGCCACCAGCACAAACAGGCCCGCAACCAGCGGCAACACGCCCCATGAGACACCCTTGATCAGGTGCCAGGGTCTGCGCCGGTCGAGCAACACGGCGGCGCACGTCGTGAGCGCGCCGGCCGCGAAGGTCGGCAGGCCGAGTGGCCGGCCGGTCGCCGAGGCCCACAGCATGACGGCCGCCGTCAGCGCGATGCCGCAGGCGGCCAGCTTCGCACCGCGGGCGAGCTTCGGCACCGGCACGTGGCTGGTGAACGTGGTATCGAGCGCGGTGCGCTGCGTGGCCCGCAGCACGAGGTAAGTTGCAACGATGGCGGCGACCGAGGGCAGAGTGAAGCGCCACAGCCACTGCCCGAGCACGGGCAGGTGGCTCGCATAGACCACCAGGTTGGCCGGGTTGGCGATGGGCAGGACGAAGCTCGCCGCGTTGGCGACGAAGGCGCAGATCAGAAGGTACGGCAGCGGCTCGGTGCGCGCCTGGCGCGTGGCCGCATAGACGGCGGGCGTCAATACGACGGCGGTGGCGTCATTGGACAGGAAGGCGGTCACGACGATCCCGACGGCATAGATGAGTGCGAACAACCGCCGCGGCGAGCCCCGTGCCGCGCGCGCGGCATGGGCCGCCGCCCAGTCGAACAGCCCCTCCGCCCGTGCCAGCTCCGAGAGCAGCATCATGCCGGTGAGAAACAGGTACACGTTCGTGCCCTGACGAACGGCGAGCCACCCCTGATGCCACGACAGGAGCGACCCCAGGACCAGCAGCGCGGCGCCCGAGACCGCCCAGACGGCCTCCGGGAGGCCCCAGGGACGGAAAAGAATGCCGAAGACCGCCGCGGCGGCGATCAGCCAGATGACATCGTTCGCGAGGCCGGCGTGGGGGAGCGGCAAGCACGATCCTTGACGAGTGCGCGCGCATTGGACCCGCGCGCCGGGCCGCCGTCAAGACGCAACGCCTTCGGTTGCGGGAGCGGCTCTCCCACGCCGGCCCGCTCACAGGGACTCCTTGCACGACTACGACGACGGTCGTAGACTCGTCCCGCCATGACCCGCTATCGCCTGCCGGCCGATGACCTCGAGTACGCCGTGCTCGCCAAGCTCTGGCAGCTCGGCACCGCCTCGGTGCGCGAGCTTCACGAGCAGCTCGGCGCACCCCAGGGCCTGGTGTACACCACGACCGCCAAGGTGGTCGACCGGCTGCGCGAGAAGGGCCTGATCCAACGGCAGCGCAAGGGCACGGCGTTCCTGTACCGGCCCCGTGCGGCGCGCGAGGAGGTCGAGCGCGCGAGGGCGCGCAACGCGCTCGCACGCCTTCTGGGGTCGACGCCGCGCGCGGGCGTGGCGGCCCTGGTGGAGGCGGTCGACGACATCGATCCGCAGCTGCTGACTGAGCTCGAGCGGGCGGTGGCCGCGCGCAGGAGGGCGAAGCATGGGCCGTGAGATACTGCTTACCCTGTTGATCACGATGTGCGGCGGGCTGATTCTTCAGGCGCTCGCGGCCTGGTCGCCGCTTGGGACCGCCTGCGCGGATCCCGCGGCGCGCGAGCGGCAGGCCTGGCGCGCTGTGTGCCGGCCGGTCGTGCCGGTCCTGCTGAGTGCCGCCTGGCTCATCGGCTGGGCGCTGGCTGAGCCCGATCCGGTGCGCGACCCGCTCGATCCAGCCGTCGTGGTATGCCTGTGGCTGCCGTTCGGGCTGTTGTTCGCGCGCGCCGCCGCGCGGGCCGCCTGGGCACTGGTGCGGGAGCTTCCGGAGTGCGGCGTATCGACCTGCGGGTTCCTGCAGCCGCAGGTGGTGTTTTCCCCCTTTCTCGCCCGGCGGCTCGAGGAGCCGGTGATCCGCGCGGCGCTGGCGCACGAGCACGCGCACGCGCGCCACCGCGATCCGCTGCGCATCTGGCTCGCACAACTCATCACGGACCTGCAATGGCCCTGGCCTCAGGCGCAGAGGCGTCTCACCGCGTGGCTCGCGGCGCTGGAGCTGGCCCGCGACGAGCAGGCGCGCCGCGATGGCATCGAGGGAACCGATCTGGCCGCCGCCGTGCTGTCATCTGTTCGGTATCTCGGCGAGCTGGCGCCGGATGAGCGGTCCGGGCTCGGCGGCACTCAGCTCGCGCACGCCAGGTTGGTCGGCGACGGACAGGTTCTTCAGCGGCGCGTGTCGCGGCTGCTCGCACCGTTGCCGCCGGCGCCCGATGGCGGGCGCGGCCCCGGCCTGCGACGAACGCTCGTGCTGATGACCCCACTGTTGCTGGCGGCGCTGCTGCTGGGTGTCGTGTACGGCCAGTGGATCATGCGGCCCCTGCTGGGGCTGACCTGATGGCCCGCAGCGTCCGGCGGCGCGCCGCGGCCGCGGCTGCTTTGTGCTGCGTGGCCGGGGCCGCCGCCGCTTCCAGCGTCTCGATGAGCGGCACCGTCGTGGTTCACGAGCAATCTGTCACGCAGCGCTATCAGGCCTATGGGCAGGTGCAGCCGGTCGCGGTCGCGGGCGTGCGGGCCGTGGAGGCCGGAGTGGTGAGTCGCCTGGTGTTGCCGGGGATGCGCGTGAGGGCGGGGCAGGTGCTCGCCGTCCTCACCGGGCCGCAAGCCGAGGCCTTGATGGCACAACGCCGCGCCGCCCTGCGCGCGGCCTCCATGCAGTTGAGTGCTGACCGCCGCAAGCTCGCCGTGCGGCTCGCGACCCGGCAGGCCGTTGCGGCGGATGAGGCCGCTTACGAGACTGCGCGCGGTCGGCTGCGGGTGGCTCTCAAGACCCTGACGCTGCGCGCGCCCGCCGCCGGCTACGTGCTGGCGGTCGATGTGGCCGACGGCGAGCAGGTCGCCGCGGGCCGGCTCATCCTCGCTCTGCAGACCGGCCGCCCGTGGCTCAAGGCGGTCTACTATGGGGAGGACGCGCTCGCAATCCATCCGGGCATGACCGGATGGTTCCAACCGGCTTCGGGCGCCGCCGTGCGGGTGCGGGTTAGGACCGTGTCCGCGGCGCTCGGACCCGATGGCGGCGAGCAGGTGGGGTTGTTTCCTGTGGCGGCCCATGGCCGGAGCGTCGCGGCGTTGGCGCGCACGTGGCGCAGCGGCCGGTGGGGCACGGTGACGCTGAGCGGCGCAACCCGGCCCATGGTGGCGGTGCCCAGCCGGGCGCTGATCCTCGATCGGGCGCACTGGTGGGTGCTGGTGCGCACCGCGCACGGCGACCACCGCCAGAGGGTGGTGCCCGGAGCTTCGCGCGGCTGGTCGACCTTCATCGAGCAAGGGCTCGAGCCCGGCGAGCACGTCGTGGTGCAGAACGCCTACCTGGAGTTCCACCACGGGATTGCCAGCCGGTACACGCCGACGCACTGACGCGCAATGCCGCAGGCAACCGCTCCCGGCAACGGCTCCCCGCCCGGCCAATCCGCTCCGCCCGCCGGCGCGAACATCCCGCATGTGCTGAAGCACCCCCTGCTCTGGGCTCTGGTGCTGCTCGGGGTGCTTGCCTGGGCCGCATATGCGCTGACGCACATCCCGGTTGAGGTGCTGCCGCAATTCAACTTCCCGGAGGTGAGCGTTTATGCACACCTGCCGGGGGCGAACGCCACCGAGCTCGAGAGCCTGATCGTCTATCCGCTGGAGGGACAGATTCTGGCGCTGCCCAACCTGCAGAGCGTCCGCTCCAGCATGGGCGACGGGACCGTCGAGGTCGACGTGCGGTTCCGGCAGGGTACCTCGTCGGAACTCGATCTGCAGGCCGTCAATGGCGCCATTGATCGCGCCCGCCGCGAGCTGCCGCTCGAGGCCCATCCTTACGCCCAGATCATGGGCAACGCCATCAATGAAGTGATTGACGACACCGCGCAGATTCCCGCCGGTGTGGCGCCCAGCGAAGTGCAGCGGGCGGTGCTCGCGAATGTGGCGCCCGCGCTGCGCGCGTTGCCGGGGGTGCAGCGCGTGGAGGTCTACGGCGCGGGCGAGGAAGCGCTTTGGATCCAACCGAACCTGAAGGCGATGCGCCGCTACGGCGTGCCGGTCACGGCGATCGCGCGGGCGGTGCGGTCCCAGGTGCTGCTGAAACCGGCGGGTTATGTGACCCAGGGACACAACGACGTATTCATCGAGGCCCGCCATCTGCCGGTCCACGTGGCGCAGCTGCTCGATATCCCGGTGCCCTCGCGCACCGGGCCGATTCCGCTGCGGGCGCTGGCGCGTGTCGTGCGCGCGGCGGTGCCAACGCACAATGCGGTCTCGCTTGACGGGAAGCCCAGCGTCGCGCTGACCGTCCTCAAGCAGCCGGGAGCCGCAACGACACCGGTCACGCGCGAGGTGGCCGCCACTCTGGCCGCGACATTGAACCAACTTCCGGCCGGTGTGCGCTGGGTGCCGATCTATGACCAGGGGCGCATCGTCCACATGATCGGCGCGGACCTCGGCCGCAACCTGCTCATCGGCATGGCGCTCGCGGTGGCTGTGCTGTTCTGGGTGCTGGGTGCGGGCCGCGGCGTCTGGGTGCTCGCCGTCAGCATCCCGCTGTCGCTCGCGGTCGGCGTCGCGGCCCTGTATTACGCGGGCCAGGACCTCAACCTGATGACCCTCGGGGCGCTCACTGTGGCGGTGGGTCTGTTGGCCGATGACGCCATCATCGTGCTCGAGAGCATTTATCACCGCTGGGAGCAGGGCGATGACCGCTGGCGGGGCGTCTGGCGCGGCGTGCGCGAGATCGTCGTGCCGGACATCACCGGCACTTTGACCAACGTCGCCATCTACGTGCCGCTGCTGTTCGTCGGCGGCCTGGTGGGAATCTTCTTCATCCCGTTTTCCCTGGCGATGGCTTTCGCTCTGCTGGCCTCGCTCCTGGTCTCCCTCACGCTGATTCCGATGGGGCTCGGTTTCCTCAAGGCCGTGCCCGGCGGCGCCACCGCGAGCGGCGCCCGGGTGTTGGAAAAGATCCGGCACTGGAACGAGCGGCTGTTCCATCTGGTCGCGCGCGCCCCCAGGGCGAGCCTCGCCATCACCTTCGGAGTGTTGGCGCTCTCGCTCGTGGGCCTGGCGCTGGTGCCCATCGCTTTCCTGCCTCTGCCCAACGAAGGCGTGCTCCTGGAATCGTTCACGCTGCCGCCGGGCAGCTCGCTTCTCGAGACCCGCGCGGTGGTGGATCGCATGACCCGGAGGCTGCTCGCCGATCCGGCCGTGGCCCATGTGTATGCGCGCGTCGGCTCCTCGGGCGGCACCACCTACACCGAGCCGTCCTATGGCGGCGAGATGCAAGTGGCGCTGAAAAAGGGCATCAACGTCAATGCGCTGGATGCGATCGGCGAGCGGATCCAGAAGGAATCGCATCTGTCCGGGGTGCAGCTCTCGGTGGATACTCCCACCATCGAGCGCTTGGGCGAGAGCCTTTCCGGACTGCCGCAGCCGTTCGTGATCCATGTATTCGGCAGCAGCGTGCCGGAGATGCGTCTGCTCTCGCGTGAGATCACCGCCCGGCTGAAGACCGTCCCGGCGCTGAGCGACATATTCAACAACGACGGCTATCCGGTCACGGAGCTGACGATCACGCCGCGCACCTCGGCGCTGGCCGTCCACGGTCTGACGCCGGTGTCGCTTTACTCCCAGCTCGATCCTCTGCTCGACGGCGAGGTGCTCGCACGGGTTCCCGAGGGCAACGTGCCGCTGGATCTGTACCTGCGCCTGGCCGATGTGCCCCAGCGCTCGCTCCGCGCGCTCTCGGAACTGCCGATCCGTACGCGCGGCTGGACCCCGCTCGATGAGCTCGCCACGCTGCAGTTGGTGCAGACGCCCAACCAGATCGAGCATATCGCCGGTGCACGCGCGCTCGACATCCTGGCGACGCCCAACGGAACGCTCGGCGCCACGGCGGCCGCGGCGCGCAAGGCGCTCGCGGGACTCGCGCTGCCTCCCGGCTATCGCGTCGAGTTCGGTGGGCTGCTCGCCCAGCTCGAGCGGGCGGCGCTCGGATTGGGCATCGCGATGCTGGCCGCGTTGGTGCTCATGGTCGGAATCCTCATTCTGCAATTCGACGGGCTGCTGGTGCCGGGCATCCTGCTGCTGGAAATCCCGCTCGCGGTCACCGGCGGCACGGTGGCGCTGCTCGCGAGCGGCGTGGGACTCAATGCCGCCGGCATCATCGGCTTTCTGACCCTGATCGGTATCGGATTGCGCCACAGCATCGTGCTGCTCGATCGCGCACGGCGCAACGAGGCGGCCGGGATGCCCGTGGAGGAGGCGGTGCGCGAGGCCATCCACGTGCGTTTCAGGCCCATCGTGCTCACCGTGGTGACCGCTGCGCTCGGTATGCTGCCCACCGCCCTCGGTTTCGGCCAGGGGGCGGCCCCCGAGCAGGGGCTCGCGGTGGTGATTCTCGGCGGACTGCTGTGGAGCGCGGTGCGCGCGACCAACCTGATTCCGGCGCTTTACCTGTATTGGCGAGGCAGGCAGCTCGCCCGGGAGGCGCAAGCGTGAGACGGCGAAGGGCGGGACGCAGGGCACCGCGCCATGGTCGGGGCGCGACACGAGGCCGGGGAGTGCCGAGCGGGTGGGGCTCCTGGATCCCGGCCGTGCTGAGCGCCACCCTCGCAGGCTGCGCGGTCTATCACCCGAAGCCGCTCCCTTCGGGCCCCAACCTGGTGGCTGTCGCGGCGCTGCACGTGCCGGTGAGCCGCTTCGGCCTGCCGGGCCTGACCCCCGCACCGCTCGATCCGGCGAAGGGCTTCACGGCCGTCAATCTCATGGAGCTCGCGGTGGCCGGTGATCCGCAACTGAGGGCGGCGCGGGCGCGCGCCGGCGTGGCGGGCGCCCAGTTGTTCGCCGCCGGGCTTCTGCCCGATCCACGGATCGCCGCCGGCTGGTCCAGGTCGGTGCTGCATACCGGCTACAGCGTCGGGCTGATGGAGGATGTGCGCGCACTGGTGACGATGCATGCGGGTAATAAGGCCGCCGCCGCGCACGCGCGGCAAGTGAGTCTCGAGATCCTCTGGCAGGAGTGGCAGGTCGCGGAACGGGCCCGGGAGCTGTTCCTGCAAACGCGAGAGTCGCGTGCGCTTCGACCTGTGTTGGCCCGGGAACGGCGGCTGCTCAACAGACTGGTCGCGCGGGACGAGCGTGAGCTCTCGCGCGGGGACGTGGGAGCGGGACGGGTCGCCGCGGAGCTGGCCGAATGGAATGCGGCCGAGAAGCGGTGGCGCGCTCTCGCGCTTGAGGACAACCGGACCTGGCACGAGATCGACGGGCTGCTGGGTCTCGCGCCCGGGACGCGTCTGGCGCTTCGGGGCGCAGCGGGACTGCGTGCCCCCTCGGCGCGCCGGTTCCGCTCGGCGCTGCGCACGCTGCCTCGCCGCCGCCCGGATCTGCTGGCCCTCAGAGCCGGTTACCAGAACGCCGAGCAGAAGCTGCGCGTGCAGATTCTCCGGCAGTTTCCGATGATCGGCGCGGGGGTGCAGCGGGCTCGCAGCGCCGAGGAAGGGCTCCGGACAACCGGCTTCGACGTCACGCTGAGTCTGCCGCTGTTCAACCGCAACCGCGGGGCGATCGCCATCGCGCGCGCCAGCCGCGCGTACCTCTATCAGGTTTACCAGTCGCGTGTGGATGCGGCGGCGAGCCAGGCGGATCAGCTTTTCGATGCCGAGCGCATCATGCACGGACAGCTACGCGCCGCCGACACGCATCTCGAGCGGCTCTTGCGGACGCAGAAAGCGGCGCACGCGAGCTTCGAACGTGGCGATCTCGATCTCGCCGGCTATACCGCCCTGGTGGTCAACGTCGCATCCGCGCGGACGCAGGCCATCGCGCTGCGTGCCTCGCTCGCCAAGGCGCGCGCCGCGCTCGATGTGCTGTTGGCTTTGCCGCTCTGAGAGCGGCGGCCGGTCAGCCGGGCGCGTTGTCCGCGGCCGACTTCGCCTGCGGCTTTTGCGGGCTGTCCAGATTGCCGAAGAATCGCTGGTACAGCACCAGATACAGCCCCTGCAGCGCCGCGGCGACCAGGAAGGGGGTGAGGAGCTGGCCGTGTTGGATCAGCCAGCCGCCGAGCACCGGTCCCGCCGCGCGCGGAATCTGCATCGAGAGGTTCTGCACGCTCGCGCCGAAGCCCCGGCGCTCGGGACGCGTCAGGGCCGCGGCAACGGCCTGGCGCGCGCCAGCGGTTCCGCGGTTGAAGACGCTGCGTGCCGCGTTGAATGCGGCCGCAAGCATAAAGGTGGGAGCGAACGGGATGGCAAGCAGCAGCGCGAGTCCCACCACGCGCATCCCGGTGACGGCCCGCACCGTGCCGAAGCGGCGGCTGAGCCAGCCCGTCACCACCGCGCCGAGCGCGGCCAGCATGAAGCTCGCCGCGAGCGCCGGACCCACGATCGTGGGCCCGACGCCGTAGCGGCGCAGGAACCAGTAGGCGATCAACGGAGCGATGATGCCGATGGCCGAGCCGTTGATGGCGTTGGTGAGCGCGAGCCTGCGGAGTCGATAGTTTTCCTGCTGCTTGATCTGCACCTCGCCGTGGGGCTGGCGGACCCGCGCCACCGGCGTGACCACCGCAGGTGGGGAGCGCGTCCAGGCCACCAAGCCGAGCGAGGCGAGCGAGCCGAGCAACGGCAGGACGAACAGCGCCCGGTAGGTCGAAAGGTGCTCGAACCCATACCCAAAGAGCGCCGGCACCGCCACCAGGGCGGCCCCAAGGCCCATGCCGAGAAAGCCCAGCGTGGCATTGATCGAGAGGGCGCGACGGCGCGCCTCGCCGGCCACCTCGCGCGCCAGCCACGCCTGCTCGACCGGCGAGAAGGGACCCGCCGCGCCGTTGGCGCCGCGGCCGAAGCTGGCCAGGGTGGCCGCCGCAATCAACACCGCTTCGTTGGGTGAGACGATGGCGGCGAGAGCCGCGGCGGTGGAGGCGATCTCGTAGCCGATCAGGAGCCCGCGGCGGCTCACCCGGTCGCTCATAGGCCCCACGATGACGGTGAGCACGGCGCCGAACAGCAGGCCCGCCATGAGGACCACGCCGATCGCCGAGCCGGTGAAGCCGAGCGCGTGCAGATACAGGGTGAAGCTCGCCACGGTCGCACCCTGGCCGAGGCTGCGTGCGGCACGGGCCGCGAGCAGGCAGCGGACATTGTGGGGCAGGGGCGGGGACACGTGCGCAGCCATCCTGGGGTCGCGACCGGGGAGGGATGGAAGTATCGCGGGTGCTTCGTGCCGTGCGCAACGTGCGCGAGCGCCTTCAGCCTGGCGCCGGCACTTTCATGCCAGGCCCGCGGCTGCGGCGCGTGCTCTTCAGATTGTGAGCTTCGCCCGCTGGGTGCGCAGTTGCTGCAGCCACGGCTCGAACTGATCGCCGGGCATGGCCTTGGCGAGCAGCCACCCCTGGGCCATCGTGCAGCCGTACCGGCGCACCAGGTGCCAGTCCTCGAGCGACTCGACGCCCTCGGCGACGGTCTCCAGGCCCAGCTCGCTCGCCATATCGAGCGCCGAGCGCAGGATGACCTGCAGGCTCTCGCGCTCGGAGGCGCCGTGCACGAAACTGCGGTCGATCTTCAGCTCCGTGAACGGAATCCGCGTCAGCTGCTGCATGGAGGAGAAGCCGGTCCCGTAGTCATCGAGCGAAAGCCTGAAGCCGCGCAGCCTCAGGCGCGTCAGCACACCGAGCGCAATCGCCACCTCGCGCAGCAGCGAGCTTTCGGTCACTTCGAGCACAACCTGCTCGGCTCGCAGACGATGCCGGGACTGCATCTCGGAGATTTCCTGCACGAGGTCGGCGCGGTTCAACAGCAGCGGCGAGAGATTGATCGCGATGGACAGATCGAGGCCGTGGCGGCTCCACAGCGCCGCCTGCGCCATCGCCAGGTCCATCACCTGCAGGGTCAGCGCGTGAATGAGGCCGTGTTCCTCCGCGACGGGGATGAAAGCGTCCGGCGGAACCCACCCCAGCGTCGGGTGCTGCCAGCGGGCCAGCGCCTCGAGGCCCCGAACACGGCAGGTGCCTATCTCCACCTGGGGGTGATAGAAGACGGTGATCTCGCCCTGCTCGAGCGCTGTGCGCAGCTCCTCGGGATCGACCGGCTGGGCCTTCGCCTGCGGCGTCCGCGCCGTTTCCGGTTGGCGCTGCAGCAGCGCGCCCAGACTGGCGTAGGTCAGCGGCTTGGGCAGGCTGCCGAGGATCCGCAGACCCAGCGCGGTGCCCATGTCCTCCACCGAGTGCCGGAGGGCGCTCTCGCGGGAGGAGGCCACGATGATCGGTGAGCGGATGCGGCGGGCGGAGAGGGCGTCGAGCAGCTCCGGCCCATCCATTTTGGGCATTTCCAGATCGACGATCAGCAGGCCCGGAGCGCCGGACAGCGTATCGAGCAGGGCGAGGGCCGCCATGCCGTCCTCGGCCTCGTAAATCCGGTCGATTTGCAGTTCCCGGCACAGCGCCGCGCCAAGCCTGCGCTGGACGCTGCTGTCGTCGACAATCAGCACTGAATCAATGGCTTGCAGCTCGCCGCTTGAGGACATGGTCGCTTCGATCCCCTGAGCCGCCCATCCGGCTGGGGCGACGTTGTCTCACAAATATGTATCGACGCCAGCCGACGGGGACTTGAGCCAGGGACGGCTAGGGGAGTGTGATATTGGTCTCACTCGGGCTCACGTCCCGGGGGTCTCCCGGTCGTTGCGTGCGGATGCCTTCGCCGATAGACTTGCCGCCCTCACGGGTTGGGCGGTTAGCTCAGCGGTAGAGCACTGCTTTCACACGGCAGGGGCCACTGGTTCGATCCCAGTACCGCCCACCATAAAATCAATAACTTAGAGGCAAATGGTGGCCGTTCGGCGGTCACACGCGTCATTCGGGTTGATGTGCCCCGCAACCGCGGGTCATTCGCTAAGTTGTGGACTCACGGTGGCCGCGTCCGGTATTCGAGGCGGCCTGATTCCGCGGACGAGCAGCCAGAACCCGGCGGCAATTTCAAATGTCCCGCCGGAGACGTAACAGGCGGGCGCGATCCCGGATGCAGTTGGAAAGACGATGATCGTCAGCGAGCTGAACAGCGCGATGAATGAGCCAGGGGGTCCCGACCACGCGAGGATGCTCGGTACATAGCGAGACTTGAGGAGTAGATAGCAGAAGAGCGTCGATCCCAGGGCGTAGAAGACGAGACCGATACCGAACTCCGCGCCCTGAGCACCAGGGTATATGCTCGCTGGCGTCTGCAGTTGACCCGCCGAAAAACCTGCCAACCGGCCGGAGTGGCTCAGGATGTGTATCACGACCATGCTGCTCAGAGTCATGTGCCCAAGGATCACAGCCTCGCCGAGACGCCGCAAAGCGGCCAACAGGGCGGTGGCCGAGCCCACCGGCTCGAGCACTACGTAGAATGTTGTGAGCGGTTTGCGCAACCTCTCCGGGCACCAAAATCCCGGAACTGATGTGGAACTGCCCGAATGCCGCGAGCGCGCCCAGAAACAGGTACAGGAATCCGGTCGTTCTCGCGGCAGTCTGCTGCTCCTTGTCGATTTATTCCGGCCGCGAGCAACTCTCCGATTTTTCGGGGTCCACCTCTATCGCACGGGTTCCCGCAGGTTTGCTAAAGCGGATGCGCCTCTCACTTTTGCCATAACGGGGCGGCGGCCCCGTCGCATCTGTGATCTCGTTCACGGTTATTCGAGCAGCGATAGATGACCGATTGACTGCACATGGAGACAGCCGCCAAATGTACGCCTCGGGGCACTCAGACCTTGCCGCCCCTGGGGAGAACCGCATGAAATCATCCGCATCGCGCTTATGCCTCCTGGCCGCAGGGTCGCTGCTGGCGTTTCCGCTGAATTCGCAAGCCATCGTCTTGGGTGGCGGCGGCGGGAATAGTGCGCCCGACTGCAGTCGGGCGGCAGCTTCGGATGCCGTCATATGGCCAGTCAATGGCTCCATGGTCCCGGAGACCATCACCGGCGTCACCGATCCGTACGGAAGGCCCCTGACGATCACCATTACCGGAATCCAGCAGAACGAGCCGGTTGATTTCAACGGCAGCACCAATGCCGGGCCAGACGCCAGCGGCGTCGGCACCTCGATCGCGTACGTGCGTGCCCAGCGCGCCGGGGGAGGAGCGGGGCGGCTGTACTACATCTCGTTCGAGGCGAGCGTCATGAGCGGCCTGGACTGCACCGGCACGGTCGAAGTCTCCGTTCCGCACGATAAGGGACAGGGATTCGTGTCGGCCAATACGGGAAAGCTCTATGACTCCACTCAGGTGGCCCGATAGGCTGGCGGCGGGCATCTTCCACAGACTTGGCTAGGGGGCGGCGCCGGCGGGTCAGCTCCCCGGCACGTGCAACCGGCCAGGCGGATCAATTGCTACCGCCGCCCTGACGCACCGCGGCCGCCATGCGCCGCATGGGCCGGCCAACGTCCCGCCGGAGCCATTCATCGAAAACGGCGATGAGAAAGTCGCCGAACCTCTCCGCGGGAGCCGTACGGCCGGGGGGGGGGCGATCAGGTGGTCACGGACTTTCGCCGGGGCTCATAAAGGGGCGCGGAAACACCGCGCAGTTTCCGGCGTGACTCGCCGCGCTGGCGGCGGCCTGCTCTAAGCGCGCTTCCTGTGCTTCGTCGCCGCGGGAGCGGTCTGCGCCGAGGCGGCGATCGGCCGGCAATCCGGTCCGCAGGCATCGTCGGCCAGCACGCAGCAATTGTCGGTCAGAAAGCCGACCAGGGCCTGCATGCGCTCGAGATTGGGGCTGTAGAACAGGTTCCGCCCCTCGCGGCGGCTCGTGACGAGGCCGGCATTGACCAGTTCCCGCAGATGGAAGGACAGGGTCGGGGACGGCAGGCCGAGCCGCCTTGCGAGCTCGGTGGGGGTGTAGCCGTCGGGTCCGCGCTTCACGAGCAGCCGAAAGACCGCCAGCCGGGCCTCGGAGGCGAGCGCACTGAGCGCGGCGATCGCGTCTCCTGATTTCATGATTGCAATGATATCGAAATGTCCGTGGGGCGCAAGCATCCAGCGACCTCAAACCGCTTGCGTTCTCAAAACAATTCGATTAGATTGGAAATATAGAAACGAATATGCGGAGATGACCATGAAACGCCTGCATGTCCACGTCGCGGTCGAGAGCCTCCCGGCTTCCGTTCGGTTTTACTCGACGCTCTTTGCGGCCGAGCCCACGGTGCTCAAGGCCGATTACGCGAAGTGGATGCTGGAGGATCCTCGGGTGAACTTCGCGATCAGCCAACGCGGGGCGGGGCCAGGCATCGAGCACCTGGGTATTCAGGTCGACGACCGTGCGGAGCTCGAGGACGTCTACGCGCGGTTGAAGCGCGCCGAGAAGCCTGTGATCGAGGAGGGGAGCACCACTTGCTGCTACGCGAAGAGCGAGAAGAGCTGGATCGAGGATCCGCAGGGTGTGCTCTGGGAAACATTCCTGACTGTCGGTGAGAGCGCCGTCTACGGGCGGGAGAGGATCGCGGAGGGAGGCGAGCGCGCAGCCAAGTCCGCATGCTGTGTCCCGGCCCGCCCCGGCGGACAGGCATGAGAGCGCGTATCGCGGCGGGTTTGCGCGGGAGAAGCTGATGTCCCGGTTCGAACGGTATCTGACGCTTTGGGTCGCGCTGTGCATCGCGGCCGGAATCGCGCTGGGCAAGGCGGTTCCGGGGTTGTTTCACGCGATCGCCGCGGCCGAAATCGCCCAGGTCAACCTGCCGGTGGCGGCGCTCGTCTGGCTGATGATCGTGCCGATGCTGGTCAAGATCGACTTCGCGGAGCTGCATCGGGTCAAGGAGCACTGGCGAGGAATCGGTGTGACGCTGTTCGTGAACTGGGCTGTGAAGCCCTTCTCGATGGCGCTGCTCGGGTGGATTTTCATCGGGCACCTGTTCCGCCCGATCCTGCCGGCCGGCCAGATCAGCTCCTACATCGCCGGGCTGGTGATTCTGGCGGGCGCGCCGTGCACGGCGATGGTGTTCGTATGGAGCCAGCTCACCAACGGCGAGCCGCACTTCACGCTCTCGCAGGTCGCGCTCAATGACGCATTGATGGTCTTCGCATTCGCGCCGCTCGTCGGGCTGCTTCTGGGGCTGGCCGCGATCACGGTGCCGTGGGGGACGCTGCTGCTGTCGGTCGGGCTGTACATCGTCGTCCCGGTGCTGATCGCTCAGATCGTGCGACGCAGTGTGCTCGCGCGTGGCGGTGAGCCGGCGCTGCGCCGACTGTTGGCATTGCTTCATCCGGTGACCTTGACGGCGCTGCTCGCGACGCTGGTCATGCTGTTCGCCTTCCAGGGCGGGCAGATCGTGGCTCAGCCGCTGGTGATCGTGCTGCTCGCCGTGCCCATTCTCATCCAGGTCTACTTCAACGCCAGCCTCGGTTACCTGCTGAATCGCGTTCTGGGAGAGGCGCATTGCGTCGCGGCGCCCTCGGCACTGATCGGCGCCAGCAACTTCTTCGAGCTGGCCGTCGCCACCGCGATCAGCCTGTTCGGCATCGCATCGGGCGCCGCCCTCGCCACCGTCGTGGGCGTGCTCGTGGAGGTGCCGGTGATGCTCTCCGTCGTGTGGATCGTCAACCGCACGCGCGGCTGGTACGAGCGGGGTGGCCCGCTCGCCTGCGGTGCCCCCGCGAATGCTCCGGCGGCGAGGCCTCACGGCCACGGGGAGAGTGCATGAGACGGCGCATTCTCTTTCTGTGCGTGGCGAATTCCGCGCGCAGCCAGATGGCCGAGGGACTCGCGCGCGCGCAGCTCGGCGGCGGCATCGAGGTGCTCAGTGCCGGCTCACGGCCCTCGACGGTCAACCCGTACGCCATCGAAGCGATGCGCGAGCTGGGCATCGACATATCGGCCCACCGGTCCAAGTCGGTGGACGAGATCGATGCCGACGGACTGGATGCGGTGATCACGCTGTGCGCGGAGGAGGTCTGCCCGGTACTGCCCGGACGGGTCCGCAGGCTGCACTGGCCGATACCGGATCCGGCCTCCAGCGATCCGGCCATTTCGGCGGAAGACATGCGACGGCGGTTCCGCGCGGCGCGGGACGAGATCCGTGAGCGAATCCTGAGTCTACCGGCGCTTCTCGAACTGCCGCACGGAGCGGCTGGCTGAAGCACCGCGTTCGAGGCTCGCACGAGCGTTTCCCGGCGTCGACCACCGTGATTGTTCCCGCAGGGCGGTGGGTTTGCCCGGCCGTGGCAACGGTTGCTTTCCGCGACAGCCCGCAAGGCCGAGCGCCAGCACGGCGGCGATGAGCACCTGGGCAACGGGCAGGGGTGCTCTCATGAGGCCGCGCCCGGCGGCTGCTGCGGCGGTTTGGACGATCGGGCACTCATGTGGGCCTGGCCTTCACCGCACCGTGTAGCCCCGTCCTTCCAGACACGCCGCATCGGCGCGGAAGTAGTCGCCTCGTTTCTCCGCGGCCTGCGCCTCCGGGACGCCGCCGCCGGAGACCGTCGGATCGAAGCCGCTCTTCTCGACCGCCCAGCGATGACATTCGTATTCGTCCTTCGACTGCTGCTCGGTGGACTGGCCCTTGTCGGGATAGATGAACAGGCGGTCGCTGGCCGGCGCCTGGGTCGTCGCGCCCTGTTCGATTCCGGCGGGCGGCGCGACGACTTGATACTCGTTCCGGGCGCCATCCCAGATGAAGTACGTATCGTTGGCATAGTAGTAGGGAACCCCGCCCCACCATATCGTCGTGAAGTAGGGAGGCAGCCACGGCACGAATACCCCGATGGGCGCGCCCCAGACGACCCAGGCATTGCGGTGCCACCGGTACCAGTTGCCCCTGTTATACCAGTAGCGTCCGCCGCGCGGTCCACGCAGCTCTCCGAACGAGCCGGAGGGAGGGCGGCGAATCGTGTAACCGCGGCGCTGATAGTAGCGGCTGTTGGCGGAGCGCCAGTCGTAATGCCGGCTCGGCGCCCTACGGGTCTGGCCGCGGGTCTGGGGAGCAACGCCGCCGCGCTCTCTGGCATGTTGGCCCAGAGCCGGTCCCGTGAGCGCCATGGCCAGTAGCGCCGCGACCGCCGGCGGTATCCAGCCGTGCGAACGATTTTTACCCGTCATGTCGTCACCTGCCATAGATCCCGCGTGTCAACGCCCCATCGCCGGTCTCAGCGCACGTCGTATCCCCTGCCGACCAGGCACGCGGAGAGCGCGCGAACGTAGCTGCGCGCCTGCTCCTCGAGTGCGGCCGCCCGGGCATACTCGGCGTTGCTCTGGGCCTGCTCCTGCGCCTGTTGCGCCGCGGCGGACTCCGCGATCCCGCCCACGACCGCACCCGCAATCGCGCCGAGGAGTGCACCCCTGCCCGCGTGCCAGGGCGACGAGACCGCCGAGCCGATCACGGCACCGGCCACGGCGCCGGTGGCAACACCGGTGCCCGGCGGCGGGCCGGAGGAGACCACCACGCGCAGGTGCGGGGGCACGGACTGCGCGCTCGGATCGAATCCCGTCTGCTTTACGGCCCAGTTGTGGCACTCGTAGCGGTCGCGGTCCTGGCGCTCGGCGGACTGACCGCGGCTGGGATAAATGAACACATGGGTCTCGGGCCGCTGTGGGGGCGGGGCCGGGCGGCTGGGCTGGCTCACGCATGCGGCACACGTGGCGAGGACCGCCGCGACACCGGTCAATTCCAACGCCCGCAGGGCATGCGTTACGCGCCTCATGCTTCGAGCTCCCGCTGCCGATCGGGCGCCCTCGGCGGCGCCCCTGAGTGACTTTCTAGCCGAACGTCGTGCGAGGGGATATCCGCAGAAACGTGATGAGAGGCCGTGGAAAGTGCTTACATCTGAGCCTCGGCCGGCGCGGTTTCCTCGGGCTTCTCGGGCAGCTCGGTCATCGTGGCCTCCGTGAGCAACAGGACGCTCGCGACCGATACCGCGTTCTCGAGCGCGATGCGCACGACCTTCGCGGGATCGACGATGCCGGCTTCAAGGAGATCCACGAACTGCTTGCGCGCGGCATCGAAGCCGGTGTTGCCCGAGCCATTGAGCATCCGGTCGACCACCACGCCACCGTCGGCTGCGGAATTCTCGGCGATCTGACGAGTCGGTGCCTGGAGGGCACGGCACAAGATCTGCACGCCCGTCCGCTCATCGCCCGTGCACTCGACCTCGAGCGCGGCGACGGCGCCGGTCGCGCGAAGGAGGGCAAGCCCGCCACCGGGCACGAGCCCCTCGGCCACGGCGGCCTTGGTGGAGCTGATCGCATCATCGAGGGCCTCCTTCTTCGTCTTCATCTCGGATTCGGACGGCGCCCCGACCCGTATCACCGCGACGCCGCCTGCGAGCTTCGCCAGGCGCTCCTCGAGCTTCTCCCGGTCGTAGTCGTTGTGGGTGTCCTCGATTTCCCTGCGGATCATGCGAATGCGCCCCTCGATCTTTCCCTTCTCGCCCTCGCCGCCGATGATCGTGGTGTCGTCCTTGTCGACGACGATGCGCTTGGCCCGGCCGAGCTGGCCGAGCGCGACATCTTCGAGCTTTGCGCCGAGCTCCTCGGAGATCACCTCGCCGCCGGTCAGGATCGCGATGTCCTGAAGCATCGCCTTGCGGCGCTCGCCGAATCCCGGCGCCTTGACTGCGCAGCTCTTGAGCACGCCGCGAATCTGATTGACGATCAGCGTTGCGAGGGCCTCGCCTTCTATCTCCTCGGCTATGAAGAGAATGGGCTTGGCGGACTTGGCGACCTGCTCGAGCAGCGGCAGCATGTCCTTGAGAATGTTGAGCTTGCGATCGCAGATCAGAATGTAGGCGTCCTCGAGCACCGCCTCCATGCTCGTGGTGTCCGTGACGAAGTACGGCGAGAGATATCCGCGGTCGAACTGCAGGCCCTCGACCACCTCGAGCGCGGTCTCGGTGGTCTTCGACTCCTCGACGGTGATGACGCCGTCACCGCCCACTTTGTCCATCGCATCGGCCACGAGCTCGCCGATCACGGGGTCGTTGTGTGCCGAAATGGTCGCGACCTGGCCCTTTTCCTTGCGCGCGACCACGGGCTTTGCCATCGACTTCAGCGCCTGGACCGCCGCTTCGAGACCGCGGTCGAGGCCGCGCTTCAAGTCGATGGCGCTCGCACCGGCGGCGACGTTGCGTACGCCGTCGGCGTAGATCGCCTGCGCGAGGATGGTCGATGTGCTCGTCCCATCGCCGACGACATCACCGGTCTTCTCGGCCGCCTGGCGCAGCATCTGCGCTCCGAGGTTCTCCTCGGGGTCCTCGAGCTCCATCTCTTTGGCGATGGTCACGCCGTCGTTGCATACGATCGGGGCGCCCCATTTCTTCTGAATGAGAACCGACTTGGACTTGGGGCCGAGCGTGATGCGTACCGCATCGGCGAGCTGCGTGGCCCCGCGCAGTATCTTCTCCCGTGCGGCGGACCGGAACAGCACTCGTTTGGCAGGCATGGTACCTCTCCCGCGGCGGGCTCCCTCGGGGGCACTGGAGGAGAACGGTAGCCCTTTGCAACGACGCTGCTGATATGGACTTGTGCGTATTAGCCGGATACCGTCGGGGTGCCGTGTTCCGTGCCCCGGCCGGCACACCTGTGGCTCGAACATGGCGGGCGCCTCGGCATCACCCGCCGGCCATCCTAAAGTCCCGCCGCGCGTTCCAGCGCCGCAATATCGATTTTTTTCATTTTCATGAGCGCCGCCATCGCGCCGGATGACACCGTCGGGTCAGCCTGGGCGAGCAGCTCAGGCAGACGCTTCGGCACCACCTGCCAGGACAGGCCGAAGCGATCCTTGAGCCAGCCACAGGGGCCTTCCTCGCCGCCCGCGGCGAGGTGGCTCCAGTAATGGTCGACCTCGGCCTGCGTCTCGCAGTTCACGGTCAGCGAGACCGCCTCGGTGAACTGGAAAATGGGACGGCCGTTGAGCGCAATGAACCGCTCGCCGTCGAGCTCGAAGACCACGGTGAGCACCGAGCCCTCGGGCATGCCGGCGGCCTTCGCGGCGATCGGGTCGTGACAGGTGGTCCTGAGGATCTTCGAGTTCGGAAAGATCGCGGTGTAGAACTCGGCAGCCTCCTTCGCGGTGCCGCCGAACCACAGACAAGGCGTGATGCGTTGCATTTGCTCGCTCCTTCGTTCAGGCGCCGGTCTTTGCTTTCTCGGCGACGGTCTCGCGGATCGGACGGATCGGGCGCACCTCGATGCTGCCGACCCGCGCCGGCGGAATGCCGGCGGCCAAGTGCAGGGCTTCATCGAGATTCTTCGCCTCGATCAGGTAAAAGCCCGCGAGTTGCTCTTTCGTCTCCGCGAACGGGCCGTCGGTCACGGACGTGCGCCCGTCGCGCACTCGCACGGTGGTCGCCGTGGCAACCGATTCGAGCGCCTCGGATGCCAGGCAGTGGCCGCTGTCACGGATCCCGGCATCGTAGGCGACGCATTCCTCATCGGGCAGCTCTCCCATCCGATCCTCGTCCAGATAGACCAGGCACAGGTATTTCATGGGTCACTCCGCGGCTTGCGGGCAGTCGGGCGGTGTCCGCCGTATCGCTTCGCGCATTTCCTCCGGGGTGACGTCACGCTGGTGCGTGGCAACCGACCAGCGATGGCCAAACGGGTCCTTGAGAACGCCGTAACGGTCGCCCCAGAACATGTCCGCGACCGGCATGACCACGGTCGCACCGGCCTTCTGCGCCCGGGCGAACACGCCGTCGGCATCGGTCACGTAGAGATGGATCGTCACCGGTGCATTCGCCGATCCGGCAGGACCCAGGCAGTCGTGCTCCGGGAATTCGTCGGTCAGGAAAACCACCGAGTCGCCGATGCGCAGGGCCGCGTGCATCAGCCGACCGTCGGGGGCGGCCTGCCGCGAGATTTCCTCGGCGCCGAAGGCCTGCTCGTAGAACTCGATGGCCTGCGCCGCACCGGCGCAGATGAGGTGCGGGATCACCGAGCGCATCCTGTCCGGGATGGGCTTGACAGACTTACCGTGCATGCTCGTGCTCCTGTGTCGTGGTCGGTTGCTTCTCGAGGCCGTCGATCACGGTGCGAATCGACCGTCTATGCCACCTGGTCGAACGGGAAGGAGAGAAATCGACAGTCCCGGAATATCTTTTTTTGAGGCTGTCCGCGGGCCGCCCGGTCGTCACTGCGCCGGGCTGTCCCCCGGGTCCGAGGCCAGGAATTCCCGCAGCAGGCCGAGCAGGCGCTCGGCGTCGATCGGCTTGCTCGTGACGCGCAGATTCGGGTCCGCGGGCTGCTCGTGTATGGCCGCCGAGGTGTCCCCGGTGATGAGCACGGCCTTGATGGGTGCCCGGTGCGCCTCTCGCAGAGCGGAGATCACCTGGATGCCGGTCGCCTCGTTGCCGAGGTGATAGTCGGTCAATACCAGGTCGAGTGCCATGGTGGCGCCGGCGCGCAGCGCCTGCTCCAGGGATTCGACCGCCGTGACCCGGTAGCCTTCGACTTTCAACAGCATCTCGGTCGCATCGCGCACTCCGGGATCGTCCTCCACCAGCAGCACGCGGGGCTTGCCGCCCCCGCCCGGGCGCGCGGCGGCCACCGGCTCTCGCGGCTGCTCGCGGCAGCCCGCCTCGTCGGCCAACGGCAGCAGCAGCGCGAAAACCGACCCCTCGCCCATTTGCGAGCTCACTTCGATCTTCAGGCCCAACAGATCCACGATCCGCCTGACGATCGACAGTCCGAGCCCGTAGCCGTTGCGCGGGCCGCTGGCGGTCATGCCCACCTGGTAGAACTCGTCGTAGATGCAGTGGATCTGGTCGGTGGGAATGCCGATTCCGGTGTCGAGCACCTCGAGGCGCACCAGCGAGTCCGTGGCGAGCGGGCACCTGAGCCTCACACGTCCCCGCTGAGTGTATTTGATGGCGTTGGACACCAGGTTGCGCAGGACCTGCTCGACGAGCGACATGTCGCTGCGAACGCAGACGTTGGTTGCCTCGACCTCCAGTGTCAGGCCCTTGCCGGCGGCGACGTTGAAGAATTCGCGACGCATCTCCTCGAGGAGGCGGGCCACGGGAAAGTCGGTGATCTCCGGTTTCACCGCGCCCGACTCGAGCTTGCTGATGTCGAGCAGCGCGTTCAGCAGCCGCGCCATCGACCCGATGGCCTGCTCCTGCTGCGACAGCACTTCCGTGACCACAGGGTCGTCCACCGTGCGGCGCAATGTGCCATTGAGCAGCGCGAGCGCCTGCAGCGGTTGGCGCAGATCGTGGCTCGCTGTCGCGAGGAACCGGCTCTTGCTCTGGTTGGCCCGGTCGGCGGCATCACGCGCCAGATCGGCCGCTTCACGGGTGTGCTCGGCCATCGCCCGCGCCTCGATCAACTCCCTCTGGATGCGATGCCGCTCGGTCACATCACGGATGGCCGCGACCACCAGGGCACGCTCGCCGTCACCTACCGGACTGAGGCTGATCTCGACGGGAAACTCGCTCGAGTCCCGCCGCAGGGCATAGAGGTCGAGGTCCTGGCCCATCGGCCGCACGCGCATTTGGGCCATGTAGGTGCCACGGTGATCGATGTGCCGGTTCCGGAACCGCTGCGGTATGAGCTTCTCGACGTGCTGGCCGATGATCTCTTGCGGCGCGTAGCCAAAGAGCGCCAGGACCTGGCGGTTGGCATAGCGGATCGTTCCCGCGGAATCGACGATGATCATCGCGTCCGGGGCCGCATCAAGCGCGCTTCGCGCGAGTTCGGGAGGCGTCACGCTCACGAATTCCACGTCCTCTACTGGCTCTCGGACGAGCGCAGGCGGCGATTCCGCCGCTCCCAGTGTCCACTGATGCGATGTTCGATGGACTCGGTCCTCGGGAGAAGCGGCCCGCGCTCACGCGGCGCCTCCTCCCGGTTCACCCTTCCTGAGGCGCTTTCCGACGGTGTCGCGCAGGATATTACCCGGTCGGGTTAAATTCAAATGCGAATGAGAGTTAGACCTAGTCCATGATCCAGTGACGCCAGACTGCGCGCGTGCGGGCGTGCTTCAGATTTCCTGGATCGGGCGGACGCCGTGCGCTCCACTCATCGCCGGTGGCCGGGGCCTCGACCGTGACCCTCCGGCGGCCGCTGGGCCCGCTGCGGCCGCTGGAATCGCTGCGGCCGCTGGAATCGCTGCGGTCGCTGGTACTGCTGCGGTCGCTGGTACTGCTGCGGTCGCTGGTACTGCTGCGGTCGCTGGTACTGCTGCGG
>OBLK01000014.1_pt1 | contig 115900 bp, 110 predicted proteins | sample 1518871 | NCBI WGS metagenome assembly OBLK01 (sample SAMEA2464837, study PRJEB22497) | soil metagenome | biome: Grassland; feature: Farmland; material: Clay | place: Australia | collected 2013-02-01 | depth 0.8 m
CAGTACCACTCGCCACTCACCGCAGGAAGTTGCACCGCAACATAGAATCTCCCACGAGAGACCCTCCCCCTTGCTCGCGCAGCGCGGAAGGGGGAGTCGGAGGGGGATTCTTACCCGCGCCGTCAGTCGCGCCGAGAAGCACAATCCCGCAACGGGGGCACAGGGAGGAGTGTCTGAGGCTGGAGCGATATATCGCGCAGAGCCTGCCCCGGACTTGATCCGGGGGCGAGTTGCCGACCGGCCCGTTGCGGGCGAGCATCGCAGGAACGCCGTAGGCCGCGAATGCCCGGCGCTATGCTTGTGATGCGCACCATCCATGGCGCGCACCCTGCGGGCGTGCTGCGCACGTCCTATTTCGCTGTCCTGCGAAATGGTGGCTACTTTTGGCGTAACAAAAGTGGCCCCGCCGGGAGGGCGAATAACCGTTTAAGCCGGCGGGACGCCGGCGCTCCCATCGCGGCGGGGACCGCCGCTCCCACGCCGCCTCGTCATTCCGGCGAAGGCCGGAATCCAGTCAAATGAAGTGCGGTGAAGCCGCTACTTTTTGTCGGCGAGGAAGCGCTCCTTGACCGCCTGCGCGACGGCAATCCGCTGCTTCTCGATCGCCACGCCGATCTCGGGGCCGCTGAGCCCGTCCGTCGCGACGCGCACCGGCGCGGCTTGCGCCCGCACCGCTTCCAGGTAGTCGGCCTGCCCGTAGGCCGCGTTCTCGTTGCCCGCCCTGCCCCGGGCATCGGCCCGGCAGGCGGCGAGGAACCGGGTGAAGCGCTCGGGCCGCCGCCAGGCATCGACCGCCGTGAGCAGGCGGATGACCGTGACCGGCTTGAGTTCGAACGCGCGGTGCACGTTGAGGTGCTCGCGGGCCACGGTCACGGCCAGGTCCCGCCAGGCGTTGGGCACGCCGAGGCGCTCGCACAGACCGCGCACCAGCGGCACGCCGCGGGCCTCGTGGCCGATGTGGCGCGGCAGCACTTCCTTGGGAGTAATGCCCTTGCCGAGGTCGTGCACCAGCACGGCGAACACCGTTTCCGGATCCTCGCCGGTGCGGGCGGCGGCGGCCAGCGCCAGCAACAGGTGGGCACCGGTATCGATTTCCGGATGCCACTGCGGCGACTGGGGCACGCCGAACAGGGCGTCGACCTCGGGCAGGATGCGCGCCAACGCGCCGCACTCGCGCAGGACCTCGACGAAGGCCTCCGGGGCCGGCTCGGCACAGGCCCGCGATAGCTCGGCCCAGACCCGCTCGGGCACCAAATGGTCGGCCTCGCCGGCTTCGACCATCTCACGCATCAACGCGAGTGTCTCCGGCGCCACGCTGAACCCGAGCGGGACGAAGCGGGCGGCGAAACGGGCCACGCGCAGGATGCGCACGGGGTCTTCGCGGAACGCGGGCGAAACATGGCGCAGACGCCTGGCGGCGAGGTCTTCCTGCCCGCCGAAGGGATCGACGAGCTTGCCCTCCCCGTCCTCGGCCATGGCGTTGATAGTCAGATCCCGGCGTTCGAGGTCCTGTTCCAGGGTGATGTCGGGCGCGGCGTGGAATTCAAAGCCGTGGTAGCCGTGGCCGACCTTGCGCTCGGTACGGGCCAGCGCGTACTCCTCGCCGGTCTGCGGGTGCAGGAACACGGGGAAATCCTTGCCGACCGGCCGAAAGCCCTGCGCCTGCATGGCCTCGGCGGTAGCGCCGACCACGACCCAGTCGCGGTCGCCCTCCGGCTGGCCCAACAGCCGGTCGCGCACGGCGCCGCCGACGAGGTAAACGTTCATCGTGTGAGCTCCCGGCCTCGGTTCCGGCCCAGTGTAAACGCCCGCCAATCCCCGGCGGGCGCAGCGATTCAGCGGGTCGGCGGCGGGGGCGGCGGTACCAGTGCGCCGCCGGACTCGTGGCGGAAGCGGTCGTACAGCAGCTGTTTGCGGCTTTTGCCCAGGTAGGCGGGCACGATGGTGTCCACCGGGGTCGGCTCGATGCCGATCCCGCGCAAGCCCTCGGGGCCGGCCACGGCGTCGACCTGCAGCGTGCGGTACTGGTCCAGGGAGAACGGCCGGCCCGGCAACAGGCCCATGAGGCGGGCCTGCATCCTGGCCATGACCGGCGGCACGTCGACGAGCAGGCGGCGCACGCCGATCTGGCGGCGCGTGTACTCGACCACCTGGCGCATCGTCCACTCCTCGGGACCGCCCAGCGCCAGGCGCTTGCCGGAGAGGTCGTCGCGGGTCAGGCTCGCGATGATCGCCTCGGCCACGTCGCTGACGAACACCGGGCTGAAGCGCGCCTCCGGGCGGATGACGGGCATCACCCCGGGCGCAAGCTTGAGCAGCTGGGCGAAGCGGTTGAAGAAGGTATCGCCGGGGCCGAACACGACGCTCGGCGCAATGATCGACCAGGGCACGCCGGCCTCGCGGATGACCGCCTCGCCCTGCCCCTTGGTCGCCAGGTAGCGGCTGCCGGAACCGGCATCGGCATTGACCGCACCCACGTGCACCAGGCGTTTCAGCTCACGCCCGCTCTCCACCAGCCGCCGCGGCCAGTCCACGTGCAGAGCCTGCATCTGGCGGGGTGCGCCGTCGAGGATGCCTACCAGGTTGACGGCCGCGTCCTGCCCGGACAGGGCCTGGCCTACGGCCGTGGCATCGCGCACGTCCCCCTGGACCATCCGCACCCGCGGCAATACCAGGAGCCCCTTGTTGCGCTGCGGATGACGAGCCAGCAATGTGACGTAAGCGCCGCCACGGATGAGGCGGGCGGCCAGCTCGCGGCCAATGAAACCGGTGCCGCCGAAGATGACGATGCGTTTGTCCTTGATCGAATGCATGGCTGGAACGCTGGTTGAGAAGCGCAAATTCTACCAGTAGCGCGGGTTTGCGGGCGGAAGAACCAAACTTGGCTGTTATTTATCCGATATCTGCGGCTAACGTCGCCAAAAAACTGACAAAAATGTCATTTCATTGGAATTTTCTCAATTTATGTAGGAATTTTCTGTCGGACTTGGCCGCAAAATTACCGAATTGTGTAGGAATTGTTACAAAAAATGCAAAAAACCGTAGATTTTTTTCATGTATCCGCTTTACTTCGGGGGTCGTTGCATAAGGCCATAAGGCCGGGCATCGACAACCGCTTTAGGGAGAGGCCCGCTCAATTCAAGGAAGACTGCCGCCGCGGCGGCACAGGGCAAATTTATGCATGGAAGGCGGCCCTACACACGTTCGGATAAATATCCACAGGAGATTTTCTACATGAAACATTGGAGTAAAGCAGTCGCCGGGATGGCGGCGCTGGCTCTGGCAGCCGGGTCTACCGCTGCCCTGGCCAGTCAAACCCACACCACGGGAAACAATCCGTATGCACCCAGTTACGGCCACCCATACCGCCACGGCGCGATTCCCATGCGGGGCGTCCTCGCGAAAATGAAGCAATGGCGCGCACGCCATGCGGCAGCCGCCGCGACCGGCAGCAACACGCTGTACTACCGCGGAGGCACGAGCAGCAGCAGTCAGGGCAACGTCGGCGTCATGAACGGCATTACCAAGGTCTACCTGGTGTTCTACGGCAGCGGCTGGGGCACCCAGAGCACCAACTCTAACGGCGATGCGGTGTTCTCGGGCGACCCGGACGGCGCGGCGCAGGTGGCCCAGGAGATGTTCAAGGACATCGGCACCGGCGGCGAGACCTGGTCCGCCGACCTGACGCAGTGGTGTCAGGGCATCTCCAGCAGTTCGAGCAGCTGCCCGTCCGGCACGCCGTCTTCGGACTACGTGCCGTACCAGTCCAACGGATCGAGCGGCATCCTGGCGGGCGTCTGGGAAGACACCAGCGCCTCCACGCCGATCAATGCCTCCGGTCACCAGCTGGCGCTCGAAGCCATCAAGGCTGCCCAGCACTTTGGCAACACGACACCAGCCTCGAACCGCCATGCCTACTACGTAATCATGTCGGCGCATGGTGACGATCCGGACAACTACCAGAGTTCGAGCCAGGGCTACTGCGCGTGGCACGACTGGAACGGCGATAGCTCACTCTCGGGTGGCGGCGCCGCCTCTTCGTCCGTCGGCGACATCGCCTTCAGCAACCAGCCCTACAACATGGACGTCGGCTCGAGCTGCGGCGTGGGCTTCGTGAACAGCCCCGGCACCCTGGACGGCTGGACCATGACGTTGGGCCATGAGTGGCACGAAATGGTGTCGGATCAGTTCCCGGCCGGCGGCTGGACCGCCAGCTCGGGCTACGAGAACTCCGACGAGTGCGCGTGGCTTTCCTCCGGGCAGGGCGCGTCTACCAATGTGCAGCTGGGCAACGGCACCTTCGCCGAGCAGTCGAGCTGGTCGAACGACACCAACGAGTGCGACATCTCGCATGCGATCCTGACGCACGGCTCCGGCGGCAACGCCGTACCCACGGCCAGCAACGGCAGTGTCACCACCACCGAGAACACGGCCGTCAATGGCACGCTCTCCGCGTCCGACTCCGATGGCGACGCGCTGACCTTCAGCATCGTGAGCCAGCCGAGCCACGGTTCGGTGTCGATTACCAACACCTCGACGGGCGCCTTCACCTACACGCCGAACAACAACTACTCAGGCAGCGACAGCTTCACCTTCGAGGCGACCGACAGCGCCGGCCAGGCCTCCAACACGGCCACCGAGTCGGTCACGGTGAACCCGTCCGCCGGCAACGCCGTACCCACGGCCAGCAATGGCAGTGTCACCACCAACGAGAACACGGCCGTCAGCGGCACGCTCTCCGCGTCCGACTCCGATGGCGACACGCTGACCTTCAGCATCGTGAACCAGCCGAGTCATGGTTCGGTGTCGATCACCAACACCTCGACGGGCGCCTTCACCTACACGCCGAACAGCAACTACTACGGCAGCGACAGCTTCACCTTCGAAGCGACCGACAGCGCCGGCCAGGCCTCCAACACGGCCACCGAGTCGGTCACGGTGAACCAGGTCAGCAGTGGTTGCGCCAGCGGCTTTACGAAGTACACCGGCAGCGTGAGCAGCGGCAGCGACAGCTACCAGCCGAATGACAACTACTATCAGGCAGCCTCCGGTTACGAGCGTGGCCGCATGACCGGCCCGAGCGGCACCGACTTCGACCTGTACCTGTACCAGTACAGCTACTACTGGGGCTGGCAGGTCGTCGCGAGCTCGACCACCAACACCTCGAGCGAATCGATCGACTACAACGGTTCCTCGGGCTACTACATCTGGGATATCTATGCCTACTCCGGCAGCGGCAACTACAGCTTCTGCCTGCAGCATCCCTGATTTCTGACTGTCCTCCAGGCAGTGGCCCCGCGGGTTTTTCCCGCGGGGCTTTTTTATCGGCGCACTTGCACCGGCCCGTATAATATTGCTCATGCAGAATTCATCCGCCGTTCCCGCGCTCCGCGTCGAGAACCTGAGAAAAACCTACAAGAACGGACGCGAGGCGCTGGCAGGCGTCAGCTTCGACGTGCCCCCGGGGGAGTTCTTCGCCCTGCTCGGCCCCAACGGCGCCGGCAAGACCACCACCATCGGCATCATCACCTCGCTGGTGACCAAGACCTCCGGGTCGGTGCAGGTCAACGGCATCGACCTCGACCGCGACCCGGCGGGCGTCAAGGCGCAGATCGGCCTGGTGCCGCAGGAGGTCAACCTCAATCAGTTCGAGCGCTGCATCGACATCGTGATCAACCAGGCCGGCTACTACGGCATCAACCGCCGCCTTGCCCAGGATCGCGCGGAGCGCTACCTCAACGAACTGGGGCTCTGGGAGTACCGCAACACGAGTTCGCGTGCCCTGTCGGGCGGATTCAAGCGACGCCTGATGATCGCCCGCGCGCTCATGCACGAACCGCCGCTGCTGATCCTGGACGAGCCGACCGCGGGCGTGGACATCGAACTGCGGCGCTCGATGTGGAAGTTCCTGCAGGGACTGAACCGCTCGGGCACCACGATCATCCTGACCACCCATTATCTGGAAGAAGCCGAGAGCCTGTGCCGCGAAATTGCGATCATCCAGCGCGGACGGCTGGCCGAGCACGGTGATATGCGCGAGCTGCTCAACAGCCTGCACATCGAAACCTTCATACTCGACCTGGACCGGAAAATCGAGCAGGCGCCGGACTTGGGTGAGTACGCGGTACGCCAAGTGGCTCCGGATTCGCTCGAGCTCGACATCACGCGGGGGCAGAACATCAACGAGGCTTTCGGGAAACTCAGCGCGAACAATATCCAGGTGACTAGCATGCGCAACAAGAGCAACCGCCTGGAGGAGATATTCCTGCGGCTCGTGGAGGAGGAACGGGATGCATCCCGAACGGGCACGGGCTAACTGGATCGGCTTCAGCACCATCGTGCGCAAGGAGATGCAGCGCATCCTGCGCATCTGGGTGCAGACGCTGGTGCCACCAGTCATCCAGATGACCTTGTATTTCCTGATCTTCGGCTCGGTGATCGGCAGCCGCGTCGGGCACATGCGCGGTTTCGACTACATGGCCTATATCGCGCCCGGCCTGATCATGATGTCGATAGTCACCAACTCCTACAACAACGTGGTGTCGTCGTTCTTTGGCTCCAAGTTCGCCCGCCACATCGAGGAACTCCTCGTCTCCCCGCTGCCCAACGTGCTGATCCTGCTCGGCTACATGGCCGGCGGCATGGCGCGCGGCCTGACGGTGGCAGCCGCGGTGACCGTCATTGCCGAGCTGTTCACGCACGTGCCCATCGCGCATCCCTGGGTCATCATTACCGGGGGACTCATGGCGTCCGCGGTATTCGCCCTGGGGGGCTTCCTCAATGCCCTGTTCGCCACCAAGTTCGACGAAATCTCGATCATTCCGAGTTTCGTCATCACGCCGCTCGTCTACCTCGGCGGTGTGTTCTACTCGATCAGCCTGCTGCCGGTATTCTGGCAGCACGTCACGCGTGCGGACCCCCTGCTCTACATGATCGATGCCCTGCGTTACGGCTTCCTCGGCATATCCGATATCCCCCTGGGCGAAGCCTACGGGATCATGGGAGGGTTCCTGGTGGCGCTTTTCTGTGTATCCTTGTGGCTGCTGAAACGCGGAACGGGACTCAAGGCATGACCGGATTCGAAGCCCTTGGCGCACTCGTGGCGGGATTTGCCGGCTTCGTGGCCGGCGCCGTCTGGTACGCCCCCTTCACCTTCGGCCCCCTGTGGCTGCGCTTTGCCCCACAGGCCCTGGACCGGATGGAGCATACGCTTTCGCACCGATTCGCCCACTACGCAGTGGCCCTGCTCGCCGGCTGGGTCCAGGCATTTGCACTGGCCATCATCCTGGAATTCTGCAAGCGCCAGGACCTGGGGTTCACGCTGGTCATGGCGGTTCTGGTGTGGTTCGGATTCAGCGCCTCCACGTCGCTGATGGATGGCATCTTCCGCCGCCGCCTGGCCCAGGACTGGATGATCGACATGGGCCATCGCCTGCTGGTCTTGCTGGTGATCGCCCTGGTACTGGGGCTCTGGCCCTCTCCCTGATTTCACGCCCCCCGGGCTAAAGACTCCACGGCAAGGTCTTCGGGAGTTACCAGGTAACCGCGGCACAGCGGCTTGTTTTCCATGCGCGCCCGATCCCGTGCCGACTCCACGGCCTGGAGCAATTCCTCGATCACGTGCGACGCCTTGTTGTCCAGGGTGATGTAACCGGCGGAAAAACTGACGCCGTCGGGCAGGTTCGGCGTCTGCAGCAACTCATCGATCAAGCGCTGGAAACGGGATTCCGCGGAATCCTTCTCGCAATGGTCCAGCAACACGGCGAAACTGGCACCGCCATGGCGCGCCACCAGGTCGCTCGCACGCGAGGTCGCCTCGATCCGGTGGCCGATGGCGGTAATGACCTGGTCACCGGCCGTGTACGTAAAGGCGTCGTTGATCCTGGCCAAGCCGTTGATGGAGACCACCCCCAGCGCCAGTGGAAATTCGTAGCGCTCAGCCCGCGCGAGGCACTTGTGGGCGAAGGTGATGAAGGTCTGGCGCGAAAGCATGCCGGACAACGGATCCATGAGGGCCGTACGCGACAGGCGGCGGCGCTGGGCATGCACGGCCAGGGCCAGCTGGCGGGCCGCCAGGAGGCTCGTCACCCGCGCGATCATCTCCTCGGGCAAGGCGGGCTTGCCCAGGAAATCGGTGATCCCGGCACGAAACAGCGCCCGGCGCTCCTCGGTCTCGTTGGCGCCGGACACGCCCAGGATCGGCAACAGGGCCCGACCGTCCGGGAAGCCACGGATCGTTTCCACGACCTCGGAACCGCGCATTTCCTCCTCCAGGCGTTCATCGGTGATGACCAGGTCGTAGCGCTCGTGTTCCAGCGCGGCCAGAGCCGCGCGGCCGTTGGTGACGTGGTCCACCTTCAACTCCAGCGCTTCAAGGGTATCGAGCATGATGCGCGCCGCAGTGGGACTGTCCTCGAGATAGAGGACGCGGCCCGTCAACTCCAGCGCGTGTTCCTCGATCGCCCGCGCCACCGATTCCCACAAGGCGCCGACGTTGGCCTTGTCGACGATGGCGCTCACGCCCGCGAGATGCGCCTCTTCTTCGATCTTCTGGTCCTTGCGCCCGCACAGCAGCACGACCGGGGTAGCCTGGTGCTGGGGCCGGCGGCGCATGACCCGGGTAAGCGCAATGCCGTCCATCCCGGGCAGGGTCTGGGCAATCAGCGCCAATTCAACGCGCCGTGCCTGAAGGATGCCCAGCGCTTCCTCGGCGTCGTCGGCACAGACCACGTCATAGCCGCGCGCCGACAGCTTCTTGCGCCAGAAGGATTGGGTGACCCGCGAATGATCCACCAGCAAAATTCTCATATCTACACACCTGCCGTAAGGCCTGGGAGACGCGAGGGGTCACGCCTGCGCAAGGGTCTCTCCTCGCTGCGCAGGTACATTTATTATGCCGCCTAGTTTAGCGCAGGCGGGACAGGCGCGAGAACCGCCGGAAACCGCGCGGGACGGCCCCTGCAGCGCCGGGACGGGAAACGGCGGAGCCAACCTGCCGTTTTTTGTCATAAAATGCCAACACAAGGCTTGTGAAAGCGTCAGGCTTGGCGATTCTGGATCCAGTGCCTGTCACAGGAGCGTCACGAAGGATGTTGGAACGAAAAATCAACCGGATCATCAGCTTGGGCATCGCCCTGGCGCTCGTGCCCATTCTGGCGGGGGCACCTGCCTCGGCCCTCGGGCAGCAGGATTCGGACACGTCTTCATCCAGCAACACAACGAACCTCGGCACCATGGTCGTCGCGCCGCAGGATGCGCCCAACCAGTCGAGCGCCCCCAAGCCCAACCTCAAGGTCCGGCGGAATTCATTGAATCTCAACCTCGGCGCGAGTCCCAATCCCCCGCCGGGCCACAGCAACAGCACGCTGAGGCAACAACCGCAATCACAGCAGCCGGTGCAGCGCTCGGAGGCTACGCCGCTGCACGTCGTTTCGCCTGAATACCCGGCCAGCGCCTATGCCCGCCGCATCAAGGGCACGGTCACGGTCGGCTTCACGATCAATGCCAGCGGCACGACGAGCCACATACACATCATTGACAGCCATCCGTCGGGGATTTTCGATGCCGCCGCGCGCGCCGCGGTGAGCCAGTGGCTGTTCCAGCCGGCGACCAAAAACGGCCAGCCGGTCGCTGAAAACGTGAGCCAGACCCTGGTATTTCGCCCGCCGGCGAATATGCAGCAAACGCCGAGCCGGACCGCGTCGAACACGGTTCGCCACTTCGGCGGGCCGCCCTCCAATTCGGTCCCGGGCAACATCCACCCAGTGCACCTTGTGCCGCCGCAGTACCCCCCGGCCGCCTACCGCCGCAACCAGGGAGGCCTCGTAACCGTGAGCTTCCTCGTCGATTCCAACGGCCGCACCAGCCACATCGACGTGGTGTACTCCAAGCCCCGGCACATCTTCGACAGCGCGGCCAGGGATGCGGTACGCCAGTGGCGCTTCAAGCCCGTGACCCAACCGACCAAGGTCGTACAGACGATCACCTTTACCCCGCCGAATTGAGCGCACGTCCGGGCAAGGTGCCGAAAAATCCGTGAGCGAAGGCAGGCCGGGCGCGGTAGTCTCCCGGCAGCCAGCTAGTGGCCGTTCAAGGTGATCAGATAGCCCCTGAAATTCACGATCTCCCCCTCCTGGGTGATGCTGACCAGGCGCAGCCCGGGAGAAAGCTCGTCGCCCTCGTGGTAGATCCGGCCACCGACCACGATGAAGCGTGAGGCGGGACGCGGATTCCAGACATGCACCGTCACCGCCAGCGGCGGCAATTGGGCGCGTACGGCCTCCGGCGCGGTGCCGGGCGCGGCCGCGACATTGCCCGCGTGTGCAGCCGGCGTCGCCGGCGCCTTCGCCCGGACGACCGCAATGCTCGCCTTCACGGGCGTCCGGACGGCGGTGGTCGCCGCGTGGCCCGCGCTCGAGCCGCCCGCGGACCCGATCCCGGCCTGCGCGGCCCCGGCTTCCGCCCCGGCGGGCTTCCCGGCGGCAACGCCCGGGACCTGTTGCGGGTGGGCATGCGTGAGCAGGTTGCTGCGCCACAGGTAGACGCCCAGGCCGACCACCACCGCCAGGAGCAGGCAGCAAAGCAGCCACGGCAGCCAATGGCCCCGGCGCGCGCCCGGCTGCGCAGGTGGCGCACCCAGCGCCCGCGTTACCGCATCCTCCTCGCCCCGGGCCCGGCGCCAGGCATCAGAGAGTATGGACATGGCATTTCCTCCCGTTCAATGCGGCGGGACTCCGGTGTGTCCGGCCATCCACCAGGCAAAAGTGGCCGCGGCCAGCGCCAGCACCAGGAACAGGCCGCCGATATACAGCACCCGCCGCGGCGAACGGCCGGGGCTGGCCGGCATGCCCGCCAGTTCGCGCACCGCAACGCCGACCATGCGCGAGGATACCTCGCGCAGGCCATGGGCATAGGCAGCCATCAGGGCACGGTCGCAGACCAGATTGATCAGGCGCGGCACGCCGCGCGTGTAGCGCTGGATCCCGCGCACCGCGCCCGGACTGAAGATGCGCCCGGGTGCCCCCACCAGGCCGAGGCGATGGCGGATGTAGGCATCGGTTTCCTCGCGGTTCAACGGCCCCAGGTGATACCGCGCGGTGACCCGTTGCGCAAGCTGGCGCAAATCGCAGCGGGCCAAGGTTTCGCGCAGTTCGGGCTGCCCGACGAGGATGACGTTCAGCAGCTTATGCCGATCGGTTTCGAAATTGGTCAGCAGGCGCACTTCCTCGAGCACTTCCGGCGCCAGGCGCTGGGCCTCGTCGATGACCAGCACGACGCGCCGGCCGCGGGCGTGGGCCGCCAGCAGGTGCCGGTAGATGGCCTGGGCCAGGTCACTGCGCTCAACCGGCCCCGAAACCGCCGTCTCCCCCAGTTCCGCGAGGATGCTCTTGAGCAGCCCGAGGCGCGAGACGTCGGGATTGAAGATAAAGGCGATTTCCACGCCCTCGGGCATCTGCGAGAGCAGGCGCCGCACCAGCGTGGTCTTGCCGGTGCCGATCTCGCCGGTCAGCTGGATGAATCCGTTGGCTTCGCGGGCGCCGTAGGCCAGGTGCGCGAGCGCTTCGCTATGATGCGCGCTCAGGTACAGGTAGCGGGGATCGGGCGCGATCGAGAATGGCAGCTCGGAGAGGCCGAAGTATTCCGCGTACACGATCCGGGTCTGGCTCAGGCCCCGTTCATCGGCGGCGGGAACTTGGCGAATATGCGCTGCACCGCGTGGTCAACCGCCTGCTGCGAATAATTGCCCTGCTCCAGCCCGCTGGTAATCCAGCCCCGCCAGACGAGTTTCTTCGTCCTGGCGTCAATAACGTCGATGATCAGGGAGCCTTCCTGGATCTGCTGCGGGCCCGGCTGGGTCAGGAACAGGGTATTGAAGCCAGGCCCGAAGGTGCCATAGGCGAACGAGATGGAGGGTTGGGGCTGGTTTCTCAGCTCCATCGCCGTGTGATAGGTCACCAGGAAGTCCGCCTCCCCCGGACTCGCCACTTTGCTATAGCCGGCGTTTCCGAGCGTTTCGGAGACGGCCTTTTCCACGCGCGTGGTCAGTATCCCACTGTTCAGAATGGGATTTTTTACCGCGCCTTCCTTCGGGGCCTGCCAGGCAAAATTATGCCATTGGGCGTAAGACGCGCTATTGTATTCAACGTGGACCGGCGCGGCGCAGCCGGCGATCATGACTGCCAGTAACAGCAGAGGGAAGGAGAATCGGCGCGCTGAGCTCATTTGGGACCTCGAAAAGCCATGTTCCTGAAACGTATTCCATCACTAATCCTGGCAACGGTAAAGTACCGGGATCCGGAAGCCAAGCGCGTGGCCGGAATACGCCCCGCTATCGCCGTCCTCTACCTGACCGTTGCCATCGTGGCCCTGACGCTGTCCGCGCCCGCCACGATTCCGTCCCTTTCCATGCTGGGCGGCTTGCTCTTCTTCACTTTGTGGATGGTTCTGCTGCTGGTATTGCCGGTGCCGGCCCGCGCCCTGTCCAGCGGCGGGCACGGCTATACCTCCTTCGACCGCCTGGCTCTGGTGGCCTCCATCCTGATCTTCGGAGCGGTGCCGGCCGCCTGGGTCGCCGGATCGGCCGCCTTTGCCTGGACCCTGGTCGCCGACCCGCGCCGCGAACCGCTGGTGCAACGGCTCGTGCGTACGGCGGCCAACGCGGGCATGTTCACCCTGGCCGCGCTCATCGCCGGACATGTTTACGCGTGGCTGGGCGGGCAGTCGCCGCTGGAAGTCTTCGGCTTCCCGAGCCTCTGGCGCGCACTGGTCCTGCTGCTCGTTCTGCAGGCGGTCAACGAACTGCTGTTCCTGCTCATGGTCTGGCCGAGCCTGACCGCCCGCGAAAAACGCCACCCGCTTTCGGGGCTCAGCATCCTCACGGAACTGTCGATCTCGCTGATCGGCATTATCACGGCGCTCGCATATACCCACCTGCCGCTGCTCGGCTTCGTCCTGTATGCCGCTTTCATCATGGCCGTCGCCATCCTGTTCAAATGGGTCACGGAAGTCGCTGAAACCCGGCGCCTGCGTGCCGAGGAATTCGCCGCAATCAACCGCATCAACCAAGCGGTGAGTGCCGCGATCGACCTCGATGAATTGATCGAGCGCGTCTTTCACGAAGTCCAGGACCTGGTGCATTCCGCCGCTTTTCTGCTCGGCGTCTACGAGCGGGCCACCAACGAGCTGGACATCCGCCTGAATTACGATGAGGGCATCCGCCATCCCCGGAACAAGCGTGACCTGGGGCAAGGCATCCTCGCGTGGTCCCTGAAGCATCGCGAGCCGATCTTCATTTCCGATGTGCCCAAGAGCCGGCATCCCGCAATCAGGAAGATAATCACCCAGGGGCGCGAACCGGTCTCGATCATCGTGGTGCCCATTCTTTACAAGAACGAGCCGGTCGGCGCACTCAGCGTGCAGGACTATGCACCGAATGCCTTTACCCGCCACCAACTCCGCCTGCTCCAGGGCTTCGCGCTGCAGATCGCGGTTGCCATCACCAACACGCGGCTCTTCGACGAGCTGAAACGGCAACAGCAGTTGCTGGAAGCCCGCGTAGCCGACCGCACCAGCGAACTTCAGAAAACGACCGAGTCACTGGCCGAAGCGATATCGCAAAAGGAAGCATTGCTGGACCAGCTCGAACGCGAGAACCGACGTGACACGCTGACCCTGATCGCCAACCGGCGGCACCTGGACGAATTTTTGCCGCGGGAAATGGAACGTGCGCGGCGTTACGGGCATCCGCTCACGATTGCAATGCTCGACATCGATCATTTCAAAAAGGTCAACGACACCCTGGGGCATGCCATGGGCGACCGGGTGCTGTGCGTGCTGGCCAATATCCTGACCACGGAATTGCGCACCACGGATTTCGCCGCTCGTTACGGCGGCGAGGAGTTCGTGATCGTGTTTCCGGAAACCACCGCCATGGACGCGGCCGCGGCCTGCGACAAGCTGCGCACCCTGATCGCGTTGCACCCCTGGCCGCGGCTGGCACGGCACCTCAACGTGACAGTGAGCTTCGGGGTGGCCGCAATGGCCCACGCGGATCAGACCATGGCACAGCTTCTGGCGAGCGCGGACCGCGCGCTCTACCAGGCGAAGAGCTCGGGCCGCAACCGCGTGTGCGAATCCCGCCTGGATGCCTCGGGCACCGAATCAATCGCCTGAGGCCACACGTACCCCCCCGGCACCGCCTCCCCCCTCGAACTTCCTGCGCTCGGCCGCGCGCCAGGCGTCGACACGCCGGTTTTCGTTCTCCTCCAGCGGTTGGGCCGCCAACACTTCGGCCTCGAAGTCATCGACCGCCACGATGCGCGCCACCAACTCGTAGTAGTGTGTCATGCGCTCGCCTTCCGCGGCCGACATCAGGCCGGCCTTGACCGCCGCCTCGACGAGATGCGCCTCGTCCGCGCCAGGTTCGACTTCCAGGTGGCCATCGCGCTCGGCATGACTGACGCGCTTCTCGATCGGCTCGGCCCACTCGGCCAGTTCCAGGGCTTCATGCAACCAGCCGATGACGTTGTCGGAATCGCTGGTGAAAATGTCCTCGCACAACCGGTTGCGGACGTCGCTGCGGGAACTGAACAGCTCCGCGACCGCGACCGTATCCCGATCGCCGGGCAGGTGCGCACGGCGCCCGAAGGGCAGCACGAGGATCGAGAGCAGCCCGGCCAGCGCCCGGTTGGGCAGGTTCTGGAGCACTTCGCTGAGCCGATCCTCGATGCGGCAGGCCAGCTCGTCGAGCACATACTCGACCACGATGCGCTCCTGCGCTGGCTCGCCATCCTCGGCATAGCGCTTGAGTACGGCGGACCCCATGTAAAGGTCGCTCAACACGTCGCCCAGGCGGGCCGAAAGGCGTTCGCGCCGTTTCAGCGCGCCGCCGAGGCTGAGCATGGCCGCATCCGAAAGTAACGCGAACGCCGCGCTGTAGCGGGACAGCTGACGATAGCGGTGCGTCATCGCGCTGTCCTGCGGAATCCCTCGCAGGCCGCGCCCACCGCTCGCGGCCGCCAACACCGAACGGGCGGCATTGCCGAGCAGAAAACCGATGTGGCGGAAAAACACGCTGTCGAAAGCCTTGAGCCCCCCGGCCTCGTCCCCGGACTGGGCCGCTTCCATCTCCTCGAGAATATAGGGATGCGCGCGAATGGCGCCCTGGCCGAAGATCATCAGGCAGCGCGTCATGATGTTGGCGCCCTCGACCGTGATCGCAATCGGCACCGAGCGCCAGCCGCTGGCCAGGTAATTGCCCTCGCCGAGGATGATGCCCTTGCCGCCGTGCACGTCCATGGCATCGTTTGCCACGACGCGGCCGAGTTCGGTCAGGTGGTACTTGACGATGGCCGAGGCCACCGCGGGACGCTCGCCCTGGTCGAGCGAGGCCAGCGTCATCCGGCGCGTGGCGTCCATGAGGTAGACGTTCGCCCCCATCCGGGCGAGCACTTCCTGCACCCCCTCGAAGGCGCTGATAGGCACGCGGAACTGCTTGCGCACCCGGGCATAGGCACCGGTGGCATACAGGGCGAGCTTGGAGCAGCCCGTCGCATTGGTGGGCAGGGAAATCGAGCGCCCCACCGACAGGTTCTCGACCAGCATGCGCCACCCGTGGCCGGCCATCTTCGCTCCGCCGATGATGTGATCCACCGGGATGAACACGTCCTTGCCCTGGGTCGGGCCGTTCTGGAACGGCACGTCCATGGGGAAGTGGCGGCGGCCGATGGTAATGCCGGGGAGATAGGTCGGCACCAGCGCGCAGGTAATGCCGTAATCGTCTTTCTCGCCGATGAGATGTTCGGGGTCGTAGAGCTTGAACGCGAGGCCCAGTAAAGTCGCGATCGGCGCCAGGGTAATGTAGCGCTTGTCCCAGTTGAGGCGGATGCCGACCACTTCCTTGCCCTGCCACATCCCCTTGCATACCACGCCGGTGTCCCGGATCGATGTGGCATCGGACCCGGCCGTGGGCGAGGTCAGCGCGAAACACGGCACTTCCGTGCCTTCCGCCAGGCGCGGCAGGTAGTAGTCACGCTGCGCGTCCGTCCCGTAGTGCAGGAGCAGCTCGGCCGGGCCCAGCGAATTGGGCACGGACACGATCGAGGCTGCGGTGGGACTGCGGCTGGCGATCTTCAACAGCACCTGCGAGTGCGCGAAGTTGGAAAACTCCAGGCCGCCGTAACGCTTGGGAATGATCATGGCGAAGAATTTGTTCTTGCGCAGGTAGTCCCAGACCTCCGGGGGCAGATCCGCCCAGGCGTGGGTGATCTTCCACTCGTCGAGACGCCGGCACAATTCCTCGCAGGGCCCCACCAGGAAAGCTTTTTCCTCGTCGCTCAGCGCGGGAGGCGCCATGGAATGGAGCATGCTCCAGTCGGGGTGGCCCGAGAAAAGCTCGCGTTCCCACCAGACGCCGCCGGCATCCAGCGCCACGCGCTCGGTGTCGGAAATGGGGGGCAGTACGCGCCGGAACATCGCGAGCACCGGCGCGCTGAGCAGCCTCTGGCGCAACACGCGCAGACCGGTAGCTCGCGCGGCCCAGACCAGAACACGCCACACCAAACCCGCCAGCAGGCCGGCGAGCGCTGCCAGCGCAAGGCCTGCGAGGACGAACGCGCGCTTGAAGAGTTCGAGTAGCGCTGCCGCGGCGAAAACCACGGTGCCGCCGATTAATGTCGCGAGCGAAAAGATCGCATTCATGCCACACCTCTTAGTGCCCAATTTCCGGTGCGCTGGCACCGGACTCTGGCTCCTAAGATAGCGCGAAACGAAGCCCGATTCAAACGCCTGTTTGAATCGAATTCGGGATCGCGGCGGGGATCGCCGCTCCTGCAAAACATCGTCATTCCCGCGAAGGCGGGAATCCAGTCGAATAAATCGCCGCTTAGCGGCGCACCCCTCATCCCGACCTTCTCCTCTCGTCGAGGGAAGAAGGGGTATGCAATTCGAAACTTAGCGTCTTGGCGTCTCTGTGAGAAATTCCGGAAAAAAGTGCCGGCATCCAGCCGGCACTCATCTTTACTTGGTTTTCCGGCCCGGACGGACGACCGGCCCGGGCCTGCGTCGTCAGATGAGATCGGCGACGGCAGCGCGCTCTTCGCGGAGCTCCTTTTCGGTGGCGTCCATGCGGGCCCGGGAGAACTGATTGATCTCGAGACCCTGGACGATCTCGTACTTGCCGTCCCTGCAGGTCACCGGGTAGCCGTAGATGACGCCCTGCTCGATGCCGTAGCTGCCGTCGGCCGGGATGCCCATGGAGACCCACTCGCCCTCGGCCGTGCCCAGCGCCCAGGTGCGCATGTGGTCGATCGCCGCGGAGGCCGCGGAGGCCGCGCTGGAAGCGCCGCGGGCCTTGATGATCGCCGCCCCGCGCTGCTGCACGGTGGGAATGAAGTCGTTCTCGTACCAGGCCTGGTCCACCAGGTCCGTCGCCGCCTTGCCCTTGACCGTCGCGTGATGGATGTCGGGGTACTGGGTGGAACTGTGGTTACCCCAGATGATCATGTTCTTGATGTCGGTGTTGTGCGTGCCGGTCTTCTCGGCCAGCTGACTCATCGCGCGGTTGTGGTCCAGGCGCACCATCGCCGTGAAGCACTTCGGGTCCAGGTCCGGGGCGTTGGCCTGTGCGATCAGGGCGTTAGTGTTGGCCGGATTGCCGACCACCAGCACCTTCACATCGCGCCGGGCATGGTCGTTCAGGGCCTTGCCCTGCGGGCCGAAGATGGCGCCGTTCGCCGACAGGAGATCCTTGCGCTCCATGCCCGCGCCGCGCGGGCGTGCGCCGACCAGCAGCGCATAGTCGACATCCTTGAAGGCCACGTTGGGATCGTCGGTCGCCACGGTGCCGGCCAGCAGGGGGAAGGCGCAGTCATTGAGTTCCATCACCACGCCCTGGAGCGCTTCAAGCGCCGGGGTGATTTCCAGCAGGTGCAGAATCACGGGCTGCTCCGGGCCGAGCATGTCGCCGGCGGCGATGCGGAACAGCAGGGCGTAGCCGATCTGGCCGGCGGCGCCGGTAACGGCGATACGGACGGGTTGGGTCATGAAAGGACTCCTTGGGATGTAGTCGGGGAAGGCAGGAAGCGCCGGAACGCTGCGCTACCGCTGATCCGGCGCACATTTTAACGCCCCTCCCCGGGGCACAAAAAAACTGTTGACTTTTTCAGATTTGGTGTTATAGTTATCTACAACAGTTACCCACCCACATGGAGAAAGCAGCCATGTTGACCATGTCAGTAATCGCCCTGGCCTCCGGCCTGGCCTTCAGCCCCGCCCACGCGGGTTCCTCCACCACAGCGTCCGTGGACCGTTATGAGCGCGCCCGCATGACGCTTGACCAGATGACTTCCGAGGCGCAGAGCCACCTGCGGAACAAGAACATCGAGGAAGCATTGAATTCCGGTATCCGTACCTTCAAAATGAGTCTGGATCGGCAATTGAGTGCCCAGACGACCCAGACAGTCGCGGTGGTACCGGTGCAGGGATCGCCCCAGTCGTTCACGATCAAGTGACGACTTGATTTTTTTGGCCATGGTGTTATACTTCAATATAACACTACGTGTCAAAGCGTTTAACGACCACAACGAGGATCGTCTGTGAACACCGAATGGAACAGCAACGAACCCATTTATATTCAGCTGAAGGACCGCATCGTGCAAATGATGCTGGACGGAACGCTGAAGGATGGCGACGCTCTGCCGTCGGTGAGACAGGTTGCCGCGGATTATCAGATCAACCCGCTCACCGTATTGAAGTCTTACCAGATCCTGGTCGCCCAGGATCTGGTCGAGAAGCGGCGCGGGCTGGGCATGTTCGTACGTCAGGGAGCCGGGCGCAAGCTGGCATCCAGCGAACGCGACCTATTCCTCAAGGACGAGTGGCCGCGGATCGTGGAACGTATCAAACGGCTCGGCCTCGACGCCGCTACTTTGCTCAAACATCTGAATGGAGACGCATGATGAATGCCGTCATCGAGGCCCGGGGCCTCAGAAAGTCCTATCGCAAGACGCACGCACTGAATGACGTATCCCTGAATGTCGAGCGGGGCCGCATCGTGGGACTCATCGGCCCGAACGGTGCCGGCAAGACCACCCTGCTGCGCGCCCTCACCGGCCTGCTGCGGGTCGATGGCGAGCTCGACGTGCTGGGCACGCATCCCTGGAGCGACCGCGTCAAGCTGATGCGTGAGGTGGCCTTCATCGCCGATACCGCCACATTGCCCAAGTGGGCGCGGATCAGCCAGATCCTCACCTACGCCGAGGCCGTGCACCCCAACTTTTCCCGGGAACGCGCCGAGAATTTCATCAAGCAGACCGGCATCGACACCAGCCGGCGCATCAAGACCCTGTCCAAGGGCATGAAAGTGCAGGTACACCTGGCCCTGGTCATGGCGATCGACGCCAGCCTGCTGGTGCTCGACGAGCCCACGCTGGGACTGGACATCCTGTTCCGCAAGACCTTCTATACCAACCTGCTCAACGATTATTTCGACGACAATCGCACGATTATCGTTTCCACGCACCAGATCGAGGAGATCGAGCACATCCTGACCGATATCGTGTTCATCAACCAGGGCCGGATCCTGCTCGACTCCACCATGGATGACATCAACGAGCACTATGCCACGGTCGCGGTCAAGCGCGACCACGTGGAGGCGGCAAGACAACTCAAGCCGCTGCAGGAAACCGTACTGCTCGGCCAGCACGTCTTCCTCTTTGAAGGGGTCCCGGCAGATAAGCTGCAGGCACTGGGCGAAGTCAGCCCCACGCGCGTGGCCGACCTGTTCACTGCAAAGATGCAGGAGAAGCAAGCATGAATACCGCATTGACCCTGGCACGCCGCGAACTGTGGGAAAACCGCGGCAATTTCTACATCATGACCGGAATCCTGTTCGGGATCATCGTGCTGGCGAGCGCCGTTCTGGGCATTGCCGTCGGCGGCGCCTTCACCGAACTGCATCCCACGGGCCGGGCCAGCGCCGCGGGTGTGGCCATCCTGGGCCTGAGCATCGGCAATTTCATCTTCCTTTTCTACTCTCTGTCGATGCTCGGTTATCTCAGCGGCTCGCTCTATGACGACCGCAAGGACGGCAGCGTGCTGTTCTGGCGCTCCCTGCCCGTTTCCGACACCGCCACGGTCATCAGCAAGGCGGCGATGGCCATGTTCGTGGGTTCGCTGTTCGTGCTGGTTGCCATGATCGTGGGGCACCTGATCTCGCTGTTCGCCCTCGCTACGGCAGCCAGTGCGCGGGGGGCCTCGGGGTTCTCGGTTTTTGCCTCCCCCGGCGCATTGTTCGGAACCTGGGTGTTCTTCGCCTATGCGCTATTCATACAGGCGCTGTGGTGGCTGCCCTATTACGGCTGGCTGTTGCTGGTCTCGGCGGTGTCGCCGCGCGGCCACCCGCTGATCTGGGCCATCATCGTGCCCGCGATCGTAGGCGTGGTGGAGCTGATTCTCACCCAGACCTCCCATGTGTTCCAGTTCATCGGCAGCCACCTGGCGAATTCGCCCATCTTCAACGGGTGGCCCCACATCACGCTCAACACCGAATTGGGCCAGCAGGCCAGCGGCCTGACACGAGCCGCCGCCAGCGCCAACCCGCTATACACGGGCGCTGGCCGCATGAGCGAATTCCTGGCCATGCCGTCCATGTGGATCGGTATCGCCATCGGCCTCGGCCTGATCGCCCTCGCCGTCATTGCCCGCCGTTACTCGGCGACATCCTGATCCCGGAGATCACCATGAATCGCAAACTCATCATCGCCGCACTGGCCCTGACAGCCTCGCCGCTGGCCATTGCCGGCCAATCAGGCACCGCCAAGACGCCCGCGGCGCAGACTTTCTCGAATACCGTGGACGCCAACGGCCTCAAGAACGTCGAACTGGAGGTCAAGGTCGGCAAGATCCGGATCACCACGGCGGCGGCCGACAAGGTAGCCATCAAGACCCAGGCAACCGCGGGCGAGGACATGCACTTCATCTTCGACTGGACCACCGGGAAATCCGCCAATGCGCTGCCGCCCGGGCTGCACCTGGTCACCCGCCGCGACGGGGACACGCTCATGGTCAGCCTGGAATCCGACGCAACGTCCGCAAAACAGGAAAATACGGTTGAACCCGCGACGGCAGACCAGGGTAGCCGGGGCTTGGTCAACATCAATGTCCACGGCGACCACTCGGTCGGCTGGAAGAGCATCTGGACGGTGACCCTGCCGGCGCGCCTGGCGTTGCACCTCAAGGTCGGCGTCGGCAAAGCCACGGTGCTCGGCATCGCCGGCGGCCTCGACGCAAAGATCGGCGTGGGCAAACTCGACGCTGGCCTGAAGCAGGGCCCGCTCGAAGCCAATGTCGGCGTCGGCGACATCAGCGCGGAGGTGATGAACGCGGATTATGGCGACGTTCACCTCTCGGCCGGCGTGGGCCATGTCGAGTTCTATGTGAACGGCCAGCAGAACATGACCGGCTTCGAGCAGCACCTCACCGCCTCGTCACAGAAATTGACGGGTGACGGCAAAACCCCGTACACGTTGAAAGCCGGCGTGGGGCACATTAAATTGAAACTGGGCGTGAAGACACTCAAGGACCCGGATGCCGATTCCATGGATTCGGATGCAAAACACTAAAACCTTCCTCGGCCTGGCGCTGGCGGCAACCCTGCTGGCAGCGTCAGGCTGCGTCGTCACCACGACGCCCGAAGGAAAATCCCAGACCCACTGGAGCGGCGACTACGCACGCGAGCAGGCCACGCGCAAGGACGCGGACAGGCAGCTCGCGCTGCGCGTGCGCAAGGCGCTTGCCGACGACCCCCAGTTGCAGCCGCTGCACCTGCGCTTCTTCGTCAGCAACGGTGAAGTGTCCCTGTGCGGCCCTTTCCCCACCGAGCAATTACGCTCCCGGGCCCTGGCGGTGATTTCCGCAATCGACGGGGTCAGCGGGGTCGACGAGGACTGCCGCCGCTAGCCACAGCGGCCCCGGACCGGCCGGTCCGGTCAGTGAGTGGCGGGAGCCGGAGCGGCCCGGGTGCCGCCGACGGGAGCAAAATCCGAAAGCACGACCTTGGTCCTGGCGTCGAAACTCTTGATCCAGAAGACCTTGCCGCTGGCCTCCGTACTGACTTGCTGGGCCACCACCGGCTGGCCCCCGGCCGGCAGCCGCATGAACCGTATTTCCAGCTGGAAATTCTTGATCTCCACCCCGAAACGCGGCGAGAAGGACTCGAAGTTATCCAGCTTGAGAGACAGGGGCCGATGATCGCCCTTGGACACGACGAATTGCCCGGACAGGTGCTTGAGCATGCTGGCGGCAGCCGCATCCGCGTGTCCACCCGGCTGCGGCTTTATCTGGTAGACGAGCCGGTCGCCGCTGGAGTCGATCAGCCGGTAGTGGCTCGTGCTCAGCCAGCTGTCCACGCCCATCTCCAGCGATCCGGCCTGGCCCTTCTCGTGGGCCTGCTTGGCCTGTCCGGCCAATTCACGCGCCTTTGCCGGGCTGGGTTTCTTGCCGTTGACGCTGAGCACGGTCCAGCGCCGGCCTTCGGGCCGCGAGGCATCGTAGGCCAGCTTTTCGCTCTGCCGGGTCCCGGTAATCGTTTGCTGGTAGCGCCAGCCGGCGGCGAGCTTGGACCCGCTGGCCGAGATCCGGGCGAGCGCGTCGGCAACCGGCTTGGGCGGCGCCGCCAAAGCCGTGCCGGCCACGCCCAGCACGGCCACTATTGCAAGCGCGCGCCCCGCATGCCGGATCGGCATGCGGGTGCGGCTGGAAGTGGGTTTCAAGTCTTAGTTCCCCGGCCCCCCGGCGGCGGCCCGGGCCGCGGCGGCCGTATCGGGCTTGGGCGCGTGGGGCTGCGCCTTGTTGAAGGCCTTGAGCACCGCGTCGGTAATGTCCAGGCCCGAGGCATTGTAGATCGCTGCCTGGCCGTCCAGGACGAGCTCGAAACCGTGCTCCTTGGCATACGCCTGAACCACGTCGTGCAGCTTGGCCTGCAAGGGGATCATGAGAGCCGCCCGCTTTTCCTGGAATGACTTGCGGGCCTTCTGAGCCTTGGCCTGATAGGCCTGGACATGGCTCTGGAAAGTTTCCTGTGCCTTTTTCTGTTGCGCCTTGCTCTCGATCTTGGCATTGCGGCGCAGATCCTCTTCTTCTTTCTTCAGTTTGTCCTGCTCGGGGCTCATCTGGGACTGCAGCTGCTTGCCGTAGGCCTGGATCTGCTGCATGACCTCCTGGCCGGCCTGGCTTTGCTGCAGCACGCTCTGGACGTCGATGACCCCGACCTTGGTGCTATTGCCGGCGGCCAAGGCCAGCGGCGCCGCCGCCAACGCCAGGATGAAGAAAGTTGCTGCGGAAAGTCGTCGCATAATCGGTTTACCTTCAGTTGTATGGAAATGTGTAAATGCGGTAGCCTACTGGAATAACTGCGGCTTTGCCAGCCTGGGGCCGGTCGGGCCGTCCTTCCACGGTTCTTGCTTGGAGTGGATATCATGATGTTTTGTTCCCGACGCCTGGCCCTGCTTGGTACAGGCGCGAGTCTCCTTGCCGCGCTGCTCGCAGCCCCCGCCGCGCAGGCGCAGTCCACGGGCCAGCAGGCCCTCGTGCGATTCCCCACCCTGCATGGCGACAGCATCGTCTTCGAAGCCGGCGGCAACCTCTGGAAGGTCGGCATGGCCGGCGGAGAGGCCCGGCGCCTGACCGCCGATCCCGGCTACGACCAGTTGCCGCGCTATTCCCCGGACGGCAAGTGGATCGCCTTCACGGGTGACTACGCCGGGCAGACGGATGTCTACGTCATGCCGGCGGACGGCGGGCCCGTCAAGCGCCTGACCTACTATTCCGACGTCACGCCGCATGCCCCGCTGCGCTGGGGGCCGAACAACATGGCCGTGACCTGGACTCCCGACAGCAAGAAAGTCGTGTTCCTGAGCCGCCGTGATACCTACAATTCCTGGTTCGGCCGCCTGTTCGAGGTTCCGGTCGGCGGAGGCCTGCCGACCGCGATGCCACTGCCCAAGGGCGGCATGCTGAGCTTCAACGCCGACGGCACGAAGATCGCCTACAACCGCATATTCCGCAACTTCCGCACCTGGAAGCATTACTACGGCGGCCTGGCGCAGGACGTATGGGTGTACGACTTCAAGACCAAGAAGGTCGACCGCATCACGCACTGGAAGGGCACCGACGTCGACCCGATGTGGTACGGCGACACCATTTACTACGCCTCCGACGAAGGGCCGAATCACACCCTGAACCTGTGGGCCTACTCGCTCAAGACCCGGCAGTTCCGCCAGGTGACCCATTTCAAGGACTACGACATCGACTGGCCCAGCCTGGGCAACACCGGCATTGCCTTCGCCGACCAGGGCAAGCTCTACGTACTGAAACTGCCGAGCGAGCAACTGGTGGAGGTACCGGTCACGGTACCCAACGACGGCATCCGCACCCGGCCCTACTGGTATAACGCCAGCCAGATGATCCGCTCGGCGGATATCGCCCCCAACGGCAAACTGGCCGTGTTCGGTGCCCGTGGCGACATCTTCACGGTGCCCGCGAAGCATGGCGACACCCTCGACATCACCCAGACGACCGGCGCCCGCGAGCAGCATCCGTCATGGAGCCCGGACGGCAAGACGATCGCCTACGTCACCGACGCCAGCGGCGAGAGCGAGATCGCAACGCGTCCCGCCACCGGCGGCACGGAGACCCTGCTGACGTCCACCGACGACCGTTCCTACTACGGCCCGGCGTGGTCGCCCAACGGCAAGTGGCTGGCCTTCTCGGACAGCTCCAAGACGCTGTGGCTTCTCAACGTCGATTCGCGCAAGATGTTCAAGGTCGCCCATGACAAATGGCGCGAGTTGAAGGACTTCTCCTTCTCGCCCGATTCCGGCTGGCTCGCCTACTCCGAGACCCAGGAGAACGGGATGCGCGCCGTTTTCATCTACGGCGTGGACTCGCACAGCTCGCACCAGGTCACCACATCCTGGTACGACAACTCGGATCCGACCTTCTCGAGCGACGGGAAGTATCTCTACTTCGTGTCCGCCCGCCACCAGAACCCGGCGTTCTCCAGCTCGGAGTTCAATGAAGCCAACCTGAAGCCGGACGGGCTTTACGTGACCACCCTGCAGGCGGACACGCCCTCGCCGTTCGCGCCGCGCCAGGACAGCGCGGTCGGCAACGGCAAGGACAAGGAAGCCGGTGCCAGCAAGAAACCCGTCACGGTGAAGATCGACTTCAAGGGCCTGGCCGACCGCGCCGTGCCGGTGCCGGTGCCTACGGCCAACATAGGCCATGTCGCCGAATCCAGTGGCGTGGTCTTCTACACCACCTATCCGAACCCCATCCTTGGCGATACGCTGCCGGGCGAAGAACCGGCGCTCATGGCCTACGACATGAACAAGCGCAGTGGCAAACAGCTCGTGGCCGGGGCAAGCGCGTTCGGACTGTCCGCCGACGGCAAGTCGCTCCTCTACAACGCCAAGGGCGACTGGTACATCCGCCCCGCGGACATGAGCGACGGCAGCGGCGACAAGCTCGACCTCTCGCACATGCAGATGCATGTCGACCCGATGGCCGAGTGGAAGGAGATGTACTGGCAGGCCTGGCGCCTGGAGCGCGACTTCTTCTTCAACCCGAAGATGAACGGCAAGGACTGGAACGCCATCGGCAAGCGCTATGCCGCGCTGCTGCCGCTGGTCACCTGCCGCCAGGACCTGAACTACCTCATCGGTGAGATGGTCTCCTCGCTGCAGAACAGCCATACCTATGTCGGTGGCGGCGACTCGCCCAACGAGCCCAAGTACATGGCGACGGGCAAGCTCGGCGCGAACTTCGCGCTGGACGCCAAGTCCGGGCGCTACTACCTCGCGAAGATCTACAAAGGCGACAACACGCTCGATGGCTACACCGCCCCGCTCGACCAGCCGGGCATGAAAGTGGCCCAGGGCGATTACGTCCTCGCCATCAACGGCCATGGCCTGAAGGCGCCGGAGAACCCGTACCGCTTCCTGGTCAACACGCTGGGCACCACCGTAACGCTCAAGCTGGCCGACAATCCGGGCGGCCGCAACGCCTGGACGATCCGGGTCAAGCCGATCGCCGACGCGCTGCCGCTCTGGGAGCACTCCTGGATCAAGGAGAACCGCGAGCGGGTCGACAAGCTGTCCGACGGCAAGATCGGCTACGTCTACCTGAGCGACATGGAACAGCTCGGCATGGACCAGTTCATCCGCCAGTTCTACCCGCAGCTGATGAAACAGGGCCTGATCATCGACGACCGCTACAACGGCGGCGGGTTCATCGACCCGATCATCCTCGAGCGGTTGCGACGCATCCTGGTCGCGCTCGACACGACCCGCGAGGCCGGCCCCGAGCCGTCCAACGCGATCGCGATCGGGTACAAGGCCGTGCTGATCAACCACTACTCGGCTTCCGATGGCGACATCTTCCCGTGGAAGTTCAAGCAGTACGGCCTCGGGCCGGTGATCGGCGAGCGGACCTGGGGCGGCGTGCGCGGCATCCGCGGCTACTGGCCGCTGATGGACGGCGGCTATATCACGGTGCCCGAGTTCGCGATGTACAACCCGAAATCGCAGTGGATCGTGGAGAACGTCGGCGTGGAGCCCAACATAGAGGTGGACAACACCCCGGGGGCCATCATGTCCGGCCAGGATCCGCAGCTCGAGACGGCCGTGAGGGTGCTGATGGACAAGATCAAGGCCCACCCGGTCAAGCTCCCGCCCCCGCCGTCCTGGCTGCCGGCCTACCCGCCGCAGCCGAACTATCCGCCGTGCCCGGCCAAGACCACCTGCGGTGGCGGTGACTGAGGCCAGCCCGGCAACGGCGCAAACGCGAAGGGGCCGCAATGCGGCCCCTTCTTTTTTACGGATCGGCCTACGGCGCGCTCATGCCGCCCCTCGTAAACCGGTTCAGCCTTTCATCTTGCCGGCGACCACGGCCCGCAGCCCCGGCGCCGTAAGCCCGGCCCTATCGCCGTAGGCGATGGCCTGCTCCGGGTCCATGCCGCGCTTCCAATGGGCGTGCAGCGCCAGCAGCGCACCCACCCGGTTACCGCTGGCGCAATGGATCAGGACGGGACGATCCCCGGCTTCCTGAAGAACACGATCCAGGGCCTCGACCGCCTCCATGCACAGGTCGTCCGGGCCGCCGACCGGTATGTTGTGGTAATCGAGGCCGAGCTCACGCGCGCACGCAACCTCGTCAAATCCGCAGCGCTCGGCCGGCGGGCGCAGGTTCACGACAAGCGTGCAGCCGGAATTGCACAGCTTCTCAAGCGCTTCACGGCTCGGTTGCCCGCTGCTCATCAGCCCCTTCTCGGGCTGTGTCAGGTTGGGCAGGTCGACAGGTGCTTTCTGCATTGACGCCTCCTCCGCGAAAAATGGTTCAGGAAGGTTGGATGGCTGCTGCGTGGTGCAGGAGTCCGGGCAAGGTGCGCCACAGGATGAACCCGCACATGGCAATCAAAAACACCCCGAACACCTGGCGCAGCCGATGCTGTGGGATGCGGCGGGCAATATAGTTGCCGACGAGGCTGCCGATGCCGCCGACGAGCACGAAAATACCGATCACGCGCCAGTCCAGCGAATGGCCGGCTGCGGTAACGACAGCGTGCTGCTTGTAGAAACCACTGGCGGAATTGATCACAATGACCGCCAGGCTCGTGGCTATGCCGCGGTGCATGGGCAAGCCGCCCAAAAACACCAGGGCCGGCACCAGCAGGAAGCCGCCACCCACCCCGACGAAGCCGGTAATGATGCCGACGCCGACACCGGCTGCCAGCAGCAACAGCAAGGGTTTCTCGGCGCGCTCGTCCTCTGACGCCCGAGTGGGCGATTTCAGCATGGCCCAGGCGGCTGCCGCCATGATGAGTGCGAACACGACCAGTTGCACGCCGCCGGGCACGAACTGCGACACCCAGGCGCCGCCATAGGTCGCGATCACGCCGGGCACGCCGAACTGCAGTACATGGCGCCAGCTCACCAGGCCCTGGTGGGCATAGCGCGCCGCGCCGATCAGGGCAATGGCGCCCACGATGGCCAGCGAGCCGGCAATCGCGATCTTGGGCGGCTGGTGCAGGAGGTAGACGAGCACCGGCACCGTCAGGATCGAACCGCCGGAGCCGAGCAACCCCAGGCTGAGCCCTACGCACATGGCGCCGATCAATGCATAGATCAAGACTTCCCTCCCTCGCCCCGGCAGTAGAGCGCATGCAACAGCGCAAGAATCCTTGCCGCCCTGGGATCCGCAAGCTTGTAGTAGATATTCTGCGACTGCCGGCGGCTGCTGACCAGCCCTTCGTCGCGCAACAGGGCGAGATGCTGGGACAGCGCCGATTGGCTGAGGGTCACGCGTGCGTTGATCTCGCCCACCGACAGTTCCTGCTCCCAGAGCATGCAGAGAATCAGCAGGCGGGACTCGTGCGCGAGGTGCTTGAGCATGCGCGCCGCCTCTCCGGCGTGCTCTTCCATCCGATCGATGTCCCGGGGGGAGGGCCGTACGGCTTCAACCGCCGCGGGTGCAGTGTGTTTCGCAGCCAATTTCGGATACCTGCCAGTGCGATTTCCACCCATTTTACTTGACTAATTTAGGATTGTCTAATATATTGGGGCCGTTTCCGTAAATAGACCGTTACATGGCTGATATCCCCCTGGTACAGGCTTTTTGCCACCCCGACACCTCGACTTACTCCTACGTGGCCTGGGACGGCGATACGCGCAAGGCGGCCGTGATCGACAGCGTCATGCATTACGAGGCAATTTCGGGTCGCACTTCCACGCGCTATGCGGAGCAGATCGTGCGGTTCCTGCGGGAGCAGGAGCTTGAGGTGGAATGGATCCTCGAGACCCATGCCCATGCCGACCATGTCGCCGCGGGGGCCTACCTCAAATCCCGCGTGGGCGGCACCACGGGCATCGGCGCGGGCATTCGCCATGTACAGGAGCATTTCCGCACCGTGTTCAACCTCGAGCGGGGCTTCCAGACCGACGGATCGCAGTTCGACCACCTGTTCGAGGACGGCGAGAGATTCACGGTCGGCGGTATCCCGGCCCGTGCAATCCCCACCCCGGGCCATACCCCGGACCACCTGACCTATCTCATCGGCGACGCCGCCTTCGTCGGCGACACCCTGTTCATGCCGGACGGCGGGACCGCACGCTGCGATTTCCCCGGCGGCGACGCGGCGACCCTTTACGAGTCGATCCAGCGCGTATTCAGCCTCCCCGACGCGACGCGCCTGTTCGTACTGCACGATTACGCCCCCGGCGGGCGTGAGCACCGCAACGAAACCACGGTAGGCGATGAAAAGCGCGACAACATCCATGTCGGCGGCGGACGCAGCAAGGAAGAGTTCATTCGCATGCGCCAGGCCCGCGATCGCACGCTCGGCCTGCCTGCATTGATCATTCCTTCCGTGCAACTCAATGTCCGGGGCGGCGACTTCCCGCCGCCCGAAGTCAACGGAATCCGCTACGTGAAAGTGCCGCTGAACGAAGCCCAGGCCTTTTCCAGCACCATCGGCAAGGAACCCGACATCCAGTGACCATCATCAATTTCACGCCTGTCAGCGGATTTGTTGGCGGGTTGTTCATCGGCGTCTCGGCCACGATGCTGCTCTGGCTGAATGGCGAAATCGCCGGCGTCAGCGGCATCGTCGACGGGGCGCTGCGCAAGCCCGGCAGGACCAGTGGCCGCGACTGGCTGTTCCTGGTCGGACTGATCGGGGGAGCCGCCATCGAATTCTGGCTGGTGCCCGGCCATCGCGCATTCCACGCAGCATTGTCCTGGCCGGTGTTCCTCCTCGCCGGCCTGCTGGTGGGCTACGGCACCGCCATGGGCTGCGGCTGCACCAGCGGCCACGGGGTGTGCGGCCTGGGGCGCCTCTCCATGCGTTCCCTGGTCGCCACCCTGACCTTCATGGCCACCGGCACGCTGACCGTGTTCATCCTGCGCCACCTGTTCGGAGTGTTCTAATGAAAGGTTTCATCAGTCTCTTGTCCGGTCTGCTGTTCGGGTTCGGGCTCGCGCTGGCGCAAATGACCAACCCGGCGAAAATCATCGACTTCCTGGACTTCAGCGGCACGTGGGATCCGACCCTGGCCCTGGTCATGGGCGGGGCCGTGCTCGTCACCCTGGTCAGCTTCCGCTTCATCCTGCGCCGCCCCCACCCACTGCTCGGCGGGGGCTTCCAACTGCCCGCTCGCAACGACATCGACCGACCGCTCGTCGCCGGCGCCGCCATCTTCGGTATCGGCTGGGGCCTGGGCGGCTTCTGCCCGGGACCCGGCATCGCCTCGATTGCACAGGGGTCATGGGAAGCGGTGGTATTCACCCTCGGCCTGGCCGGCGGCATGCTGGTCTTCCGGGTTATCGGACGGCGGCGCGACAGCTGCTTCCAGTAAACCCGCCGCAGCTTCGGCATGGCACTTTCGAACTCTCCCGCCTGCGAGCGTAATCGCGATCCGATCCTCGCCGTGCTGCGGGAGCATTTCGCCGATCGCATGCATGTCCTCGAGGTGGGCAGCGGCACCGGCCAGCATGCCGAGTACTTCGCCGCCGCCCTGCCCGGCTTGCGCTGGCAGTCGACGGAACGCACGGTAAATCTCCCGGATCTGGCCGCGAGGCTCGCCGCGGCGGATCTGGACAATGCCCCCGCGCCATTGGCTTTCGACGTCAACGATGCCGCCTGGCCGGCCGGCGGCTACGACGCGCTGTTCAGCGCCAACACGCTGCACATCATGAGCTGGGCGGAAGTCGAACGATTGTTCGCGGGCATCGGCTCTCTACTCGCCGAAGATGCCGTGATCGTAATTTACGGACCCTTCAATTACGGTGGACAATTCACGAGCGAGAGCAATGCCGCCTTCGATGCCTGGCTCAAGGTTCAGGCGTCGTATCGCGGCATCCGCGATTTCGAGGCCATCGATGCGCTGGCACGCGACGCAGGCTTCACGCTCGATGCAGACATTGCCATGCCCGCCAACAACCGCTGCCTCGTCTGGTCCCGAGGCCCCGTTACGCCGGGATGAGCCGGGGTCAATCCGCGACGGCCCCGGTCAATTCTTCCAGCCGCTCGACCACGGACTGATCCAGCCGCTCGTACACAGCCAGTGCGCCGAGGTTTTCCTCCAGTTGCTCCAGCCGTGAGGCGCCGAGGATAACCGTGGAGACATTCGGCTTGGCCAGGCACCAGGCCAGCGCAAGCTGCGCGGGGGTCGCATCGATCTGCCGCGCGAGCGTCGCGATCTCGCTGGCGGCCTGGATGCGAGCACGCCCGCGCTCGCTCTCGATCATTTCGCGCAGCCATTCGTAACCCTTCACGTTGAAGCGCGAGTCTTCGGGGATGCCGTCGGCGTACTTGCCGCTGAGTATCCCGGAGGCGAGCGGCGACCAGATGGTGGTACCCAGCCCGTATTCGCCGAACACGGGGGCGTACTCGACTTCCATGCGCCGCCGATGGAACAGGTTGTACTGCGGCTGCTCCATGGTCGGCCCTTCAAGACCCAACCGAGCGGCATGCGCGTGCGCCGTGACGATGTCCGCCGCGCTCCACTCCGAGGTGCCCCAGTACAGGATCTTGCCCTGTGCAATCAGGGTGTTCATGGTGCGCACCACCTCCTCGATCGGTGTCTCGGGATCGGGGCGGTGGCAGAAATACAGGTCGAGGTAATCGACCTGCAGGCGCCGCAGGGCGGCATGGCAGGCGTCAGTGAGATGCTTGCGCGCCAGGCCGCGCTGCGTCGGCCGGGGTTCCTTCACGCGGCCGAAGAAGACCTTGCTCGATACGCACCAGGTATCGCGATCGTAGGCCAGCCGTTTCAAGGCCTCGCCCATCACCAGTTCCGATTGCCCGTGGGCATAGACTTCCGCGTTATCGAAAAAGTTGACCCCCGCCTCGTAGGCATGCGCGAGCATCGACTCTGCGCGCTTGCGGTCCACCTGGTTGGAGAAAGTGACCCAGGATCCGAAAGACAGGGCTGAAACCTTGAGGCCGGAACGGCCAAGACGCCGGTATTGCATCGTATACCTCCTTGTCTGGATTGAGAATTGCGGCCGGCCCGGTGTCACCCGCCTTGCGCGGTAGGCGATGCCTGTCTCTTACGACTCCGCCTGGCCAAACGCCTCCGCACGCAATTTCTGGCGGGCCAGCTGCTCTTCACGCGTGAGTGCGGTGGTGCGCACCCGCAAGCCAAATTCGACCGTGCGGTCGTCCGGGATCTTGAAAAAGTCAGTGGCACGCATCGCGTTGCGATGCATGAGCACGAACACCCGCTCGGAAATCGCTTGCATGATCCCCACTTCCTGCCCCGCGGCACGTTCGGGCTCGGGCAGGCGCCGCCACTTGCGCCAATGGCGGCCGAACCACTGCCGAAAGCCGTACAACGGGCCGCCGTAGCGGGCCGGCACCAGCGTCTCCCGACCGATGTAGAACGTCAGGTGCTCGGCGTCGATGTCCAGCAAGCCCTGCTCCGCCGCCAGCTTGAGACCGATCAGCACATTCTGTTCCTGCTTGAACCCGTAGTGCATGATCACCTGGTAAAAGCCGTAACCGAGCGGCACGACATCCAGGCGACCGCGGGCCTTCACGGTCGGTTCGTCCGAAATCATGACCGAAAGCAGGAGAATCTGCTCATGCAACACCTGGTTGTGGCGCAGGTGATACTTGAGCATCGGCGGCACGCCCAGCCCCGGCGCCGCCAGGAACACGGCCGTGCCCGGCACCCGTTGGGGCATGTGATGCCCCAGGCGGTCGAGGAATACCGCGATGTTGTCCGTGCGCGCTCGCAGGGTGCGGATAAGCCGCTCGCGGTTCTTGGTCCAGACCCGCATGATCGCGAAAGCGACCACCGCGATCATGATCGGCACCCAGCCGCCTTGGTCGAGCTTGATCATGTTGGCGCCCCAGAAGGGGATGTCCATGGCCAGGAACACGGCGATCAGGGGAATCGTCTTGAGCCAGGACCAGTGCCACAGGCGCCGCATGACGATATACATCAACAGCGTCGTGATCAGCATGTCGGTGCTGATCGCCACGCCGTAAGCGCCCGCCAGGTTGCTGGAACTGCGGAAGGTCAGCACCAGCAGGATGCAGGCGATCATGAGTATGACGTTGAGCGAGGGAATGTAGACCTGGCCACGCTCCGTGCGCGAGGTGCGCTCGATCTTGACCCGGGGGCTGATGTTCAGGCCGATGGCCTGCGTCATGAGTGAGAAAGCGCCCGAGATCGCCGCCTGTGAAGCGATGACACCGGCCACGGTCGCCAGCAGCGTCAGTGCAAAAATGGAAATATTGCCGCCAAAGCCGGGTGCCAGCGAAAAGAACAGGTTCGGCACCGTGGCGGGGTGCCTGATCGCCATGGCGCCCTGCCCCAGGTAATTCAGCAGCAACGCCGGAAAGACCAGCATGAACCAGGCCCGTCGCACGGGCGGCGCGCCGAAATGGCCCAGGTCGGCATACAGCACCTCGCCACCGGTCACGGCCAGGAAGACCGAGCCGAGGACGATGAATCCCAATCCCTCGTGGGCAATGAAAAAATCCACCGCGTGGGCGGGATTGAAAGCGTACAGGACAACAGGGGCGCGCCACAGCGAGGCGATCCCCAGACCCGCGAGCGTCAGGAACCACACCACCATGATCGGGGCGAACCAGGTGGCAACGCCGGACGTTCCCTTGCGCTGAAACCAGAACAGGAAAAAGAGGATGCCGCAGGTGATGGGGATGATGAGATGGCCGAGGCTCGGGGTAGCCACGTGCAAGCCTTCCACCGCCGACAACACCGTAATGGCCGGCGTGATCATGCCGTCGCCATAGAGCAGCGAGGCCCCGAAGGTGCCGAGCACCAGCACCCAGGCGCCCGCGGCCACCCACTGGCGCCGCGAGCGCTTCGGAGCGCCTACCGGCTGGCGCTCGGCCCCCGGACGGTTGCGATGGCGCAGCAGGGCCACCAGCGCGATGATGCCACCGTCGCCGCGGTTATCCGCGCGCAGGACGAACGTCTGGTACTTGAAGCAGATGACCAGGATCAGCGCCCAGATAACGAGCGAGATGACACCCAGCACCTCTGCCTCGGTAGGCGCATGCCCGATGGAAAGCAGTGACTCCTTGACGGCATACAGCGGGCTGGTCCCGATGTCGCCGAACACTACGCCCAGCGTCAGGAAGGACAGCCACAATTGCCGGCGGCGCTCGGACACCTGAGCGTCGTCCTCGCCTCCCTGCGGCCTGGAGAAAAGCTTCTGGAAAAGCATTATTGCTCTGGTTCGATCGGGCTAGGCGCCGCTATGGGCAACGCCATCCACCCTGACTGCATGAATCAGCATGACAACAGTATAAGCTAGGGGTGCACGGAATGGGGCCGGGAACCATGGTCCGGAACAGGGGCAGGCCATGAATTCGGAAGCATTGAGCGGGATACTGATCCTGCTCGTCATCGCCGTTGCCGCCGTATGGCTGATCAGGCGCCTGCGTCTGCCCACCGCGCTCGGCTATCTCGTTGCGGGTATCTGCGTGGGCCCCCACGTGCTGGCCTGGGTGCCCCACGACGCCACGACCTCAGCATTGAGCGAGTTCGGGATTGTCTTCCTGCTGTTCACTATCGGGCTCGAATTCTCGCTCAACCGGCTCATCTCGATGCGCCGCGAAGTGTTCCTGCTGGGCGGGCTTCAGGTCGGCGTCAGCATGACGCTCGCGGCGCTGGCCCTGTATTTCTTCGCCGGTGTGACCCCGGTGATCGCCGTCCTGCTCGGCGGTGCCGTGGCCATGTCATCCACCGCCCTCGTGGCCAAGCAACTCGGCGAGCAGTTCGAATTGCGCCAGATCCACGGGCGGTTGGCCATCGGGGTGCTGCTGTTCCAGGACCTGGCCGTCATCCCGCTCCTGATCCTGATCCCGGCCCTCGCCAACAGCCATGCCAGCCTCGGGGCATCGGCCATCACGCTGGCGATCGTGCTCGGGAAGGGCGTGGCCGTGGTCGTGATCATGATCCTTGCCGCGCGCTTCGTCGTGCGCCCGCTCCTGGTGGAAATATCGCGCAGCCACTCCGGCGAGCTGTTTCTGCTGACCTCGCTGCTGATTACGCTCGCCGCCGCCTGGGCCACCCAGGCCACCGGTCTGTCTCTCGCGCTGGGCGCGTTCGTGGCCGGCGCGATTCTCGCCGAGAGCGCCTACCGTCCCCAGATCGAAGCCGATATCCGCCCCTTCCGCGACATCCTGCTGGGCCTGTTCTTCGTCACCGTCGGCATGTACGCCAACCCGCGCCTGTACCTGACCGACGCCGTCGTCATCCTGCTCGGCACGCTCGCCCTGATCCTGTTCAAGACGCTGATCGTCCTGCTCGCCAGCCGCCTGCTGCGCGCGCCGCTGCGCGAGGCCCTGCGCACAGGCCTGGTCCTCGGCCAGGGCGGCGAGTTCGGCCTCGCCCTGCTGACCCTGGGGCTCGCGCACGGGTACCTGACCGGCACGACCGCGCAGATCGCACTGAACATCCTCGTCCTGAGCATGATCGCGAGCCCCCTGCTCGTGCGCTACAACGCGGCGATTGCCGCGCGCCTGTCGCCCGACGCCGTCGGCGACATCGACACGGCCGCGCTGGCGATCAAGGAAAGCGACGTGGCCGGCCACGTCATTCTCGCCGGCTACGGGCGCGTCGGCCAGAACCTCGCCCGCTTCCTCGACGAGGAAGGCTTCCCCTACGTCGCCCTCGACCTGGATCCCAAGCGGGTGCGGGAAGCCCATGCCGGCGGCGATCCCGTCTACTTTGGCGACGCCCGCCAGACCGCCGTGCTCGAGGCCGCGGGTATTGCCCGTGCACGGGCCCTGGTCATCAGCTACTCGGACGTGGACACAGCCATGGTGATCATCGACAGCGTGCGCCGGCTGCGCCAGGACCTGCCCATCCTGGTGCGAACGCGCGACGACTCGCACCTGGAGGAGCTGCGGGCAGCCGGCGCCGACGAGGTAATCCCCGAAACCCTCGAAGCGAGCCTCATGGTCGCCTCGCACCTGCTTGCCCTGCTGGGCGTGCCCATGCGCCGCATCCTGCGCCATGTCACCGACGTGCGCAGCCAGCGCTACTCGCTGATGCGCAACGTCTACCGCCGCGGCGACGCGGCCCCCCTCGACGACACGCACGCGTTCCGCGAACAACTGGACGCGATCACGCTCGGCCCCGGTGCGGCTGCGACCGGTCGCAGCCTGGGCGAGCTGCGCCTGGATGACATCGGCGTGAATGTTACGGCCTTGCGCCGCGCTGGCATCGTGGGCCGCGACCCGGGGCCGGAGACTGTGCTCCAGCCCACCGACACGCTGGTGCTCTACGGCACGCCCGAGGCCATCGAGCAGGCGGAAAATATCCTGCTCGGCGGCTGAACCCGCTTACGGGCCGGTGCGCCATCCTTATACTTGGGGGTTTGGCAAAGCAGCGACCCCACCATGCCCCGACAGAGCGAACCCGTCAGCGCCGTGTTCCTGGACCTGGCCACCGTCGACCGCGGCGACCTGGACCTCTCACCATTGCAAAAAGCCGTGGACACGTTCGAGACCTGGCCGGTCACGCCACGGGACGAGATCATGGCACGCATGCACGGGGCCGATGTCGTGGTCCTCAACAAGGCGCGGCTGGACGCCGGCGCACTCGAGGCCGTCCGGCCGCAACTGGTCTGCCTCGCGGCAACGGGCACCGACAACGTGGACATGGCGGCCGCGCGCGAACTCGGTATAGGTGTTGCCAACATCCGTGATTACTGCACGGACTCGGTGACCCAGCATGTCTTTGCGTTGATCCTGGCCCTGACGGTGCGCCTGATCGACTACCGGCGCAGCGTACGCAACGGCGGGTGGACCCACAGCAAGACCTTTGCCGTGCTGGACTTCCCGGTCCGCGAGCTGGCGGGCAAAACCCTGGCCATCGTGGGCCATGGCACCCTCGGCAAGGCAGTCGCGGAACTTGGCCGGGCCTTCGGCATGCGCGTGATTGTGGCCGAACGCAAGGGACAGGCGCCCCGGCCCGGGCGGGTGGCTTTCGAGCAAGCCCTGGCCGAAGCCGACGTGCTCAGCCTGCATGCCCCGCTGACTCCGGACACGCACTCGCTGATCGATGGCGACGCCCTGACCGCGATGCAGCCGAATGCCTTGCTCATCAACACGGCCAGAGGCGGCCTGATAGACGAAGCGGCCCTGGCGCGGGCGCTGGCACTGCATGAGATCGGCGGCGCCGGCCTCGATGTCCTGAGCAGCGAGCCGCCGCCGGCCGATAACCCCCTGCTCGACCCCGCGCTCGAAAACTGCCTGGTCACCCCGCACATCGCCTGGGCCGCCCGGGAAGCCCGGCAACGCGCCATCGACGAAATCGCGGCCAATATCGCCGCCTGGCGTGCGGGAGAACGCCGCAACCGGGTAGACTGAGACGCGGCAGGCGCTGGACTGCAATGAATTCGCCCGGGCGCGGCCCGGGCATCCAACAAGGACGCGGAGTAGCTCAATGGAAAAAATCTGGCTGAAGAACTATCCCGAAGGCGTGCCCGAAGACATCGACATGAACCGCTACGCCTCGCTCGTGGATCTCATGCAGGAAGCCTTCAGCCGGTGCCCGGACCGCCCCGCCTTCTCCAACTTCGGCCATGCGATCAGCTACGCTGAGATTGACCGCCAGAGTGCCGCCTTCGGCGCTTTCCTGCGCGAGGAGCTCGGCCTGCAGACGGGCGACCGGATCGCCCTGATCATGCCCAATATCCTGCAATATGCGGTGGCGCTGTGCGGCGTGCTGCGCGCCGGACTGGTCGCGGTCAACTTCAACCCGCTCTATACGCGCCGCGAAATGGCCCATCAGCTCAAGGACTCCGGCGCCACGGCCGCAATCGTCCTGGACAACTTCGCGCACACGCTGGAACAGGCAATGGAGGGCACCGACCTCGAGCACGTGATCGTGACACGCATGGGCGACATGCTGCCGGGGCTGAAGGGACACCTGATCAACTTCGCCGTCAAGAACGTGAAGCACATGGTGCCGGACTGGGACATCGCGGGGGCGATCAACTTCAAGGATTGCCTCCAGCGCGGCAGGCGGCAGGAACTCCCGAAAAGCGGGTTGAATCACGACAGCCTCGCCTTCCTGCAATACACCGGCGGCACGACGGGCGTGGCCAAGGGCGCGGAGCTGACGCACGGCAACATGGTCGCGAACACGCTGCAGCTCAGCGCCTGGATCGGCGACCTGTTCACCTTCGGCGAGGAGAAGATCATCACGGCCTTGCCGCTTTACCACATCTTCTCGCTGACGGTGAACGCTTTTGTCATGATCCACTTCGGCGGTGAAAACGTGCTCGTCACCAATCCGCGCGACATCCCGAATTTCGTCAAGACACTGAAGAAGACTCCGTGGACCGCCATCACCGGGGTCAATACGCTCTACAACGCGCTGTTGAACACCGACGACTTCAACGCACTGGACTTCTCGAGAGTCAAATTCGCACTCGCCGGCGGCATGGCCGTGCAGCGCGCCGTCGCCGGGCGCTGGAAGGAACTCACCGGTATCCCGCTCATCGAGGGCTACGGGCTGACCGAAACATCGCCGGTCGTCACGGCCAACCCGCTTACCATCAAGGACTACACCGGCTCGATCGGCCTGCCCGTCCCTTCGACTGACATCTCCATCCGCAACGACGAGGGCGAAGAAGTCGCGATGGGCGAATCCGGGGAGCTGTGCGTGCACGGCCCGCAGGTCATGCGCCGCTACTGGAACCGCCCGGACGAGACGGCGAAGGTCTTCCTCGAGGACGGCTTCCTGCGCACGGGCGACATCGCCCGCGTGGACGAGAACGGCTATGCCTACCTCATCGACCGCAAGAAGGACATGATCGTGGTCTCCGGCTTCAACGTATTCCCCAACGAAGTCGAGGACGTGCTCGCCCATATGCCGGGCATCGTCGAGGTCGCCGCCATCGGCGTGCCCGACAAGCATTCCAACGAGGCGGTCAAGGTCTTCGTGGTGAGCAAGGATCCCAAGCTGAGCGAAAAGGACATCATCGCCTACGCGCACGAGAATCTGACCGGCTACAAGGTGCCCAAGCACGTGGAGTTCCGCGATGAGCTGCCCAAGTCCAACGTCGGCAAGATCCTGCGCAAGGAACTGCGCGAAGCCCAGCTCCCCCAGAACCACGGCGCCACCTGAGCACGCACGATAAACATCCTCGTCATAACAACCGGCAACACCTCACTGACCGCTTTCAGGCTCTAATGCCAGCGCCTGGTTCCGGCGATTAACAATCGCCCGACCGACGCCTCGAAAACAGTCATTCGGATGGCGAAAACTGCTATTAATCCCCTGCGGTTGAGCAGTTGATCACCCATTGACTGTGTGCCGCCTTCCACCCCGGCAGCTCTTCTTTTCTACATTCGCCTCAGCGGTGCCGCCTGGGCGGTTCGAGTCAGAACGCCGGCTTGCAGAGGAACCGTTACTACTTCTGCACCTCGGTCAGGTAGATGCCGGCCCAGCCGGTCTCCTCGTCTCCCATGCTGACTGTAACGACGAGATCATTGCCGCGAAAGCCGTCGCGCTCGATACCCATTTCCGTCACCGGAAGGGCGTCAGCCGTTTCGGAATTAAATGCCTCGGCGTCAATCAGCGTCCCGGCCATGCCGGTCTTCACAAGCGTAAGGACCGGCGCGTTGCCCGGACCCTTCGCGAGGTAGATTCCATCCATGGGATTGACGTAGGCGCCGGCAGCGACGCTTGCCGTCCGCGCCTTGAACGCCACGCGGAAGTTCGCGCTATTCGGTCTCCCGCCGGCCGCCCCTGAAACCGTCACAAAGGCACTGGCGCGCCAGCGTGCCGGCTCCCCGTCGCCTTCGCCGCTGCCGGGGACGTGGCCTGAGTAGTTCCAGTACAGGAAATCACTAAAATCCGCGGGCGCCGTGGCGATCGTACGCAACTGCCTGGTGCGGGTGTCGTACACGAAGATGCCCTGGTACACCGGCACATGCGCCGGAAACCCGTCGGCATACTGCTCGGCGCAGTAGGCCGACCGATCCCTGTTGCCCTCGGTCGGACACTGCAGGACCAGCGTCCTTTCCTCTTCCCCCCATGCGCCCCAAAACGCCACGAAGCGCCCGTCGAAGGACAACCCTTCGCCCAATCGATTGAAAGTGGCCTTGCCTTGCCCCGGAACGCGCTCTCCGATCCGCACCAACGTCCGGAGGGCTGGGCGCGATCCGTCAAGACGCGCGAGATAGATGCCTCCGAGGGTGGGCGCGTCCTCGTTGTCGAAACCGGTGAACACCGCCATGCCGTCGGCAGCGCTCGGCGGCGCGACGGAACCGAAGACGGTGACGGTGCCTGGAATCAAGGTGTCCGCGCTGTTCGCGATCAACACCACCGGCAGATCGCCGCCTGCCGGCGACAGATTAGTGCGATCCGGAAGGACTATCGGTGCATCGGCGAGCTCCCGGTAATAGACACCGGTTTCGGCAGTGGTTCCGATCGTATAGTTGCCTTTGAACACGATGATGTCGCCGTCGGTTACCGCGGGCGCACCGGGGAACACGTCGAAGTATGTCCCGGCTCGTTCCGGCACCTGGAAGAACGAGAAATCGCCCACTCCGCCGAGCTTGCTGGCGCCGGTGATCAGTTTCCCGAACGGATCCGTGTAAATGCCGGACGCCCCAGTCTGCTCCACGACTTCACCCCGATCGTTGAGCACCTGCCACACCGGCTGGTGATTGCCGCGAACGGCGACGGTATCGGAGCCGATGTCGATGCGCGGGAAGGACGGCGATTCGGTAAATAGAGTGCCGCGGTTATCCGGTGGCGGAACCGGTGTGTCCCGATCGAAGAGCTTCACGATCGGGCCCATGGCGGCCATGTCGCGAGTATAGACGCCCTGGACAGGTTCCCCCGATGCCTCCCCGCCGCGGCTGCGCGCGCGGAACACGGCCAGCCCCGCCGCGTTGACCGAGGGCTGGTTGTAGCTGTTGAATTTCCTGCATGGCGGCGACGTCTGTGTCGCGGGTTTGCACAGACCTGTCGGCATGTAGTCACCGTTATTAACCACCGTCGACCAGGTGAACGGGTATGCGTCCGGCGGCGCCGCGTAGGCGCCCCCCGAGAACGATGCAACCAACGCGAGCGCGGCCGCCCCAAGAACGAGCCTCTTCATGATTTTTACTCCCTCACGGTCTGCGGCCGGGGGCATTGCACCCCCGGCCGACTTGTTTCATTCCCCGGCAACACGGCGGTTCTACCCGCCAGTACAGCGAACTCCTAGCCGCCGCCACCACCGCCGTGACTGCTGCCTTCTGCCATCACCACGGTGGTCTCGGTGACGCTGTTGTTGGCCTTGTTCACGTCGTTTTCCACGGTGGCGGTGGCCGTCCACGTGATCGTGGTCGGATCGGCGACGCTGAAGGTGCCGGTCCAGGACTGCGTTCCGCCCGCAGCGATGTTGAGCTCGAAGTACCGCGGGAAGCCTTCAATGGGCACATTATTGGAATCCACGGCTTCCAGCACCACGGTACCGGTCGCCGCATCGGGGCCCGCATTGGCGACGGTGAGGATGAATTCCCGACCCTCGGTATTAGCCACCATGCGCACGGGGATCGCGAGTCCGGACTTGTCGCTGATTGACACATCGCTGTGGCTCTCGCCAGAAGCGGTGCAGGGTACTGGCGTCGCGTAGTCGCCCGGCACCGGCCAGGTGTGCATGAAGTCGATGACCGCCCGGGCATCGTCCGCCGCCTGCGCGAAGCCGCCAATATTCGACGCCGTGTAACTCGTATTGTCGAACACGGCCGGGATTATCGAGTTCCGCTCAATCTGAAACGTGGGGACCGCCTCATCCAAGACGGCCAGGTATTCGAACCAGCCGTCCGCAGGATCGCCCGCAGGAATGTAGGCCGGATAGGGCAGCGAACCGAAGTTACCGGCGCGGTTATATCCGAAGCCCGAATAATTCAGATAGCATTTGCGCACCGTCTGCACGACGCCCTGCACCTCCGCCCTGGCGTCTATGCAGATCTTTGGCAGATAGGTGGAGACCGACTCGTCGGTCAGCCCCAGGATCCGGTTGATATACACCACCATGTCCACGCCAACCTTGCCGGTCTTGTCGGCGGCCGCGCCGAGGGCCCGGGCCGCCATGGTGAGCGCTTGCTGCTTGCCCGTACCGCCCGGCAACGCCATCGGCGAGGTCGCGGTGCCCAGATACCCGGTCAGCATGAACTGACGGTACATCGCCAGGTTCTGGATCGGCGAGTCGATCGCGCCCGACGTCACCGTACCATCGTCGGCGGCTGTGCTGGTGACAAGGCGCCCGGCCGGATCCAGGCTCTTGCAGTCAGCAGTCGCCAGGTCGGTCGTCGTCTCCTCGAGCGCTGAATCGAGCACCGAGGGCGGCGAGCGCACGGCACTGGTGCGGCCGAAATCGACCTCCTGCACGTACTGCACATAGGCGGGAAGGACGGCGCCGGTTGCGGGATCCACGGGGATCGTGCACGAATCCGTATCTGGCGGCGGCTGACACTCCGCACCGTCCGGATCATTGAAGCGGACCGCGGGGGCCGCCAGCGGCTGCACGAATCCTTCGGGTGTCAGAACGGGGACACCGTCCGCGTTTCGGTAAAGTACGTAAAGGTCTCCGAGGTCGGATGACTGGGAACCGCCGCCGGTGTTGCCGCCCCCGCCCCCGTTGCCGCTGCCGCCCCCGTTGCCGTTGCCGCCGGGCGCGGCGTAGGCCCCAACGCTGAACGCGGCCGCCACCACGACGATCGCGAGAAGCGGACCCATATTGCGCTTTTCTCTGATTCGAAATGACATCACCAAGCCCTCCCTTCGTTATTGAGGGGAAAACCATATACCGAGGGCTACAGATGCTAGGTGACCGAAATCAGAATTGCGCTACACGTAACAGAAGCTTAGAGAGGTTAGGGTAACCCTGAACCAGGCCAGTGCAAGCTCGTTGGTACCCGTGGCTTTATCTCTATACGTTTAATATTCGATGGAATCTCGAGTTTTGGCACAATGTCGATGAATGCCCCCTCCGACTGGCCGTATACGAGGCCTGTGACTGGCTAAAAAGGGTTGCGGATTCGGACATGCTGCAGGCGCGGCCACGAGAATTCGAGCTGAGTGCGTGCTTCGCGTCTTGGCGAGAGTTCTTGTTAGACGGTGCTCTTGTGGACTTCGTCGATGACGATGGCGAGCTGGTTGGGGTCGATATCCGGCGTGATGCCGTGGCCGAGGTTGAACACGTGCCCCGCTCCCGGACCATAGTCTTCCACGACCGCGCGCACGGCGGCACGCAGTTCCGGTTCGGGGGCCACCAGGGCCGCGGGATCGAGGTTGCCCTGCAAGGCAACACGCCCCTCCGTGGCCTTGCGCACCTCGCCCATGCTGGCCGTCCAGTCGAGGCCGAGCGCGTCCATGCCGAGGCGTGACAGTTCGGCGGCGTGCTGGTGGGCGCCCTTGGGGAAGACGATCAGCGGCTTGCCGCGCGTGTCCGGGTCGGCCTTGAGCCGCTCCACGATCGCCGCCACCGGCTCCAGGCAGTAACGCCGGAAGCCATCGGGCGTTAACAGCCCGGCCCAGCTCTCGAAGATCATCAGCGCATCGGCCCCCGCGCGCGCCTGGGCGATGAGGTAATCGGCAATGGCCGGCACGAGGCGTGTCGTGACCGCCTTGCCCAATTCGGGATCCGAGTGCAGGGCTCCGCGCGCCCGCTTGAACTCGCCGCCGCCCGACCGGCCCTCGAGCATGTAGGCCGCGAGCGTCCACGGGCCGCCGGAGAAGCCGATCAGGGGCTTGGTGCCGGCCAGTTCGCGGGCCACGGTGCGGATGCTGGCGAGCACGTAGCCCAGGTCGCGTTCGGGATCCGGCGACGGCAGGGCGTCGGCCTCGGCCTTGCGCGTCAGGGTGCGCTCGAAGCGCGGGCCCTCGCCGGCCACGAAGCTCAGGCCGAGGCCCATGGCGTCGGGAATGGTCAGAATGTCGGCGAAGATGATCGCGGCGTCGAGGTCGTAGCGACGCAGCGGCTGCAACGTGACCTCGGCGGCCAGTTCGGGCGTCTGCATCAGTTTCAGGAAGCTTCCGGCCTGCTCACGGGTAGCCCGGTATTCGGGCAGGTAACGGCCCGCCTGGCGCATGATCCAGACCGGGCGGCGGCTGACCGGCTCCCGCCGCAACGCACGCAGGAAATCGTGATCCTTATTCGCCATGGGACACGGCCTCCTTGATTTCCTCTATGATCGCGTTCGCCGCCGCGCGGGGGTTCTCGGCATCCCGGATCGGCCGGCCGACCACCAGGTAATCGGCACCGGCCGCGATCGCCTCGGCCGGGCTCAGCACGCGCTTCTGGTCGTCCACGGCGCGATTGAGCACGGGGCGTATGCCCGGGGTCACGATCATGAGCCTCCCGCCGAGTTCCTCGCGGAGCATGGCGGCTTCCTGGCCCGAGGCGACGACGCCGTCCAGCCCGGCTTCCAGCGCCCGGCGGGCGCGCGAGGCCACGAGCATGGGGATATCGCACTGGAAGCCCATATCGTCCAGGTCGCCCTGGTCGAGGCTGGTCAACGCGGTCACCGCGAGCACCTTGCTCGCGCCCTTGGCGCCGGCCGCGGCTTCCATCATGGCCTGGTTGCCGTGCACGGTCAGGAAATCGGCCCCGAGATCGGCCAGCCGGGCCACGGCCCGCGCGACGGTCACCGGCACGTCGAAGAGCTTGAGGTCGACGAAGACTTTCTTGCCCGCCGCCTTGAGATCGCGCACCAATTGCGGCCCGTCTCCGGCAGTGAACAGTTCCAGGCCGACCTTGTAGAAGCTGACCGTGTCACCCAGCTTGTCCACCAGCGCGCGTGCGGTGTCGGGCGTGGGCACGTCCAGCGCGAAAATCAGTCGGTCTCTGGGATCAATGTCTGGCACCGGTCACACCGCGGTCGGGTTCGCGGCATTTTATCAGCCGTTACCCGCTTCCTGCGCGGCATTCACCGCCGCGAAGAATTCGTCCCGCTCCACATCGTCCCAGACGACGGCTTTGCCGAGCCCCTCCAGGCCGATGAAACGCAAGCGTCCGGAGAGAATTTTCTTGTCCAGTTCCAGGGCCTGCGCCAGGACGTCGTTGTCGACGCTTGCCGGGAACTGCACGGGCAGGTTGAAGGCCCGAAGCAGCGTGCGCAAGCGCGCCACGACGTCCCGCTCCAGCGCACCGCGCCGCGCCGAAAGCTCGGCGGCCACGAGCAGGCCCACGGCGACGGCCTCGCCATGCAGCCAGGTGCCATGCCCCAATGCCGTTTCCAGCGCATGGCCCAGCGTGTGCCCGAGATTGAGCAGGGTACGCCTCCCGCGCTCCGTGCGATCCGCGGCCACGACCTTCAGCTTGGCGCGGATACTGGCCTCGATGGCGGCAGCCAGGATGTCCTGCTGACGATCGTCCAGCGCCTCGGCATTCGATTCGAGCCAGGCGAAGAAATCATCGTCCAGGCCCAGGCCGTACTTGACCACCTCGGCGACGCCCGAGCGGTATTCCCGTGCGGCAAGGCTGTCGAGCCGCGAGGGATCGGCCCAGACCGCCAGCGGATCGTGGAAGGCGCCGATGAGGTTCTTGCCTTGGGCGTGGTTGATTGCGGTCTTGCCCCCGATCGCGGCATCGACCTGGGCCAGCAGGGTGGTCGGCACGGCGATCCAGTCGATCCCGCGCTGGTAACAGGCCGCCGCGTAGCCGCCCAAGTCGCCGATCATGCCGCCCCCCAGTGCCACCAGCAGGGCGTCGCGATGAAAAGCGGCATCGGCAAGCGTATCCAGCACCCGCGAAAATCCGGTCAACGACTTGGTGCCCTCGCCCGCCGGGAGAACCAGCCTTTCGAGACGTCCGGCATTCGCAAGGCCCTGGCACAACCCGTCGAGATGATGGGGAGCCACGTTCCTGTCACTCAGGACCAGGACATCACGCCCCTTCGCCAGGAAGTCGAGTGCCTCAGCCTGCTCGGGCCCGTTTCCTATCCAGACCGGATAGCCGACACCCGCTTCGCGCAACTCCTTCACGACAGTTCTCCCGTTCGCCCCATGCCTATGAGTTCAAGCAACCGTTCAGCCACTGCCTCGGGCGTCAGCGTTCCGGTATCGATGCTGTGGACCGCGACTTGCGCATACAGGGGATCGCGAACCCGGGCCAGTTCCTCCAGGCGCTGGCCTGCATCACCAGCGAGCAGCGGACGCTCGATCGGGTCGTCGCGCAGCCGTTGCAGGAGGCGGGCCCGTTCCGCCCGCAACCAGACAGCCTGCCCATGACGCATGATGGCTCTGCAATTACCTTCGCTTTCCACGATGCCTCCGCCGGTCGCTATGACGATACGCTCGCGGCTGAGGAGACGCTCCAGCGCCTGCTGTTCGAGACGGCGGAAGTACGCCCATCCGGCGTTCCCGACCAGTGCCTCGATGGCATGGCCGGCGTTCTGCTCGATCACTGCGTCGGTATCCGCGAAACCCCAACCCATTCTTCGGGCCAGTGAACGCCCGACGCGCGTCTTGCCGCTGCCCGGCAGCCCGATGAGAACGATGGGCTGATTCGCCGATTTCCTTGAATCTGGACGCGGGACCGTCACTGCTGGATTCCTGCGCGAGACGCCACCGCATATGTTAACGCGCGGGACGCATGTCGCCGCTGGCGGCCATGTGCCCGGAAATGAAAACGGGGAAGATGACCGCGGTCATCTTCCCCGTCAGGGATTCGGGCCGGTTCACTGCGTCAGACTATCGGCAAGAATCTTGGGTGTGACAAAGATCAGCAACTCGTCCTTGTTGTTGGTCTTCGATTTCTGGCGGAAAAGGTAGCCCAGGAGAGGAATGTCCCCCAGCAACGGCACCTTGCTGACCGAGTTCGTCACATTGGTTTCGTAAATGCCGCCCAGCACCACGGTGTCGCCGTTATCGACGAGCACCTGGGTGTTGACCTGGCGCGTATCGATACTCGGCACCGAGCCGCCATTAGCGGTCTGCACCGTCTGCCCCACGGAGTCCTTGTGAACCTCGATCTGCATCAGCACGCGGTTATCGGGCGTAATCTGTGGCGTCACATCGAGACTCAACACCGCCTTCTTGAACTGCACCGTAGTGGCGCCGCTGGAAGCGGCATTCTGATAGGGGATCTCCACGCCCTGCTCGATATGCGCCTTCTGCTGATTGGCGGTGATGACATGCGGGCTGGAGACCACTTCACCCTTGCCCTCCGCCTGCAGAGCCGACAATTCCAGATCCACCTGGAAATCATTGTTCAGGATGGCCACAGCCAATTGGCCCACCGAACCGCTGGTGTTCGTCGCCGGCAAGTTCACGTTCAGGTTGCCCGTACCCGTAAGGTAGGGGCCTCCCGGGCCATTGGCAAGGATCTGGTCCGTGCCCGTCACATTGCCGGAAGTGGCAACGGAGCTGTTGGGGCCCACGTGTATGCCACCAATCCCGAAGCGTGCGCCGAGCGACTGCTGGAAGGTATTGCTCGCAATCACGATGCGCGATTCGATCAGCACCTGCTTCACTGGCACATCGAGCACATGCACGAGCTTGCGTACCTGGTCGATGTGTGCATTGGTGTCCTGGACGATCAGCGTGTTCGTGCGCGGATCAGTCGTTATGGAACCCCTGGCGGACAGGAGCGAGGTCTTCTGTGACTTGATCAGGGCAGCCAGGTTTGCTGCCTTCGCGTAGTTTACCTGGACATAGGCCGTGGACAACGGCACCAGTTTCTCGATCTGGCTTTGCGCCTGCAACTGGCTTTGCTCCTGGCGGGCAAAGACCGACGCCGGCGCCACCATGATGACATCGTTACTCTGGCGCATGGCCAGGCCCTGTGTCTGGAGAATAATGTGCAGCGCCTCGTCCCAAGGCACGTCATGCAAGCGCAGCGTAATGTTGCCGGAAACATTTCCGGACACGACGATGTTCTTGCCCGTGAAGTCGGCGAGAATCTGGAGCACGGAGCGTACCGGGATGTTCTGGAAATTCAGGGTCAGCTTCTTGCCCTTGTACTGCTTGGGTCCGGCTGCCTGCTGCGCGAGCGTGACCGGCTTCAATTCGACCGCGAAAGTATCGTTGGCCTGGAACGCCATCTGCGTAAAATTGCCCGAACCCTTGATCACAACCTCGGCACCATTTGGGGTGTTGCGGGTAGTGATGGTGGATACCGGCGTGGCGAAGTCGCTGACTCCCAGGGTTTCCTGCAGCTTTTTCGGCACCGTGGCGCCGGGGAAATGCACCGTGATCCGGTTGCCAACCTGGTTGACGCTGCCGCTGACGCCGGAACCCGGCAGGCCGATTTCGACCCGGCCACCGCCATCGGCCATCCGGTGGAAATGGATCCCGGTCAGGGCCGTGCCGGACGCCTGCTGCTGACTGGCAGAACCGGAGCTGCCCGACTTGGGCCCGAAGGTTTTCTCCTCGCCGCTCATCTTGTTGCTGGCCATCTGGCTCTTGCCACCACCGAGGGTGACATAGACGTGATTGCCGTCGATACGGGTCTTGTAGGCGGTCATCGCCTGGAGGTTGAGCACGACACGGGTCCGGCCGCTGGCTGCGGCCACCTGCACGCTGGTCAGGTCGCCCACGTTGAACATTTGCTGGTTCTGCGGGAGCCCCACGCCGGTACCCGGAAGGTCCAGCACGATCATGGCCGGCTGATCGACGCTGAATGAAAGGGGTTTGGGAGCCGGCTGACTGAGCGTCATGTCGACTTCGACGGCGCCGCTCGGTAGCGAGACCGTTTTAATGGATGTCAGCGACCGTGTCTGGTCGGCCCGGGCCTGGCCCCCTGCAAAGCCGACAAATGCGGCAGCCAGGACGGCTACGATCAAGCTTTTGTATGCATGGTGTTTCATTATTTAGCCTCCAGACTTCTGTGCCAGCGACAGCGAGGCCGGGCGCTTGAGCCAGCCGCCACTGCCATTGGGCACAATTTCAGTCAACCTGATCCCGTTCGGCAGAATCGCCGTAATGTGGCCGTTGTTCTGCCCCATGTAATTGCCTTTGGTGACCTTGTGCACCAAGCCCTGCGGGTCTTCTATGAGCGCGTAGTCGGTGCCGTTGATTTGGATCTCGCCCACCAGTTTCAGAGAATCCAGCGGGAACTGCTCCAGGAACTGTTTCTTGCGGTGCAAATTGGGCTGCACGCTGTTATCCGGCTTGGCCGAGGGCAGGAACGGCGATCGCAGGCTGCCTGCCGAGTAGGTGTAACCCTCGTAGGGCTTCGGCTTGGGCACCGGCGGAATCCGGCCGCCCGGCCGCGCCTTGACGTGCGCCACCCATGCCTCCAGGGCCGACTGATCACCGCAGCCCGCGAGTGGAAGAACGCAACATATGGCCAGGCACAGGACCACGCGGCGCATGCTTGTCCCAGTCATCGTCTGCCCCTCCGTCCCTTGCGCACCACCTCGCCGCCGCTCAGGTAACGGTAGGTATAGGCGGTAACGGAAAAATTCAGCCCGCTGCCGTCACCGGCCTTCGTCGGACTCAACTTGAAATCCCGTACGGTAACGATGCGGGGCAGCGACGAGACATCGCTTACGAATTTGGCAATCTGCTGGTAGCTGCCCGTGTAGTCCATGGAGATAGGCTTGTAGGCATAAAAGCCCTTGCGCTGCTCCGCGCCGGGCTGGAACAGTTTCTGCGCCAATCCGTCTTCCTGGGCGGTCTGCGACACGTCACGCAGGAGCGCCTCGATTTCCGTCTTGCTGGGCAGTTGCCGCAAGAGCGCACCAAAGTCCTTGTGCATCTGTGCCAACTGCGCCTTGTAGGCGTCGAGATTGGCGGCCAGATGCTGCTTGGCCTCGAACTTCTGCTTGAGCGACACCTCTTGCTGTTGCGCGTAGTGCAGGTCTTGCAGTTTGCCGCGTATGACCAGGAAATAGCCGATAGCGAGTACTAGCACCACGATCAGAGCCATCACGAACAGGCGGCCGGCCAGGGGCCACTCCCCGGCGTTGGAAAAATTGATGTCGCGCAGATCGAGATTGTTCAGGTCTTCGAGGTTCATGACCCACCTCCATCAGCGCCATTGCCCTTCTTCTCGGACGGCTGCACCAGCTTGGTCGTCACGGTGAATTCACTGCGGCTCAGCTTGCCCTTGTCCTGCGTGCGGACTACCGAGAGGTTGGGGTCACTCAACCAGGGCGATTTGGCAATGTTCTGCATGTAGGAGGAGACACCCGCCGGTGACTGGGCCACGCCGTGGATCGTCAATTCACCGTCCTTGTTGTTCAGGCCGGTGAGATAGACGCTGTCCGGGACCGTGCGAGTCAGCTGGTCGAACAGATGAACGACAAGCGAGCGGCTCTGCTCGAGTTTCTCGATCACCCGCATGCGCTGCAGCAGTGACTCGCGCTCCTTCTTGAGGTCCTTGATCGACGCGATCTTCTTGTCCAACTGCGCCAGTTGCTGGCGCAGATAGGCATTGTGGCTCTGCTGGATACTCATGGCGCCACCCACCATGAAAGAGGCCCAGACGATGATCACGATGCCCGCCACCAGTGAAAGCACCAGAGAGAGCAGAAAACGCTGGCGCAGCCGGCTGCGCTCCCATTCGCGCCAGGGCAAAAGGTTTATGCGTGCCATCAGCTGAAACTCCTCATGGCCAAGCCGCAGGCAACCATCAGCCCCGGGGCATCCTGTTCGATGCCCTGGGCCTGGGCGCGTCCCGTCAGCTTGAGCGAAGTAAACGGATTGGCAACCCGGGTCTGCATATCGAGATGCTCGCCGATGCGCTCGGCAGCCTCGGGAATCGAGGCGCAGCCGCCGCAAATGAAAACCCGCTTGACCTTGGTGTGCTCGGTCGTCGCCGCATAGAAGAATTGCAGCGCGCGGTTGACCTGCTGGGCCATGTCATTGATGAAGGGCACCAGGACCTCCTCGTGATACGACTCGGGCAATCCCCCGCGGCGCTTGGCACGCCCGGCGTCCTCATACGACAGGTTATAACGCTGCATGATCTCGTCAGTGAGCTGCTTGCCGCCGAACGCCTGGTCCCGGGTATAGACGATGCGCCCGTTTTCAAATACGCTGAAAGAGGTGGTCGCCGAGCCGAAATCGACCAGGGCGACGACATTGTCTTCTTCCTCGTCGTCGCCGGTCTCGCCCAGCAACTTATAGGCGTTTTCGAGCGCAAACACCTCGCAGTCGACGATCGCCGCGCGCAGCCCCGCGAGCTCGAGCACGGCCTGGCGGTGCTCCACATTGTCCCGCCGCGTAGCCACCAGCAACACGTCGGTGCTGTTGCTGTCGCTCGCGGACGGGCCGATCTCCTCGAAGTCGTAGGAGACATCCTCGATGGCGAAAGGCAGTATGCGCGGCAGCATCAACTCGACCTGTTCGGTCTGTTCGCGCGGGCTCAACCCATTGGGAATCTGGATGGTCTTGGTAATGACCGTCGCACCGCCGATGGCCACGGCGACGTCCTTGAGGCGGCTGCGCGAGCGCTTGTAGGCGCGGCGCACGGCCTCGCCTACATCCTCGATGTTCTGGATGACCTTGTCGGCAATGGCGTTGGCAGGCATTGGCTCGACCGCGTAGGTCTGAGCGCGATAGGATGTGCCGGCCTTGGCCAGTTCCACCACCTTGACCGAGGAGGTGCTGATGTCCAAGCCAAGCACAGGTTTGGTTCGTGGTTTACGTGCCATAATTTGATTCTCTCTTGGCCCCGCACCTCGCGGAGCCCCCAACCCCCTGGGGGACCTGATGACCAACTATAAGGCATTGGTTGAAGATGTCAATGCAAGTTGTGCAAAAATCGACTAATTGTGTAGGAATTCTCTGATGACCCGACGCCGCCGAATACTGCGTTACAGCCTCCTCACCCTCGCCGCTCTGTCCCTGGCGGGACTGATCGGCATGGTGGGTATTTATCTGTACGTGGTACCCAGCCTGCCCTCGGTAGCGGTCCTGAAAGACATCCATCTCCAGGTGCCGTTGCGCATTTATACGCGCGACGGCAAGCTCATGGCGGTATTCGGCTCCAAGCACCGCATCCCGCTCGAATACCGGCAAATCCCGCCGCTGCTGGTCGAGGCTTTCATCTCGGCGGAGGACGATCGTTTCTTCGAGCACTCGGGCGTGGATCCGCGCAGCATGGTACGCGCGGCGATCAACCTGATCGAGACCGGGCGCAAGTCCCAGGGCGCCAGCACCATCACGATGCAGGTGGCGCGCAATTTCTTCCTGACCCGCAAAAAACTCTATATCCGCAAAATCCGCGAAATTTTCCTGGCACAACGCATCGAGCACGAATTGTCCAAGGAAGACATCCTGCGCTTGTACCTGAACAAGATCTATCTCGGCAACCATGCCTACGGGGTCGGCGCGGCGGCAGAGCTCTACTACGGCAAGACCGTATGGCGACTCGATCTCGCCCAGATGGCAATGATCGCCGGACTGCCCAAGGCGCCCTCGGCCTTCAATCCCCTGGCGAATCCGCAGCGCGCACTCGAGCGCCGCGCCTACGTGCTCGGGCGCATGCACGACCTTGGCTATATCGACCGGAAAGCCTATCAGCGCGCCATGGCGGCCCCGATCACGGCCAAGCCGCACGGCCCGCAAGTCACGGTGTCCGCGCCCTACGTGGCGGAAATGGTCCGCGACTACATCACCAGCCAGTACGGTGAAAGCGCCTACACCGCCGGCTTCCAGGTCGTCACGACGATCGATGCCAAGCTGCAGAAAGCCGCCGAGAAAGCGCTCACCGCCAATCTGGAGCGGCTCGATCGCGAGAAGGGCTGGCGCGGGCCGCTGGTACAGCGCGCGCTGCCGCCCCACCCCGCCACGGCCACGCTGGCCGCGGCGGTCGCGACGACCCCGGCGGTAGCCAACCTGCAACCCGCCGTGATCCGCCGGGTCAAGGACACTTCGGTCACCGCCTACGTCCAGGGCCATGGCAACGTCGAGATCGGCTGGCAGGGGCTGCAGTGGGCCGCCGGGAAGGCTGATAAGGCCGGCGCCTTCCTCAAGCGCGGCGACGTGGTCTACACCATCGATAACGGCAAGTCGGGCTGGGAGCTCGGGCAGATACCGCAGGTGCAGGGCGCGCTGGTGTCCATCGACCCCTACGACGGCGCCATCGTCGCGCTGGACGGCGGCTTCTCCTTCAGCCAGAGCAAGTTCAACCGGGCGATCCAGGCCCACCGCCAGCTGGGCTCGTCGTTCAAGCCCTTCGTCTACTCGGCGGCACTGCATGAGGGCATGACAGCCTCCACGCTGGTATCCAACGCGCCCTTCGTCTCGGTGGCCAACCAGGCCCTGTCCGATTTGTGGCGCCCGCAGAATTACGAGAAAAACACTTCGGGCATGATGCGCCTGCGCGAGGGCCTCGTGCATTCGATCAATATCGTCTCGGTGCGCATCCTGCAGCGCATCGGCGTCAGCAAGGCCATCGACTGGGCCCGACGCTTCGGCTTCACGCCAGAAGAACTGCCGCACAACCTGACCCTGGTGCTTGGCAGCGCCAGCCTGAGTCCGCTCACCATGGCCCGGGCTTATGCCGTGTTCGCCAATGGTGGCTTCCTGGTCCGCCCTTATTACATCCAGCGCGTGACCGGGCCGGGCGGCTCCCTGCTCGCCGAGGCCAACCCCTGGGTTGCCTGTGGTTCGTGTGCCGCCTCCAGCCCGGCGAGCGCCACGGCACCCGCCGCCGCCACGGTTGCGGCGATCTCGCCCAGCGCTCCCGTCAGCGTGGCCACGCCGGCCTCGGCCGTGGCCGCGGCGACGGCCGGCGCAACACACGCCGCGACCGCCGAACGTTCCGCGCGTGTCCTCGTCTCGCAGCCAACGAACGTGGCGAGGCTGGCCCCGCGCACGCTCTCGCCACAGAACGCGTACCTCATGTCGAGCCTGTTGCATAGTGTCATTACCAGCGGCACGGGCCGTGCCGCGCGCAGCCTCGGGCGCGACGACCTGGCCGGCAAAACCGGAACGACCAACGATTTCTCCAACGCCTGGTTCGATGGCTTTGGACCGCGACTGGTGACCGTGACCTGGGTCGGCTACGACCAGCCGCATTCACTGGGCCACGGCGAGTCCGGCGCTCGCGCCGCCCTGCCCATGTGGATCAACTTCATGGGTAGTGCGCTGGAAGGCGTGCCGGAAAGCCCGACTCCCATGCCTTCGGGTCTGGTCACCGTGCGCATCGACTCCAAGACGGGCCTGCGCTGCAGCGCGAACGATCCGAATGCGATCTGGGAGACCTACCGCAGCGACAACCTGCCCCCGATGAGCAACTCGCAACAGGCGCCGAGCCTGTATGGGGGCGGAGGCGGCTGAGCGATGAAACCCGAGCACATCCGGCGCCTGCTGGCCCAGGAAGCGGCCCGCATCATCGCCGAGGAAGGCCGGCACGATTTTCTCGGCGCCAAGCAGAAGGCGGCCACGCACCTCGGGCTCGCTCCCAGGCACTTGCCGACCAACCGTGAAATCGAGACGGCGCTGATAGAGCATCAACGCCTGTTCGAGGCACCGGCCCAGCCCGCGCGACTGGACCGATTGCGCAGGACGGCGCTGGAAGTCATGCGGCGGCTGCAGGGCATGGAGAGCCGCGCCACGGGAGCCGTGCTGGGCGAAATCGCCACGGCGCATGCCCGCGTCGAGCTGCATGTATTCGTGGAGCCACCGGAACGCCTGGTTTTCCGGCTGACTGACCTGGGCGCGGATTACGAGGAATACACCCGTCGGCACAGCTGGCGCAACGGGCGCGTGCGTGACGTGCCGATGTTCGCTTTCGCGATAGAAGGCCAGATGGTGGAAGTCACGGTCTTCGACCTGAATGAATTGCGCGAGGCGCCCATGGATGCGGTGGACGGCCATCCGATGCGCCGTATCGGCAGGGAGGCACTCGAGCGACTGATCGAGGGGAGCCACCAGTCCGTAACCGGCTGAGGTCCGCAAGAGGGACTCTCGCAAAGGTGCAAAGAATCATTCGATAAAGCGTGCGCCCGCTACTTCCGGAACAGGATCAGAGACCCGGTATCGTTATTGCTTTTGCGGCCCTTGCGTCCTGGCGATAGCTTTTTTGGCAACGCGACCGATGTTCAGCGCTTGTCGAGCGGTACGAACTTGCGCTTGGCGGAGCCGGTGTAGAGCTGGCGCGGACGGCCGATGCGCATGCGCGGATCCGTCACCATCTCCTGCCAGTGCGCCACCCAGCCCACCGAACGCGCGATCGCGAACATAACGGTGAACATGTCGGTGGGGATACCCAGCGCCTTGTAGATGATGCCGGAGTAGAAATCGACGTTCGGGTACAGCTTGTGCGAGACGAAGTACTCATCCTTGAGCGCGATCTCCTCAAGCTTGAGTGCCAACTCCAGCAGAGGCTCCTGGCGGCCGCCGAGGTTTTCCAGCACCTGGTGGGTCATGGTGCGGATGATCTTGGCACGCGGATCGTAGTTCTTGTAGACGCGGTGGCCGAAGCCCATCAGGCGGAAAGGATCGTTCTTGTCCTTGGCCTTGTCCACGAACTTGTCGATATTGTCGACCGAGCCTATCTGGTTGAGCATCTTGAGCACCGCCTCGTTGGCGCCGCCGTGCGCCGGCCCCCAGAGGCAGGCGATGCCCGCAGCGATCGCCGCGTAGGGATTGGTGCCGGAGCTGCCGGCCAGGCGCACCGTGGAGGTGCTCGCGTTCTGCTCGTGATCGGCGTGCAGGATGAACAGCAGGTTCATCGCCTTCGCCGCCACCGGGTTGACCTCGTAGGGCTCGCTGGGCACGGCGAAGAGCATGTGCAGCAGGTTCTCCGCGTAGCCGAGCTCGTTGCGCGGGTACATGAAGCGCTGTCCGATCATGTGCTTGTAGGCAGCGGCCGCCACGGTGGGCATCTTGGCGATCACGCGCTTGGCGAACAAGCCGCGATCTTCGGCATCGTGGATATTGGTGGTCTCGTGATAGAACGCCGACAGCGAGGCCACCACGGCCGTCATCATGGCCATGGGATGCGCATTCGGGTGGAAGCCCTCGAAGAAGCGCAGCACGTGCTCGTTGAGCAATGTGTGGTAGCGGATCTCGCTCTCGAAGTGGCGCAGTTCCGGCTCGGTCGGCAACTCCCCGTTCAGGAGCAGGTAGCAGATCTCGAGGAACGTGCAACTCTCGGCCAGTTCCTCGATGGGATAACCGCGGAACAGCAGCACGCCGTTCTCGCCATCGATATACGTGATCGAGCTTTCGCAGCTGGCGGTGGAGACGAATCCGGGATCGAAGGTGAAAACGCCCTGCCCGCGGTAGAGACCGTTGATGTCGAGCGCCGCCGGCCCCATGGTCGGCTGCCGCGCCTCGAGCTCGACTCGAGTCCCGTCCGGCGCATTGAGTTCATACTGGGACGAACGCTCAGACATCACCAATCTCCTTGTGTTTTCAGCGGGCAACGTCCCCGAGTGGCCTCCGAGGCGGGCCGGACTTGCCCTGAGCTCGGCCGGCGAGAGGCCGGCGTGCGGTATTAAGTACGGCTATGCCGTCGCTCAGTTGGCGGACGCGCCGTACTTGCGGCGGAACTTGTCCACGCGCCCGGCGGTGTCAACGATCTTCTGCTTGCCCGTGTAGAACGGATGGCAGGCCGAGCACACCTCGACGTGCAGTGCTTCCGTCAGCGTGGAGTGTAACTTGAAGGTGTTGCCACAGCTGCAGCTCACGTCGATTTCGTTGTATTCGGGATGAATGCCTTCTTTCATGGTCGTAAAAAGGGCCGTAAAGCAGGGTATTGTACCAGCTATCCGGGGCCCGGCGTCCAGCGTGGTTGCTCTTTTACTTCACCCGCATCCGGCCGCCATAACGGCATTAGAGTTAGGCAGGTAATTGCAAAGGCGTTCTCATGAATTCACCCTAACTGCCTATGAGCCAATGGGAAAAGCCATTCTTCCACAACCCCTGTGGAAAACTTTGTGGATGAACTGACGAAATTGTTGTCATGCAGGTTTCAGAATGCAGTCATCTTCGGATTGGCGCATTTTTCGCCAACTCTAAATTTATTTTTCACAATCAATAGGTTACAACTTTTTGCGGCTGTAACCCGATTGTCACGATGCGGCTAAGGCGAAGTTATTGAACAACGATTCAAGGGCAGTGCATAACCCGTTGTTTCTGCGTCGGAGAGTACCCGTTCAGGCAGGGAGAAAACGCCCCTGGAGCTCATTCAAATAACGCAGTCCGCGGGCACTCGGCCGCACCCCTGCCGGCGTCGGTTCCAGCAGCCCCACGGCCATGGCCGTGGAAAGCTGCGGTTCCAGGCATGCGCGGGGCAGGCGGGTACGCAGCTCGAAGTCGCTCCAGGCAAAGCCCTCCGTCAGGCGCAGCGCGCCCAGCAGGTATTCAAAGGCGCGCTCGTCCGGAGAGACTTCGCGCACGCTGCAGGCGTCGGCGCCGCCCGCCAGGCGCAACCAGCGCGCGGGCGACCGGATGCGCTCGGTGCGCCAGGTAGAGCCCCGCAGGGTGCGCTTGCCGTGGGCCCCGGGCCCGATCCCGATGTAATCGCCATAGGTCCAGTAGGTCAGGTTGTGCCGGCAGTGCACCGCCCCGCGTGCATAGGCGGAGACTTCGTAGCGGAGATAACCCGCCTCGGAAAGCCGCGCCCGTCCGGCGGTCTCCATCCCGGCCAGGGCATCTTCCCCGGGCAAGCGTGGCGGGCGGCGGTAAAAGGCGGTGCCGGGCTCGAGCGTGAGCTCGTACCAGGACACATGCGCCGGAGCGCAGGCAATGGCCTGCTCGAGATCGGCCAGCGCGCCCTTCTCGTCCTGGCCGGGCAAGCCGTACATCAAATCCAGGTTGAAGTTCTCCAGGCCTGCCGCGGCCAGCTCATCGACAGCACACAGCGTCTCGGCGGCGGAATGGATCCGGCCGATGCGGCGCAAGAGTCCGTCGTCGAAGCTCTGGGCCCCCAGTGAGACGCGGTTGACCCCGGCCGACGCGTAATCCGCGAAGCGGCTACGCTCGATCGTCCCGGGATTGGCCTCCAGCGTGATTTCCGCATCCCCGGCCAGGCCGCCCAGTGCCCGTATCCGTTCGATCAGCCCGGCTACCACCTCCGGCGGCAACAGGCTGGGCGTCCCGCCGCCGAAAAACAGCGATCGCGGCACCGCGCCGGGCGGGCGCCTGCCCAGCTCGTACTCCAGATCCGCAAGCAACGCCCTGGCGTAATCGGCGAATGGCGCCCCATCGACGGGCGCGACATGCGAATTGAAATCGCAATACGGGCACTTGCGCACGCACCATGGCACATGCACGTAAAGGGCCAGTGGCACCTCCGTGGGCGCACTTATAATGGTGGATTCAACTTCAACCAGCTGGTCAGCCATGCTCCTCGATCCGGGTCCGCGCACCGTCATACACCGTGAAGACTATACCCCGCCGCCCTACCTGATCGACTCCACGTCCCTGGCCTTCGACCTGGAGGAGGAAGGCTCAGAGGTCACCGCACGCCTGGCGCTGCGCCGCAACCCGAAAGCGGCCAAGCCGGCCGACCCGCTGGTGCTCGACGGCATCGGGCTGGAACTGCTGGAACTGCGCATCGACGATCAACCGGTGGCGCCCGAACGCTACCAGGTCGGCGACGAGGCCCTCCTGATCCACACGCCGCCGGAAAAATTCACGCTCACCACGCGCGTGCGCATCCATCCGGAGAACAACACGGCCCTGTCGGGGCTGTACAAATCCTCGGGCAATTTCTGCACGCAATGCGAAGCCGAGGGTTTCCGGCGCATCACTTTCTACCTCGACCGCCCCGACGTGCTCTCGCGCTTCGATGTCCGCGTGGAAGCCTCGAGCGAACGCTACCCGGCGCTGTTGTCCAACGGCGACCTGCAAGCCGAGGGCGCGCTGGAGGACGGGCGCCACTTCGCGGAATGGCGCGACCCCTACCCCAAGCCGTCTTACCTGTTCGCCCTGGTGGCGGCCGATCTCGCCTGCCTGGAGGACGAATTCCGTACCGCCTCCGGGCGCACCGTGGCGCTCAAGCTCTATGTCGAGCGGCACAACCGCGAGCGCGCCCACCATGCGCTGGCCTCGGTGAAACGCGCCATGGCCTGGGACGAACGGCGCTTTGGCCGTGAATACGACCTCGATACCTTCATGATCGTCGCCGTGGACGATTTCAACATGGGCGCGATGGAGAACAAGGGGCTCAACCTGTTCAATTCCAAGTACGTGCTCGCCGATCCCGACATCGCCACGGACCATGACTACACCAGCATCGAGGCAGTGATCGGCCACGAGTATTTCCACAACTGGACCGGCAACCGGGTGACCTGCCGCGACTGGTTCCAATTATCGCTGAAGGAAGGCCTGACGGTTTTCCGCGAGCAGTGCTTTTCCGAGGAGATGACGGGTTCCGCGGTCAAGCGCATCGACGACGTCCGCTTCCTGCGCCAGTTCCAGTTCGCCGAGGACGACGGCCCGATCGCGCACCCGGTGCGGCCCGACCAGTACATCGAAATCAATAATTTCTACACCGCCACCGTCTACGAGAAGGGCTCCGAGGTCGTGCGCATGTACCGGACCCTGCTCGGAGCGGCGGGTTTCCGCCGCGGCATGGACCTGTACTTCGAGCGCCACGACGGCCAGGCCGTGACCACCGACGACTTCCTCGCGGCGATGGCGGACGCCAACGGTGTCGACCTCACCCAGTTCGGCCGCTGGTATGCCGTCGCCGGCACGCCCCGCGTCAAGGCGCACGGACATTACGACGCCGGTGCGAAACGCTATGTCCTGGACCTGGAACAGGTCCACGGCGACAGCCCGGGGCAACCGGCATCCGGGAAGCCGGCCCTGCTGATCCCCGTCGCCGTCAGCCTTGTCGGCGAGGATGGCCAGGCGCTGCCACTGGTCCTGGAGGGCGAATCCGGAGAAGGCGCGCCGGGCGAGCGTACGCTCTGGCTGCAGGACATGGCACAGAGCTTCGTGTTCACGGGCATCGATTCGCCGCCCGTGCCCTCGTTGCTGCGTGGCTTTTCCGCGCCGGTGAACCTCGATTTCGATTACAGCGACGCGGAGCTCGCCTTCCTGGTGCGCCACGACGACGACGCCTTCAGCCGCTGGGACAATCTGCAGAAGCTGCATGCACGCGCGGTCAGGCAACATGCCGAAAGCGGCCGGCCCGCAACGGAGACCACGGCGGTCATCGTGGCTGCCCTGGCGGCAATAATCGATTCCGCGGATAGCGAAGATCCCAACCTGGTCGCGGAAATGCTCACCCTTCCGGAGGAAGTCAGCCTGGCCCTGACCTGCGACACGGTGGACGTCGAGGCCCTGCATGCCGCCCGCGAGACGCTGCGCAAGGCCCTGGCCAGTGAACTGGAGGCGCGCCTGGTCGGGATGTGGGAACGCACCGCAAGCAAGGAAGCGTTCCGCTATGAGCCCGCCCACGCCGCTCGGCGGCGCCTGCACGGTGCCGCACTGGAACTGCTTGCGGTGTTGAAAAACCAATCGCACCGGGAGCGGGCACGGGCGCAATTCGAGTCCGCCGACAACATGACCGAGCGATTGAGCGCCCTGCGCAGCCTCGGCGAACACGACGACGACCTGTTTGCCGCGGCCAGCAAGCGCTTCAGGGCGCGGTACGCAGAGCATCCGCTGGTGCTCGACAAATGGTTCGCGCTGCAGGCAATGCGCAGTGCGCCGGACACGCTGGAAGGCGTGCAGGCCTTGATGGCCGACCCCGTCTTTACGCTGCATAATCCCAATCGGGTCCGTGCCCTGCTGGGCGCGTTCGCGCACCAGAATCACGCTGGATTCCATCGTGCCGATGGCGCCGGCTATCATTTCATCGCGGACCAGGTCCTCGCCATCGACGCCTTCAACCCGCAGGTGGCGGCGCGGCTCGTCAAATGCTTTGCCCGCTGGCGCTGCTACGACGAAGCCCGCCAGGAAAAGATGCGAACCGAACTGGAACGCATGGCGGCCTCCAAGACCCTTTCCGCCGACGTCTATGAAATCGTCCAGCGGGCACTGGCCTGAGGGCAGCCGGCCGGTGTCTTCCCTACAATGCGTGACTGCGCGCTGAAGCAACATTGATGTAATGAAAAATCTGATCGAATCCCTGGTCTCCCAAGCCCTGGACACCCTCGAGGTGCCCACCAACGCCCGTGGCGCCGTGGCGGTCGAACGCGCCCGCGGCAAGGGGTACGGCGATTTCGCGACCAACGCCGCCATGGTGCTCGCACGCACGCTCAAGCAGTCGCCGCGGGCCATCGCCAAGCGCCTGGTGGAGGCGTTGCCGGATTCGCCGCTCGTGACCCGGTGCGAGATAGCCGGCCCCGGGTTTGTCAATTTCTACCTCGCACCCGCCGCCTACCATCACCAGTTGCGCGAGATGCTCGAAGCCGGCAGCCGCTGGGGGGGACAGGACAACCCGGCCGCCCAGCACATCCTGGTCGAATTCGTCTCCGCCAATCCGACCGGCCCCCTGCACGTCGGCCATGGCCGCGGGGCCGCCTACGGCGACAGCCTCGCCCGGATCCTCGCAGCCGCCGGCCACAAGGTGGACAAGGAGTACTACGTCAACGACGCCGGGCGCCAGACCGACATCCTCACGATCAGCGTGTGGCTCGCGGCCCTCACGCAAGCGGGCGAGTCGCCGGTGCTGCCCCAGGCGGCGTATCCGGGCGACTACATCGCGCGCACGGCGCGGGCACTGCCGGGGGATCTAGCCAAGCGCCTGCATCACCCATGGGCCGAGATTTCCGAGGGCCTGCCCGCGGATGCACCCGATGGCGACAAGGAAGCCCACGTCGACGCCCTCATCGCGCGGGCACGCGCAGTGCTGGGCGATGACTACGACACGCTCAAATCGCATTCACTGGAATTGCAGACGGCGGCCATCCGCAAGACATTGGAGGACTTTCACGTCGAATTCGACCGCTGGTTCTCGGAAGCCGACCTGACCTCCGGGGGCGCGGTCATCCACGCACTGCAGGAACTGGACAAGCGAGGCCATACCTACGAGGCCGATGGCGCCCTGTGGCTGCGGACCTCCGAGCTGGGCGACGAGAAGGACCGCGTACTCAGGCGCAGCGACGGCAGCACGACCTATTTCGCCAGCGACGTCGCCTATCACCTCAACAAGCTCGAACGCGGCCATGACCTGCTGCTCGACGTCTGGGGCGCCGACCATCACGGCTATATCGCCCGGGTGGCGGCAGCCATCGAGGCACTGACCGGCCGCCGCGACGCCTTCGAGGCGCGCCTGATCCAGTTCGTCACGCTCTCCTCGGGCCGCATGGGCAAGCGCAGCGGCAACTTCGTCACCCTCAACGACCTGATCAGCGAGATCGGCACCGACGCCACGCGCTTTTTCTACCTGTCACGCTCAAACGACCAGCACCTGGAGTTCGACGTGGAGCTGGCCAAGTCGCATACCAATGACAACCCCGTCTATTACATCCAGTACGCGCACGCACGCATCGCCAGCGTCTTCCGCCAGCTCGACGAGAAAGGCCTGGAATGGTCGCCCCCTGCGGACGCGCCCGAACTGGCGCCGCTGACCGCCGCCACGGAACTGACCCTGATCCTGCAACTCTCGCGGCTGCCCGAGGTGATCGCGGCCGCGGCCGCCGAGCGGGCTCCCCACCAGGTGGTGCATTACCTCGGCGAGGTGGCGCAGGCCTTTCATGTCTGGTACAACAGCTGTACCTTCCTCACCGACGAGGCTGCCATGCGCAATGCCCGCCTCGCCCTGGCCCGGGCCTGCAGCAATATCCTGGCCACGGGACTCGACCTGCTGGGCGTGAGCGCGCCGGAGCAGATGTGAAACCCGACCTCAAGGAGCCCCAGGACAACCACGGCAAGCGCCGCGGCTCCGGGTTGCTGTGGTTCATTGCCGGCGGCGTCATCGCGGTGATCCTCGTCGTTGCCTTCCCGGGCATCAAGCGCGCCCTGCACCATGCGGAAAGCAGCACCCTGCAGCACGCCAAGTCACTGGGCAAGAAACTGTCCAAGGCCCGCCCGGGCACAGCGGCGACTTCCTCCGGACCGCACTTTGACTTCTACCAGCTGCTCAAGCACCCGACCCAAATCCTGACCTCGGGCGAGAGCCGCGAAGTGGCTACGCCACCGTCCACCCAGCCCGTGGCCCAGGCCGGCAGCTACATCCTGCAAGTCGCCTCGTTCCGAGACGCGAAGGCCGCGGAAGCGCTCAAGGCCCAACTGGCGCTCTGGGGCATCCAAGCGAACGTCCAGGCCGTGGACGTGCAGAGCGAAACCTGGCATCGCGTTCGCATCGGGCCGCTCAGCGATCTCTCCAAAATCAACGACCTGCGCGACAAGCTGGCCCGGCACAAGCTGCATGCCATCGTGATCCATGCCGGCGGCTGACTCACTCCCCCGCGGACTCCACCCGGACCCATGGGCGCCCGGCTGCGTTAGACTTTTCGGACACCCCGGACACACCTCGTTGCCATGCCACGTTTCTCACTCGCCGCCGCATTGCTGGGCGCGCTCGCGGGGCTAGCCATGAGTTCCGGCGCCGCCGCCCTCACGCTCAGCTCGCAGGCCTTCGCCGACCACGGCGAGCTGCCACAACGCCTCACCTGCAAGGGACAAGGGCTGTCGCCACCGCTCGAGTGGCACGGAGCCCCCGAGGGCACCCGCGGCTACGCGCTCATCGTGACGGACCCCGACGCGCCCGATCCCGATCATCCACCGACGCATACCTACATCCATTGGGTCATTGCCTATCTGCCGGCCTCGACCGACCATCTCGGCGAAGCACAGAGCACCGCGCTGCCGACGGGCAGCCGCGAAGGCGTGAACAGTACCGGGCATACGGGCTACACGCCGCCCTGCCCTCCGGCGGGACGCCACCGCTATGTCTTTACCCTGTATGCGCTGAACACCGACACCGACCTGACCGGCGTTAACCCGGACCGCGAACGCGTGCTCCATGCCATCGCCGGCCACGTGCTGGCCCAGACCCAACTGATCGGCACCTTCCGGCACCGTCCTTGAACCGGTCCCTGCGCCTTGCCGGCCCGCTCACCGGGCTGCTGATCGCCTGCGCCGCGGCAGCCCTTCCGGCGCAGGCCGCCAGCGAGCAGCCCACCAAGCTCAAGCATCTGCGCGCCGAGATCGCCCGCCTGCAGGCCCAGGAAGCCTCGGACCTGAAACGCAAGCACCGCGTCCAGGCCCAGCTCTCGGACCTGGAGAAAAAGATCGCGGACACGGCCCGGTCCCTGCGCAAGCTCGCCACGCGAACGCGCACGCTCGAATCTAAGCAAAAGGACCTGCGGGCCAAAAACGACCAGGCGAAGGGACAAGCGCAGGCGGCGCGCAAGGCACTGGCGGCGGCGCTACGTGCCGCTTTCCTGCTCGGCCGCGAACCCCAGCTCAAGCTCGCGCTCAACGGCGACGATCCTGCCACCGTGGCACGCATGCTCGGCTACTACGGGTATTACTCCAAGGCCCGTGCGGCACACTTGATCGCCCTGAGTAAAATCATCGAGCACTACCAGTCATTGCAGCAGCAACTGGCCACCACGGCCTCCGATCTCGCCCAGGCCACAGAGCAACGCCGGGCCTCGCTCGCCAACCTCAAGACGACGCGCCAGGCGCGCCAGGCCGTGATCGCACGACTGGACCGCGACATCGCAAGCAAGCACAGTCGCGCCGAGCGCCTGGAACGCGACGCCCGGCGTCTCTCGAAGCTGATCGACTCGGTCAACCAGGACCTTGCGGACGTCCCTTCCAACATGCTCGACGACGTGGATTTCGGCAAACTGCGCGGTCGCCTCCCTTGGCCGATCGCCGGGCGGCTGGTCGACCGTTACGGCAGCAGCCGCGCCGGCGGCAACCTGACATGGGAAGCCGTGCGCATCGCGGCACCGACGGGCACCGCGATTCACGCCATCGCATACGGGCGCGTCGCCTACGCGGGCTGGCTGCCCTATTACGGGCTGGTGCTGATGATCGACCACGGCGCCGGCTACCTCACCGTGTACGGCCACAACGAAACCATCTACAAGCAGGTCGGCGATTGGGTCAAACCGGGCGAGCTCGTGGCCACGGTCGGTGCCAGCGGCGGCCAGAAAAAGCCCATGCTGTACTTCCAGATCCGCTACAAGGGCAGGACCCTCAACCCCGAGCGCTGGTGCGCCAAAGGGCACCCGCCCACGCACTGAACGCCAGTTAACATTTCCGGCAAAGCCAGGGCTTTAACCACTGGCTGCCCAAAGCGGCCCGACTCCTGTCTCCCTGTCCCGGACCCCGGCAAGCACCGGGCATCTGACAGCCCTCCGGAAAGCACTCTCGCAACGGCGCAAAGACCGCAACGTTCGATCGAATGCCTCCGACAGGAGAGGCAGGGACGGCCGCCCCACGGCCTGATCGCGAATTTCCTTCTTTCCCTCGTCGCTGCGCCGTCGCGCCGTTGCGAGAGTTTCAAAAGACAACCGGCAAGGTGTCGGCGCGCTCGCGAGGAGCCAGGAAACCGGCCACGCACCGTATCTGCAACACCAGCGCCCGGCAGGTACCGACAAACTTTGCCCGTCCTTCGATTGCGCCGAAGACTTACCTCGTGTACTTACTCCGCGCGTTGCTCGCGGGGATGGAAGCGCAGGCTCTCGCCTACCGGTGCCCCCCTGAGAATAAACAGCGCCAGGGACAGAGCATCCCGGTCCCGGCGCGCACGCCGCAGCATCTTCAACACATAGAACCAGCGAATGGCCAGCGCCCCCAGGATGCCGTGATGCTTGCGCAGGTAATACAGGAAGGAGATGAAGAATTCCCGGCGGTAGGCAACCCCGCGCGGCGTGCTGCCGCGTCCGGCATGCTCGATACGCGCATCGGGCACCACCCACACCTCCCAGCCGGCCTTGCGCATGCGCAGCGCCAGGTCTTCCTCCTCGCAGTAGAGGAAGAAGAAGGGATCGAAACCGCCCAGTTCATCGAATGCCCTGGCGCGCACGAAAAGCGTCGCGCCCGTGACGACTTCCGTCTGGATGGCCTGTTCGGGCGCGCGGCGCCGGTCGGGGTAACGCGCCGGCTGGAAGCGCCGCATGGCGGCCCGCCCGAGGAGCAATTCCGACAGGCTGGGCGCCGGATGGTAGGTGCACTGGAAGCGACCGTCGGGATCGAAACTGAGCGCACTCGCCAACCCGGCCGACGGGTGCCCTTCCATGAACGCGAGCAGCGCCTCCGCCGCATCGTCAAGGAAACGGCAATCGCTGTTGAGGAACAGATAGTAATCGGCATTGATGAACTGCAAACCGAATTGATGCCCGCCGCCGAAGCCCAGGTTATTGCGGCTATGAACCACCTCGACGCGATGATCGGCGCCCAGGGAGGCCAGCGCGTCGCGGTCTTCCCGCCGCGAACCGTTGTCCACGATCAGTACCGAATAATCGAGTGATTCCGGAGTATGCGCGAGCACGGATTCCACGCAGCGGCGCGTCAACCCGGCTCCGTTGTAGTTCAGCACGATGATGCCCAGGCGGCGATGCTGCACAGGCGCCTTGATTGTGTTCATCTGAGAGGTTGTTCCTTGTTTACGGGACGTGCGGCCAATCCACGCCGCGGGCGCGGGCATCCAGGCTGGACGCAAGTCCCAGCAGTTCCACTTCCTCGTGCAGGATAACGAAAACCGGGATCGGCTTCAGGTACTCGCTCATCCGCCCCTTGGCCTCGAACGACTGTCGGAAGCCGGAATCGCGGAAACGCGGGAGATAGCGCGGCACGATGCCGCCGGCCAGATAAACGCCGCCGAACGCGCCATACGACAGTGCGAGATCGCCGGCGACCGCCCCGAGGAGACGGAAGAACAAGTCGAGGGTCTCGTTGGCCAGCGTGTCATTGCTCTCGGCCGCGGCTTCGCCGATCTCTACCGCGGAGAGCGGCGCGGCATCGAGGCCCTGGATCTCGGCCAGAGCCTGGTAGAGGTTTTCGATCCCCTGGCCGGAAATGGCCCGCTCGCAGGACACGTGCCCGAACCGCCGGCGCAGGCAGGCCAGGAGCGCCGCCTGTTGGTCGTCGTTCGCAGGCAGGCTCGCATGCCCCCCTTCGGTCACCAGGATGCGGCCCCCGCCCTGGCCCGGCACGATCCCACCTACGCCAAGCCCGGTGCCCGGTCCCACGATGGCAACCGGTGCTTCGCTGTTGCGGCGGTCGCCGCCCAATTGCTCGAGCACATCGTTTTCCAATGCCGGAATACCCATGGCCACGGCCGAAAAATCGTTCACTACGCGGCAGAATTCGAGGGAAAACCTGCGTTTCAACGCCGTGGCATCGATCATCCAGCCGCGATTGGTAAGCCGCACCCGGCCGCTGCGCACCGGCCCGGCCACCGCCAACGCAGCCGCATCGGGACGGGCTTTGTGCGACTGCAGGTAATGGCCGATGATCGCTTCCAGGGAATCGTATTCCTCGTTGTGGAAACTCTGCATGTGCGACCAGGCGGAGCCCTCCCGCACCAGGGCCAGTCGCGTATTGGTCCCGCCGATATCGCCAATCAGCCGTTGCATCATCCAGCTCCGTGGCGCGTTGCTTTCAGGCGCCCGAGAAATCGTTCGCTCCAGGTGAGGATATCGTTCTCGCGCACCGTGCTCATGAGCTGCTTCCATCGCGCATGACGTTCATCGAACGGCATGTTCAAAGCCTGCGCGATGGCATCCCCCGTGGCCTCGACGTCATAGGGATTGACCAACAGCGCGGAATCTAACTCACGCGCGGCACCCGCCAGTTCCGAGAGCACCAGCACACCGGGATCATGGGGATCCTGCGCTGCCACATATTCTTTCGCGACCAGGTTCATGCCGTCACGCAATGGTGTCACGAGCCCCACCCGGGCCGCCGAGAAAAACGCGAGAAGCGTCGGGCGGCGGATTCGCTGACTCATGTAACGGATAGGCATCCAGTCGAAGCGTGCATGCTTGCCGATGATTTCACCCGCCATCTGATCCAGCCTGTGATGCATTTCCCGGTACTCCGGGACTTCCGAACGGGACGGCTCGGCCACCTGCAGATACACGATGTCTCCATGCAGTTCCGGATGTTCATCGAGCAGGTGCTCGTAGGCACACAGGCGTTCGATCAGCCCCTTCGAGTAATCCAGCCGGTCCGCCCCGATAATCAGGCGCCGGCCGGCGAGGCTCTGCTTCAACGAGCGCACCTGGCGCGAACTGCGGCCACGGCGTGCCTGGTCCACGATTTCATCTACGTCCGCGCCTACCGGGAAAACACCCGTCGCAGTCTCGCGGCCATTGAAACGAATGCCCCCGCCGCGGCTCCTGCGCGCATGCAGATCATAAGCGGCAGCATCGAGAAACGCATGCCGGTCTATGTCGGTTTGCAGCCCAATCAGGTCATAAGCACACAACCACTCGAGGAAGGTGCGATAGATGGGCAGGCAACGCAGTATATCCAGTGGAGGGAAAGGGGTATGCAGGAAAAAACCGATCGCCCCCCGGAAGCCTCGCTGCCGCAATTCGGAGGCGAGCGGCACGAGGTGATAATCGTGCACCCAGATCATGTCGCCGGGCTTCAGCAGGCGCGTCAGGGTATCGGCAAACCATGCGTTGGTGCGCCGGTAGGCTTCCTCGTAGCGGCGCCGGTAAGTCAGCATCGCCAGTCTTTCGTGCATCAGGGGCCAGAGCACGCGATTGGCGAATCCCTGATAATAATCCCCGTGATCGGCGGAACTGAGCGCCGTGGTGACGTACTCGACGTTGCCACGCTGTTGATGGGACAGGCGCGAAGGGCGCTCCGACACGACGCGGCCATTCCAGCCGAACCATAGGCCTCCACGTTCGGCCAGCGCGGAATTGACGGCCACGGCAAGCCCCCCCGAGGCGGGACGCCCCGCCCGCGGTACCGCCACGCGGTTCGAGACCACTACCAGGCGCGAATCCGAGGCACTCATCGGTTGGCCTCCAGCATGGCTTGCAGCCAGGCGCGCACGTTGCGGGGGCTTGCGAGGCGCCATGGCGCACGTGTTGGCCCCTCGCCGACCTTCACCGCTGACCCGCCGGCGCGCAAGGCCGCCTCGAAAGCCGCTTCATCGGTCACGTCGTCACCTACCGCCAAGGGCAGGCGCCCGGCAAAGGGCGGTGTATCCATGAACGCCTCCAATGCGGCCCCCTTGTCGACGCCCCTGGGCCGCAGCTCGCAGACATACTTCCCTTCCTGGATCTCCAGCGTGTTGCCGGAGGCTTCGACGATCTCTGCGAACAGGGCGCGAACCGGGCCGCCGGCCTCGGGAACCGCGCGGTAATGGACCGCCAGCGTCGAGCCCTTGTCTTCGACGAGCAGCCGGGGCCAGGCCGCGGTCAGCTCGAGCAGACTGTCACGCGCCCCCTCCAGTGAGGGCACGGGACTCTCCCGCGGTTGCGTATCAGCCCTCAGGCGCCGCTGGACACCATGCTGGCCCGCGGCCGGCAGGCTGATACCCAGGTGACGATCCAGGTTAGCCAGCTTGCGGCCGGTGAAAATGGCCAAGGCCCCGGAGAAACCCGTTACCAGCCCCTGAAGCAGGCGGGGCAATTCCGGAGGCACTTTGATGGTTTCGGGCGAAGGCGCCAGATCGACCAGCGTTCCATCGAAATCCAGGAACAGCGCCCAGCACCTTCCATCATCCGCCAGATCATGCAGTGGCGGTGGCGCCTCCGGCACCTGTGCCGGGGCAGACGAAGACGATTCATCCATTCGTTTGAATTTAGCATACGCACCGTGCCCGGGTCATGCCAAAACCTGCTAACACGCACGCGCGCTGATCATGGTCAAGCCCGGGAGAGCAGATTGCCGTTTCGAATATTAATGCCTGGCGTCTTCAGGAGCGTGGCGCGCCAGCCGAGAGGGGCCGAACTTGCAAATCAGTCAATGAACACGGCAGCGGCGGCTGCAACAAAGCCATCGGCCAACGCGCACATGCCTGCCCTTTGGCAATGGAACTGAGAGGGCCTCAGTTGTTCGAGCGCGCGGCGCAGTCGCCGCGAGCAGCGGAGTGCACAAACAGTGCATGAGCAGCGCAGCGGCGGCTGCAACAAAGCTATCGCGCAACTGAGACCGCCTCAATGGCGGAAGTGGCGTTCGTGGGTGAAGATCATACTGATCCCATGCCCATCCGCCGCCTCAATGACCTCCTGGTCGCGCCTCGATCCGCCCGGCTGGACGATGGCCCGGATGCCCATTTTTGCTGCTTCGTCGATATTGTCGCGGAAGGGGAAAAAGGCATCGCTGGCAAGCACGGTGCCCGCCGTGTCATGCCCGCCTTCTGCGGCCTTGATGCCGGCGATGCGCACCGCCAGGACACGGCTCATCTGGCCGGCGCCGATGCCGATGGTGGCGTTTTCGGTCGCCAGCACGATGGCATTGGAGCGGACCGCCTGCACGGCGCGCCAGGCGAAATCCAGCGCCTTCCATTCGGAGGCCTCGGGGGCGCGCCGGGTCACGACATCCGCGTCGGTGGAAAGCGGGCGGAGGGGGTCGGCATCCTGCAACAACAGGCCGCCGGCGAGCTGGCGCAGTTCGAGCGTTTCCCGGCGGCCGCCAATGTCGCCGCAGGACAGGACCCGCACGTTGGGCTTGGCGGCCAGCGCGGCCAGTGCGGCATCGCTCACGTCGGGCGCGACAATGACTTCCACGAACTGGTTGGCCACGATGGCGTTCGCCGTCTCTCCGTCGAGCGTGCGGTTACAGGCGATGATGCCGCCGAACGCGGAGGTCGGGTCGCAGGCAAAGGCATTCCGGTAGGCCGTATGCAGGTCGCCGGCACTGGCGATACCGCAGGGATTGAGGTGCTTGACGATGACACAGGTCGGGGCCTCGAAGCCGCTCGCGGCGTGCAGCGCGGCTTCCGTGTCGGCCAGGTTGTTGAAGGACAGGGCTTTGCCCTGGTGCTGGTGCGCGTTGACCACGGTGCCGGTGCCCGCCTGTGCCTCGCGGTAAAGCGCGGCGCGCTGGTGCGGATTCTCGCCATAGCGCAGTTCGCTGACCCGCTCGAGCCGCGGCGCGTATACCGGCGGGAAGGCCTCGTGGCCGCCGCCGAACCAGCGCTCGATCGCCGCGTCATAGGCCGCGGTGCGGGCAAAGGCCTTGGCGGCCAGCCGCCGGCGTTCCTCGAGGCTCACCCCGCCGTGCTCGCGAATACCGGCAGCCACCGCGGGGTAGTCCGCAGGATCGACGACGACGGTCACCGCGGAGAAATTCTTGGCGGCGGCGCGGATCATGGCCGGCCCGCCGATATCGATCTGCTCGACTGCCTCGGCCTCGCCGACGCCGGACCGGGCGATGGTGGCTTCGAAGGGGTAAAGGTTGGTAACGACCAGGTCGATGGGCGTGATCCCGTGGCGCTCCAGCTCCGCTTCGTCTTCCCCGCGGCGGGCGAGGATGCCGCCGTGTATGCGTGGGTGGAGTGTCTTGACGCGACCGCCCATCATCTCGCTGACGCCGGTCACCTCGGACACGTCCGTCACGGTCAGGCCGGCCGCGCGCAACTCACGCGCGCTGCCGCCGGTGGAAACCAGTTCGACACCCGCGGTGCTGAGTTCGCGGGCAAAATCGGCAAGCCCCGTCTTGTCGGACACGGACAACAGGGCGCGGCGGATGGGCCGTTCGGAGGACATGGGCAGTGAAACCGGTCTGTTCGCGGGGGCCAATTATACGTGCCGGGGGGATTCCCCGGGAAAGGCCGGATTCAGATCAACCCGTAGCTGGCCAGCTTGCGGCGCAGGGTGGAGCGGTGGATGCCGAGCATTTCCGCGGCACGGCTCACGTTGCCGCGCGTATGCCTGAGCACGTGCTCGAACAGCGGCGGCTCGATCTCGGCGATCACGAGCTTGTAGAGCGTGCCGGGGACCTCGCCTTCAAGTTCATTGAAATACGCATCCAGGTGCTGCGCCAGGCACTCGCGCAGCGGCTGTTGCTGCTGATCCGGCTGCGTTGTCTCCGGTTTTACCAAGTCCGCTTCCTGCGTCCGCGTTAATGCCTCGAGCGTCAACTTCCCCACCCCATTTTTATTGCTACCCGTTATCGGCTATGAGCCCTGGCACAGAATCGAGTGCCCATGGTGTTTGCACAACACAAGGCTGAATCCTACGGCGCTTGAACCCGGATCTGCAAGCTCGACGTGGAACATGAAGCGCTGATGCGCATGCAGCAAGGTTTTCGGGTCGGCGCCATATTGGCGCGGCGATAAAATCCGCGCACCCACCGTATCGCCATAGCGATCCGTCAGGGTCACCCGGATCAGCGGCAAGCCCTGCGCACGTTGCCCCTGGTTGATGAGCGTACCCTTCAGGACCAGCGCTCCCGGCTGCTGCGCGGCATTCAGAGTTGCACCCGTGATTGCGTATTGATGCAGCACGGGTTCCGCGCGCGGCAGACCGAAAATCCGGCCCAGTACGTCACGCTGTGCGTAAACGATTTGCGCGGTCAGCGCCAGGGCCGCCACCACCAGGACCAGGCTCCAGAGTCGGCCCCGCCGTCGATTCCCGCGTGCCGCGGCAAACGCCGGCGGCGGCTCACTGTCCCGACCGCCGTACTCCAGGGCCTGTTCCGCAAACGCGGCGGCCGCTTCCGGCTCCGGCTCCGGTTCAGCCGCCTCTTCCCGGCCGTCGGGCGCCTCTTCCAGCGGTGGCGCCCATGCCTGCGATTCCTCGGCGTGCATCCCGCTGCGACCGTCAGGCGCTAACGCCCGGGCGTTTTCAACGCCCAGCGCCGAGGCCAGGTAGAGATCCAGCTCTGTGAGCTCTTCCTGTGCCGGGATCGGGCCTTCGGGCTCTTCCGACGCTCCCGCCCCGGATTCGATTTCCGGTTCGAGCTCCGGTTCGAGCTCCGGTTCGAGCTCCGGTTCGAGTTCCGGTTCGAGTTCCGGTTCGAGTTCCGGTTCGAGTTCCGGTTCGGGCTCCGGTTCGGGCTCATCGATCGGCATTCCGAGATAGGCCTCAACCGGAGCCGGCGTTTCGTCCCGGTCCGTGTTCACCTCGTCCGCCCTGTCCCATGACCGTTCATCCGCCGGCCCGACCTCTTTCGCCCCAACGCGTTCCGGTGCCTCGGAGCCCACGGACAGCGCCGTCCCGGAATCGACCTCTGTGGCTGCGCGAACAGCGGATGCGCTGCTCGCGAGAACGCCGCCTTCGGGCATGCCGTGTCGCAGGCTCGCGAGCGCATTGAACACGGTATTGCAGGCACTGCAGCGCACCAGGCCGTGCGCGGCATGCAATTGTGCGCGCGTGACCTTGAACCAGACCAGACAGGCGGTGCACTGGGTAACCATGCAATCAGTTTATCCGCAGACCGGCAGAGCGGGCTGTGCTCAGCTCCACCGCAATTCGAGGCAGCTCCACTCTTCCCGGGTATGGGTGACTATCACGCGTGCCGCCGGCGCGTAGGCCGCCGCCACGACGTCGGCCTGGTCGCGCGTAATGCCCGACAGGACCAGGGATCCGCCAGGACCGAGATGCCCGAGCAAGACGGGCGCCAGGGATACCAGCGGCCGGGCCAGGATATTGGCGACGATGACGTCCGCCTCGCCTGCCTCGAGCTCCCCGGGCGCAACGGCAACGACATCCAGATCGTTGAGTCCGGCGTTCTCACGTGCCGCCACCAGCGCCTGGGGCTCATTGTCCACGGCAATGACTTCGCGGGCTCCAAGGCGCGCCGCGGCCAGGGCCAGGATGCCCGAGCCCGCGCCATAGTCGATGACCCGCTTCCCGGTGAGCTCGTGCCCGGCCAGCCACTCCAGGCATAACGCCGTGGTGGGGTGGCTGCCCGTGCCGAAGGCAAGGCCGGGCGCGATCCTCACCAGCGGCAAAGAGGTGTCGGGCGCATCGCACCATTCGGGCACGATCCAGAACCTGCCGCTGACCTGGAAGGGCTCCAGCCCGGCACGCCCCACGGCCACCCAGTCGCGTTCCGGACACTCGGCGAGCACCGGGTCGCGGCCCGCGGCCCGCAATTGCTGCATGGCAACGGCGGCCGTCCTGCTCGCCGCAAAAAGCGCACGCAGTTCGAGTTCGGGCCACAACGGCATGGTGCCCGGTTCCGGCTCCAGTTGCGGGGCGCTATCCTCCAGGGGCTCGAGCGTAACGCTGAGCGCGCCCAGGGATTCCAGGGTGTCGCTCAGCGCCCAGGCATCCTCCGCCGTGACCCCTACCCGCAACTCGATACGGCAGGCTCGGGACTCAGCGCCGTTCGAGTTTGTGCTCAAGGTAGTGGATATCGGTACCGCCGGCGACGAAGGCGGCATCGTGCACCAGGCTCTTGTGCAGGTCGATGTTGGTATGGATGCCCTCGACCACCATCTCGTCCAGCGCCGTACGCATGCGCGCCAACGCCGTCTCGCGGTTCTCGCCCCACACGATCAGCTTGCCGATCAGCGAATCGTAGTAAGGCGGCACGGCATAGCCGGCATACAGGTGCGAATCGACGCGCACTCCGGGGCCTCCGGGCGCGTGCCACTCGGTGACCTTGCCCGGGGACGGGGTGAAGGTCTTCGGATCCTCGGCATTAATCCGCGCCTCGATGGCGTGGCCGCGGAACTCGATGTCCTCCTGGCGCCGCGAGAGTCCTTCGCCGGCGGCGATTCGGATCTGCTCCGCCACCAGATCGACGCCGGTGATGAACTCGGTCACCGGGTGCTCGACCTGGATGCGCGTGTTCATCTCGATGAAGTAGAACTCGCCGTTCTCGTACAGGAACTCGAAGGTGCCCGCGCCACGGTACTTGATGCGCTGGCAGGCCTCGACGCAACGCTTGCCGATCGCGGCACGCTGCTTGGGCGTAATGCCGGGCCCCGGCGCTTCCTCGATCACTTTCTGGTGGCGCCGCTGCATGGAACAGTCGCGCTCGCCCAGGTGAATCGCGTGACCCTTGCCGTCGCCCAGGACCTGGACTTCCACGTGGCGCGGATGGCCCAGGTATTTCTCGAGATAAATGCTGTCATCACCGAAGGCCGCCTTGGCCTCGGACTTGACCAGCGTGAACGCGTTGCCGAGCCCGGCCTCGCTGTGCACCACGCGCATGCCGCGGCCACCACCGCCGGCCGCGGCCTTGAGCAACACGGGGTAGCCCACCGAGCGGGCGATTTTCTGCACCTCGGCCAGGTCGTTGGGCAAGGCGCCGTCCGAGCCCGGCACGGTGGGTACGCCGGCCTCGCGCATGGCCTGCTTGGCGGACACCTTGTCGCCCATCAGCCGGATCGTCTCGGCGCGCGGGCCGATGAACACGAAACCGCTTTGCTCCACGCGCTCGGCAAAATCAGCATTCTCCGCCAGGAAACCGTAGCCGGGATGGATGGCTTCGGCATCGGTGACTTCCGCGACGGATATCAACGCGGGGATGTCGAGATAACTCTTCGCTGCGGCGGGCGGGCCAATGCAGACGGCCTCGTCGGCGAGCAGCACATGCTTGAGATCGCGGTCGGCGGTCGAATAGGCCGCGACCGTGCGTATGCCCAACTCGCGGCAGGCGCGCAGAATCCGTAAAGCAATCTCGCCGCGGTTAGCGATCAGGATCTTGTCAAACATGGCAGCCCCTTATCCGAGCAGGATCAGCGTCTGGCCGAACTCGACCGGGTCGCCGTTTTCCACCTCGATGGCCTTGACCGTCCCGGCGCGGTCGGCAGTGATCTGGTTCATCATCTTCATCGCCTCGATGATGCACAGCACATCGCCCTCCTTCACGTTCTGGCCCACCTCGACGAAGGGGCTGGCATCCGGCGCGGGCGCGCGGTAGAAGGTACCGACCATGGGCGCGGTAATCGGATGCCCGCTCGGCGCCTTCGGCGCTTCACTCTCGGCGGGCGCTTCCGAAGCCGGGACCGGCGCGGCGGCCGGGAATGGCGCCGCCGGTATGGCGGGGGCGGCATAGCTCGTTCCCTGCCGGGAGATGCGTACCGATTCCTCGCCCTCGGTGATCTCGATCTCGGTCATGCCCGAACTCTCGAGCAATTCGATCAGCTTCTTGATTTTGCGGATATCCATGGCGTCACTCCCGGATGGAATTCATACTCTGTGTAATGGTCTAGGCAACGCGTGCCAGCAAAGCGGCCACGGCCAGATCGTAGCCCCGGCTGCCGCAGCCGACGATCACGCCCGCCGCGCCTTCGGCAAGGACAAGCTCCGACCGTCGTCCGCCGCGAGCGAAAACGTTGCTGATATGCACTTCGACATAGGGCACCTCGGCGAAAGCCAACGCATCCGCCAAGGCGAGGCTGGTATGCCCCCAGCCGCCCGGGTTGATCACGATGCCGTCCACCTTGTCGCGGGCCGCGTGGATCTTCTCGATCATGGCATGCTCGGCATTGGTCTGGAATGCGTCGAAGCGATGGCCGGCGGACTTGACCTGCGCGGCCAACCGGTCTGTAATGCGCGCAAGCGTATCGTGCCCGTAGATATCGGGTTCACGCTCGCCCAACCGGTCGAGGTTGGGGCCGTTAAGTAGTAAAAGGGTCGCCATTCAGGTTAATCTTGCCGCGTTCTGCTGAGAACATGCGCGAAAGACCTGCCATTTTGCAGCAAACTCGCCCTCCTGGCAAGTCATGCCCCTATGCGGCGGGCAAGGCCCTCTGCACGTGCCGCATGAACGGAACGGCCTTCTCGAAACCCACCACGGTATCGCCTTGCAGCCGGCGCCCCTGCGCATCGTAGAAGATATAGGCGGGCGGTCCATACAAGCCGTAGTGCTTCATCAGCGCCCGGCCGTCCGGGCTATCCTCGGTAACGTCGACCTTGAGCAGCCGGAAATGCCCCAGGGCCGAGCGGACCCCGGGATCACGCAGCGTGGTGTGCTCCATTTCCAGGCAGGACGTGCACCAGTCGGCGTAGAAATCCACCATCACGGGCTGGCCCTGGCGGGCGGCATCGGCCAGGGCCATCTGCAGGCCCTCCACCGATTTCACCTCCTGGTAATTCAGGCCGGAAGCCTCGACAGCCGCCTGCCCGCCCGTCGACATGCCTGCCAGCGGAGCCAGGGGCTGCAACGGGTCGCGCCCGCCCGCGGCTCCACCCACCAGCAGCGCCAGGGCCCAGACGCAGACCGCGACGGCCAGCGCCCGGGCGAGGCGCGATGCCGCGCCCGCCCCTTCGGACAGGCGCCCGAACAGGCCCAGGAACACCGCCGCCACGAGTCCGACCAGGCCATAGAGCACCAGCGTCAACGGGCCCGGGATGATCCGGGACAGCAACCATACGGCATACGCGAGCATGGCCACGCCCAATAACCGCTGAATCGCCGTCATCCAGTTGCCGGCACGGGGCAGGAGCCGGCCCGCGAAAGTACCGTAGACCACCAGCGGCGCGCCCATGCCGAGCGCCAGGGCAAACAGGGCAATGCCGCCGCGAACCGGCTCGCCGGCCTGGCCGATCACGATCAGGGCCCCGGCCAGCGGCGCCGCCACGCAGGGGCTGACGATGAGTGCCGAGAGGGCGCCCATGAACACGACCCCGATCCAGGTCCCGCCGCGCTGGCGCCCCGACAGGGCCGCGATGCGGTTGGTCAGCCCCGACGGCGGGCGCAGTTCATAGAATCCGAATAGCCCCCCCGCGAGCAGGACGAAGATCGCCGCGAAGAGCGTGATGATCCAGGGCGCCTGGAACAGGGCCTGCAACCCCGTGCCGGCAAAGCCCGCGGCCACGCCGAGCCCCGTATAGACCAGCGCCATGGACAGCACGTAGACAAGCGACAGCGTCATCGCGCGGCGCGTGGAAATGTTCTCGCTCTCGCCGCCGATGATGCCGGCCAGGATCGGGATCATCGGCAACACGCAGGGCGTGAACGAAAGGAGGATGCCCAGGCCGAAGAAAACCGCCACGAACCAGAATGGATTGGCGTGCTGCACCAGCCCCGCCAGGCGCGACTGCTCGCTGGTGGTGGCGCTCGCCCCGGAGCCCGGACCGGGGGAACCTGCCGAGCCACTCGCTGTCGCCGGAGCGGCAGCGGCGGGCGGCACGTCCACGCTCACCGTGCGCGTCAGGGGCGCGTAGCAAAGCCCCGACTCGGCGCAGCCCTGGTAGATCACCTTGAACCGTACCGGGCCGCCGGCGGCCGGCTGCATCACCGGCACCCGCAAGGTCACGGCATGGTGATAGACCACCACCCTGCCGAAATTGGGGTCATCCTTGATGTCGCCCTGTGGAAAATCGATCGCACCCAGCTTGCCCACGACGGGCATGACCTTGAACTGGCGCTTGTACAGGTAGTAGCCGTCGGCGATCTTCCAATGCAACTCGACCGCGCCCGGCACTGCCTTGCTGCTGAACATGAACGCCTGGTCCGGGGGCAGGAACCGCCCATAGTTGCCGCTGGCACGGGCCGGTAGCGCCTGCAACGCCAGCAGCCCCAGGACAGCGCATGCGATCAATCGCGCGCCGTATCCGCCAATTCGTCTTCTATCCATTGCAGGTATCCCTGGCTGCCGCCCGTGACGGGCAGAATGATCAGTTCCGGTTCGTCGTAGGGGTGCAGTTCCGCGATGGCGTCCCGGAGCGCCGCCTCGCGCGCCTCCGTGGTCTTGATCAAAAGCTGCACCTCGGCATCATCGCACAGCCGCCCCTGCCATCGGTAGACCGAGCGGGCGCCCGGGAGGCGCGTAACGCAGGCCGCCAGGCCCCGTTCGACCAGGGCATGGGCGAGGGCGCGGGCGCTGGTTTCGTCGGGACAGGTGGTCAGGGCGATCCTTACCATCAGCGATGTCCTGCTTGCCGGGCCTTCAGTTATGGTCGCATGCCCCGGGCAAAGTTCCGGCGGAACCCCTTGAATCCCCTCGCAGAGCCCCCATTTCTGTTGGCAGACGGGCGTGTCGAGTGCTAAAATGGCGCTCTTCGCGAACGTCGAAGAATTTATTCAAATCTTTGTTAAATAGGAGGTTTTCGGATGAAAATCCGTCCCTTGCACGACCGCGTAGTAGTGAAGCGCCTGGAGGAAGAACGCACCTCCGCCGGTGGCATCGTGATTCCCGATACGGCCGCCGAGAAGCCGTCCCGTGGCGAAGTCATCGCCATCGGCAACGGCAAGATCCTCGAGAACGGCGAAGTGCGCAAGCTTGACGTCAAGAAAGGCGACAAGGTGCTCTTCGGCAAGTATTCGGGCAATGAAGTCAAAATCGACGGCGAAGATTTCCTCGTGATGCGCGAGGACGACATCATGGCCGTCATCGAAGGCTGACACACGCTTAAAGGAGAAATTTTCCATGGCAGCTAAAGAAGTACGTTTTGCAGAGGATGCGCGCCAGCGGATGTTCCATGGCGTGAACGTCCTTGCCAACGCAGTAAAAGTCACCCTCGGTCCCAAGGGGCGCAACGTCGTGCTCGAGAAGAGCTTCGGCGCCCCGACCGTCACCAAGGACGGCGTGTCCGTGGCCAAGGAGATCGAACTCAAGGACAAGTTCGAGAACATGGGCGCCCAGATGGTGAAGGAAGTCTCCTCGCAGACCTCCGACGTCGCCGGTGACGGCACCACCACCGCCACGGTGCTCGCCCAGGCCATCCTGCGCGAGGGCCTGAAGTCGGTCACCGCCGGCATGAACCCGATGGACCTCAAGCGCGGCATCGACATGGGCGTGGTCGCGGCCACGGACGAGCTCGCGAAGCTCTCCAAGCCCTGCGACACCGACAAGTGGATCGCCCAGGTCGGCGCCATCTCGGCCAACTCCGACACCTCGATCGGCGACATCATCGCCGACGCGATGAAGAAGGTGGGCAAGGAAGGCGTGATCACCGTCGAGGACGGCTCGGGCCTGGAGAACGAGCTGGAAGTCGTCGAGGGCATGCAGTTCGACCGCGGCTACCTCTCGCCCTACTTCATCAACAACCAGCAGACGATGTCGGTGGAGCTCGAGAACCCCTACATCCTGATCTGCGACAAGAAGATCTCCAACATCCGCGAGCTGCTGCCGGTCCTCGAGGCCGTCGCCAAGGCCGGACGCCCGCTGCTGATCGTGGCGGAAGACGTCGAGGGCGAGGCGCTCGCCACGCTGGTGGTCAACACCCTGCGCGGCATCGTCAAGGTCGCCGCCGTCAAGGCGCCGGGCTTTGGTGACCGCCGCAAGGCCATGCTCCAGGATCTCGCCGTGCTGACCGACGGCCAGGTGATTTCCGAGGAAGTGGGCCTGCAACTGGAGAAGACCACCCTCGATGACCTGGGCCAGGCCAAGAAGGTCCAGGTGAAGAAGGACGACACCACGATCATCGACGGCGCCGGCAAGAAGGCCGACATCGAGGCGCGCGTGGAGCAGATCCGCAAGCAGATCGAGGAAACCTCCTCGGACTACGACAAGGAGAAGCTCCAGGAACGCGTCGCGAAGCTCGCCGGCGGCGTGGCCGTGATCAAGGTCGGTGCCGCCACCGAGATCGAGATGAAGGAAAAGAAGGCCCGCGTCGAAGACGCCCTGCACGCCACGCGTGCGGCGGTCGAGGAAGGCATCGTGCCGGGCGGCGGCGTCGCCCTGGTGCGCGTGCTGGACACGATCAAGGACCTCAAGGGCGGCAACCACGAGCAGGACCAGGGCATCGCCATCGTGCGCCGCGCGATGGAAGAGCCGCTGCGCCAGATTGTCACCAACTCCGGTGCCGAGGCCTCGGTGGTCATCGCCAAGGTCCGCGAGGGCAAGGATAATTACGGTTACAACGCCCAGACCGGCGAGTTCGGCGACATGATCGACATGGGCATCCTGGACCCGACCAAGGTCACGCGTTCAGCCCTGCAGAACGCCGCCTCCGTGGCGAGCCTGCTGCTGACCGCCGAAGCCATGGTCGCGGAACTGCCGAAGGAGGACAAGGCTCCGGAAGGCGGCGACATGGGTGGCATGGGCGGAATGGGAGGCATGGGCGGCATGATGTAAGCCGCTCGGACCATTCCCCGAGACCGAGAAGCCCCGCCTTGCGCGGGGCTTCTTTTTTTCCGAGCTGGCGCGTGTATCAGCCCCGCTCCCGCAAGGCATCCTCCGCTCGCCTGCGATCGTAGTCGCTGCCGATTCCTTTCGCGATCTCGCGATACTTCGCCTCCAGCGCCGCCACGGCCGGGCCGTCGCGCAGGCGAGCGCGTCCGCCCAGCGTGCGGCGCGCAGCGAGGATGGCAACTCCCAGGCGCAGTAACAATGCCAGCGCCCATGCAGCCCAGGTCGAAAGCGCCAGCCACGGCCAATGCCGCCCCGACCAGGCCGCCGCGAGCGAGACGATCGAGGGCCCCGATTCGTGCGCGGAGCCGGAAGCCGGGGACGATGCCGGCCCGGGTACATTGCCCCACTGCTTAGGGGACGGCTATTGTGCTCGCGGGTGCCGATTCCGGACCGTGAATGCACCCCGATCACCGGCGGCGCCGCGTCCTGCGCGACGGGCTGGACGGTTGCGGCCCGCGCAACAGGCATCCGGACGCGGCCATGCAGAGGCGAGGTGGCGAAAAGGACCTGCAGCGTCGCCGTCAAGACCGCGCCGAACAACGCCGCGCGCCACAACCCGGAGGAGCAGCGCCCCGGAACGGGTACGGCCCGTGCGCTCGACAAGGGACACCCCGCCGAGCAGGAGCGTGCTGTGCACGAGATAAGTCAGCAGCCAACCCAGCGCAAACGCAGCTAATTCATTCATCGCCCTGCTCCCGGCCCAGCAACTCGCGCACACGCTCCAGGTCGCCTGGCCGTATTTCCGACTCGCTTACCAAATGGGTCATCAATGCGCCCGGATCCCCCCTGAACACGGTGGATACCAATTCGGACACCATGGACCGGCGAACCTCGCTTTCGGAAACCAGCGGCCGGTAGATCAGCTGGCGGCCTCCCCGGCGGCTCGCAACGATGCCGCGTTTCTCCAACCGGCTGAGCAGAGTTGCGACCGTGGTGTGGGCGAGGCTGCGTCCCGGCTCCAGTGCCGACTGCACGTCGGCGGTGGCGGCTTCGCCGCGCTCCCAGAGAATCCGCATGACCGCAAGTTGGAGTTTGCTCAGGCTGACGTGTCGTCCAGGCTCCAGGGGACTCATGAAAGTTCCTTCTACAAATGTAGTACTACTACTGTAGAAGTATTGTCGGGCGCTATCAAGCCCCTGTTTCCAAGGCCCCGGGCAAGTGCTTTCACAGCCTCGAGAATCGTAGTATATTCAAAAACATGCCAAATGCCTCAAAGGCAGGAGGGCAATATGAAGACGCTAGCGTCCGCATTCCTCGCCACCACCGTACTGGCCTTTTCCGCCTGCTCCATTTACGAGTCGTCGTCGCTTGGCCCTGAACTCGCCAGAGCAAAAGCCGCGGGCGCACCGATCCTGATTTATGCCATCGGGGTTCCCGGAGAAATCCCTGTCGGCGAGCAACGCACCGCGGTACCTGTCTATATCCAATTCCTGGTGACGAGCGAGCAGCCGATCAAGCGCATCCGCTTCTTCTTCGCAGCCTATTCCCGACGTGGCCATCCCGTCCTGAATCATCAAGGACAACACTTGCAAATGATTCTGATCGGCCCGGGACAATTCGCGCCCGGAGGAAACTACGAGGTCAACAGCTTCCATTCGAATCCCGCCGGCTTTCCGGGAGGCAGCGTGGCCTGCGTGGAGTTGAGAAGCATGGTCCTGACTTACAACGACGGGCAGAGACAGGATTTCGACCGCTCATCATTGGTAACCACGCTCGTCCCGCCATTGCGCCGCGATTGCAGGGACAAAGGGCCCAGCGTCGAAGCGCTGATGAGCAGCTCCAGCAGCTGAAAAACGGTTCCGATACCGGCCTTCGCCCTTGATTCGCCTCCTCCCGCGCGTTAGGGTATGCAGGTAGCCGGGGGTGCCTGCAAGTGCGGGCTGAGAAATACCCATGGAACCTGATCCGGTCAGTACCGGCGGAGGAAAGGCTGGCGCTCGCAAACCACTGAAATAGCAGGAACCCCGGGCCGCAGCTCGCGGTTTCCCCATTGGCGCAGTTTCGCCATCGCAACCGCCCCCCGATTGCATCCGAGCGGAGCTGGACCGCCCGCCCGCAGGTTTGCCGTTCCAGTCATCACGCATAGACGAGACGAGGAGTCACCATGAGCGCTGTCGTAGAAGATGTCCAGACCCGTACCCACAAGCTTGCCGCGGAGGTCACCCGCCCGTGGCCGGCCTCGGAGCGGATTTACGTGCAGGGCTCGCGCCCGGACTTGAAGGTCGCGATGCGCCAGGTCCTGCTCTCCCCTACCCATGACCATAACGGGAACGTCGAGGACAATCCGCCGATCCCGCTCTACGACACCTCGGGCCCCTACACCGACCCCGGCGCCGACATTGACCTCACGCGCGGGCTGCCGCCACTGCGCGCCGCCTGGATCGAGGAGCGCGGTGACAGCGAGCAGCTCGACGACCTCAGCTCGGAATACGGACGCGAACGCCACGCCGACCCCGCGCTGCGCCATCTGCGCTTTGCCCATATCCGAAAGCCGCGGCGGGCCCGGGCCGGGCGCAACGTCACCCAGATGCATTACGCCCGTCGCGGCATCGTGACCCCGGAAATGGAATATATCGCCATTCGCGAGAACTGCCGGCTGCAGGAACTGCGTGAAGACTCCCGTTACGAGGCGCTCCTGCGCCAGCACGGCGGCCAGTCCTTCGGCGCCGCCATACCGGAGGAAGTCACGCCCGAGTTCGTGCGCGACGAAGTCGCCCGCGGTCGCGCCATTATCCCGGCGAACATCAATCACCCGGAACTGGAGCCGATGATCATCGGGCGCAATTTCCGCGTCAAGATCAACACCAACATCGGCAACTCCGCGGTCACCTCCTCCATCGCCGAGGAGGTCGAGAAGCTCGCCTGGTCTGTGCGCCTCGGCGGAGACACGCTGATGGACCTCTCGACCGGCAAGAACATCCACGAGACGCGCGAATGGATCGTGCGCAATTCCCCCGTTCCCATCGGCACGGTGCCGATCTATCAGGCCCTGGAGAAAGTGGACGGCAAGGCCGAGGAACTGACCTGGGAGCTGTACCGCGACACCCTGATCGAACAGGCCGAACAGGGCGTGGACTACTTCACCATTCACGCCGGCGTGCTGCTCCGCTACGTGCCGTTGACCGCCAGGCGCGTGACCGGCATCGTCTCGCGCGGTGGCTCGATCATGGCCAAGTGGTGCCTGGCCCATCACCGGGAAAGCTTCCTCTACACGCGGTTCGACGAGATCTGCGAAATCATGAAGGCCTACGACGTGTCCTTCTCGCTCGGGGACGGACTGCGCCCCGGATCGATTGCGGACGCCAACGACGAGGCCCAGTTCGCGGAACTGAGGACGCTCGGCGAGCTGACCCAAAAGGCTTGGGAGCATGACTGCCAGGTCATGATCGAGGGCCCCGGCCACGTGCCGCTGCAGATGGTCAAGGAGAATGTCGATCGGGAGCTCGCCGACTGCTACGAGGCCCCCTTCTACACGCTGGGCCCGCTGGCGACCGACATCGCCCCCGGCTACGACCACATCACCAGCGCCCTGGGGGCGGCCAATATCGGATGGTACGGCACGGCGATGCTCTGCTACGTGACACCGAAGGAACACCTGGGCCTGCCCGACCGCGAGGATGTCCGCAGTGGCGTAATTACTTACAAGATCGCGGCCCACGCCGCCGATCTCGCCAAGGGCTTCCCCGGGGTACAGATCCGCGATAATGCGCTGTCCAAGGCCCGGTTCGAATTCCGCTGGGAAGACCAGTTCAACCTGGCCCTCGACCCCGAGCTGGCGCGTGAGTACCACGACCAGACCCTGCCCAAGGAAGCCCACAAGACCGCCCATTTCTGCTCGATGTGCGGCCCCAACTTCTGCTCGATGAAGATCACGCAGGATGTCCGGGACTATGCGGCCGAGCACGGCCTCGACTCGGAACGGGCTCTGCAGGAGGGAATGGCCGAGAAATCCCGTGAATTCCGCGAAAAAGGGGAGATTTATCGCGAAGTTTGAGCTGGGACAAATAAAAAGCCTTGCACAACCCCGTGCAGCGTCTACAATGAAATCAGGACATGCGGGCCTGGGAGTTGCGCCATGCTGATCCTTACAAGACGAGTCAATGAGACACTAATGATAGGTGAAGGGATTACCATCACCGTCCTCGGAGTCAAGGGGGGGCAGGTGCGCTTAGGCATCAACGCCCCGCGGGATGTCGCCATACACCGGGAAGAGGTGCTTCACCGGATGGGCGGCGAGGGAGAGTCCAGGGAGAGCTCCGCCAAGGAGCCACCCAAGGCGGCACCCGAAGAATCCCCCTGATCCTGCTTGCCCGGGACAGTTCTCATCGGCCTGATGTGTTATCCTGCGCGCCTGCTGCGGCACGCCGGGACGGGCACGCTGCGCACCGAAAACCGGAGAGGTGGCCGAGTGGTCGAAGGCGCTCCCCTGCTAAGGGAGTAAGGGCCCAAAAGCCCTTCGAGGGTTCGAATCCCTCCCTCTCCGCCAGGTACAGAAAAAGGGCCGTAGTGCCCTTTTTTTGTACCTCGTGAACTGGGGTTCGAACCCTCGAAAAACAAGCATGGGTTCGAAAAACCGGCCCTTGCCGGTTTTGACATGCAAGGCATGCCCGGAGGGTGAGCGCTGCAGGCGCGAATCAATCCCTCCCTCTCCGCCAAAATTACCCCCCCTGAAGCTACTGCGCTCGCCGGATCGAATCCCGGCGGTGAAGATTCATTTTGTTGCGAACCTCCTGCCGTTGCGAGCATCAGCCCCCGGAATCCAGGTTGCAGGTGAGCTTGTCCACGTCCACCTTGATGAGCTTGTAGGCGGCGACAGAATGCAGCGTCCCCGTCTGGCGGACGGGTATTTTCGCGACGGCCTTGCCCAATCCGCTCTTGACGTGAACGGTAACCTTCCTCGATACCGAATTCGCGAGGGAATGGTAGGCCCGCAGGTACCGCAACTTGAATTTTGCGTCACATACGACAACGACATTCCCTTCGTAGCGCACCGGGCCATCCACCTCGACACCGACGCTCAGCGAGCAATTTCTGAGCTCTCCGTCGGGCGACGTGTCGTGGCTCGCGCAATTGAGCTTCCTGGAGTCCAGGGTCAGAAACAGGTTGTCTCCGGCTCTCGAATGCGCAGGCGAAGATTGTGGGACTGGCTGGGATTCCGGGGCATGAGCGTTTCCGGCTTGCCCGTCCCGGGATGCTGCCGATGCCGCGGGCATCGTGGCAAACAATAGCGCGATAACCAGAGTTGTTCGTTTCATAGGCCCGGCACCCTATTGGTTCTTTGCCGCTTACTCTACCCCCATACAGCCTCGTTCCACAAAACCCGGGCTGCGGCCCGCGTACCGGGTTTGATGCAGGCGGGATCTCATCCTGGCCCTGAAAACGAAAGCCCCGCTCGTTGAGCGGGGCCTTGTGTTGGCTGGGGGACCAGGATTCGAACCTGGGTTGACGGAGTCAGAGTCCGTAGTCCTACCGCTAGACGATCCCCCAAATAACCCGTAATAGAGCGTAGCGAGCGACGGTCAGAACCTGCCCCGGGACTTGATCCGGGGTTGGACGCAGCCGAAGCACAGAAACCGCAGTTTACAAAAAGTAAATGAGGATTTCGAGCACCGCCTGCATTCAAGCTGCCGAGCGCAGTAGCTCTATTAGCGCTTGCTGAACTGGGTTGCGCGGCGGGCCTTGTGCAGGCCGACCTTCTTGCGCTCGACCGCGCGGGAATCGCGGGTGATGTACCCGGCCTTGCGCAGGCCGACCTTGAGCTCGGCGTCATAGTCGACCAGCGCTCGCGCCAGGCCATGACGGATGGCACCGGCCTGGCCGGTGGGGCCGCCGCCTGCGACCGTGACGAAGATGTCGAAGTGATCGACCGCCTCGGCCTTGACCAGGGGCTGGCGCACGATCATGCGCGAGGTCTCGCGGCCGAAGTATTCGTCGAGCGGCTTGCTGTTGACCACGATATTGCCACTGCCCGGGCGCAGGAAAACACGCGCTGCCGCCGTCTTGCGGCGTCCGGTCCCGTAATTCTGTCTGCTAGTTGCCATCAAATGGTTCCGCCTGTAATCAGAGCTTCAATTCTTCGGGCTGCTGCGCCACGTGCGGGTGTTCCGCACCGTTATACACGCGCAGCTTCTTCATCATGGCACGGCCCAGGGGATTGCGCGGCAGCATGCCTCGCACGGCGTGCACGATCACCTCGCTGGCATCCTTCTCGATCTGCTTCTCGAGGGTGATGCTCTTGAGGTTGCCGATGTAGCCAGTGTGGTGGTGGTATTCCTTCTGCTTGCGCTTGCGCCCGGTCACGCGCACCTTTTCCGCGTTGATCACGACGATGTGATCGCCGGTATCCACGTGGGGCGTGAACTCGGGCTTGTGCTTGCCCTTGAGGCGGCGCGCGATCTCGGTCGCCAGGCGCCCGAGGACCTTATCGTCGGCGTCCACGACATACCAGCCGTGGCGCACTGTTTCCGGTTTTGCCGATACCGTCGTCTTCATTAGCAACAGCCCGTAATTGGCTACATTCAAGCCGCGTAGGATACCCCAATTGCCCCCGGCTGATCAACCCTTCCCGGGAGCCCCGCCTGGCCCATCCGGCAGGCGCAGGCGCTCGACAATGCGGCCGTTCAGGAGGTGCTCGTCGATAATCTCGTCCATGTCCTCGGCGTCGTCGTAGGTATACCAGACCGCCTCCGGGTAAACCACGGCGACCGGGCCCTCGCTGCAGCGGTCCAGGCACCCGCTTTTGTTGACCCGCATTTTCCCGGGCCCGCTCAGTCCGAGCGCCTTCAGGCGCCTCTTGGTATGGAGCCTCACGGCCTCCGCGTCGTGCTGGGCGCAGCACTGCGAGCCATCCTGGCGCTCGTTGACGCAGACGAAAAGATGCCGTTGGTAGAAGCTCACGGGCTCCGCCTCCCGGCACGCCGCGGAATCAGCCGGCGCGCGATCAACTGAAGATGTTGCCGAACGTGTACTGGACCGACAGCGACAGCGTCGTCGTGGTCTGGGGATTGCCCGCCGGCACGCTGGAGTTGTGCTGCGCCATGTAGGACAGCACGAAGGCCAGGTTGTTCACCAGCTGCGCCTGCACGCCCACCTGGAACTTGGAATACAGGTTGAAGTTGCTCTTCTCGAGCGTCAGGCTCTGCTCGATGGAGCCGTTGCCGCTGAATTGCCAGTTGTACAGTTCGCGGCCACGTGCCGCAGGGGAATTGTTGGTCTCGCCCGTGATCGATTCTGCCCGGGTGTAGCCGGCACCGATTTCGAACTTCAGGCTCTGTGCCTTGGTCTGGACGGCAAGGATACCGTAACCGGCCACGGCCGAGCCCTGGTAGCGGTAACCGCTGAACCGGTCGTGGATATAGCCGACGTAACCGAAAAGATAACTGCGCGCCGAGAGCAGGCGGTTGCTCTGGCCAGCCCCGAAATACTGCTCGGCCGTGGTCTGGCCGTCCGTACTGGCCGAGGTCGCCTGGAGATCCACCCGGTGCTGCCACAACGGAGTGTTGTAGCCCAGCTTGAGCTCGCTGTTGAGGCTGGTCGTGGAATTGGAACTGTGGGTGGCCAGGTAACCCAGCGAAAACTGCGCCCCGAAGCCCAGGTTCTTGGGCTTCTGGGCCGGATTGGCTATCAATGTCTCGTTGGCAAAACTGGCCAGGCCCGCGGGCTCGAGGCTAATGCCCCCGGCAAGCAGGGAAGTGGCTAATGTTGTAGCGAGGACGAGCACGATAGACCCCTATCCGACCAGGCGCTTATCATAACAACGATGCGTAAAATCGAGACTGCCTCGCTGCAACAAATTATCGGCGACGCCGAGCGCTGCGTGAAGTGCGCGCTATGCCTGCCCCATTGCCCCACTTATGGCCTCACCCGCGAGGAAGGCGACTCGCCGCGCGGGCGCATTGCCCTGATCCAGGCTATCGCCGAGGGTTCGCTCGAGCCGGGCGCCGGCGCGCGTAATCACCTCGAGGGCTGTTTGAGCTGCCGGGCCTGCGAAGCCGTCTGCCCGGCCGGCGTGCCTTACGGCCGCCTCATCGACAATGCCCGCGCCGCATTGCCCGTACGGGGCCGCGAAAGCCTGGCTTCACGCCTGCTGCGCCGGCTCGTGTTCCACCCCCGTGTACTCGCCGCGCTGCTGAAACTGGCGCGCCCGCTCGCCGGGCTGCCCCTTCGCTTGCCCGGACAGGGCCTGTTGCGCGCCGCGCCACGGCATGCGCCCTTCCCTATTCCACACGGTCCGGACACCCGGGAAAAGGTGCAACTTTTCCTCGGCTGCCTCGCCCCCGCCCTGGATGCGGACACGCTGGCGGCCACGGCCGGACTTCTCGTGCGGGCCGGATACCACGTGGAGACTCCCGGGCAGCAGGGCTGCTGCGGCGCACTGGCGCAGCACGCCGGGGAACGCCTACAGGCCATCGAGCACGCCCGGCGCAATGCTGCGGCTTTCCCCGGCATGGCCCCGATCATCGAAACGGCCAGCGGCTGTGGCGCGCACTTGCTCGAGTACGAGGCCCTGCTCGGGGACGGGGGCGCTTTCGCAAGGCGTGTCCGGCCCATCGAGGACTGGCTGGCCACCGCCATGGAAGACGGCCGGCTGCGGCCGGCGGTAGGCCTGGCGCCCGTATGCGTTGCGCTGCATGCGCCCTGCACCCAGCGCAACGTGCTGCGCAGCGACGCCCCCCGCCGCTGCCTGAAAGCCTTGCCGAATGTCGAAATCACCGCCCTGCCCCCGGCCTGTTGCGGCGCGGCCGGCACCCATTGCCTCGATCGGCCCGGCGCGGCGGCGCAATTGCGCAAGCCGCATCTGGAAGCGATCCGCGCTTGGGGGGCGGATGTCGTGGTCACCACCAACATCGGCTGCCGCCTGCACCTGGCCGAAGGGCTCGGCAAGGAAATACCTGTTGTGCACCTCGCCCGTTTCCTGGAATCGCGGCTCGAACCGGGCCCCGCTGCCGGGCAATGATCTAAAATCAACACCATGCGCAACGTGGCCCTGTCCCGCACCGACCGGTTCGTCAACGGACTGGACCGGGTGCTGCGTACGCTCTGGGGCAAACCCCAGGGTACCGAGCGCCCCAACCCGGCGGGCCACACGCACCACGATCACACCCTGAACGAAGACGACCGTCGCAAGTCCGGCCGCCTCATGCGCGTCAATTTCGCCGGTGAAGTCGCGGCACAGGCGCTTTATCACGGCCAGGGGTTGTTCGCGCACGACGCCTCCGTAGCAAGGCGCATGCAGCGGGCGGCGGACGAGGAAAACGACCACCTGATCTGGTGCCGTTCGCGCCTGGAGGCGCTGGAAACCCGGCCCAGCCTGCTCAATCCTTTCTGGTACCTGGGGGCTTTTTCCATCGGCGCGGGAGCGGCGATCGTCGGCGACGCCGCAAGCCTGGGGTTCCTCGAGGAAACCGAGGCCCAGGTGGTCGAGCACCTCGAGCGCCACCTCAAGCGCCTGCCGATGAAGGACGCCGCTTCCCGGCGGGTGCTGGAGCAAATGCGCACCGACGAGGCTAGGCACGGCAGGCATGCCTACGACGCCGGCGCCCGGCGCCCGCCGCCGCCCGTACGCACCGCCATGAAACTCGCATCGCGAGTCATGACAGGTACGGCTTACTGGGTCTGATCGTCCGGGGCGGCCGCCCCTCGATCGGCAAATGCTTCAGTCCACGCCCTCGAAGGCCGGCTCGCTCATGTTGCAGCCGTAGAAGATCTCGAGCATCTCGTTCTTGACCCGGTCCTTGATGTCCTGGGCCTCGTCCGGGTCGAGCTCGTCGTCGTCGGTTCCGAACAGGTAGTTATCGAGGTCGAACTCGTTGAGCAGCATGCGCGTATGGAAGATGTTGTGCTGGTAGACGTTGAGATCCAACATCTGGTAACGCTCGCGCACATCCTCGCTCATGAAGTTCTGGATCGAGGTGATGTCGTGATCGATGTAGTGCTTTTGGCCCCTCACGTCGCGGGTGAACCCACGCACCCGGTAATCGATGGTGACGATGTCGGACTCGAAGACATGGAGCAGGTAGTTCAGCGCACGCAAGGGGGAAATGCGGCCGCAGGTCGACACGTCGATGTCGGCACGGAACGTGCTGATGCCCCCGTCCGGGTGGCTTTCCGGATAGGTATGCACGGTGATGTGGCTTTTGTCGAGATGAGCGACCACGGCTTCGGGCACGGGACCCGGAATTTCCTCGTCCGCGTGCGCGGTCATCGCGGCATCCAGCGGTTCCTCGGAAATCAGCATGGTCACCGAAGCCCCCTGGGGCTCGTAGTCCTGGCGCGCGACGTTGAGGATATTGGCCCCGATAATATCGGAGACCTGGGTCAGTATCTCGGTCAGGCGTTCGGCGTTGTAGGCCTCATCGATGTAATCGATGTATTCGGCGCGGTGTTCGGCCGTCTTGGCATAGCAGATGTCGTAGATGTTGAAACTGAGCGTCTTGGTGAGGTTATTGAACCCGTGCAGCCGCATCCGCTCGCGCGTTTGAGCCAATCATCCATCCTCCATAATAACTGTGGGCGTCCGGACCGCCCGGCCCGTCAAAATTACTGACCGGAATATCAGCATCGCGTATTATCGCGCCCCGGGACCGGGAATCAAACCCCCGCCAGCGCCTCGCGCATGCGCCCGATCGTCCCGGCATAGTCGCCGCTGCCGAAGATCGCCGAGCCGCTGATGAAGGTGTCTGCGCCCGCGCGGGCGATCTCGGCGATATTGCCGGCATCCACCCCGCCATCCACGGCCAGGCGGATGTCGCGCCCGCTCCTCTCGATCATGCCGCGCACCTCGGCAATCTTCTTCAGGCTCTCGGGGATGAACTTCTGCCCGCCGAAACCCGGGTTGACCGACATGATCAGCACCCAGTCCAGGCGCCACATCTCGTGGCGCAGCCATGCCACCGGCGTGGCCGGGTTGAGGACCAGTCCCGCCCTGGCGCCGCCGTCCTGGATGCGCTGCAGGCTGCGATCAATGTGCTGCGTCGCCTCCGGATGGATCATGACGGTGTCCACGCCCGCGGCCAGGAAATCCTCGATCAACCGGTCCGTGGGGCTGACCATGAGGTGCGCGTCGATGGGCGCCTTGATGCCGTAATCGCGCAGGGCTTTCGCCAAGGGCGCGCCGAAGGTGAGATTCGGCACGTAATGGTTATCCATCACGTCGAAATGGACCCGGTCGCCACCTGCGTCCAGCACGGCCGCGACGTCATCTCCCAAGCGGGCTAGGTCCGCGGACAGGACCGAGGGCGTAATCCAGTAATCGCGCATGGCGGCTTTCCGGCTTCGGCAAGGCAGGCATTTTATCGCGCCCGGGAGCTATTCTCCGGAAATCTCTTGCAATGGCGCCAAGACCGCAAAAAAGAAGACTCTCGCCACGCCGCAACGGCGCTACGAGGTCAAAAAGGTGTGGGAGCGGCGATCCCCGCCGCGAAGAACCTCTCGCCAAGACGCAAGGACGGTAAAGACTCACTTTCTCTCCCCCTTGCTTGCCGAGCAAGGGGGAGAAATCCGTTCTTCCTTCTTCCGTAGCGATTCTTTGCGTCGTTGCGTCGTTGCGAGAGGTCTCTCTTTCTCCGTTGCGCCGTGGCGTCATGGCGAAAGGATCCTGCCCTCCCCGGAGTCAGATCAGTCCGCGCTCGGCGAAGGACACCGGCTCGCCCTCGCCCACCACGAAATGATCCAGCACGCGCACCTCCACCAGAGACAGGGCCTCGACCAGCCGCCGTGTCAGCGCACGGTCGGCGGCGCTCGGCTCGGCCACGCCGGAAGGGTGGTTGTGGGCGAAGATCACCGCCGCGGCGTTTAGAGCGAGCGCGCGCTTCACCACTTCGCGCGGATACACGCTCGCCCCGTCGAGCGTGCCGCGGAACAACTCCTCGTCACGGATGACGCGGTGACGCGTATCCAGGAACAGGCATACGAAGACCTCGTAGGCCAGGTCGCGCAGCCGGGCGCTCAGGTAACGCCGCGTCGCGGCCGGGCTGGTAAATGCCTCGCCGCGCTGAAGTTCCTCGCCCATGTGGCGGCGGGCCAGTTCCAGGACCGCCTGGATCTGCGCGAACTTTGCCGGCCCCAGCCCGGAGGTGCGCGTAAAGACGGCTTCGTCCGCGCCGAGCAGGGCCCGCAACCCCCCGTGCTCGGCAAGCAGTTCCTGGGCCAGGTCCAGCGCGCTCTTGCCGCGCACCCCGGTACGCAGAAAGATCGCCAGCAACTCGGCATCGGAGAGTGAAACCGCGCCGCGAGCCCGCAGCTTCTCGCGCGGGCGCTCGCTTTCCGGCCATTCGCGAATACTCAGGCGATGCGGTAGCGCATCGCCATCCAGTCCCTTCCTTGGGATCATGACAGCCTCCCTGCTGTGTTTTCCGTCCCCGAACGCTACCATAGGAGCCTGAAAAGCCGAAAACCGGGTGTCCATGAACACGCTGGAGAACAAGAACATCGTTCTGGGGGTCGGCGGCGGCATCGCCGCCTACAAGGCCGCCGACCTCGTGCGCCGCCTGATCGAGCGCGGCGCCGAAGTGCGCGTGGTGATGACGCACGCGGCGACGCAGTTCGTCACGCCGGCAACCTTCCAGGCCCTCTCGCACCACCCCGTCGCCACTTCGCTCTGGGACGAATCGCCCGAGACCGGGATGGGCCACCTGGAACTCGCGCACTGGGCCGACATCCTGCTCGTCGCCCCGGCCACGGCGGACCTGATCGCCCGCCTGGCCCACGGCGTGGCGGACGACCTGCTGACGACCCTGGCCCTCGCCTGCGAGGCCCCGCTGGTGCTGGCCCCGGCCATGAACCACCGCATGTGGCTGCATGCCGCGACCCGGGCCAATGTGAAGCTGCTGACGGCACGTGGCGCACGCCTCCTCGGTCCGGCGACCGGGGCGCTGGCCGAGCGCGAATCCGGCCCCGGGCGCATGCTCGAGCCGGTGGAGATCGCCGAGGCCCTCGCCGGCGGCGGCACGCTGGCCGGCAAGCGGGTGCTGGTCACCGCCGGCCCGACCGAGGAGCCGATCGACCCGGTGCGCTTCGTCGGCAACCGCTCAAGCGGCAAGATGGGATACGCGGTCGCCGCCGCCGCGGCCCGGGCTGGCGCCGAAGTGGTGCTGGTGAGCGGGCCCACGGCACTGGCGGCGCCGCCCGGCGTGCGCCGCGTAGACGTGCGCACCGCGAAATCGATGCTTGGCGCGGTGGAGAAAGAGATCGACGAAACAGACGTGTTCATTTCCACGGCCGCCGTCGCGGACTACGCCCCCCGGGAGCCGGCGGCGCAGAAGATCAAGAAATCGGCCGGCACGCTGACGCTGGAACTGGTGCGCAACCCCGATATCCTCGCGACGGTGACCGGCCGCAAACAGCACCCCTTCTGCGTCGGTTTTGCCGCCGAGACCGAAAACGTGGTCGCCAACGCCCGCGCCAAGCTCGAGGCCAAGAAGCTCGACCTGATCTGCGCCAACCGGGTCGGCGACGAGCATGCCTTCGGACGCGATGACAATGCCCTGGTCGCCATCAGCGCCGGCGACGAGAACGACCTGGGGCGCGGCACCAAGCGCGAACTGGCCGCGCGCCTCATCGAACTGATTGCCCACCGACTGGAAACCCAAGCATGAGCCAACGCATCGAAGTGCGGGTACTGCGCCCCGCGGTACTCGAACAATGGGGGCTGCCCCACTACGCCACCGGCGGCGCCGCCGGCCTTGACCTGCGCGCCGCCATCGAAGCCCCCGTCGAATTAAAACCCGGAGAGACCGAATTGATCCCCTCGGGCATCGCCATCCACATCGGCGACCCGGGCATCGCGGCCATGATCCTGCCGCGCTCGGGCCTGGGGCATCGCCACGGCATCGTGCTCGGCAACCTCGTGGGGTTGATCGATTCCGACTACCAGGGCGAGTTGATGGTCTCGTGCTGGAACCGCGGCAACGGCGCCTACACGATCGAGCCCGGCGAACGCATCGCGCAACTGATCTTCGTACCGGTGCTGCACCCGGAATTGGCCGTGGTGGACGAATTCACGCCGAGCGAGCGGGGCGAGGGCGGCTTCGGCCACTCCGGCCGGCATTAGCCTGAAACTACTGCGCTCGACATCCTGGGCGCGTCCGGTGCTCCGAATCCTCATACCTGCTGCGTACACTGCGTTCGCCGCGATTCATTGAACTGGATTCCGGCCTTCGCCGGAATGACGACGACTCCTGCTCTCAAGGCTGACTCTCCCTGCGCCGTTAGTCGCGCCGAGAAGCGCAGCCCGCAACGGGGGAACAAGGGAGGAGTGTCTGAGGGCTGCGCCGCATGCGGCGCAGCCCGAGTTGCCGACCGGCCCGTTGCGGGCGAGCATCGCAGGGAAGCCACAAGGCAAAGCCTTGTGGCCACGACTCCCGGCGCAATGCTTTTGATGCACGCCATCCATGGCGTGCACCCTGCGGGCGTGCTGCGCACGTCCTATTTCGCTGTCTTGCGAAATGGTGGTGACTTTTGGCGAAACAAAAGAGGCCCCGCCGGGAGGGCCAATAAACGAAAGCCGGCTGAAAGCCGGCACCCCAATCAGGCGGTGGCGCCGTACTGGCGGCGATACTCTAGGAGCGCCTCGCGTTCCTCGCTATGACTGCCGCTCTCCTCGATCCAGGCCAGCACGTCGGAGAAGCTGATCAGCGCCTTGACGGTTATGCCCTCCTCGGCGGCAAGTTCCCGGATCGCGCTGCGCTCGCCCGAGCGCCCGCGTTCCTCGCGGTCGATCGCCACCACCAGGGCCGCCGGGGTCGCCCCGGCTTCGCGTATGAGGCCGATGGCCTCGCGCACCGCGGTGCCCGCCGTGACCACGTCGTCGACGATGCACACCCGCTTGCCTTCCAGGGCGGCGCCCACCAGGCGCCCGCCCTCGCCGTGTTCCTTGGCTTCCTTGCGGTTGTAGGCAAGCGGCATGTCTATGCCGGTCTCGCCGGCATAGGCGCAGGCCGTTGCCACCGCCAGCGGGATGCCCTTGTAGGCCGGGCCGAAGAGCACGTCCGGGAGCGGGTCGAGTGCCTGCAGGGCCCGCGCGTAAAAGCCGCCGAGCCGCGCGAGGCCGGCGCCGCTGGCAATCAGCCCCAGATTGAAGAAATACGGACTCTCGCGCCCCGACTTGAGGGTGAAGCGCCCGAAACGCAGCACGCCGGCGGCCAGCGCAAAGTCGATGAAGTTTCGTTTCTGGTCGTCGAGTTGGGTCATCAAACTGCAGGTCCTGCCTATTGCCCCGGTATGATACTGCCCGGACCCGCGAAAAACAGTGAAAAGAGGAATACGTGCGCATAATCAGCCTCAACGCCAACGGTATCCGTGCCGCGGCCAGGAAAGGCTTCTTTGACTGGCTGCCCGGCCAGGACGCCGACGTGGTCTGCATCCAGGAAACCAAGGCGCAGGAACACCAGCTCAACGACCCCGTGTTCTGCCCCGACGGCTACTCGTGTTATTACCGGGACGCCACCGTCAAGAAGGGCTACAGCGGCGTGGCGATCTATGCGCGGCGCGAGCCCGATAAGGTGCTCACCGAGCTGGGCTGGGAAGCCTTCGACGAGGAAGGCCGCTACATCGAGGCGCGCTTCGGCGACCTTTCGATAGTATCGCTGTATGTCCCTTCGGGTTCCTCGGGCGACGAGCGCCAGCAGTTCAAGTACGAATCGATGGACTGGCTGCTCTCGATCTTCGACAAGTGGGAGAAAAGCAAGCGCGAATTCATTATCTGCGGCGACTGGAACATCGTGCATACGGAAAAGGACATCAAGAACTGGCGCGGCAACCAGAAAAACTCCGGCTGCCTGCCCGAAGAGCGCGCGTGGCTGGACACCCTTTTCCACGACCGCGGCTGGATCGACAGCTTCCGCGTTCTCAAGCCCGAGGCGGTGGAATACACCTGGTGGTCCAACCGCGGCCGCGCACGCGAAAACAATGTGGGGTGGCGCATCGACTACCAGGTGCTCAGCCCTTCGCTGCGCAAGCGCCTGAAGGACTGCTCCGTTTACCGCGACACGTTTTTCTCCGACCACGCGCCCTTCACCGTGGACTACAGCGGCCGCCTGTGAACCGGGCCGACGCCCTCGCCATGGCGCGCGTGATCCTGTCGCGGCGCATGCTCGTCGCCCTGCTGATGGGCTTCTCCTCGGGCCTGCCTCTGCTGCTGACCCTGACCCTCATCCCGGCCTGGATGACCGAGCGCGGCATTTCGGTCGAAGTCATCGGCCTGTTCGCCCTGGTCGGTCTGCCGTATACGTTCAAGTTCCTGTGGTCACCGATCTTCGACCGCTTCCGCATGCCGCTGCTCGGCCGGCGCCGCGGCTGGCTGCTCGTCCTGCAGATCATCCTTGCACTGACGATCATCGGCCTCGGCTTGACCGGCGTCCCCGACGCCAACCTGCTCGCCACGGCCGATCCCGCACGCGTCATCGGCGCCAATCCCCTGGCCCCGCCCCTGCAGCTCTTGCCGGACCTGATCAGTACCTACACCGGCGCGCTGGGCGACATCATGCCGGGCCTGGTCGCGGTGGCCATCGCTTCCCTCCTGGTCGCGTTTTTCTCGGCCTCGCAGGACACCCTGATCGATGCCTACCGGCGCGAATCCCTGCGGGACGACAACGAGCAGAGCCTGGGCGGCTCGCTTTACGTCTGGGGCTACCGCGCGGCCATGCTGTTTGCCGGCGGCGGCGGCCTGATCTTCGCCTCGCACATGCCCTTCCGCGATGTATTCCTGATCATGGCAGCGGCCATGGGCGTAGGCATCGTCACCACCTTCATCGCCAGAGAACCCGAGGAAACGGGCGCGCCCCCGCAGACGATCGCCGAGGCGGTGATCGAGCCGTTCCTGGCCTTTTTCCGCGAACACCGCCGGGCGATCCTGATCCTCGCTTTCATTCTGCTCTACAAGCTGGGCGAGGCGATGGCGACCAACCTGACCACGACGTATTACCTCAAGCTCGGCTTCAGCACCGAAGCCATCGGGACCGTTGCCAAGCTGTTCGGGTTCTGGGCCCTGATGGGCGGCGTGCTGGCAGGTGGCGGGCTGATACTCAAGCTGGGGCTGCGCCGCGGCCTGTTCGCCTTCGGCATCATGCAGGTGATAGCCAGCGCGAGTTACGCCGTCCTCATGCACACCGGCCCGGTTCTCGGCTGGCTCACGGCCGTGATCACGCTCGAGAACTTCAGCGCCGGACTCGGTACGGCGGCCCTGGTCGGATTCATGGCGACCGTGACCGACCGTCGCTACACGGCCACGCAATATGCCCTGCTTTCCAGCCTCGCAAGCGTGTCGCGGGTCATCCTCTCTTCGTTCACCGGCTTCATGGCGGCCAGCCTCGGCTGGGAGACGTTCTTCATCGTCTGCGGCCTGGCGGGCATCCCGGGCCTGCTCCTGATTCCGTTCCTGGGTAACACGTCGACGGAGGCTCCCGGCCAATGAGCGAAACGGAGCTGATCGAAATCGACCTCGGGCCACTCGTCGCCGTCGCGGATCCGGGCGCACTGGAATTCTCGCCGCCGGGCGCCGATTTCCCCGACGATTATTTCGTCGTGCGCCGCGGCGGGGAGATCGCCTGCTTTTCCAATGTGTGCACGCACATGGAGCAGCCGCTCAACTGGGCGCCCAACCGCTTCCTCAACAAGAGCGGGGAATACATCGTCTGCCCCGCCCACGGCGCGACCTACGATTCACGGAGCGGGGCTTGCCGCGGCGGCCCCTGCAACGGGCGCGGCCTGGCGAGCTGGCCGGCAAGGGTGGACAAAGGCCGCATAATAGTGCGCGTTCCATCCGCACAGTAGACATTACCATCATGGCCAGCGATCCGACCGACCGCCTGGAGCGGTACCGCCCCGAATGCAGCGACGGCGGCGTCAACCCCACGATTTCCGATTCCGCGACGTTCGCGTTCCCGACCCCGGACCTGCTCAAGGCTGCCTTTCACGACGAGGCGCCGGGCTGCTTCCTCTACTCGCGCTCCGGCAACGCGTCCACCCGCATGCTCGCGGGCGCCCTGGCCGCGCTGGAAGGCAGCGAGGCGGCGCACGCCACCGCCTCGGGCATCAGTGCGATCGCCGTCACCCTGCTGCAACTCGCGAGCGCAGGAAACCAGATCGTCGCGAGCCATACCATTTACGGCGGCACCTGGGCCCTGCTCGCGAACCTCTTCCCGCGCTTCGGCATCGAGACCCGCTTCGTGGACACCAACGACATGGACGCCGTACGCGACGCCATCACGGCGGATACCGCGGCCATCTACTGCGAGACGCTTTCCAACCCGATGCTGCGTATGCCCGACCTGCCTGCTCTGGCCGAACTGTCGCGCGAAAGCGACGCCGCACTGGTGGTGGACAATACCTTCGCGCCCCTGCTCGTATCGCCCCTGGCCCACGGTGCCGACATCGTGGTGCACAGCCTGACCAAATACATCAACGGCGCCAGCGATTGCGTCGCCGGCGCCATCTGCGCCGACGAGAACTTCATTGCCAGCCTCGGCGACGTGGCGGACGGGCCCGCGATGCTGCTGGGACCGGTACTGGACAGCCTGCGCGCGCAGAGCATCTACAAGAACATGGGGACGCTGGAGGTGCGCATGGAACGTCATTCGCGCAATGCGCAGTACCTGGCGGAACGGCTTGCCGGAAAAGGCCTGAAGGTAACCTATCCGGGCTTGCCGAGCCACCCGGACCACGAGCGTTTCAAGCAGCTTGCCAACCGGGGAGCCGGCTACGGCGGAATGCTGGCGCTGGACGCCGGCAGCGCCGAAGCGGCGGATGATCTCGCACGGCGGCTGCAAGCGGCGGAGGTGGGCATTCTTGCCGTGAGCCTCGGCTACTACCGCACCCTGTTCAGCCCGTCCGGATCGAGCACGTCATCGGAGATTCCACCGGAAATGCAGAACCAGATGGGCCTGTCGCCGGGCCTGCTGCGATTCTCCATCGGGCTCGACCACGATATCGAGGCTACGTGGGAACGCTTCGCCGGATGCCTCGCCGGAGCCGGCCTGCTGGATTGAAACCGCGATCGGCAAGTAACTACAGCCGGTCGACCACGCTCAGCGGATCCACCCAGGTCCCGTCGTCAGGCTCGTCGACACCGGCGTCGGGATCGGAGTCGGCGTGCATGTCGAGTGCCCCGGAGCAATCCTCGGGCTCGGGAACCACCTGGGGGATCATGGCTGCCCAGTCACTCCGGTCGAGTTCCTCGACGGCCCCGTCGAAATACTGGATTTCAACTGTCCCGCCACTCTCGGCGCGGTCGGATTCGATCGCCACGACGCTGAACACGTCGCCATTTTGTGCCCGGTACCAGATACCTATATCCGGAGGGTCCAGTTTCAGTTTTTCCATCGCGCCCACCTCCAACTCCGCTGGTTCCAGCCCTGGATCCGCCTGGCTCTCCGATGTGGCCTGCAGCGGCCGGGCATAGTATGATGCGCGCTCGTGCGTCCCTTATCGAACGCGTCCTTTCTCCTCCCTTATAGCCCTTGTCGGGCAATTCGGCAAGCCGGGTCGTCAGCATGTCGGTTCATCAATGGATAAATGACCTGATCGTCTTTTTCGTGGTTATCGACCCACCCGGTCTGTCCGCGATGTTTGCCGCGCTCACCCGCGGCGGGGACAACGCCTACCGCAGGCGCATGGCGGTCAAGGCCACGCTGCTCGCGACCGGCATCCTCTACGTATTCGCGTTCATCGGGGCACGGCTGCTGGAAGCACTGGGCGTCAGCCTCCCGGCCTTCAAGATCGCCGGCGGCATCCTGCTGTTCCTGGTCGCCATCGACATGATCTTCGCCCGCCAGTCGGGCCTGCGTTCCGCCACCGTCCGCGAGCAGGAGGAAGCCCGCTTCAAGGAAGACATCTCGGTTTTCCCGCTCGCCTTTCCGCTGATCGCCGGCCCCGGGGCGCTGACCACGGTCATCCTCCTGGCCGGCAACGCGAGCGGCCATGCCTGGCAATTCGTTTCCGTCCTCATCATCCTGGGTATCATCCTCTTGCTGGCCTTTCTCTCCCTGCTTGCCAGCGGGCGTCTCATGCGCGTGCTTGGCGTCACCGGCTCGAACGTGCTGGGCCGGCTGCTAGGCGTCATCCTCGCCGCGATGGCGGTGCAGTTCGTGATCGACGGGATCCACAGCATCCTGAGATAGCGGACCTGCGATTTGCCTGTAATTTTATGGGCCGAATCGGGTCTTCAGACGATACGCCGGTAGGCAAGGTCGTAGACGCAGTGGCCCTTGTTGCGGCCGCGTTGTTCAAAGCGGGTGACGGGGCGTTCGTCCGGACGCTCGACGTAGGTGCCGTCGAGGGAGAGGTTCTTGAGGTCCGTGCGGGAATTGAGGATCTCCAGCATCTGCGCCGCGTACTCCGGCCAGTCGGTCGCGAGCTTGAATTCACCGCCCACCACCAGCTTCGCCGTGGCCAGGAGGACGAATTCCTGCTGCACGAGCCGGCGCTTGTGGTGGCGCTTCTTCGGCCAGGGATCCGGGAAGTAGATCAGGATCTGCTTGAGGGCATCGTCCGGTATCTCGTTGCGCAAGACCTCGCTCGCATCCCGCGGGGCTATGCGGACATTGTCGAGCCCGTCCTCGTGCAAACGCATGAGCAACCGCCCGATGCCGGGACGATGAACCTCGACGCCGATGTAGTTGCGCTCGGGGTGCCTGGCAGCAAGCTGTGCCAGGATGTCGCCATTGCCGAAGCCGATCTCGAGCACCGTATCGGCGCGCCGGCCGAAAACCGCCGGCAGGTCAACCGCGGCATCACTGGCCGGGAATTCATAGTCGGGCAGAAACCGCTCCAGGGCCCGGGACTGGGCAGGCGTCAAACGGCCTTCGCGGCGTACGAAACTGCGTACCGGGCGGTGCCCGACCTGCTGCTCGGCGACTGCTCGTGCTTCGCTCATGCGGCACCCACCAGGCCGGTCTCGGGCGACGAGGCACTGGCGTAGCGCTTGCGCGGCATGCGCCCCGCCCGCCAGGCATCGCGCCCGGCGATGATGGCATGGCGCATGGCCCGGGCCATGAGGACGGGATCGCGGGCCTGTGCGATCGCGGTGTTCATGAGCACGCCGTCGCACCCCAGCTCCATCGCGATAGCCGCGTCGGAGGCGGTTCCCACCCCGGCATCGACCAGCACGGGCACCTTCAAGGTATCGACGATCTCGCGCACGTTGTAGCGATTCTGGATCCCCAGACCGGAGCCGATTGGCGCCGCCAGCGGCATCACGGCGACACACCCCGCCTCCTCGGCGCGCCGAGCCATGAGCGGGTCGTCGCTGACATAGGCCATGACCTCGAAGCCTTCACTGGCGAGAATTTCCGCCGCCTCCAGCGTCGCGGGCATGTCGGGATACAACGTGTTCCGGTCGCCGATCACCTCGAGCTTGACCAGGGTTGCGCCACCCAGCAGTTCCCGGGCGAGGCGCGCGGTGCGCAGGGCCTCTTCGGCCGTGAAACAGCCGGCCGTGTTCGGCAGGATGGTATAGCGTTCGGGCGGCAATACATCCAGGAGATTGGGCTCGTTCGGATCCTGGCCGATATTGGTCCGGCGGATCGCGACCGTGACAATCTCTGCACCTGAGGCTTCCACGGCCTGGCGTGTTTCATCGAGGTCACGATATTTGCCGGTTCCCACCAGCAATCGTGACTGGTATTCGCGCCCCGCGATGACGAGCGGGTCACCCGAATCGCGCTGCAATTGTTCTTCGGCCACGCTCATCATCCACCTCCAATGGCACTGATCAGCTCAATGCAGTCACCCTGCGCGAGCTTGCGTTGGGCGTGCTCGCTCGCCGGCACGACCTGCCCGTTGAGCTCGACCGCAACGCGGCGGCCGGCCAATTCGAGGGAATCAAGTAATTCGGTGAGCGTCACGCCGGGGGCCAGTTCGCGGCTGGCCCCGTTGAGCAGAATTTCCATGCCGGCATTTTATCACCCGAGGCACTCCAGCTCAAGTCTTAGGCCATTGATTTTGCGGGAACTTTTTAGATTGCCCAGGTGCAAATGCATCCCTCGGCCCGCTCGGCTCGGGGTTGCGCTCACGGCGTATTGTCTAGAATAAAGCGCTTTATGCACGAGCCCAGGCCGATGTCCGACACCCCCGGCGCCACTGTCTGTTTCGTATCCCCGGAAACCGCGCAGCAATTGGCCGGCGAGCCCGACGTGCTGGCGCTGGTGCGTTTCGGCACCCAACGCGACGTCGGCGGCGGCGTTTCGCCCTGGCTGGATACCGGGCTTGAAGTCCTGGGCGAAGAACCGGCCCCGGTGCAATGCTGGCGCGCGTCAGGTCCGGTGCGCCACTACCGCATGGGGCGCTTCATGGTTCACTCCGGGCACGGACTCGCAATGCTCGCCTGCGAAGTAGAGGATCAAGGCGACCCTGCCGGCGCGGCCGAGGCCGTGTACCGCGATCTGGCCCAGGCTGCGGGGCACCTTGGCTGCCCCAACCTGCTGCGCATCTGGCAATACCTCCCCCGCATCAACGAACCGCTCGGCGACGAAGACCGCTACAAGGCTTACTGCGCCGGGCGCCGGCGGGCACTGAGCACGCTCGAACGCCATCAAGACAAAACGCTGCCCGCGGCCTGCCTGCTGGGCGACTACAGCGATTCCATACTGTTGTACGCACTGGTCTCGGAACATACCGGCAACCAGGTGGAGAATCCGCGCCAGGTCAGCGCCTTCAAGTATCCCCCGCAGTACGGCCGTTCCTCGCCCTCCTTCTCACGCGCGCTCGCGCTTCGCTGGCCGAGCGGCAAGCGGCAACTGTATATCTCGGGCACCGCCAGCGTGGTCGGTCACGCCACCCTGCATGACACCATCGAGGCGCAAACCCGGGAAACCCTGGCCAACCTCAAGGCCCTGCTCGCCGAGGGCCACGAACAGGGCGGCCCCGGAGCCGAAACCCTCGCCGCGATCGATCCCCTCAAGGTCTATATCCGGCATCCGGAGGATTACCCCGTGGTGCGCCGGATCCTCGCGGAGCACCTGCCCGGCGGGCATCCCGTCCTCTACATGAAAGCCGATGTCTGCCGCGCCGATCTGCTGGTGGAAATAGAGGGTGTCGCCAGCGACGGAAATTCAGGTTGAACACGGGCGATTTTCAGTACAATAACCCTGCTGCATGAACCGTGCAGCACTCGGGCGGGTGTAGTTCAATGGTAGAACAGTAGCTTCCCAAGCTTCTAACGTGGGTTCGATTCCCATCACCCGCTCCATCCCGATCCCTTTCCCGAAAACCAGCCCCGGCAGTCGCTTGTGCGCCAATCGCCATGAGGTTATCTTGGTGCCATCCCCTCGGGAGGACGGATGTCATGAGCGACGCACCACGCAATTCTTCGCCTGAAGCTGCGCCGGGGAAATCTTCCCGCGGCCGGCGCATTCTGAAATGGACCGGCATCAGCCTGGCCACCCTCGTGGCGCTGATCATCATCGCAATCGTGGTCATCCCCCACCTAGTCAACCTGGGCCCGGTCAAGCACGAGATCGAACGCGTGGCCAGCAACAGCACCGGGCGCACCGTAACCATCAAGGGACCGCTCTCGCTGTCCCTGTTCCCCTGGGTCGGCTTCGACGCCGAAGACGTCAGCGTGGCCAACGCACCGGGATTCGGGGACAAGCCCCTGGTGCACATCAAGGAAGCCGACATCCACGTCCAGCTTTTCCCGTTGATATTCCGCAACGTCAAGGTCTCGGGCATCACGCTCGATCAACTTTCCGCCAACCTGGCGCGCGACAAGAGCGGGACCGCGAACTGGAGCGGGCTGGGTGGCGGGGGAACGGCCGCGAAGGCGCCCGCCAATGGCGCCAAATCCAATGGCGTCGATCTCGCCGGCCTTTCGGTCGGGCGCGTGGCCGTGAAGAACATGACCGTCAACTACGACGATGCCAAGTCGGACAAGCATTACGCCCTGAGCGGGATCAACCTGAACGCGAGCAACATTGCCAGCGGCCGGCAGTTCCCCCTTGAATTCCAGGTCACGTTCAATAGTCGGCAGCCGCACGTCAACATCGCGCTCGACCTCAATACGCAGATCCGGTTCGATGCGAGGCTCGAGCACATCGACTTGAGCAAGGGCAACCTCGATACCACGATCTCCGGCGCCGGCCTCAACCAGCCCCTGGATACGACGACACAGTGGCAGGACATCACGCTAGACCTGCAGAACAACACGGCCAAGATCAGCGGCTTGAGCGCAACGGCCGCCGATACCACCCTGGAGCTGAATGCCTCCGCGAAGGGACTGCGGACCAAGCCCGTGATCGACGGGCACCTCAAGATAGACCCCTTCTCGCCACGCAAGCTTCTGGCCCGGCTGGGCAATCCGATACCGGGCAACCTGCAGGGCTTCAACCTGGCTCACCTCGATACGGATATCCGCTATGGCGGCAACAGTGCCAGTCTCGACAACCTGAAACTGAAACTGGACAACTCCACGCTGACCGGGCGCATCAACCTGCCCGACCTTGAGAAAAAGGCGTTGCGCTTCAACCTCGCGCTCGATGCAATCAACCTCAACCAGTACCTGCCCGCCGGATCGGGGCCCGCCCAGCATGCGGCCACCCAGCACAGCGCCAAGTTCATGGAAACGCGGCTGCCCGGGAGGCTCCTGAGTGACCTCGACATGAACGGCCGATTCAGCATCGGCAAGCTCGAGGGCTTCGGGCTGAATGCCACGAACATCCGGATGCAGCTGAACGCGGCGAAGGGAACGGTCAAGCTCGCCCCCCTCTCGGCGCAGCTTTACGGCGGCGACTACAACGGCAATATTGCCCTCGCGCGGGCTGGACAGGGCATCCGGCTGGACACGGGACAAAACCTGGCCAACGTCGACGCCGGCAAGCTAATCACCGCGCTGGGCGGCGGCAGCCGCCTGTCAGGCAAGGCCAATGCCAAAATCCAGCTCAAGGGGCAAGGCGACACGGTGGCGGAGTTGCTGGACACGCTCAAGGGCAATGCGAAGTTCGATATCCAACACGGCGCCCTCGAAGGCATCAACCTGTGGGATTCGCTGGAACGCGCCTACGTCCTGATCAAGGAGCACAAGCAACTGCCGGCCTCGGGCCCCAAGCGCACGGAATTCGCCAACTTCAAGGCCGTAGCCAGCATCGCCCACGGCATCGTGAACAACGACGCGCTCGAGGCCACCCTGCCCTTCATATCCCTGACCGGCCACGGGAAGGTGAATCTGGCCAAGCACTACCTGGACTACGACCTGCTGGCCAGGGTGGTCAAGACGCCCAAGACCGCCAACGCCGATCTCTCCCAACTCAAGGGCCTGACCGTGCCCATGCATGTGAGCGGCGACTTCTCCAACATGTCCAGCGTGCCCGACATCAAGCAGGCACTCGAAGCCAAGGCGAAGACCGCTCTCAAGAAAAAAATGGATGCCCAGAAGAAAGAGGCGCAAGACAAACTCAAGAAGAAGCTGGAAGACATCCTCGGCGGTGGCGGTGGCGGTGGCGGCGGACACTGAAGACAGGCCACGAATCGCCCCGCCCCTGCTCGACTGGGCGAGCAAGCACGGCCGGCACGACCTGCCCTGGCAACGGCCGGCTACGCCTTACCGGGTATGGGTCTCGGAGATCATGCTGCAGCAGACCCAGGTCAGTACGGTCATTCCCTACTTCGAACGCTTCGTCGAGCGCTTTCCGCATCTCGACTCGCTCGCCGACGCACCGCTCGATGACGTGCTCGCCCTCTGGTCGGGACTCGGCTATTACGCCCGAGCGCGCAACCTGCACCGCACGGCGCTAGTGTGCCGTGAACGGCACGACGGGCAATTGCCGGACACGCCGGATGCGTTGACGGCCTTGCCCGGCATAGGACGCTCGACCGCCGGCGCGATCCTGGCGCTCGGCTTCGGCCGGCGCGCGCCCATCCTCGACGGCAACGTCAAGCGGGTCCTGGCACGCTATCACGCCGTGGCAGGCTGGCCCGGGAAAACCGCCGTCCTGCGCACGCTGTGGGAACTCGCCGAGCAGGAAACGCCGAAGAAAAGCGTGGCGGCCTATACCCAGGCCATCATGGACCTGGGCGCGACCCTCTGCACGCGCGGCCGGCCCGCCTGCGAACTGTGCCCGCTCGCTGCCCCGTGTGCCGCACGCCGGGAAAGCGCGCAGGCGCTCTATCCCGCCCCGCGCCCGCGGCGAGCCCGGCCGCGACGGGAAACCGTCTTCGCCTGGGTGGAGGCCGAGGGACACGTCCTGTTCGAGCAGAGGCCACCCAGCGGCATCTGGGGCGGCCTCCTCTGCCTGCCGGAAATTCCCGCCCCGCATGACGCGCCGGGTTGGTGCCGGGACGTGCTCGACGCCGGGCCCGATACCGTTGCCGAACAAGACGGCTTCGAGCATGAATTCACTCATTTCCGTCTCGCGGCCAGCGTGTATCGCCTGGAACCGGATGCCGTTCGGCGAATCTCCGACGATTCGATGTTACGCTGGCTGCGGCCCGAAGCCGCACTCTCCGCGGGCCTGCCCGCGCCCATCAGGCGCTACATCGAGGCCCGGCTTGGGGATTTCTGAAATGCACCACAGAGGACGACGCATGAGCCGCACCGTACACTGCCAACTCCTGGGCCGAGAGGCCGAAGGCCTCGACAAGCCGCCTTACCCGGGCGAGCTCGGGCAACGCATCTACGCAAACATCTCCAGCGAAGCCTGGCAACAGTGGCTCCAGCACCAGACCATGTTGATCAACGAGTACCGCCTCTCGCCGGTCGACCCGAAGGCGCGGAAATTCCTGCTCGAGGAAATGGAGAAATTCCTGTTCGGCTCGGGCTCCGAAAAACCGGAAGACTACGTGGAACCCGAATAAGCCGGTGCCGTATCACTGAAGAATCTCTCGCAACGGCACAACGACGCGATGGAGATGAGACCGAACTGGAAATATCCCTCACCCTTGCTCGTGCAGTAAGGGAGATTCAAAAGAAAGATCACGGCTGAAGCCGCTCCAGACGATGCTCTTGATGCGCACCTGCCCGGCGCACCTCTCATCCCGACCTTCTACCCTCGTCGAGTGAAGCAGGAGAGCCTTGTCGAGACCTTGGCTGTCTTTGCGTAGGATCTGACTTCGTTGCGGCGTTGCGGGCGCTTTTCTTTGCGGTCTCTGCGCCTCTGCGGGAGTTATTCCTCGTTGCGAAGGCTTTCCTAGATCCGCTCGAGGTAGCGCACGCTGAACATCTGGTCGGGGTCTTTCCAGGTTTTAACCAACCGGAATCCGCCCTGTTCGGCCAGGGCCGCGAAACGCTCGTCGCTGTACTTGTAACTCGACTCGGTATGGATCGACTCGTTCCGTGCGATACGGATCGTATCGCCGCCCAGGTGCACGTCCTGATCGCACAGGCTTTTCAGATGCATTTCCACGCGTCCCTCGCCGGGATCGTAAAAAGCCTCGTGGACGAAATTTTCGGGATCGAAATCCGCTCCGAAACGACGGTTGAGATGGGCAAGCATATTCAGGTTGAAAGCCGCGGTCACGCCGGCGCTGTCGTTGTAGGCCGGCTCGATCAACGCGGCCTCCTTCGCCAGGTCCACCCCGACCAATGCCGCACCGCCCTCGCCTACCATGGCGGCGAAATTGCGCAGCAGTAAAACGGCGTCATCCGGCTCGAAGTTGCCCAGGGTCGAACCCGGGAAATAAACGATCCTGCGACGCGCTTCCCGCGCCGGCTCGGGTATGTCCAGGCTATGGGTGAAATCGGCCCACACCGGCAGCACTTCCAGTTCGGGAAAATCGCGTGCGAGCGTCGCCGACGAATTGCGCAGATGCTCCTTCGCGATTTCAATCGGCACATACCCAACCGGATTGTCGAGCGCCCCCAACAGCAGGCGGATTTTCTCCCCCGCACCGCTGCCCGGCTCTATGACCAGGGCGTTCGGCCCTATGGCCCGTGCCATATCGGCCCCGTGTTCACGCATGATCGAGGTCTCGGTCCGCGTCAGATAGTATTCGGGCAATTCGGTGATGCGATCGAACAGGACCGCGCCGTGATCATCGTAAAAATAGATCGAGGAAATCCATTTCTCCGGCTGCGAGAGGCCCCGCACCAATTCGCACAACGCCTCGGCATGCTCCGGCGTCTGGTCGTCGACCGTCAATGTCTGCTCTGCGTCCATGTTTCACTCACTTTGCCAGCCTCAGCCCGGTAAATTGCCAGCGCTGGTGGGGGTAGAAGAAATTGCGGTAAGTGGCGCGCATGTGTTCAAGCGGCGTCGCGCAGGAGCCGCCCCGCAATACCATCTGGCCACTCATGAACTTGCCGTTGTATTCGCCGATGGCGCCTTGCGGGGCACGGAACCCGGGATAGGGCAGGTAGGCGCTGCCCGTCCACTCCCAGACGTCGCCCCAGAAGGCCCTGCCCGCAAGAGGCGCGGGGTGCAGGCGGCCCCGATCGGAAAAATTCCCCTCCGGTGACGTTGCGTGAACCGCATGCTCCCATTCCGCCTCGGTCGGCAAGCGGGCACCGACCCAATGGGCGTAGGCATCGGCCTCGTAGTAGCTCAGGTGGGATACCGGCGCGGCGGGTTCCAGCGCCCGTACACCTGCCACCGTAAATTCGGAGGCGTTGTCCCCGCGCCAGTAAAGCGGCCGCTCCCAGCCCTCCGACTGGACACGGGCCCAACCGTCGGAGAGCCAAAGGGCTGGCGTCCGGTAACCGCCGTCCGCAATGAATTCGGCGAATTCCGCGTTGCTGACGGGCCTGTCCGCCAATGCGTAATCCTCAAGATAGAGCCGGTGGCGCGGACATTCATTGTCGAACGAAAAACCATCGCCCGCATGGCCGATCTCGATGATACCGCCCGCGTGCTGCGTCCACGTCAAAGTGGCGGGACGTGCCTGATCGGGAGCGGGCAAAGTGCGCCACGCCGGCGAAAGCGGATTCTGCGCCAACACATGCTTGATGTCGGTGACCAGCAATTCCTGGTGCTGTTGCTCGTGCTCGCACCCCAGCTCGATCCGCTCCAGCGCCTCGGTATCGGGGTCACCCCGCATCAGCTCGCACACCGCCCCGTCGACATGCTCGCGGTAAGTAAGGATCTCGGCCAGGGTCGGGCGCGTGATGAATCCCCGCCGGGCCCGCAGGTGCATGGGCCCCACCTGGTTGTAATAGCTGTTGAAAAGATAATCGAAGCCCGGCCGATAGCGTCGATATTCGCCGGCAAGGGCGGCGAGCACGAATTCCTCGAAAAACCAGGTCGTGTGCGCGAGATGCCATTTCGTGGGGCTGACATCGGGCATGGTTTGCACGACCGTATCCTCGGGTTCCAGCCCGCCGAGAAGCGCAACGGTCGCTCCGCGAACGCGCCTGAAGTGCCTTTCCAGGGCCTCTGTTTCGTGATCGTCGTGCATGCGGGCAGCCATTTCCAAAGCCTAACGGGCGCGATCAGTAGTGTCAAAAGCCGAAGCTGCGGATGTCCGGCCGGGCCAGTCCGACCTGCCGGTGCCTCCCTGAAGCGGTCGGGACGGGCTTATTGGCAGGCGTCGCCCTGGCTCAAGCCGGTCAGCCACGCAAGCATGTCGGAACTCATCTGCCGCACCATGGCGTTGGCTGCCTGGACGCCGCCATAAGGGTTGGGCGCCGCCTTGCGGCTGGCGGAGAATACGCGCGTCCCGAGCACGGCCCCGGTATTGGCATTCGTCAGCGTGGCCGTATAGCTCAACCGTTCCACACTTTGCTTGTCGCCGCCACTGCCTTGGGAAAACACCTGAACCGGGCCTTCGTTGATCCGCACGGCAAGCAGCAGGTCGGCCTGGCCCGGATCGGTGGGCCCCAGAACAGAGCGATAGAGGTTGGCGCCGGACACCGAGGCCAGCAGATCCGAGGTCAGCATGGTGGCCGGCGGGGTCGCCCAGCGATGCCAGGCAAAGGAGCTGATCACCTGGGGCGTCTCGCTGTACAACAGGTCGTCACTGGCGTAGGGTGGTGCCGCCTCGACGTCCTGGACACGCAGTACACGCTTGCACGCTACCGTCGCCGTGGCGGACATGGCGGCGCCCGTCGACTGGCTTGCGGCGGCGGGCCCCAGTTGGTAGCGCGTCATCTGGCGCGTTTCGGGCTTCGACAGGATGCCGCATCCGGAAAAGAACAGCACGATGGAACACAGGATCAGTCGACGCATGTCATCCTCCCGAGTTTTGCGGTGAGTGTTCGCCCGGCCCCAGGGAGGCAGGCTTGCCGAACAGAAGCGTATTGGGCTGGCGCTTAAGTTCGTCCAGGAGTTGGTTGAGGCTGCGGCTGGTCTGTGACAGTTGCTGGAGCAGGTTCTGCGCCTGGGGAGCCAGCATGCCCAGGTGATTGGCCGTCTTGCCGACACCACCGGCGGCATCGCCAATCTTGTCGGCGACCTGGTTGAAGGTGGCTATCGTCTGCTGGGCCTTGTCGATAAGCTCCGGCAATTTCTTGCTCGCAACGCGCGCGTTGCCCAGCGTGTCGTTGAGATTCCTGATCGCCTGGTCAAGGTCTTTCGAACGTTGCGCCAGATTCGACGTCAGCACGGAAATGTTGTGCAGGCTGTCGGAAATAGACTTGATGTTCTTGTCGCTGAGCATCGTGTCGAGCCGCTTGGTCACGACGATGATATGTTGCGCCACGTTCTGGGCCGCGGTAGTCAGCGACGTGACGCTGGACACCTGGGTCGGAATGACCGGAAGCTTGTCGTCGCCCCGGGGCTTGAGCGGCGGCGAGTCGGGCGACCCTCCGCTCAGGCTGATATAGCCTGCACCGGTAACCCCGCGCGTATCGACCTCAGCCTTGGTGTCCTTCTTGATCGGAGCATCGGACTTGATTGACAGCACGACACGCGCCCGCGTGGGATTGGCGGGATCCAGGGTTACGTTGGATACACGTCCTACGGGCACGCCATGGTACAAGACAGGAGAATTGGAGTTCAGCGAGCCGGCGCCGGACTTCAGGTAAATCACGTAGCTTTTGTACTGCCCGGTCGCGCCACCCGCCGCAAGCCACAACAGGGCCGCCACGAGCAAGGCACCCAGAACGATCACGAACGCCCCGATAATCGTGTAACTGACGCGGTGCTCCATTAGCTCACCCGTGCAGCTGCGGTGGAGGACATGGATTGACTCTTCTTGAGTTCGAGCTGGAAGAAATAACGCACGCGCGGATCGTCGCTTTCCAGCAGTTCGCGCGGCGACCCGTCGGCCAGGATGTTTCCCTCATGCAAGAGAATAGCACGGTCGGCCAACCGCTGGACCGAGGCCAGATCGTGCGTCACCATCACCACGGTGAGTCCCAATGCGGCATGCAGGCGCCCGATCAATTCATCGAGCGAACGGGCGCTCGCCGGGTCGAGGCCCGAGCCCGGCTCGTCGAGCATCAGTAGTTCGGGATCGAGCGCCAGGGTCCGGGCCAGGGCCGCCCGCTTCCTCATCCCGCCCGAGAGTTCACTCGGCATCAAGCCGGCCACCATGGGATCGAGTCCCACCAACTGAATCTTGAGCTGGGCGATTTCCTCGATCAGCCGGCGCGGCAACGACGTATGCTCGATCAGGGGAAACTCGACGTTTCGGCGCACCGTGAAACCACCGAACAACGCCCCGAACTGGAACATGTAGCCCATGCGCGCCCGCAAGGCCTGCATTGCGGAACTGCCGCGGCCGGGCCGCTGCCCGAACAATTCCACATCGCCCGACTGGGGTCGGTGCAGGAGGGCCATGACCCGCATCAGGGTGGTCTTGCCGCTGCCACTGCCGCCCAGCAGGGCCACGATTTCGCCGCGGCGCAAATCCAGGCTGATGTCGTCATGCACGACGTGGTGGCCGAAGACCGTGCGCACGTTCCTCAGGCGGACAACCGGGTAATCCTTGGAAGTCTTGTCCATCACAGGTGCAGGTTGCTGTAGGCCACGGAAAAGACCGCGTCGATCACGATCACGAAAAAGATACTCTGGACCACGCTGCGGGTCGTGCGCCTGCCCACGCTCTCGGCATTGCTCTCGGCACGAAAGCCGTGGAAGCAGCCGAGCGTGGCGATGACGACCGCAAACACCGGGGCCTTGGCAAGCCCCGTGAGAAGCGTGGTGACCCCCACCCCCTGCGCGAGATCCAGGGCAAAAGCGCGGGGGGCGATTCCCCCTACCAGGTGGGCGGTCACGCCGGCGCCCACAATGCCAGCGGCGTCGGAAAGCACGGTCAGCAGCGGCAAAGCCAGAGCCAGACCGAAAAGGCGCGGCAATACCAGCATTTCGGCCGGGCTGAGGCCCATGGCCACGATGGCATCGATCTCCTCGGAGACGCGCATGGCGCCGATTTCGGCGGTAAAGGCGGAACTGGTGCGTCCCGCTACCACGATAGCGGCGATCAGCGGCCCCAGTTCGCGCAGGATAGTCAGGCCAGCGAGCCGTGCCACGAGCGCCGTCGCACCGTAATTCTGCAGCAGGTAGAGCCCCTGGTAGGCGATGACCACGCCGATCAGGAACGAGAGCAGGCCGATAATGGGCACGGCGTTGACGCCGGTCTGCTCGAGATGGGTGAAGAACATGGGCAGGCGCCAATGGGCGCGCATGGTGACGACCTTGAGCCACTGGGTCGCCGTCTCGCCCAGGAAGGCCAGGTAGTCGAGGGCGTTGTCCCCCACCTTGAGCGAGGCGTGGCCGGCACGCTGCAGGAAGGTGAAGTGGGGCCGCGTCAGCTTCACGTCACGCGGATCGACCTGCTCCCCCACCAGATTCAGCAGGCTGCGGCTGCCGGGGCTGAGATTGATGGAATGAACCTCGCGCCCCTGCGCGTGCAGCGCCCTCAAAGCCCGGTCGATGAACCAGGCGCCGGAGGTGTCGAGCTTGGTCACGCCCGCGAAATCGACAATGATTGTCCCCTCCGGGGGGAGCTTCTTCTGGGCCTCGGCGTAGGCTTTTTCAAGCGTGGCCGCGGTCCACATGCCGCCCAGGTGGACGGTGTGGCCTTCCAGTCGAATCCTGGGGCGCGTGGCGCTCGCGTCTTCGCTCACCCTGCCTCCTTTGGCGCGGGTCTTTCCGGTCGAGAAGTCATTGTAGCCATATTTGCGCTGCCCCCTCTAACACCCGGGCAAGGCTTGACGGCGGCGGCGCAAAACGTTTTAATAGCCGCCAGCCGTGGCTGACGTTGGGCACACAGCGTTGGATCGCGGCTTTATCTTTGGGCCTTGCGGCGGCCAGGTAGCTCAGTTGGTAGAGCAGAGGACTGAAAATCCTCGTGTCGGCAGTTCGATTCTGTCCCTGGCCACCATCACCCGCCATCACTTTCCGTAACGGCGCTCGCGGCGCTGGTAGTCGCGTATCGAGCGCAGGAAGTCGATACGCCGGAATTCGGGCCAGAGCGCGTCGCAGAAATAGAATTCGCTGTAGGCGGACTGCCACAGCAGGAAGCCCGAAAGCCTCTGCTCGCCGCTGGTGCGGATGATGAAATCCGGGTCTGGCACCCCCGCGGTATACAGGTGCTCGCTCAACTGATCGGCGCTCAGGCCCGCGGCCACGTCCTCCAGCGAGCGCCCCTCCCCCGCGGCCTCCCTGAGCAGGGCCTTGACCGCATCGGTAATTTCCTCACGCCCGCCGTAGGCCAGCGCGATATTGAGCAGCATGCCCTCGTGCTCCGCGGTGGAAAGCTCCAGGGCCTCGCTGGCCTCGAGCACATGGCGCGGCAGGCGATGGCGCTGGCCGATCACCTTGACTCGCACCTGCTCGGTATCCAGCCGCAAGTCGTTCAGGAGCGTAGCGCTTTCCCGCACGAACAGGTCGAGCAGGTACCGGACCTCCTCCGGCGCGCGGGAGAAATTCTCGGTGCTGAACACGAACAAGGTGACATGGCGCACCTTGTATTCCAGGCACCACTCGAGGAAGGTCCTGAGCTTGCGCACGCCATAGTGATGGCCGCGGCGCACGTCGCCCAGGCCGATGCCGCGGGCATAGCGGCGGTTGCCGTCCAGGATGAGACCGATATGCGCGGGCATGGCCGTGCGGTCCAGCCGGCGCTCCAGGCGCCTTTCATACAGCCAGTATAGGGGATGGGCGATGGCCCTGAGAATCCGCCGCACGGCAAGGCCGGCCAGCGATAACAGCGTCCTGCCGCTTGGACGTCCGGTTGCGATACCGGGCGACTGCGCGCTGTCCGTGCCCGCGTGACTGTCATTCATTTATCTATTGTGCCCCAGACCGCACCTGCACCGCCACACCGGCGGCCATATGCGGCCAGATGCAGATGCTACTGGCCCAATCACGCGGCCTATAATTCAGCCACCCCGCCAGGACAATGTTGATTGTGCTGAAAAAACCGTTGTTCCGCCAGATGCTTCGCTTTGCCGCTGTGGGTGCGGTCGGGACCATGGTTCAATACCTGGTGCTCTGGACAGGGGTGGACCTACTCGTTTTATCCGCGGCGGTTTCTTCAGGGGCAGGCTATATCCTGGGATCCATCGTCAACTACCTGCTTAATTACAAATTCACTTTCCGAAGCGAAAAATCGCACACGGATGCGGTCTCCAAATACTACGCGATCATAGCTGTTGGCTGGTGCATTAATACCGGGCTTATGTGGATTCTTGCCGACCATAGTGGCCTGAATTATTGGTTTGCCCAAGTCACCGCCACCGGTATTGCGTTCCTTTGGAATTTTTCGGGTAGTCGATTATGGGCATTCAGCCCCGTCCAAGCCCCTGAGAGATAGAAAATTTCCGGGCAACGGGTGTATACGGCAAGTAGTTCATGACTCGTGTACCCGCCCTCGTTGGCAAACATGAAATTCTATCCAAACTCAATCGACTCCGAACAACCACTTTCTGCACTCCACGCCAATGTCATGCTTCAGCCGAGAACGATCGGTCAGACAACCGTCCGCAACCGGTCATTCACCCCGATGATGAACTTAAGTTTTAATCCCGGGTCAGAGAATATTGCTATAAATCTTCTGCTGAAGAGCCCTTTAAATGCGTTTAGAACTACAGCAAATCGGGGCATTATGCATTGCGCTATTACTTGGCGGGTTCATTTCTCTATCCTTGTTCTTGGTGATGATTTTTCTGGTTGAGCCTGAAAGAACGATAAATGGTCATTTGCCTCGCGCTTATGAGGTGGCGGATTCAACTTTGAAGTGCAACGGGGATGTTGAAGAATACTTCATGGGGCGT